>Ga0058701_10000027_pt1 | contig 103601 bp, 76 predicted proteins | sample AgamicOrMae_FD_97039 | JGI IMG/M metagenome (GOLD analysis project Ga0058701, IMG submission 97039) | Agave microbial communities from Guanajuato, Mexico - Or.Ma.e | ecosystem: Host-associated > Plants > Phyllosphere > Phylloplane/Leaf | place: Guanajuato, Mexico | collected 2012-06-04
AGCCCAAACGCCAACAGTGGAAAAAGGAATTTTGTTGGCGGCCCTGAAAGAGAAGCCTATGAGAAACTTTGAACCCACTTTGGGGGGGGGGGAGGAAAAGTAGGCAACACAAAACTTGTGCGGCCAGACAATGGACTTGCTATGGACGAAGGCCGGTGAATCGCGAATGTTCCTCACTTCGACCCCCTCGCTCATTTACAGCGTGGTCGAATCCAACTCACGCACGTTTGTCTCTGGCTAACGCAACAGCGAATCTAGAAAGTTCTCGCAAGTGCTCCAAACCGGCAACGCCGAACACACGCGCAATTTTCTCTGGAGATCTGCACCCCGTATAAAAGCGCCCCTCGCTCCTTCAGTTACCAGATAATAGTTTTTTGATAGAAAAGATCACGCATCCCTTCCATACGATATCAGTTTATCAAGCGATACTAACTCGACAGCTCATTAACAAATTTTATAGACAATATTCCACTAGTTTCATATAACATCAAAAGTAGTTTAGATTAATTCACATATCGACAAGAACTTACCGTCACTCGTCAAGATGGCTACAGAAGTTGAACAGCAGCAGCAAGTTGGTGGCAACCAGAAGCAGGCTCAGGCCGAGTCCTTTGCCTTTCAGGCCGAGATTGCCCAGCTCATGAGCTTAATCATCAACACCTTCTACTCCAACAAGGAAATTTTCCTTCGTGAATTGGTATCCAACTCCAGTGATGCCTTGGACAAGATCCGATATGCCAGTCTCACCGACCCCAAGCAACTCGAGTCCAACAAGGATCTCCACATCAAGATCATCCCAAACAAGGAGGCTCGCACTCTCACCATCATTGACACAGGTATTGGCATGACAAAGCAAGACTTGATCAACAATCTTGGTACAATCGCCAAGTCAGGTACAAAGGCTTTCATGGAGGCGCTCAGCTCCGGCGCTGACATTTCGATGATTGGTCAATTTGGTGTTGGTTTCTACTCCATCTACTTGGTTGCCGACCGTGTTGAGGTAGTGTCTAAGCACAACAACGATCAGCAGTATATCTGGGAGTCCTCAGCTGGTGGCTCATTCACCATCAGACCAGATGTCTCCGGCGAATCCCTCGGTCGTGGTACCAAGATCATTGCCCACCTGAAGGAGGATCAGACCGAATTCCTCGAGGAGCGCCGAATTAAGGACATCGTCAAGAAGCACTCACAATTTATAGGCTACCCAATCAAACTAGTCTTGGAGAAGGAGCGTGAGAAAGAGGTATCCGATGATGAAGCTGAGGACGAGAAGAAGGAGGATGAGGAGATGAAGACAGAGGAAGAGAAGAAGGAGGGAGATGAGGCCAAGAAGGATGATGAGGACGATGACGAAGATAAGGACGATGACGAGGATGGTGACAAGAAGAAGAAAAAGAAGAAGACCATCAAGGAGAAATACATCGATGAGGACGAACTTAACAAGACCAAACCACTGTGGATGCGCAATGCTGACGACATCACTGAGGCCGAATATGGTGAATTCTACAAGAGTCTAACCAACGATTGGGAGGAGCATCTAGCTGTGAAACACTTTTCCGTCGAGGGTCAGCTCGAGTTCCGTGCTCTTCTCTTTGTACCAAAGAGGGCACCCTTCGATTTGTTTGAGAATCGTCGCCAAAAGAACAACATCAAGCTGTATGTTAGACGAGTGTTTATCATGGAGAACTGTGAAGACCTAGTTCCGGAGTACCTCAACTTCATTAAGGGTGTGGTGGATTCCGAGGACTTGCCTCTTAACATTTCTCGTGAGATGTTGCAGCAAAACAAGATCCTTAAGGTCATTCGCAAGAATCTGGTTAAGAAGTGTTTGCAATTGTTCGAGGAATTGTCGGAACAGAAAGATCTCTACGCTAAGTTTTACGAGCACTTTGGTAAGAACATTAAGCTGGGTATCCACGAGGACACACAAAACAAATCTAAGCTCGCTGAGCTGCTTCGATTCCACACATCGGCCTCGGGTGATCAGATGTGCTCCCTGAAGGATTACGTCTCGCGCATGAAGGAGAACCAGAAGCACATCTACTTCATTACTGGTGAATCTAAGGAGGTCGTGGCCAACTCTGCCTTTGTGGAGCGCCTCAAGAAGCGTGGTTATGAGGTTGTCTACATGACAGAGCCAATCGATGAATACTGTGTGCAACAACTGAAGGAATTTGACGGGAAGCAGCTAGTGTCCGTGACCAAGGAGGGTCTCGAGCTACCAGAGGACGAAGAGGAGAAGAAGAAGCGCGAGGAGGACCAGAAGAAGCTTGAGAACCTGTGCAAGGTGATCAAGGAGATTCTTGCTGGAAAGGTTGAGAAGGTTACTGTCTCGAACAGATTGGTCAGTTCACCCTGCTGTATTGTCACCGGCAACTATGGTTGGACCGCAAACATGGAGCGTATCATGAAGGCCCAGGCACTTCGCGACGCTAGCACCATGAGCTACATGTTGGCAAAGAAGAACCTCGAAATTAACCCAGACCATCCCATCGTCGAGGTGCTGCGACAACGTGCCGACGCTGACAAGAACGACAAATCGGTCAAGGATCTGGTGATGCTTCTGTTTGACACATCGCTCCTCTGTTCAGGCTTCTCTCTCGAGGAACCAGAAGTACACGCTGCAAGAATACACCGCATGATCAAGCTAGGTCTAGGTATTGACGAGGAAGATGTTCCCCAACCCGATGAATCTGCCCCGGCGACTGAGGCTGCCGCTTCTGGTGATGCCACCGATGAGGTGAACAAAATGGAGGAGGTTGATTGAGCGGAGTTAGTGTGCAACCAAGTTAGATATTACACTATGATATGTAAATTTCAATTCGTAATGATCGAGCAACTCATCAAACGAAAGTATTTAAGCACAATTCCTTCAACTGATCTTTGTCTCACAAGTCTAGTGGAATAAAGTCTAATCTATATTTTAGCTATATATAATCGATAACACTTCAATCACCTTCACTATTATCCTTCGCTGTGTGACTGTCTGAGATTCTTGAGCATCGCTAGTAATCTCCTGATGGCTATGAGTTGTTAGTTTCTGCGCGAGTGAGGAGAGTTGTCTGCGAGTGTTCCTCTTGGTGCCTGTGTGTCTAGCTGGACTTTATTTAAACTCATGAAAGTTTGTTCGTGTCAAGCCACGAGGTTTTCTCTCTCTCTTGGCATCTTTGAGCAGAGGTTCATCTCCTTGTGGCACAGATGGCACCACAGACTCTGGCCAACCTGAGTGTCAGCGGCACTGTTTTGCATTTGGTGTCTGCGGCACTGATTGGGCAGCTCAACTGGTGGCAAGAAGTCGAGATTGTTCTTCTGCCAAACGGGGACCAATGTTTCGATGAGCGAGTCAATCATTTGCTCCGAATGAAAGGGCGTCAGTGAGACGCGCAATCTCTCTGTGCCCCTTGGAACAGTCGGATAATTGATCGACTGGATGTAGTGGCCCCGTTCGAGCAGGTCGTCCATCAGCTGCGAGCACTTGGCCGCGTTTCCCACCGGAATTGGGATGATGTGGCTCTTGCCGTGGTAGTGGGGCAGTCCAGCTGCGGTGAGCGCCCTCTTCATGTGGAACACGTTGGCCTGTTGCAACTGTCTCAAATAGCGGCCCTCCTCGCCCTTGAGGATGCGCACAGACTCCAGGGCGCCGCACACAACCGTCGGCGGCAAACTGGTGGTGAATATGAAACCGGCCGCATAGCTTCGGATCACGTCGATGATCTGGGCCGAGGCGGCCACATAGCCCCCACAATTCCCATACGCCTTGCCCAACGTCCCAGAGACTATGTCTATCTTGTGCATGCAGTTGTCTCGCTGCCCTATGCCCGCCCCTCTGTCTCCATAAAGGCCAACTGCGTGCACCTCGTCCACGAAAGTGATCGCTCCATAGTGATGGGCTATGTCGCACAGCTGCTCCACCTCGCTTATGTCGCCCGTCATCGAGTGCACCGTTTCGAAGGCGACAATCTTGGGCACTTCCGGGGGCTCCAACTTGAGCTTGGCCTCGAGATCTTGCGCGTCGAAGGTCTTGAAGATGTGCCGTTTGGCGCCGCTGTTTCGGATTCCCTGGATCATGCTGGCGTGGTTGCCTGCGTCTGAGAAGACCACACAGTTGGGCAGCAGAGTGAGCAGTGTGTACAGACTAGAGTCGTTGGCCACGTAGCAGGAGGAGAAGAGCAGCGCGGCCTCCTTCTCGTGCAACTGGGCCAACTCAAACTCGAGCTGCTCATGCAAGGGACTGTTGCCCGCAATGTTTCGCGTCCCCCCACTTCCGGCCCCGAACTCGTCGAGGGCGCGCCGGATGGCCTGGCGGACGCGCGGGTGGCTGCTCATGCCGAAGTAGTCGTTGCTGCACCAGATGGTCACGGGTCTTTCCTGTTCGGTGCCGTGCGGGAAGCTGGAGCTGAAGCGGCGCACTCGCCGGAACACGCGGTAGCTCTGGTCGTCCTTCTTGCGCTGGATGAGCCGCTCGAACTGGTGTCTGTAGTCGTACAGCTTCATTTGACTTCTGGCCGCCTCCTCGGACTGTGTTGAGTCCTGCTTTTTGCCACAATTTTCACTTTTATCCTCCTTTTCCGGCTCAATTTGGGCAAATTTTTCCAAATTTTGCTCGCCAGACTGTTGCTGGCCACTTGCCAGCTCCTCTGGCCGCTCGCCACACTCTTGGACCGGAAGCGGCTCGGCTGGGGGCGCGCGATCGGCGAGTCGGGGGGGCGCCTGAGGGGCCAGCTCGCAGGCGGGCGCAGAGGCGCGGCCGCAGACTGTGTGCGGCTGGGCCGCGCGGCGCGCCTGCCAGCCGGCCTGCTGGTGCGGGCCTGGCGCGCAGGACTGCTGGTCGCGCGTGCACGGCGCGCAGAACAGCTCGGCCTCCTTAGCGCGCGCCTTTGCCTGCGACTGCGACTGGGACTGTCCGTGCGACTGGGACTGAGACTGCGACTGGCCCACCGACAGCTCGGACACTGTGCTCAGCCCTCGCAGAAAGGGACACGCACCTGAGTAGCCCTTGACTGGCGCGCTCAGCAAGGCGCCCGCCGACTTGTTCATTAGGTGCGCCAGACTCGAGGCATTCAGCGAGCTTGTGAACGAGGAGAACATGGCCACTCTTGCACCACTTTCAACTCGGCTATTAAATTATTTTTTATTGTTGTTGAATTATTGTTGTTGTTGTTGTTTCTTCTGCTTCTCTCCCAACACTCTTTTCTGGCACTTAGGGCAACTTCTCGGCGTCTCTCTCGCTCTTACTCTCAATCTCTAGCTCTCTGTCTAGCTCTGAGTCGCCGCTCGGAACTGATGAATCATGCGCACGCCAAGCTGACAAACAGGGCAAGAGACAGCGCAACAAACGGCGCAACAAACACGGCCCACGATTAGAGTCGATCACTCGCACTGATTCAGCGCCTATTTCTCATTAGTCACTCTCCTCCAAGCTCGCCCCACACAACATCCACCAGACACTAGAGAAAACAAACTAGCTCCTCGGCCTCTCTCCTTACTCACTCTGCACCTCCTCGTCTGTTTCCTGTGGCTCGCCCTAAGCACTAGAAGCTCAACTCGCCCTTAGCACTCGCCCTCAGCACTCGCACACCACAACAATCGCCTCTTGAGACTGTCTCCGACGAGTGGCTGCCGGCCGACAAGTGGGCGCCGTTCACTCTGCTGGGCTGCAAACTGTGGCCGCGCAACTCTGGCTTATGGTTGGCCTAAAGTGGAGCTCACCACTGCGCTCGAGAGGCCGACAAAAGAGCAACAGGCCGAGCAGCCAGCCACTCAGCCCCACACACACTCCTCCGGCCGCCCCTTCTGGCCGACGGCTGGAAGCTAGGCCATTTGGCCCGCGGCCACGCAACTCGGCGGCCTTTTATCGAGAAATATCCAGCGGAGAGATATTAGTTCAATCGAGAGGAAAAAGATATTACTTCGAGCGGGCTTGAGTTGAGCGCCTCCTGCTTATGCGCTCAACAAGTGGGCCGGCCGGAGCACAAGTGGGACGCTTGGGAGTGTGCGCCGCACACAGTTGTGCGCATAGCCAATAAGCAAAAACTGCGCCGAACGCGAGCCCGAGAAATGTGTCTGATCAGCAGGCTCGCACCAATGCGCAACCTTAGTGTGCGCCTCTCGCAAGCCTCAGCCTTAAGAGCCACTAGCTCTCCTCGCCAATCGATTGCGCTCTCGCCCACCGTCTCGCCTCGCCTCCAGCTCGCCAGCTAATTGTCGGCCCATCTTTTGTCGCCCCTCCTCCTCCTCTGGGCCGACTCGCCGCCCATCTAGTCCTAGTCACTCGAGCCCACTCGAGCCGCTCATGATCGGCCGCCGCTCAACTCACAGCCGTCACTTGGCCAGTCACTTGGAACTCGCCAGAGCTCGCCACTCACCAGACCTAACAACTCGCCTTTCGCCAGCCCTTCTATCTGATGATGGCAAGCTGGACAGTCCGAGAAGGCCCAGTTATCGCGGAAGCCCCAACCTGTGTGAGGCTATAAGTTGCTATGCTCATATGCGACTCATAGACGCGCGGCTGGTGTGCCGAGAGGCTGGCTAAAGATTGCACGAATGGCGCACAGTCTTGCGCTGAAACTGGCCCTCGCCAGTCAAGAGGGGTCAAGATTGTTTGCCACACGGTTGAGGACCTTGCGCGGGCGAGCTTGCTCCACTGGAAGCCGGAATTGCGGGCCTCAGAGGGGCCGCTGGAGAGGCGCGCAGTTCAGGCGGCCGGCCCGCAGCCGCACACAGTCCTCCGCACAGTGCGGCGTCCAAAGCACACACTGCACAGTGCAGGCAGTTCTCGCAGTGCTCGCAGTGCTCACAGTGCGCTGCTCCCGCGCGAGTGCGATGGCTCTGCGCGCACTGCTCGGCGCCCCAAACACTGGCGGCCAAGTGCAGGCAAAGGCGGCTCATGTTTGGATAACGATCTCGGGGGCGCCACTCGGGGCCCGATCGATCGCCCTGTTCGCCTGGAAGTGTCGCCCGCCGCCCCACTGGGCCCACTGGATCGCCCACCAGATCGCGGCCGGCGATATCGGGCCCAGATTGGCGCCCCAGTGGTGCCCTACCGGCGACAGTATGCGACGCTTGCAGCCTAAGGTGCCTAAGGTGAGTTGAGATGATATTTTGCCTGCAAATTTGTTCTCCCCGCTGGCAACTGGCCCCGCCCTCAGGCTCAGGCGCGGCTCGTCTTGGCAAATCAAAAGAATTCGCCCAGAGAATTTCATTGTTCGCATAAAATTTCAATTAACTGCCAGCGACAACATCGGGCCCGCCAATCTGCTCATTGTGTCCTAAGCTCGACTACTAGCTACTCGCCCTAAGCTCGTCGGCCGCAGTCTTGCCAGAGTCTGCTGGCTCCAGAGCCGCCCCTCGAGAGCAGCCAAGCTGGCTGCCAAGAGCCAGAGCGGCGAGCCAGCGAGCTCTCAGGCCAGACGGGCGCCTGTGGCTCGTGTGCCGTCTCGTTGGCGGCGGCTCATGAAGCGGCCGCAGATCAGGCCGCATCTGGCCGGCCATCAAGCCAGCCGGCAGTGCAGCTATCAAGCCATCAAGCGAGCCGGCGGGCCGAGCGTCTAGCCAGCCAGCCAGCCAGCCGAGGGGATGCAACAGTGCAGCGTAGGGCGCTGCTGCATCCTTAGGGCGGGCGCATTTTTCGCCCGTCTCGCTGGCGGCGCGCCTCCTCGTCTGCGGCGCGCTCGGACGGCCCACTGCACAGCGCAGTGCCGGGGGCGCTGCCTGCTCGCAACTCGGCTGGCAACTGTGCTCTCTGGGCGCCGAGCTAGCCAGCAGGCCGGCCGCTAAGCCAGCGGGCCAACTGCCAAGCCAACTGCCAAGCCAGCCGGCCAGCCAGCCAGCCGCAGGGGCGCCTTCCTGCAGGATGCGGCCCGCGACGCTTGGGCGGCGCCGTTGGGCGGCGGATGGAAACATCTTGCGCAAGCGTGACGCCCTTTAAACGCCCTTGTTTGTGTGTCTGCCTGTGTGCATCTGGCGCGCAGCACCATTGCCAGAGCCTCCCAGCAATGGTGCAACGTTTGCCCGCCGCCCGACGACTGCATTCTGGGCGAGCAACACTGGCGCCGGGTTGCCACTCTCCAGCTAGACCCCCATTCTATCCACCATCCAATCTCTCTCTCTCTCTCGAGCACCGCCACCATAACTACTCCCAACCATCAGCATCAGAAGCAAAAGCAGCATCGCCAACGACCACGACCGGGCCGCCCCAGCAGCCTGCAGAGCGGCGCCGCCCGCAATCATCAGGCCCGCAGTCGCCCACAGGCAACAACATTCTGGCCAAAAACAAATTCCACTTCTTCCATACGCTTGCACACAAAATTGCACACACAGTGACTCGCGGCCGCAAGCCCCAAAGGAAAAAAAAAACAGGCCCCGCCGTGTTGCAACACGACGCTCTCTTTCTTCCAACAAACTCTCCAATTTACCTCCTTTTGCCTCATCTCCTACAATTTCATCCAGCCTAACTCCTTCTTCTCTCTAATTGACGATATTCTCTATTGGAAATTCATTCTACCTTCTAATTTCTCCCACACACACACACACACACAAACATACACACACACACACACACACCAACACACCATCACTCACATTTGCAACTATGAGTTCGGACGAGTATGAAGAATATGAAATTGAATACACTAAAGTCAGTAAGGTGATCACTGAGAAACCATCATCAAAAACCATCACAAGCGCATCAGATGATCATCGTGCCAACATTGATACCAACAATAGTAATAGAAGAAAATCCTCAATCACCCAACCAGCTGGTATATACATGCTCTATGGTAGGGATCTAAGCGAATATGACAGTATACCTGTCGATGAAATTTTAGCTAAATTATCACCTCAAGAGCTAGAGCAGCTCAGTAATGAGGTGGATCCAGATGATACATTACTGCCACCATCACAGAGATGTAAAGATCAAACCACTAAGGGCCCTACGGGCCCATTAAATCGTAAACAACTTATACAATATCTGACCAAATATGCTATTGAACAAGAGGATTGGCCTGAAAATAAACGCTATGAGCCCGGGGTTAAAAAGGGCAAAATTTTTGTACCTAAGGTACCAAAGCCAGATTCTAAAGATGAGATACCAATTATGTTGGATTTAGATGATGATAGCTCTAAAGCGCTCAATCAAGCCACTGAATCTGATCTGGTTGATTTGGCTGGTATTCTAGGTTTACATTCTATGCTAAATCAAGATCAATATTATGCCTCTATTACTAATAAATCCCAACGATCTGGTGACAAATTTGAATCAGTTGTCAAATCAACCCCTCTGAAGCCAGCTAAAATAGAGCCAGACAATACAACTGATCCCATCAGTACAACAGAGCAACTTTCTAAAAATGATCCATCTTTGCGCGAAGTAAATCTTAACAATATCAAGCACATCACAAGAGATACTTTTAAAAAATTATTCGAAGCATTAAAGACTAACACTAATCTTGAAACTTTAAGCCTGTGCAATGTTGGCCTTACAGATGGTCCTACTTCAAAATTACTTGAGGCACTCAAGGAAAACAAAACACTTAAAACAGTTAATCTAGAATCGAATTTTTTATCTGGCCTCATGATTAAGAATCTAATAGAGGCACTATTAGATCAACAGACGGTGCTTGAGTTTAGAGCTTGCAATCAGAGACCCTCTATATTGGGCAATAGAATTGAAATGGATATCACAAAACTTGTTGAAAAAAATGACTCCCTATTGAGGTTGGGTTTAAATTTTGACGTGCCAGATGCAAGGATGAGAGTGGCGAAACATCTACAAGACAATAATGATAGAATAAGATTAACGAGGATAGGCCAGGGGCCTTGAATAGCCATCCAGCAATCTGCGAAATCCAGCTACCTCGAAACTGGGGCTCAAATAAAAATCTTGAATCATTAACAGATTCCAATTCCGGGGATGGCGATAGAAAACCTCAGTCTCCTACCATTGATTAAGCTTATTTTTTCCTTTTATTCATATCGGTCTCCTGATTTTCTTACTAATTAACTAGAAATAGAATGATTCCTTAAGCAGTGGGTCACTGAGTTTCTGCATTGGCATTTATATCAAGGCCATTTCTAATTGTGCCATTGTTAAGCAGTGGTATGAAGTATTCCTCCTTTGTGGCGTACATCTTGTATTTTGGCACTTCTCTTCTGGCATTGTTGATATCATTAGCGATTGCTTGTTTAAGCTCGTCTAGACTGTTATATTTCTCCTCCTCCCTCATCTTGTTACAGATTAATACTCTTATCTCAGCACCATAAAAGTTAAATTTATAATCATTTAAGATATGCACTTCGAGAGATCTTTCCTTGTTTCCGAATTGCGGATTATAACCAAAACTACAAACCATCTGTTCGACAGGTGAGGTGTAGGGCAATTTTTTGAGCATCGCTTCGTACTCTTGACGGAATCCTGGCTCTTCCTGGAGTTGAGCTTCGTTCTGAATGACTAGTTGCACAAGACCACAATAAATTCCAGTGGATAGATCCAATTTATTAGCACCACCCACATTGGCAGTTGGACAACCCAACTGTTTTGAACCACGGCCGAAACCTTTCACTACATTGTTTCTAACGAAAAGAACTTGATTCATCCTTTGATCAATTGAATTCTACAATTTTTTTTCCTAACGCGTTAACTTGATAACAAATAATTTATATGCTGTCTCGACAATGACTAAGAGTCCAATAAATCCGATAAAAATAAGTAGAGCGACTAGAGTGCTAGGTAGATAGGCCTCGGCCAGATTGATCTAGGCTGCGTAGATGTTTCTGTTCTGCACAGTGTACAGAACAGAAACATGAATGACAGACAGTTCGAAACGGCGCCCAAAAATCTACCGCTGCGTGCTTTAAATTGATTGCAAGTCATGGATCGAAAATCACGTGTCACATTGATCAGATCTGTTTTGATTTAGCACTAGACCTTTTAGCACTGTTACTAGCTGTCTATTGATCAGAATCACAGTAGGACTTTTATGTTGGAATGAAATGAACGTTGTCCAGAAGAGGAGATTCCTTCTACTGAAGCGAACTCAATAATCTTATTATCGCTGATAACCGATCAGCCATTTCGAAAGAGATGGATTTGGTTTCTACTACCCTAGAAAAATATCTCAAGCATAGATTCAATTCTATGGCAATGAATAAACTTGATGCGGAGACAGAGAAACGAGTGGACAATTCGAATAAGAAAAGTGATAAAACTTGCATGAGTAATGGCATCAAATCTAACGACAACGATGGGCCCCTAACGGATATGGAAGATGGTGACTTTGAAGCTAGTGATCCTAAACTACATACAGTTATTCATCACATAACTGTCGAAAGACTGCGACCAAACTGCCTAGATATTAGCGAGAATGCTCATCATTTAGCCATTGGCTTTGAAAATTCGCACATATACCTTTGGACCATGGCCACAAGTCAAGAAGCAGTTGAAGAGGAACAACAACAACGAGTAAACATTCAACAGAATAGGTTCAATAATACTGAAAAAAGTCCAAATCATAGCTCAGATACGATTAGGCCATCCCCTTTCACGTTCGAAGAAGCCACCAGACTCCTAGCCCACTGTGGACCTGTATATTCAATCAAATTTATCAAAAACAGCGACCTTATGCTCTCATGTTCCGAGGACACTACCATAAGGCTATGGTGTCTAAAGGAAAAGTGCAATCTCGCCATCTACAGAGGCCACAGTTACCCAGTTTGGTCACTAGCCATCGGGCCATGCGGATCCTATTTTGCCTCTACCTCCATGGACGCCACAGCTCGATTGTGGCAATTTGATAAAACTACGCCCGTCAGGATATTCTGTGGTCACGACGGAGACGTTGACTGTGTTAGTTTTCATCCTAATTCAAAATATGTTGCAACAGGGTCAACGGACACCACAGTTAGGTTGTGGAGCATAGCCGATGCTAGGATAGTCCGATTGATGATCGGTCATAAGCATCCAATTCATAGTCTTTCATTTTTACCGGATGGTAAACACTTGGCTTCCGCAGACAGCGGAGGGTCGATCAAGATATGGGACTTGGCGAGCAATAGCGTCGTCAAGAACACTTCCATACCTGCCTCTCACTCTATCTCTTTCAATCCTGAGCTAAGACTGATCTCTAATTGTGGTAAAGATAACATAGTTCGACTCTGGGAAATAGGAAAATACGAAATTAACGAAAAGAATAGGTTCAAACTTGAGCGCCGAGCCGCCAGATTGGTATGTTCTCAATTCGTCAATAAGCGGTTGTTTGTCTTCAGTTTTATTGATCCTAAACAGGATCAAATGACTGAAGAAGTGACAACTAAAATGGAAACTGATTAATGATCTCAACTAGAAGATAAAAATTAAGTAAAATTTATAAAAATCATCAAGACAGCCCAAAGGGTAGTGAAGTGAACTTTGTTGAGTTGCACCTGCCGCGAAATTGCTGAGAATCTATGGCGCAAGATTTACGCGCCTTTTCGGGGGACTGACCAAATGTTTGGTTTGTCCATCCGAGACAATCTGCAGACAAATTTTTGCTCCTAAACTGCAGTTATCGTGCTTGGCGGAGCAGCCTTGTTGTTTGCGCTATCGAGTAAGACCAGTTCATTTCTGCATGATTTTGGGCCAACTCACAGCTTTCGTTCTGTCTCACGCTGATCTTCCGAGGTGGTATTCGTTCGTTGGAAAAATAGTCTGCAGGCCCACGGATTTCCTGCCTCGAACAGTGGCAGCTGCAAAGCGCCTCTCACTTCATGATATCTTTGACTCGCACACAAGCGTACACACACACACAAGCACACACTCACACACTCACCGTCCCTTTGGATATGTAGCAGTGGCCTCCACTCGATGGCTTCGAGAGTGTGTGGCCATCTCGCCATACAATGTGAATGAATGAAATATTCCATGATTCGCCCGTGCTGTGGCGCGGCGCGCGCCATACCAATTGCGTTGTGCGTGGTGTTAGTCTGATGGTTCGTCAGTATGTTTGCGTCGTGCGACTGTGTGTCGTTCATCTCTCCAAGGTGTGAAACAGAAGAAATGCATACTATTGTTATTATTATTACTGCACATTAAAACAAATTAACTTCGGCTCCAACTAATGGCGTGGGGGCTTCGAATTCATTCAAACAACTTCCTCCATGGATTATTTCAACAACTCTATGTTATCTCATCATTAGCATATTAATCATAACAATACTTATCAAATGCCACTGTTGATACTAAGAAACAATAACAATCTAACGTAACCACATCAAACTAGATTATATTTTAATGCCTGAATAATTATATACCTAATTATTACCTATTGCCTGAATTGTCCCCAAACCAACGAAACTTTTCCCATCTATCAATGGAAGCATATCGCAAATTCAATAACAATACACATCATCTATCATCTTGAATTAATGGATCATTATTATCTCTCTATTTAATCGAACAAATAATAATCTGACCAATTGGTGTAGGTTCGACCAGGTATATGTACCTGACCCTTATCATAACCTAATCATGTTCAAGCCTCGTCATGCCTATCGTTCACCTATTACCAATAGGTACAGAGGTAAGGCGAAAGGTTGCCCCGTTTTCAATAATCTAAGTGAAATCAGTTCAACCATGGTCGAGCAACATGATGAATGCTTAGAATGCCTTGCCAAATTGAAGAATCGTTCAGAACTTTATAGGACTCTCGCTGATAATAACAAACCAAACAACAACGTAATCAAGAGTCTTCAACGTCTCTCATCATCAGCCTCAAATAATCGCTTAAAGACGTGCCTTCAATTTCTCATTATAAAAGTTAATGAGAAATCTATAGCAACACCAAAGCAAAACAAACCGACATTAAATGGGAGTGCTAGCCCCAAGTCTACAGTTCATCAAACTGACATAACTAAAGATGCCTCGCCTGACTTTCCAATCAAACAGACTTCATTAAACTCAACACGTACATCTACAGCATTACATACAGCAACAACAGCTATTTCAACTGGTAAGATCTCCAAAAAGCATAAATTAAGACATCAGCAGCCAAAGCAAAACCACCAAAAGATGAATCAGCTCGCAAGTCCCCCGCAGGACCAAGTGAGCTCAACTCAGGATCAAGTCGGGCCAAACCAAGATGAACATGATTGTCAGACTAGTCCATTGATGTTGACTGAATCCCATATCGATGAACCCAACCATGAGCATTTAATCGATCAGTTAACCACTACAACAGCTTCAGAGTCTAGCAAATCAATCGACGAAGATGGTTTAAATTCAGCAATGACCTCAACCACAACCACATATATCAAATTGGATGAGGAAGCTCCCTTTCAGGATCATCATGAACAGAAATTCGTTGCAGTACAGATCAACCAATCTAGTCCAACTGTAAACAGTTGCAATTCATCATTGACTCCAGTTTCAACATCAACGACAACAACTTCAGTGACAACGGCAACTCTAACATCAACAGCTACGACGAGCACTAGTCCATTACATATTGTTGACTATGAAGCATCTGAGGAGTTGGATAATCTGGCCAAGCCAAACATAGATAGTTTCATTGAAAAAAGCATCAATCTCAAAGATCATATCAAACTAGCAGGTCTCAATACTAACGGCAGCGGAGGTAATATCAGTAGTTACAACAGCAGCAGTGGTAGTAGTAGTAGTGGCTCGACACCATCTAATATCAACACCGATAGTGACAACAATATGAGAAAGCTCCAGGGTCCTCGTGAGCAACATGGTGTCGCCAAGAGGAGACGTATTCAGAATAGCCTTGGATCTGATCACGATACCTCTTCGCTAGCTAGTTGGTCACTTGCTTCTTATAATGCTGGTTCACCACCTTCGCCCATATCATCAGCTTCATCGACATCATCATTTTCTTCCAGCGAATCTCTGGATTCCGATTCTTCATCATATAACAGCGCATCTTCTACTTGTTCTTCATCCTTCTCGCGTGAACAGACATCCCCATCAGTAACCCCTTCATCAACGCCGCCTTTATCGATGCCTGAATTCAACACCGAACTCAAGGGTCCCAGATTGAAACTGAGTGAGGAGAAGATACGCAGAATCAAGAAAAAACCAGTATTAATAGATGACTACTTTTATACAACCGAACAGATGGATAACTATTACCGGAAACCAGCGAACTCTATTGTTACTTTGACCAGTGTTCGCTTCAGTCCCGGGCAACCAAACTCAGCTCAGATTCCAGATCATAGTAGCAGTAGTAGTAATAGTAGCAGCTGTTTCAGTAGCGGTTTCGGTAGTTGTTTAGGGCTTTCCACAAGTAATATGGTGATGCATTCGTTTCAGGCGCCTCCAACATTCGTAAATAACTTAAAATCAAGTCACTTACCCAAAGTCAAATCTCAAGATTCTTCACCATCTCCCAACGTACCACCGGTGTCACAGGCCAAGGTTGAATTGATAAATTGTGCCATATGCGGCATAAAAGAGAAGCCACCCAGAATAAGCAAGATATATGGTCAGAACAGTTGCTTATTATGCACGGAGTTCTTCGCTGAGTTTCTGAAAACCCCGAAACAATACTACTGTGCCCACGATGGAGATTGTTTGATGACATTTGATTCCCGGTGTCAGGCTTGTTGGATCAAGATATGTTTGCAAAAGTTTGATGTTGACGAGGAAAGTAGAAAGATTGGTCAGAAATACTCTCCGAAACTTTTATTGTCACCCAACGTCTCCCTGATAACCATAGACACCTCAGTACCTGATTAGTGAAATTCAAACCAGCGCAACGCACATAGTAAACTACTTATGTGTAAGTTCAAGTCATAAAGAGATAAAATTCTTCAAACGATAACAGTCAATCTAGTATTACTTCATCCTTTCTTAGATGACCTAACTAATTGTTCTACCATTCATAAAACTTCTTGTAGTCATCCCTTGAATCGTCTAACAACAGTACATTGCTTATCCCTGCATAGCCTGTTGCTACTCCTCCCTCGTTTACACCATGTTTCTTGCTACGTACCAAATATCCGGCTGAATGATTTGACAAAACTTGTCTCCCATTCGCTAATACGCTGCCGAATATTCCTAGTTCACTAACCAGATTATCACTTGATTTGAGTCTGTTTTGATCATCAGTATCATCCGGCAAGAGCAACCAATTGCGCTGCTCAGGGCTATTGATCAGCTCCATGAGAATGAATTGTGACTGCACAGATGGATCCGTTATAGATTCGAGGAAGGATATTATCTGAGACCCGAAAAGGTTATGTCCGCCTCCTTCGCGCTGAGGTTTCAACACCAGCTTATCAGCCTGGCTCATTACAAGTGGGCGCGTCTCATCGGAATCTAGCGACCAAAACTTACAGAACGTCTGAGCGAGCGCTTCAGCATCCTTCTTATCTAGATATTTTTCTAGTTGTTCCGGTGAATTCAACACTTGTTGAAACTTTTTGGCCCCCGAAAGATGGAAATTGATTGATGGACATTTAATGGCACGAGATCTTTCTAAGAGAAGGCGCAGCTCCCAGGAGCCCTCAAAGTTATAGTTCGTAGGGTCATAGGCGTATCTATAGTATACTACAGCAATTTCCTTAGAAGCCTCTAACATGAGCTCTTTGTTTGGGCCCAAACTCACCAAGGCTTTCAAATCGACAAATCTCTTTCTCACAATCCGCGTATCTGGCCTGGCCATATAAAGGGCCAGCTCTATATGGAGATGATCAGAAAAATTGAGACTCCTTTCTTCTCCAATCAACAGAACATACGACATAGGTTTGTCGTATGCATGAAATGCTTCGGCGATACCTCGCGCAACTAGACCTAACGACTGGTTCTCAGGGAAATAAGAGCCAATGGGCGGATTGATTCGATATTTTGACATGAGATATTGATGCATCTTAGCCAGTTGGTTACTGTGGCCAGACATAGAACTCGCTATGGCGTTCACCTCCACTTGACGAACCCCAATTGAGCCATCCTGCAGGGTGTGGAGCATATAGTCAGCTCTATTTATGCACGAAATTATTGGCTGAGCTAAACCCTCTTTGAGCGTAGTCTCATGGATGCGCCAAAGGTTTCTTGTAAAATCATCGACTCTCGCAATAGGTTCTAGAGTTTGAGTAAGCATGTCGTTGTCTTCTGCTATCCTGTGCATCAGATCATTAACCTTTGGTTGGAGATCTAAGCATTTCTTGTACAAGCTTAATGGAATCGGCGATGGGAATAGAGTGAAAGGTATATGAACGACTGAATTGTCGTTCGTAACATTCTTACTCCTTAGAACCAGACCTGGTTATTCGAATTGTTGGGTCCAGTTATTAGTCAAATGGTTTGAGCGTTCGCGGATTCATCTCAAATCGTCATCGCATAGTTACCATTAACCAGGGCATAGTCTCTAGCATCCCTAAGAAGCGATTCATAGTCCCGGTATTCTAATTGTTGCAGTGCCCACATAGTTGGAATTTAAAGATCATCACATCGAGTGGTTATCCAACGGAGATATGAGTCAGTTTTTCACTCCAGACTGGCTGGCGACCGGCATAGGAGAATTGGCACAGATGCGCGCGACACGTAGCGCAAATGTTTGGCCATAAAACAAGTTAAAGATCCGGATTAAGATGTGAGATAGGCGGATGGAATGAAAACCTTATCTAGCACAAGACTGGACGATCTTTTCGAATCTGCAGAACTCATCAAGGATGAGTAAACCGTCTCGGTCAAGACAACAAACATCCGTGGTCCATGAAGAGTACCACAACATTCCGTCCTGGAATCTCAAGGCCAATGATAAATAACTTTTAGGAAATCATCTACCTCAATAGGAGCAACAATTTTTTGTGATGTCCAAGGCAACCCTCAGTATTGACGGCCTATTGCAGGCCAATCCTACCGATAGTGATAAATTAGAATGGCCGAACCCATTGCCATCAGCAACGACCACAACAACGCTTTTATATTTTTTATTATTAACTTGGTTACTATTTAGATATAAGAGGCAGAGTGATGGTGCCAAATCTCATGGAACGGAGAGCAACTTGAAGAGTATTCCGAGTCCCGCAAGAATGCCGTTGATAGGTAACATATATATGATGCGAGATTACCAGGATAAGCCGTGGGACGGTTTCAATCAGATACGAAAACGTTATGGTGATATTGTTAGCTTGCAGATGGGAGTCCATTCTATGATACTTATATCAAGACCAGATTATATAAAAGAAGTTTTGCTCAGCAAGGGAAGTGTTTTCGCCGATAGGCCATATTTTCCCCGACATGACATAGTATTTGGCGGCGATCGAGAGCATTCTTTGGCATTATGTAGCTGGAATAACACTCATAGACAACGACGAAACATGTGTAAACGCGGTGTTATGCCTCCAAAGATTTCGGATAGAAACCGATTATTAGAAAGACTGATCAATGAGCACTCTAGGAATCTAGTGACACGGCTTGGTCTAGAGCTTGTTTTAGAGAAATCTGATTTACTTTTCCTTACCGGCGATATATTCATGGAATTTTTATGCAGCGAAAGATGTTCGCATAACGACGAGGCATATGAAAGATTCAATTGGAACTGTGACTACATCTTCCACGATATCAATAAGTCCCTTCTCATAGATTTCATGCCATACTTGACCTACCTTGGGATCTGCCGTTCTTATTTACGCGAGCTTAAGGCTATCACGGACTATTGCCACAAATTCATCAGTTCCAGAATCTTCGATCCAAGATATGAAATGAACAGACGAATCTTCGAACTTGAGGGTACGAGGAACCAAGGGATGGACATTGAAGATCGACACGACTACCTTGACGAGATACTTTTTGAGCAGTTATCACAGTCCACCACGATGTCTATCGAAGATTACAAGGTTGGGTTTTCGGACCTGCTCGCCGGACACTCGGCTGTGTCGAACATATTGATGAAAGTTCTTGGTCATCTATCGCTGGATGAAGAGGCTCAATCTATGATTTACGAGGAGGCAAAAAAAGTCAACCTTGGCCAGTTGGACCACAAACCCTCATTACCCGTCGCAGAGGCTGCCCTACTTGAGGCATTACGGATAGCATCGTCGCCGATAGTGCCCCATGTTGCCAGAGAAGATACGTCTATCGATGGTTATTTTGTACCGAGAGGCTCCGCAGTTTTGTTCAATAGTTACCACCTCCACATGTCTGAAGAGTATTGGTCCGAGCCTCGCAAGTATGATTTGAGAAGATTCCTAGTAGAACAATTTGACAAGGATACTAATGAGCAATCTTATAAGCTCAATCGGCCTAAGTTTTTTAATCCGTTCTCAATCGGGCTCAGACAATGTTTGGGCTTCCGAATGGTGGAATCGATATCTATCGCGGCAACTTCTCACTTATGTCTCAAGTACAAGTTCAGAGCAGACGATGAAGAGCTTGTTAAACACCTGTTGGAACCAAGGGGTACTGTGGCATTGGACCCGAAGGGACGTTGTTATAAATTACTTCTGACGCCACGTAACGACTAAGCCATGACATTCTTTCCATGTTACACCAATGATATGAGATCTGAGTAATTTCCTTCCTAACCTGTAATAATTATCATAATAATTCATAACTTATTAGTCGTCAGCAACCACTGTTCTCGCTCTTGGGTTCTCATACACCTACGCAACAACCAGTCAGCATTTGTTCCCAAGTAAACACCGGAAGCTAAGGCGAGTAATACAGTGGTGATTTGCAGAAATAATGAAATTATACTTAGAGACTGACTGGAATGTGATCTTTGTTGCAACATCTTCAATTGAACCTCATTCAAGTTTGGTTGATATTTTGGTATATTGTCGACTAATTCGTAGTGTCGTCTATCCACGATTGTGTTATTCGATCCTGATTCAACCAGATCTATTCTGTCGTTTTCTATGGCTTCTTTTAAGGATACGCTGTTCAAGAAACACTCGACTTTCCTAAAACCCGTCTTACTGATTGTTGTTATCATGTCGAAAGACTTGCATGAGGGAAACACGTATAGTCTATTTCGGGAGCACCATCTTGCACAAGTTTCAGTATCTGTATAGATACCTTTTTGATCATTCGAGCTACTCTTGATGAAGTTGACTAATATGTCTACAGTAGCTTGGTCTAATTGCTCTGGAGGGCTGGTTCTGAGATTTACGAGAGCTTGTGTCGTTTCAGGACTTGGCCGACCTCTCTTGAAGCTCACTCCTGGAATCCTGTCATACATGTGTGACGCCCTAAACTCACCTCTGGTGATTTTATAATGATTTCCCGAACTGGTGAACACCAGAGCATCATTCAAATTCGATTTGATTGCACAGAAGTTAGGCTTATCGGTCTCACCGTGATGCCCAGAATGCGGCACGCTGAAGTGTCCTTTCAAGTCTGCCGGAAGTTCATTCAGACGATTGTCTAATTTATCTGCAGCCTCAATTAATTTCTTCTCAAAATCTGGTGCTTTCGAAATAAGTTCTTGTCTGTCAAAATAAAGTATTGATTCGCATAGAGTGTTGGTGGACATGTTTCCATAAGCGAGCTGTTTCAAACCTCTATCCTGATCCGAGGTGTTCTCGGAATCCGACAAGATTGTTGCTATCTGAGAAAAGTAGTCCGTAACGGATCCAAACTTGTACAATGAGCACCATTTTGCGCATTCCTCTATGTTTTTCACGAAAAATATATCGCTATAGGTCATATCCTTGGCACTTTCCACACTCATCAGGAAATAATCCGAGTATTTTTTCCTATAGATCGTGCAGAATGGACTCTTTTTCAATTGCACTCTGACAGTCTCGATTCTCTTCTCATCCAATGCAATGTCCACTTCCGTGTGATACAAAGTTGCTGACTCTTTGACAAAATTCGAAACATTCCCCGGACTCAATGGTGACAGAATGCAGTCGACCTTTCCGTACTTGATACATACTGAATATGACTTGCATCTGATATCAGCCATACAAGCTGAGTAACATTTTTCCAAGGTCATATCTTCCGCGTCTTCATTCTCAACTGAGATTCCTTTCTCTTTGAGAGCATTCAAGAGCCCTAAAGGCTTGTTGTTTTGCATTTCAAACGAATCATGTACGCCCGGCGTCTCGACCAGACCGAAACCAATAACTGTATGATCTTCATCCTGGCCTTGCTCTTCATTTTTCAGTCTGTCTCCATGAACGAGAAAGTCCAATATATCGAATGTGAGTGCAGAACTATCTTCTAGCATCAAAACAATCTGTTTGTTGTAGTATTGTTTATCTTTGCTTGAGAATCTTTCCCGCCAAATGTCCAAGACACCAGTGGACTTGGAGACTTGCTCTTGACTGAGCTTGAAAATCTCGAGGTTTCCAGCCTGTTGCAGTCCCAATTCGAACGGTTCTTCCTGGTCTTTGTGAGGAATATAACAGAGTTTATATCTGAGGCTGAATCCAAACTGAGTACCGCGACCCAACATTTTTGCCAAGACAACACAATGCAACAAAGAAATTGTTTTCACCGGTTTTGAAAAGCCTACTTTGACTTTTCCCCTTCCAAGTCTCTGAAGCGATACCTTCTTGAATAAATAGCTCTTGTACTCGAACTCTAGCACCAGTTTTGAAGGTGACTCGTTGTTGCCGCCGACTAGTTTTGATTGAAAGTTCGAAATCATTTGCGGCCATAGGCTCAGATCTTTTCTCAAACTCCCCAGAAGGACCAAGTTTCTCTCCATCCTATGAAGCTCTGCAAATTGTTTGATAGGTCCTCTATCCGGCTTGAGGAGAACTTTAACTTGCGCTTCTTCCTGTGGCTTCGAATGGTATTCAACATCTAAATGGAACAGATCCAAGGGCTGCTGGCCGCCCAATATCGATTTCTCGAGACTCCAAACAAATTGGTAGATCTGAACGATTCTTCGCTCTAACACAACTCGGTGAGTTTTATCGATGAGAACCGTTTCCAATTGAAGAGGATTCTGAGCATCCACGTGATCATCAGTAACATATAGAACTGTAACTCGACTGAACTCGATATCGGAATATTCTTTTGACATATCATCTGCGGTCCACCAACTGGGAAATTGAGTCTCTCCTTCTTTATGGCTGAGAGTTTGCTCCAACCAAAACGGCATATCCGCATCAAGCGCCTCGTAGACTTTTGCCCTAATTCCTCTAACTTTAGCCCGGCCCAGATAAACGAAGGTGGTCGCGCCAACAAGTAGCTTGTGGTCCCTTTCCTGATTTTTGTTTCCGAACAATGCTGATTGAGAGGCGATCCCCACTTTTACACAGTTGTCACTTTGGTCTATATCGTCAGCCTTCCATCGGTAATCTAGTGCTTCCTCCAGGCAAATTAATTGGCTCTGTTCGAAGAAATCTATGAGCTGCCTCGAGTTTCCGTTTCGCATAGTGGAGCAGTTCTGATCGATGCGCATCAGGCCTAGCTCGTTGTCAAAGGCAACAAGTGTCTTGTATGCTATGTGCATCGTATCCTCTTGCATAAACTCCACCTTTCCCTCAAAAGAGAACCTCGTCTGTGGAAATTCCGGTGGCTCACCCGGGCCGAATATGATGTGTCGAAAAGATTTGATTGCTTCAGTATTATTTGCTTTCAATATCGCCTGTGAACAGTCACCAGCCGGTTGTAGAGTGAACGGATCCAGAAGCACTTCTCGTAGATCCTCCTCTATGGGTTCTTCCAATCGAACTGGCTCAAAGTAATCAATTAGAACGTTCTGGTTGAAGTAATCATGCATGAATTCAAGCTTCATAGGTAATGCATGTTTGCTATCGATGGCTAGTGACTCTTCACTGAAGTACGCAACTAATCGCCATTTGCCTCGTTGACCAGGTATATTGATTTCATGCTCATACGCCACAGTTTTCTTGCCCCGAACATTCCTCATAAAATCGGATATATCTCGCAATTTGAACAAATTTCTATTGTGTTGTACATAGATTGACCATAAGAAAGGTCCAATCATATATTTTTCAGCTCCCTTCTTAAGCTCATCTTTGATTATATTCAAATTGAGCATATTCAGGACAGCATCAAATGGATCGCCCTCAGTTTCAACAGCCTTGCACCCGTTTGAATGGCTTCCATACTTGAGCACCAAGTTCGATTTCACATCGACAAATATCGATCCTGTTTCGTTGGCCGATAAGTTATCTTTCAATTCGACCTCGGGGCGAAAAATCATGACATGACTCCTGACTTTGTAGTTGATTAGTGCGCGCAACTGTTCCGGTGAGTAATTTTCTTCAATCTCAAGTACCGTCCTATAGCCATTGTAGGCTTTGACCACAACAGTTTTCACTCTCCATGGCTCCGGCCCCAACGGAGACGAAGACGGGTCAATCGGGTCCCCGCCTGCTTCAACATATCTGGCGAACAAACAGAGTGCTATGATGAATACACGGACACCCATAGGTCTAGATACTATTCGACTTGGCCTTCGAAGGACAACTCTCTCCATTGAGTCACTTTTCTGAAGATGAAGGCATACAAGTTCGTGCAGCCCGTACCAAATCAAAAAACCCATCATGCTAAAGGATCTCAGATGAGAGTCTGAGTATCACTGCTGGAGAGTGCAAGCCGGGGGTTAGAGCTTCGATTCGACGGTTTGAAGTTGCCATGCATTCTTCGTTCAATGCATCATCAGATATACTCTACGTGAGCGACTAATTGTGACCGTCATCCGATCGGTAGACATGAGGACACTGATTTCATCTTAGGAGAGACCGGTAACTCCGGCTATGATTCACAGGTGTCATAACTAGTGTAGATAGTTTTCACTATCAATGGCTTGAAGTCTCAGTAGGGTGCTGAGAGATTCCAGGCGAGAGTAATGACGCAGCTGTTTTTGCTCTATGTTCACCCGATCCTCAAATTTTCACTTGGACGTCCACCATCATGTTTCGTCAATTGGGGATCTCTGAAGAAGAGGCTCCGGAGGCCGACATGTTAGGTTCCGAATCGTCACTTCGGAAGATTGTCAGTTATCGCCTAGCGGGTAGGAAATTGTACGCCCCCTCCCGACCAGCTTAATTTGTCAAGACCGATCCAGCGCACAGCACATGCAAACCAACCCGCGTCCTGCTTCGTCATCCTTTCATCTGATCGGGCCAGTCTAGCATAATCACGGGTTGAATACACGGGAAATCGGGAACTCTTTTGTTTGCCTGATCTAAATCCTCGTTGTCATCTATGACGACTGTAATCGCCTCTTAGATCTACACGTCGAAGAGTGGACATCTGAAATTTTCCTAGATAACAGGTCTCCGTTCGAGTGCTCGATAGTATGGCTTCTTTCCTAACCGGTTCAGATTCTTGGGCCGGGCAGTTCAACCTCAATGCAAAGTGTGAGTTAATTAGCTTCACACTCGGGTAACCTCGAAACTCATCTATCGAACAGGAAACTGATGAGCATAATCGCAGCCTTGACTGAATATGCTTTATCTATGGAGCAATGTACGCCCTAGTCTTTTATTTTCGCTAACAAGATAATTATCAGTCATATAACGACACAACAAATCTGCTTTGACTCACGCAATCGGGTCGTATAACAAATAGATTCAGAAAATTTCCATGGAAAAATAATTTATCTTATCTCCGAATGTGGACGAAGGGCTTCTTGAGCATACCAATTGCATATCTCCTTATCCATCTTTCCTAGTACACTGCGTTTGAGGCAACCCGTGATGAGTGCAGAGTTTCACCCATGGAGCAGTGTCTCAATCTTCGTTCTCATTATTCCTGTAGACTCTATGATTTTATATCATGTAAACTCAAACCTTTATGAGCAATTGGGACACTTGAGGCGTAGAGCAAATTTTGCTCTATTATCTCATTGATAGCAACATCGTTGTTCACCCTCGTTGAATCAGCTAGTTTCCGATCATCGAGATGAGTTTGTTGCGGATGGTGTTGGAATTGTTGTTGTTGGATGTGGTGATGTAACTGATTATGAGTTAAAGCTTCTTCATCTGCAATGCATGTATGCCTTTTGAATAGAGGATCACCGGAAATCAATTGCATATCAATGAAAAATTTCAAGATTGAGTTATCTAAGCGTGTTGATGATGTATATCCTTCCAATAGGTATTTACCACTTTGTCGTCCACAACCAGCATATTCGCTTAGATTAACATCAACAAAACCAAGCTTATAAGTAGCACCTAATCTGGTTTCTTTTCTAATACTAAATCTTAGATAACATTCGTTAAGTATTCCTGTTGATGCGTTTGCTTGAGTTTTACATTTGAAGCTTATCTTTTCGTTCCATAACACTCTATGATCCTTAACTTCTGCTTTTGAGGATAAGTAGCTGAGTTTGCCACCATCCTTTTGGCGTATCTTAACAAATATAAACTCATTTCTTAGGGCAACATTGGACAGATCGACTAGTTCCAGGCAAACTTGAAAGGTGTACTTCTTTTTGCCCATTATTTAGGCTTTACGGAATATTCTTTGGTCAAAAGCTACTTAAATCATATCAATATTTTGTCTAAACTTATTGTTGTCTCTTTTAGAAAACAACAATCACGTTTGAGCGCTGTTTTGTGTTCCTGTTTCAGTGCGCGCCTTCCTCTCTCATTGCACACGCAACAAATGCGATAACATTACGACGTGTCTTATTCATAGATTGCGGAGTTTTGTTCGACCGAAAACAATATTACCACATTTGCTTACCTTTGTCATACCATCTGCAAGTCGGCCTCTTATGATCTAGCAGGATTGAAAATTTGATGACGTAAATCCGTTGCCAAGCAATATATATATTCAAATGATGAGACACACACATTCCCCCTCTCAGAAAATCGACTGCATAAAATACCTCAAGAATAGCCAGGATGAGGATAATTTATCCCCAACCCATGCCAATCTTGTCTCAAACTGGTTGATAAGAATTTCTTTAGCAATTGTTTTAATTAGTCATTTTACAATTACGCAATCATTGGCGGAAGCAGTTTCTCATGTGACCTGTGGTTCTGTGGTCAAATTAGCCAATGAAGCCAAGACAAAGGTGAGACTACATTCACACGATATTAAATACGGTTCCGGCAGTGGGCAGCAATCGGTGACCGGGGCGGAAAATCAGGATACGAACAGCTACTGGACTATATTAGGAACCAAAGAGCAGCTGTGTCAAAGGGGCACGCCAATTGAATGTGGGGCAACTGTGAGAATGCAACATGTTCAAACAAGGAAATACCTACATAGCCACCTTTTCAAATCACCTCTCAGTAGTCAGCAAGAGGTGAGCGCATTCGGAGGCGACGAAGAGAGCGACACGGGAGATCATTGGAAGGTCTATTGTAGCACAAAGTATTGGCAAAAGGCTAACCCAGTGCGCCTCAAGCATATTGACACCGGCGCATGGCTATCACTCTCAGGAAACACTTATGGAAGACCAATATACGGTCAGTTTGAGGTGATATGTGCCAGAGAAAGCGACTCAAACAGTAATTGGAAGGTAGTCGAGGGAGTCTACGTGCAGCCCCTAGGGTCATCGACAGAAGATTCAGCCACTCACGATGAACTGTAGGCTTAGAATAAGAGGAGTTTTTAAGGAAATGTCTATAATTGTACGTAATTTATTTATTCCTTGAATCTGATAATTGCCCGTAACCACAAATGAAAACAAACGGTTCATCCGTTTACATCACATTCACAAGCCCGGTGGGGCACTTCATGTTTGACGCCTTGTCAATGGTCATCTTGGAGAACGTTAAGTCTAAGATGAGACTAAGCACGCGTCGCCCGTTACTGAGATCAAACACTGAGCTTGATTTTTGTTCGAATGATAGAAGATAGAAGATTGCTGCAACTTGAAGGATGTGAACGCATTGCCGCCCAATGCCGCCACATGAGCCCTAACGATTGCGTAGACCTCCATGAGAAAACAGTGGACAAAACCGTTGAGACCTCCATTCTCGCGAACACTGTTTGTTTCCCTGATGAATGAGAATGATAGAGCTCCCAAATACTGGTACTCTTTGGCGTTTGGAATGAAACTGAGAGAGGTTATATCGATGTTTGTCCTATGGTGTATAAGCTTCGCAAGCATTGAGCTCTCAACGTTTGTATCTGACTCGGGCTTTGTTTGTCGTTTTGTTTGAGCCGACGATGATGGAGCAGGGTAGCTCAAGCTGGAGATTTCCAGCGAGGTTGTCAAGGTTTGTTTATGCTGCTGCTGCTGTTGGCTAGCGCTCGATGTTTGTGAGAGCTTTTGTATTCTTGCGGCCCCACTAAGCGATCGAATCAGCAACTTGCGATGCTCTCTGGCTGATGCTGTTCTGGGAAGATTGGGCTTGGGACTTTGGTTGATCTCTGACGCGCTAGCTCTATCCAGGTTTGTCTTAGATTGGCCCTGCTGGCTAGAGGAGGCAACCAGGCTAGTTGTCACACCGCCAGAGCTGGTCGCGTTGTTGTTGATGTTGAAATTGGTGCCCAACTCCTTGAGTGGCTGTTTGACCTTCTTCATGAGGTTTGCCGTGGCCCGTCTGGCCGAGTTACCCGAGAGCACCTCGCCACTGGTCGTTCCAGCCGAGACACCATTCTGGACAGCTTGCAGCACGTTGTCTTGCCCACCTATAATTGGCGGATTGGCGCCCGGAAACGTTTGCTGCTTCTTGAAGACAGTTCTTAGAATTCTTCTTTGCTGAGGAGCCCTATCAGCTTGCTTGTTGCTTGCCAGATCGACAACTGGCCTCGAAGTTGAGGCCAGTCTCGCCTCTCTGATCTCCTTTTTCACCGCTGCAATGGTTGCCTGTGTGCTGGGAGGCACCGAAGAAGAGTCCTCCGGATGACTAGCCTTAGCAAGCCGAGCTCCACGCTCGATCGGCTTCACTTCCTGGGCCTTTTTGGGTCCCACTTTTCGGTCGTCGACCTCCAGGGTGGCCTCTTCCGTCTTTTTGTCCCCCTTTTTGCCACCCAGGCCGCTGGTGCTCATGCTGCCAGTTAGGCGAGCGCCGCCCAAGAAGGAAGACAGTTGTTTGGCGAAAAAGTGTTTCTTTGCAGCCTCCTTATCGGGGATCACATTTTCCTGCTTCGGCTGGCATCTCTTCTCTGCTATCGCTTCATCGGTTGTTGAGCTCTGGACCGGCGCATCTGAACTGGCACTTTCCTTCAAGTTTGTGGCATTCTTGTCTGCACCATTGCCACTTTGCTGCTGGCCTTCCCCATCGTACTTGGGCTTGCCTGGAGACACTTTTTGGCGCCCCTTCGATGAGCGAGACGAGGAGGACGAGGGCGACGAGGAGGAGGAAGACGAAGAGGAGGAGGAGATTGAATTGGAAGTTGTGGAAGACGAGGAGGTGCTGGAGCTGGCCCCTGCCGAGCTGCTGTTTGAGGTGGCCTGCGGCGAGCTTGTCGGCGACAAGGAGCTGGAGCCTCGAGGTTCTTTGCTGTTGGCGGCCGAGCTCGCCCGTTGGGGCAGACTGATTCCCAGGGACTTGAGTTCGCTCTCTTTGAGACCAATTATGCAACCAGTGACGGTGACCTGGATGATGTATGGGTCGGGCAGCTGGACGGAGAAGGTTAGATTGCTCATGCAACAGGGAAGGGCTCTTCTCAATTTGACGTACATGGTCTGGAGGATTTGGTCGAATTGTTGGGCAAAGTGGTCGTTTCCGTGGACCTTGACGCGAGTCACTTGGGTGAACATGTTCACCATGGTCATGTGGTGCTGGCTGACCGAGGGAATGGAATCGCTGTTGTAGACTAGGTACCCATTTGGAACGTCGCTGTCAATGAGGAGGGAAATAATGTCCGCGTCCTCGTTGTCGTCAACCTCGAGCACGATGTTGTTCTCGTCGCCAAACAGGTTGGTCAGATTCTCGGCCAGGCCCTGTTGAGCGGCACGTTTATGGTGGTGGTGCTTGTGCTTGTGGTGATGGTGATGATGATGGTGGTGGTGGAGGCGGTGATGGTGGCGCGAGCGGAGCTTCCGTTGCGGATCGAGCTCGTCCAAGTTGTTCCTGGAGGAAGGGGCTCTGTTTTGTTGCATTTCATTCGCAAGCTCGACTGCATGGCCCGCCAGATTGGGACCCTCGACGGAGTCTGACACGAAGCCTGTGGGCTCCTCTCGCTGACTGTCGCCCGCCATCGACGACACACAGCAGTCGGGCGACTTGGACGGGCCGCCCGTGTCGTCAGCCTGCTGGCTGGCCGGGCTGGTGTCGGTGGTCTTTAGGTAGCCCAGTTGTTTGTGGTACTCTTCCAGCTGGGCGTCCAGCAGTTTGAGGCCCAGTTTTTCGCGATTCCGCTCCGAACTAATGGAGATGAGCCGCTGGATTTCGGTCAACCGGGACGCTCTGAGTCCCTTGCCGGCCGAGATGATTGGCGGATCGGGCGCGGGCAGTCCCAGCACGAAGCAACTGGTGCCCGTGGCCACGCCAGTGATCAGATTTTCGCCAATTGTGAACTCAATAGTCAGATTGAAGATACAATTCAGTCCCTTGAAGCGCAGTTTGCTCAACAGTTGCCGGTGGAGCTCGAACTCGAGAAAGGGCATTGCGTCGCCGATCTCTTTGGCGCCCGCCTCGCCGTGAACGTCGCGCTTGCTGCGGCACACTCGGGCCTGGATGAGACTGCCCACGCTGACCACGTTCATGTTTCGTGGCGGCTCAATGCTCAGCAACAGCACATCGGGCACCTTGTTGTCGCAACAGACGGCACAGTCGGCCAGGGCGCTCAGGGTGTCCACGCACTTGAGCGGCGTGTGGCAGAAGGAACAGTCTATGGGATTGGACTGGATGGAGTTGGCCGACGAGGGCGACCTGTTGAGTGGGTCCTCGCAATCCTGAGACAGTCTGGGCTGCTTGCCGGCCGACTGGTCAGCCGCGGCCGAAGACTTGCCGCCCGCGCCACTGGAGGGCATGGACGCGTGCAAGGGCGGCGAGGTGGAAAGGCGGGGCACCTTGAGGGCGTGCTGGTGTTGCTGGGCGAGCTGGGCGGCGGCGTACAGATGCTGGCTGGTCGAGTTGGCGCGCTCCCTCGAGTGGGCGGCCGCCTGCAGGAAGGGGAACCTGGTCTGTGGGGCCAGATTTTGCTCGTTGGGCGCGGCCGAAAAGTGGTAGGGCTCGTCGTCGGGCGGCCTGACCACTGCGGCAGTGCCACGGGCCGACAAAATGCAAATGTCGTCGAGGACGCGGCTCGACTCGCTGTAGCCGAGCACTGTGTTGCAGTTGAGCGCCTTGGCGTGGGCGCGGATCTCGCGCCTCAGCTCGAGCCACCAGCAGTCGCGCGTCTCGCTCTCCTCGTCGCTGGTTATTTGGTCCAACAGTTTCACCGAGTGCACACTCACCACTCCGCCCGTACACTGCACCCAACCATCTGGGTACCTTTTGATCGTGGAAAAGGGGTACTCGCTTTGGTGTATTCTGCCCGGATAGGCGAGCGCACTCTTGGCCGCCCTGAGCATTGTGTTGGCCACCAGATTCTGGTTCTGGTGGCGCACCAAATTCTGCAACAACTGCTGCTGCGCCTTCACCAGTCCCACCGACTGCGAGAGGAAGTTTCCGCTCAAGGGCGCCTTGCTGGCCACCAGCTGGTGCCCCTGGGCGTCTTGGCTGGGCACTGGAGTTCCACTCCCTGTCGCTGCCCGCCTCAGATCCTCGCCTGTGGGCTGCCTGCTCGACTCGGAACGGCCCAGCGGAGACTGGCCATGCGGACGCTTTGGAAGATCGGTCGCCGGCTTACAGTCGTCGGTGCTGCTCTGCTTCGTCTTGGAGGGGCCCCTCTTGAGTTGCATCTGCACCAGGTCGGAGTCCGAGCGTCTGAGTGAGGTGGCGGTGGTGGCCACTCCTGAGGGCGCGGCCGCAATCGCCGTGCTCGGCCTGATGGTGTCGTCCGTGTGGATGGTGGAGGAGGAGGCGCTGGAGGCGGAAACAGTGCTCGTCTCTTGGGACAGACTCTCGAGTCGTTCGGCCAACGAGTCGGACTTTGAGCTGTCCATCTGGCTGCGTCCAGAGCCGCCCGGGCTGGCGCCAATGTTGGGCGACCCACTGTCGTCGTCCGCGCTTAGGTCGATCTCTTTGGAGCGCGTGAACGGTCTGTGTCGATGGGCGGCCGCGCTCGATGCGGCGCCCTCGCTTAGGAGGCGCACTCGCGGCTTTGCCGCGCCAAACGGCTGTCCGTCTTTCTGCTGGGACTGTCCAGGGTCGTCGTCGAGCTTCTCCTCGATGGTGGACAAGACGTCGTCCTCGATGGACGACGAAATGGTCTGGCTCTTGTCTCGGCGTCTCTTGCCCTTCTCGCCGCTCGACAGAGTTGCGGGTGACAGGCGGCCCGTGGAAGAGTCAACACTCGAGGACAGCTGCTGCGATCCAGCCGGGCCTCTTCTCGCCTCCTCACTGTCTTGCTCTCTATGCACCGTCACTGAGACCAATTTGTCCTGGTCCTGTTCCTTTTGGGCCGCTTGTTCATCTTGTTGGGTCTCCTGCGACAGGCTTGTGTCCGTTTGCTTTCTGTGATTTTTCAACAATTTCGTTAGTCTTGCTTGGATTGTTTTATCGAATGCACCAGAGGAGGAAGAGCTACCGGTGGGGTTGGGTTTTTTTCTATTCGAGCTTAGGAGTGATAGTCTCTCAATGAGATTGTCGTTTCTTCGCTTGAAAATGCTCAACAAGCGGCCACTCGAACGATGCTTAGAGCGATTGTCGTCCGCGTAAGACACCTTGTTGCTGGTTGCCACTTTAGCTCTAGACTTGGAGCCAGCGAGACGTCCCAGCGACACTTTGGCCACTTTCGAGATGATCAGATTGTTAGTAGAGTTTATTAGGCTGCCCTGTTTCGGAAGCTCGCCCATGGAGCCTGTTGGACTCCGCTCCTGATTCGAGCCCGTCTGGTCGAGGTGGTCGCAGGAAGAGTCCAGACTGACGAAGGTTTCGTCGTCATCCGAACTCGAACCATATCGACCGGCCAGCTGCGAATCAGTCGGCTGAGCTTCACAAGGGCCACCAACGAATGTGGCATTTGAGAGTCTCTTTTGTTTGGTGAGCTTCTTCGAAGGCACTTGATAGAAGTAGCTAGTGATAGTGGTGGAGATGTGAGAGTGATAGCGATAAAGATGAGCGGAAAATCATTTCCGTTGAGTGAGTTCGGAGAATTAGCAGTGGATGAGTGAGTACAGAGTGGTCAGTAGATGGAGGAGCTTAAGAATTATAAGAGAGGCTAGATTCTAGAGGTTTTGCGGTGAAAGGAAGCTAGACAGAGCCCGCAGGTGAGGAATCGTTTGGGAGATTGACTCTAGATTGGAGGTTTATATACTTAAAGAGTGGTATCTATATACTTCAAGCATACTTACTCTGCTGAAACCGAATGCACCAGATGCCTTTCGGTGATTGCTTGCACAGCGTTAGCTGAGGTCTGGTGCTCGGCTGGGTACACATTGCAGCCAGTCGCCCTGGCAGCCTCGAGATAGTCTGCTGAGAGGAAAAAGGGCCGGTGAAACTGGGAACCAAAAGAGGATAAGAACGAGGTGGACCGACTCAATTCGTCCATCAGCTCCGAGTCGCTCTTCTTAATTCTGCTCAGTCTAACTGCAGTTCCAATGCCACGCCCAACTATACCCGTGCTTCCCTCGAGGTTCAACGATTGCTGATAACCAATCACTGCATTCCCACCGAAAACCTCAGCCTTCAGTCCTAGTTTCCTCTGAACCTCGCCACTAAGTTTGGTGAACAACGTCTGTCTCGCCTCATTGGAAGCGCGTGGAGTACGAATCTTATCTATCCATTGGTACTCCGGATCGTCATTAACTAATAACTCATCAACAAAGCCTAATATTGCATCTAAACGATACCCATTGGGAACGTCACTATAGAAGAACCTAATACCACAGCTCGATTGGCGGAAGCGATTAACATCGGGAAATGAGGTAACCTTCACAACAACATTGATCTCACCTCTGATGCCATGAAGAGTATCATAGATTGGTAGCCAGCCATTCATTGAGCGGCCAGTGTTTATAAGTGGATTGAGATTGATGTAAACCTTTCCTATGGCATCGTTGGCCGAATAAGTGTCATAATCCATCACTCGAATCTGCAGCGGCTCATCCTGAAGCTCCTGGTCACAAACCTCAAACCGAAACCATTCGCTGTTCCAAAATGGATTCAGAGAGCGCCTGAACACCTCTGTTTTATACGTTATTGCTCCCAACTTAACTTCGACAAAAGCGTCACTAGCATCGCTAGACTTATCCATCACTGGAAGATTCCTGCCCGCCAGAATGCGAACCTTAACTTTGGCGGGCATGACTGGTGCTTGTGATTGTAATCAGCCTGGTCATTCACTACTACTACCTATGAAGCCACTATCTCTAAAGTAATATAAGTTCACTCTCTTGTGAGCTGGGTGCCGGCTTATGATGCCATCAAGATGCTATTTCGTTGGAACTCTCCTACTGATTGTGACGATTGGATTCTTTCAACGAATCCGAGGAATCATAGCGAAAAGTAGAATTTGAAAAAATTATTCAACATGATTGAGGGATAAATAGATAATCTTGGAAAAATAGAAGGCCTATTTGAGAGAGAGAGATGTAAACTTAGATATGTATGTTTATATGACACACGAGTGCGGACCTAGCGTAAAGATGCACCATTGGCACTCCACGGGGCACTAGTCTAGCCTCTTTCGCGCTTCTGTCGCCACCGAGCCCCTACAGTCTCGTACAAGTTTTGCTGTCAGGCAAGCTAGTTGGAGCTAGAGTCCACTGGAGAGATCTGCCTTCGTGCGTTAGTCAGATAATATCCCCATCAAGCGCGCAAAGTTACACACAACTAGGAGTGTACCCATGGCATGAGCGTGTAGATAGGTGCCCACACTCAATGAGCAACAAAAAGTTGTTCTTACACCCAACGTAAAATTGAAACCAATCTTTCGAATTCAAGCGAACAGAGTTTATGGCTGACTTATTTGGGGAGAAACAGATGGTCGATGATGTCATTCAGGCAACTAACAATCTACATAAATGAATTCTTAGCACTTGGCCTTATGCCACCTCGTCGGTTATGGTTTGTCGCGAATGAGCCTCATGTACGAGTGGAGACATGTGCTCGTGGTGTTCTGACACATTCACTTATTCGACAGTCTATGTCGTCGGAACAGAGTAATTGGAAGTAGATGGCTTCCATCTGGATTTTCTAGCTCTCAACTTCTGGGTCTCGCTCAGCGGTCTGACCAATAGTTAGGTGCCAAGAAACTTACGCTTTCTACCCGCACTAATTAGATTTGGGAGCTACCTCTTGACGACATTCAGATCCAACTCTCGGGAAGATTGTGGCAATTGTGTGGCAAGTCTCCACTCCAGGTCGGATAGGAGCACTATACCCTCGGGATCATTCCTGGACGTGCCCTCAGGCGCCTCGCGTCCTGCGCATGTTTAGTTCTGGCTTCCACCTGACGCAAACTGGCTGCCCAAAACTTGGCCGCGCACACCGTGCGGAGTGCCATCATAAACAAAAGATTTGTTTAACATTCTTACACACTCCTCATGAGCATCCTCTCTACCCCAACAATCACGATACCATTTCTTAACTAATCCCCGATGATCAAGATACCCTCCCATCATCACTGCTTGCTTTACCATGGTGTAACCTCCAATCAGTTTAAGCATTCATGACTCACGTCTCTACGAGGAGCAATGATCGTATAAATAACTTTCCATCTGGCAACAATTGAACCCATCATTCACTCTCTTGTGTAACAATCATCTGTTTGTTTGGATGATTTCAAGCAGAAACAACGACAACATTGGAGCTCCTGGACGGTGTCTCTAGGAACAATTTGAACATTAGTCAACGAATATTCCCACATCCATTCAACATAATACCTTTATCATGTCTCAGGATTTGGATGAGAAGATTTTGCAACAGCAGATACATCCATGTGGTCAATTCTCGTCCGAACAGACTGCAGCAAGTCAACAAACATCCACCACAACCGCGGCAGCAGCAATCATTGCCACCACCGTGGCGGCCAACGCACCCAATAGTCTAATAGGATTGGCTACCAGCGGAGGTCTCGCCATAAACAGTGATGATGACCACCATCAGCAATCTTATGCAGCGACACCCACTACACAACGTGTATCACCATTGCAATCGCCCATAGCACAACCGAAACAAAATTTCAGCGGCCACACAATCGATAAAGCAACAAAGGCTAAGTTACACCTAGAAAATTACTATTCCAACTTAATCAATCAACATGTTGAACGTCAACAAAGGCAATCTAGACTGGAGGAGTCGATGGATAAAGAGGGTTTGACTGAGGAGCAAAAGGAAGAGAAACGCAAGCGACATGCAGCCAAGGAAACTGAATTCTTAAGACTGAAGCGTTCCCGCTTGGGAGTTGAGGACTTTGAACCACTGAAAGTGATCGGCAAGGGTTCATTCGGTGAGGTCAGGCTGGTTCAGAAGAAGGATACCGGGCATGTATTTGCAATGAAGATTTTGAGAAAAGCAGATATGTTGGAGAAGGAACAGATTGCTCATGTTAGAGCGGAGCGTGATATTTTAGTTGAGGCTGATCATCAATGGGTCGTAAAAATGTACTATAGCTTCCAGGATGCCATAAATTTATATCTAATTATGGAATTTCTGCCCGGAGGCGATATGATGACTTTGCTTATGAAGAAAGACACACTTAGTGAGGAATGTACACAATTCTATATTGCAGAAACAGCTTTAGCTATTGATTCTATACACAGGTTGGGCTTCATACATCGTGATATAAAACCAGACAATTTATTATTGGATTCTCGAGGTCATATCAAATTGTCGGACTTTGGCCTCTGCACTGGACTGAAAAAATCCCATAGAACTGAATTCTATCGTGATCTATCTCAAGCAAAATCGATTGATTTCACCTCAAATCCAATGGACTCTAAGCGTAGAGCAGAATCTTGGAAGAAGAATCGTCGTGCTTTAGCTTATTCTACTGTTGGAACTCCAGACTACATTGCTGTAGAGATCTTCAAGCAAACAGGTTACACTAGTGCATGTGATTGGTGGTCTCTAGGCGTGATAATGTACGAAATGCTTATTGGCTATCCTCCTTTCTGTTCAGAAACTCCACAGGAGACTTACAGGAAAGTTATGAACTGGAAGGAAACCTTAGTTTTCCCTCCAGAAGTGCCCATTTCGAGTGAATCTAAGGATCTGATTCAGGGATTCTGTCGAGAGATGGATACAAGAATTGGCGGCGTCAATGGAGACTTTGACGAGGTTAAGAAGCATCCGTTCTTTCAAGGTGTTGACTGGGAGCACATACGCGAACGTCCAGCGGCGATACCAGTCCATGTGAAGTCTATCGATGACACGTCCAATTTCGACGAGTTCCCCGATGTAGATCTCAAGATTCCAGCAGCACCTTCAAAAGAGCCCTCAGAAGTCGCCAACAAAGATTGGGTGTTCATCAACTACACATTCAAGCGCTTCGAAGGCCTTACACAGAGAGATAGAATGAGACTGACGACAGCTAATCAATAGTGTCCCTGGGGTCTGCTTGCTCATTCATCGGGGGCCGCTAGCCGCCTGACCCTAAATAAAACCCAGTACCTCATGATTTACCGCCGATACTAAGATACGCTGGTTTTTGCAAGCGATCCGGATGGTGAGCCTGGATAGTCGTAACAAGGAGCCTGAATTAGGAGAAATGAAAATTGAGTCACTAGGGGTTCGTCTCAATCACAATAATAGTAATAATATAGAGCAGAATATAGAAATTGATAACATCCTTATAGATGGGTTTGCGCTTCTAGCTCTACACATCGAACCATAACATGTCTGTTATTCGATCCTGAAACTTCCTGGCTAGTGTCTGAAGATCGCCGTCTGAGCGTGAGTGATGATGCTTCATCTGCTTTGCGAGTCAGTTTCTCCTAGTCTCTCTTGATATCGTCTCCTCGAAAATTGCTCCCTGACTTCTCCCTTCGAGATCCTCAGGATCTGAGAAGAGGAAACTGGCTATCGGTTAACGTTCCATGTCATCTGAGAAACATATTCGACATTTAGGTCGAACTGGAAATCTCAATCAAAGACTCGGACTCTGGAACGCATGCGCCGACTGAAATTGCTGGCAGTAAATTTCGGCCCGGCGGAAGTGACTAGGTCCGACCTGTTTGTCACCTGATCGATTATTCTTCCCGCTTGATAGCGATTGAGACCAAGCAGTGTAACACTGCTTGTTGAGGCGAATGAAAAAACCTCTATAAGATCTGAAATAGCGGATTCGTCTCAGGTTGAAGATTTACTAGTGTGCCACTCGTAAGTCTTCTCTCTCTGAACTCACTCGAGAAGATTATTCTCAGAGGAAGAGAAAGAGATAGAGAGAAAGAGAGAAGTGTAAAACATATCACGCATCATGATAACTTTGTTTTCTGTCAGACAATGAGCAAAGACAGTCTCACAAGTTTCCAGACAAGGTTTGTTGAGTGTAGAATTCAGGAAAAAATGATGTCGGCATTAAATCCAGGATGTCTCATAAATCTTTCATCGTTGATTCTACAAACATCTTTTGCAAGTTCCTGAATAGATCTCTTATATTCTCCGTATCAGTTGCTGTTGTATAGTGATAGCAAACATATCGCTTTGGATGGTCGACTCGTGATGTCGAGACGTGGGATGGAGCTTTGTGATTGTAGATTGGCAAATTAGGAGAGCTGTACTTCCTGTGATCAGGTTGCTGATGTTTGTCGGTTTGTCTTGTAATTTGCAAGAATTTATCACGGATGAATGAGCGTGCTTTAATGTATGCTAAATAGGTATCCTCATCGGGGACCTTGGCTTTGTTACTCTTGGTAGCCTCAGCCGAGCTAAGGTCGTTTTCAGGCTGCTTTGAGTCAACTTTGCCGCCCGAAACTTCGCAAGTGTCATCAAGATTCGTGGTTGTTGGCTTCCTGTTATGCTTGACCTGCTTCTCAATGTCTGGGCGATCTTCTTTTGGCCCACTCACTAAACGATGATTAGATTGTTGTATGAATTCCGAGTGTTGTTGTTGAGGCTGCTGCTGCTGCTGCTGTTGACCAGATGTACTTGCCACTTTAACTGAGGCCGACTTTCTACCAAAAAAGGATCTATTCCTGAAGGACCTGAAGATTGAGCCACTCCTGCGTTCATTGGAGACGCTCGTTTGACTTGGTCTACCGTCGAAAGTGGCCGCAGATTGCTGCTTGGCGCCAAGGCTAGAGGAAGAAGGTGAGGCAATTGACGAGGAAGAAGGAGCGATTTGTCCAGTTGAGGTTGATCGAGTGTCCTGGAGAGTATGCGACTTGGTGGCTGAACTTGAGGAGATGGTTCTGAACAGGCTGGACCTTTTCTCGCTTCCGGAACGAAATTCCGAATTTGTTTCACTGGATGCCCGTTTGGAGGAGCCCCCTGAGTTGAGCATCCTTTCCTTCAAGTGTCTATCATTCGGTTGAAACTTATACAATTTGTATTCCGGAAAATGGTCCTCAATTTTGTTGCCCCGTTCAATCTTTTCCCTCAAGATATCCTGCTTATTGAAGAGCAGGACAAAATTCGAGTTCAACAAAAATCGTGTGGTCCACACCTCTTCGAACAAATTGATCGTCTCCTTGAGCTTGTTTTTGCCACTTTCGTCATCTATTGCGTCGAAACTAGAACTATCGATTAGAAACATGACGGCCGATATGCCATCAAACACCTGTATCCACTTGCGTCGCTCTCCGCGTTGGCCGCCGACGTCAAACATGCAAAATGTTTGCCTCATTGTGCCTGGCTCCTCATCATCCCTTGGCTCTCTGGCCTCGTTGATTGAGGGAGTGTTTGTGCCCCTCGAGGAGGATCCTCGTCTGTTGATTGTTCCCCGGTAATTATGGTTGCTTGTTGTCGAACCATCGGACTTACTAATTGGCAAGTCAACTTGAAACTCTAGCTTCTGTATGTCGCTTGTTCTACGTCTACTTTGCAGAATATCGTCATTATTTGGAATGTAGTTCAGTTTGCTTATTTCATCTACACGATTCAGAAGGCTACCAAGGTTGTGGAATGCATTGGGGTTGTTTGAGACAAGTCACATGGTTAATCTTTTGTCGTAGTTAGTCAACATTTGTCTCCATGGGAGCGAACCCACCACAGAGGTTTGCCCGGAGCAAACGAAAGAGTTACTATAAATTGGAGCAAAAATTTAGTAGATTGGTTGAAACTCACGAGAGACCAATCAGGAGCATTAATTGAAATAGAAGACTAGAAATCGCCGCTGAACGAAGATTACGTTGAACCGATCAGAGAGTAAGAGTGAGACAAAATGAGATCCCAATTGGTCCTGATTGCCCTGCTGGTGGTGGCTGCTGTTTGCTTGGTCCAGGCTCAGAATGACCCAAGCCAATCGGGCCAATCCAACCCCAATTGTCCTATTCGCAGGACCATCCAAACTTTGCGTGACGCCATGGGCCAGGCCAGCCAGCAAGTTTCCCAAATGATGCAGAATCTCCAACAGAGGAGCCCCAACTTGCAACAGCAAGGCCAAAAGCTGATGAACCGTCTTTCTCAGCAGCAAGATTTGTCCAGTAAGTAGTCTAACTGAAGTCGCTAAGCTCTAGAGCACATCTCGCAACCTGTTTCGACTCGGTGAGCTTGGTCTGAGTTTGGATCAATTGGAGATCACGATGCCTAACGTAACAACAAACAACAAACACATTACTCTCTCACCTCGCTCTAAGCAGTGATGCAATCATGAACTTGAACCAGAGGCGTGAAAGAGATTCTGTCCCACGCGCTCCATGAGAGGTTTTCAGAACACAGACACACACACAGACATACTGACCAAATGATTAATTCAAATTAAACACCATCACAATAAAACACACCTATCACAAAACATTCTCTCTCAACTTGCTGGCACTGTCTGATTTCATCTTGGTGCATTTGATCAAAAACAAAAAAAAACCACCGCCTTCAGATACGCCTAATCTGAGACGACGAAAGAGAGACTTGGCCGAGCAAAACGGGGCCAGCTTGCAACAGGTTACCCCCCAAATGATGGCCGCCTATAACCAGACCATGAGACAGGAAGAGTCGCGGATGCAACAGATGATGCAGAGACTCTCCAGCAGCCCCTACATGCCATCTCGGGATCAGATGATCCAGCTGCTGACAACGGTGATCACTCTCATGCTCATGATGTTCTTGGGCCCGGCCGCTGGAGCTCAAGCTGGCGTGATCAACGCCATCGTCAGACAGTTTGTGCCCCTTCTGGTGGCAGCCTCGGTTCACTACGCGGCCGACTCGGCGGTGCCCATGAAACCGGACTTGCCACAGGTGGCCGCCCAGTTGGCCAGCCAGCCCATTGAACCGGTGGCCACCGCTCCATTGGGTCCCCTGGCTCGACTGGCCTAAACGGCGGGCCTCCTGGCGGTGCTCGTGTTGGTTCCAGTGACATTGGTGCTCACTTGGCGGCTGATGAGGAGGATTCTCGTTAAGACGGTCTATCTAATTCTCAAGATGTCGGGCCTATTGGCTGTCTACGAGCGGCGAGGTCGCGCGCGTCGCACGAGTCTGGCCACCGGGAGGCGACTTTCGAACACGGCCGGCCCATTGGGACCGTCCCAGAAGAGGCCGAGCAATGGTTGTCGTCCATTGATCAAGACGAACGGCTTTGGTCCAACAAGTGGACCGTTGGCTCGGGGAAACTGGTCAACGAGAGACAAACTGTTAGAGGAGAAAGCCGGCAGTGTGGCTTTGCTCGTTGAGCCGGACTCTTGGGCCTCGTGTTTGGCAGCCAAGGGCCAGGGCAGCATCAACAGACTATGGCCTCTGATCGACAAGCGACGCCAGAAGCATCTCCACTTGGCCTAACATAAGGCTCACACAGACTTCACACTCAGAAAGGGAAAGCTCCTCAATGGATGGCTGTGAGATGTGCGCAATCTTTGCGCCTCCTTCAGACAGTCTCCGCTCATCTTCGTCCCTTAGGCAAGGGCCACAGATGCGCACACCACCTAGTGATTGAATAAATTGTTTCAAATGATGGCAAGAAAATTCAATGAAACGAGTAATTGACGGAAGTATTCGAAGTGGCAATAATACAATATCAAATTGAAGACAGAAGAGAAACAGTTGAACGAATACTTACTACTGCGAACGATGAGTTATGGACAATTGATTCAACTGGGCAAAGAACTGGCCCACTCCCTTGTCTGTGAGAATCCTCTTTGAGTAATCGTAAATCTTGGCCGCATATAAATCGTAGGTTTGATCGTCCGAGTTGAGACCATTTATGAAATCTAACCTCGACTGGTTCTCCCTGTCGTGCCACTCAATCTGGTGGCCAGAGGCTGTTATGCATGCGGTAAGCTCTCTGACCGATTCGAGCAAATTGGTGCGAATCTCTTTCGCTTTTTGTTGCCGTTCCTCCAGAGAGAAGCCCTCAAAATGGATGATCTTCATTTGTTTCATGATGGTTGTTTTTCCAGCACCAGCCGGTCCCAAGAGGAGCAATTTGAAACAGGAGTCAAAATTTTTCGCCCAAACAGCAACCTGTTTGTCCAACTCTTTGCTCCACATTTTGAATGGATCTGTGGGCTTGAAGCATGAAAACGATCTCATCTTGACTCTGATTTTCTTCAACTGTTTGCTTTAGCTAAGCTTTCGAGAGATAAATTACGACCACATAAGGATGAGGATTGAATTTTGTTTCAAATCAATCATGAATACTTTGAGTGGTTTGATTTTTGGCTCGATTTTGGCAAGTGCTCCTAAGCATAAGTGCACCGATCGTAACGAAAAGTGAAGAGAGATATTAATGTTTTTAAACGACAACCTGTTTTCAACGGGCAAGCATGCTCGGATGATGGAAAGTCACATATATGCTGGAGGCGTGTTAAGCTCCATGCCCGCTTCCCAATTAGACCTGGTCAGGGTTAGACATGCGGTAATAAGCAGAGAGAATAGGCTGGGGAATTCATTTCCCGAAATCCTCGAACGTAAAATCATTGTTCTGCTTGCAGCGCCTATGCGCACTCTAACAGGTCATCGTAGAGCACGGGAAAAACTCCGCTCATCATCGAGCTTGCCGGGTTATTCATCACTCTCGACTTGAACTCGCTCGTGTTGAACTTGGACCGATTGGGAGACGCCTAACGGGGAAAGGTGGGCTCGACCAGATAACCAGACAAGAATGGCTTCTTCTGGGATTCTAAGCACCGGTTCATTCACTAGAACTCGATGAGGGAATCAAAAATTGAACTCTTACAGCCTGTTGATCATTCTTCAGCAAAGAGGCGACAATCCATGAGGGGAAGTACGACTTTCGAGCACTTGGGAAAAACTAAGGCGCCACTGAAAGAGCCCCTCGTCTAGGAAAAAGAAAAATTTCAAACAAGATGAGTCAAACGTACAGGTCTTTAACTTTACTAGTCACACTAAAGTGTGCTTGTCATTCAATACTGAAACTTTTGTCTCCGGTGTGACTGGTCTTAGAAGATCACTGTTTGAGCGTGAGTGATAGTAGTCCATCTGTTTCATGGGCCTAGTTTGTTGCTGTTGTTGTTGTTGTTGTTTTACATTGTTTTTGGTATGATTTAGATTCTGATTTCGCGCGTTCTGAATTTGTAAAGGCATTTTGGTTAGTGTCTGCGAATTGACCCGTTTAGATGGGGGCCCATACATGAGCACACCGGACTCATTTGGGACTGGCATATAGTCGATCGAGGCGTCCCCATAGCGGTCACGTCGCGCCCGACAATACAAACAACTGCATAAAATTGACAAAAATAACAATATAATTGCCAGGATCATCACTGCGTAGGCCGTGGCTTTATAGGCACGCAGTTCCATGTCAACAGGTGAAAATGCGCTTGTCCAATAAATTGGCTCATGCTCGAACAACGAATAGATATAATCATTCCAAAATTGAGCACTTTTCAATCTGTAATCCCGTGCCATGATGCTCGTAAAATTTGTCGTATTGATTGATAGATATTGCAAGTTATCCTGATACATGGGCTGCCAGAGTATGTTATTGAACAGTGAGTATGGTGTTGGATTTCCGTACTTTGCGAAATTTGCGTAGGCTTGCATGAAAAGTTCGCTCATATTTCTATCCATCTCTGTCCAATGAGCATCCTTTAGATTGTAAATAGATGGGAAATACTTTGGATCTAAGAAGGGTGCACCGGATACTAAAAAGTACTCTGTGTCATGGGGGACACCCATCCAAGGCTCAGGCTGAACCAAACCCTCTATGGTATAGTTAAGCACATAACTATAAGTAGGAACTCCTTTCTTTATCATACTCTTGACTATCTTGTCATGTCCAGCTACAACCCAAGAGTCAGTCAACATATCGATCAAACCTTGCCTAAAATTGCTAAGGTTTGCACGATCATTCCACGGCGAATACATGAAATCGATAGCATCGACGAAAGCGGGTTGATTCCGAGTCACATTGAATATCTTGACATAAGACCAAACCTTCTTTCGGAATAGATTTTGATCAACCACGAAATTATGCGAAATTACATCATCGTCAGACAATAGCCAAGCTGATCCCTCATCCCGCGTTACGCCTGACATATATGCAAATCCATCATTGAATCGAAGATATGGCAGTTGGAAAAATTGATCTGGTGTCTCTGGAAGCAAGGCGAAGTCTCTCTCCCGGGTGCTGTAATCAGAAACTGGAGAGAACGGTAGCCAACCAACATCAGTCTCTACTTCAAATAGAATGAGATCATTAAAGGACCTAGAATCTAGACATTTGATTAAATCGAATGTGTCGCGGTGATAGCATCCAAAGTTATCTCCAACCACAATGCTCGTGTTCCTTATGAATAGAGGGTTCTTTTGCATAGCCCAATCCGACATAGCCGAGCCACTTTGGGCTATAACACGCTTGACTAAATCTCGTGAACGTGGCGATATCGCTAGTAACCCCGCGCTAGCCGCGCCGGACCCAGTTCCCCACAGTGTTATCATTTGAGGATCCCCGTTAAAATTCTCAATGTGATCTCGCACCCAATTCAGGGCCGCAACTTGGTCAGCTAGACCATAGTTACCAGCAGATGAGTTGTCAGCTGTTGCCATGAACCCCAGAACGCCGAGTCGATAATTGAACGTTACCACGACGACCTCCTGGGACGCGGCCAACATATGTCCAGGAAAAGCGTTTCCGCTGCCGTGCTCAAATTTTCCCCCATGGATGTGCATTATAACGGGAAACAACCTTGCCGCTCTCGGTTTAGCATAGGGGGTGAATATATTCAAATATAAACAATCTTCATCGATCATGCTGATACCTCTTTCTTGGCCAGTATATTTGCTCGGTTGTGGACAGGCCGGTCGATACTTGTCGGCAGCGAGTAGGCCAAAATGTGTCATAGGTTGAGGCATTTGAAATCTAAGCCCAGATTCTCTGCGGGGTGGACGGGCATAGGGTACTCCTAGGAATATAGTTACATTTTTGTAGTAATTGTGCAGTGTAGGTCTTCGATATGTGTTTGGTGGTTCATATAATTGACTAGTGACACGGTCGAATGATGAACGACCTGGCCCATCTGATAAATAGACAGTCTTGCCAATAAGATGGCCAATTCTCGTGGAGACTTCCACAGGCTCGTCGTAAAAATATGGACTGTTCAATGACGGATATGGAATGGTATTAATTGCAAGTATGTTATGGAAATTTGTTACTGATAACAATAGTGTAAAGACTAATACTAATCTGATCATAATAGGTGGTCCCTTAAGTATGGTAAGTGGCAATGAATGATCAACATTCATCGTGCTAGATAATTGCACAATAATTTAGATTAAATTTATATATATTCAAATTGTTGCCCTAATACTTGTACATGTGTATCATTGTATTCTATTAGATGGATTAAGATTAAGATGCTGAGCAGTCGATGATGGATTGGTTATGATGATTGTAAAAGTGAAGATTCAGTGTTGCATAAAGGAATCCTGTTGCTTCGTTGCACTTGTTAGTTGTATTGCCATTTGTTCTCTGTTGTTGAGCTGGTTTTTGTCTCTCCATTTGGTGAAGATAATTCATAGTTGGAGAGTAGACATATAGTTAAGAGGAAATCTGCACAGGACTATGACATCTTCTGAGACCAATACTGATAATCGATATTGCTGTAATAGCTATTGGTGGACGGGGGAAAGTTTGCTCAGATGCCATATAAATTATATATGGTAAACACGAGTAGTCCCCTACATGAACGAGGTTCACAATGAACGAGGAGAGGAGCAGGTCCGCGAAACGAGCGAGAGGGGACAGGCCAGATTGGCCTATGGGAAAAGTGGCTGCAAGTTGCCAGCGGTGAGGAAGCGGCGCCAGCTGCGCCTGTGTGTTAGTGTGCTCTGGAATGGGCGCGGCGCCTCTAAAGTTATCATTATTATTGTGTGGCCAAAAATGTTATGGCTGCGCGCGGCATTCCCTAAAGCTAAAGAATTCGCAGATCAGCGGCTAGCTGTTAAGTGAGTGATGGCAATGCATTTGCGCGCCACTCTCAGCCGGACTAACACTCTCTGAGAGTGTTCTTTTTGGCAAGATAAAAGAGAAAAAAAAGGGAGGCACTTTGGGGATAAAAACCAGTTGCTGTTTGCACAGACTAAAAGTCCGACAAAATTTCCTCACCGCTCGCATGTTGGCCACTTTTAATTGCCCACTGTTGTTTTCTCTCTCCTCCTCTGGCCGGGCACATTGCGCCAAGCTAAAAGGAGCGGCAGGCAAACGAGACTAGCTTCCGAGCGATGGACTACCCTCTGGGTCGCCTCTAGTCCTCGTCCGAAACAAGACACGCCGACCTCTGTTCAAATGGTGGACCCGAAGACAGACCCTCGGGGCTTGGTGTCGTGAGCGAACTGGAGTGCATTGTTGTAGCTCACGGACTTGGCGCAATCGTAACGATTTCGTCGTTTCAATCGAGAACAATCGTCCCGAGTATTACAAGTTCTGTTGAATGGAACTTGTGTTCAATCAACAAGTTGGAGTGCCCGTCGTGAGTTAGCTTGCGACTAAGCGCACTTAGATTTCGTGCGGCTATTTTGTTTTTATCTGTTCCTATCTGAGACATTGAAAAAGGTCGCCGGATTCATGCAAGAAAGTGACGAGTTGGGAGCCAGGAACAATTGTTTTGATCAGCGGTCGATCATGTGAAGAAACCTGTCAACAAGCTTGTTTTCGCCAATCGTTCCGCTCACGTAAGCCCATTCAGATGGTCTCAGGATTGCAGCCTTTGTGTGATTATTTTTTTATGCTTATCCATTTCCTGAGGACACTTCTCGATCAATGTCTCCCCTTTGTCTTTTGCATGAGCATTTGCTCCGGCTGAGAGAGGCCCTCTATGCAAGATAATGGAACACTCATCCATGAAAAAATGAATAAGGATTCTTAATTAACAAAAATCACACTCTATTGGAGCAATTTGAGTGAGGACCTGATACTAGGATCTAGATACTGAAGTTGGCCAAGTAGCCAGTGTCCTAAACAGTTGTCCCATGCAAATAGGTCCCAAATATATCAATTGTTGTTGACGGGAGGGCGATCCGACTGAGTGCTCCGGAACATTCGGCGGAATATCGTGTGCATTGGGTCCTATATGGCCAACAGACCTCCGGGTTGTGGTAGAGGCAGTCGCTGTATCAGATCAGATCTGATCTGATGGCGAAGATTGTGACTCTTCTCCTTTCCCCCTTGCTCGAGCGAACGGCCACAGAGCGTGATGGATGGCTGCACGAGAGTCATCATCCAGCCGGTGCAATGGTTCGAGGCATTGGCCATGGCAAGGCGACGAGGAAAGCCAGTTGAGGAACAAGCCGAAGAACCGATGAGCCAGAGAGATGCTGGGGAGGCACGAGGGAAAAGTGTGGAATTTTGTTGGAAGCTTGTTGCACCAAGAGAACCACCACGTCAGGTTCTGTTGATCGCGAGGCATGAGAGTCGTTCAGCAAAGATTGATTGAGATCGCATTGCAAGAGCTCTTGCTACGTGTTAGATAGCAGAGGGGGCTTGATTGTGAGCAAGAGATTGAGTTTCATGTAGTGCTTAGAAGTAGGAGGGAAAAGCACTGGCTGCAGTTCCGCCGCCTCATGACAACCCCGAGTGGCAAACAAACAAACTCACCGAGGTTTTTCCTTTGCATTTTCTTTTTTCTCTTTCAAAATACGTATATTAAAGCTAGCCCAACAATGAACAGGCTCACAATCAACCATTACTAAACAACAACGGACACCAAAGTGCCAGCAAACCCGAAGCTTGAAAATTTTTTCACCCAAACTACCAAGAATCATCTTTCGAAACACATAATAATACATAATAATAATTCGATTCTTTATCACTGCTAGTTAACTTTAAAATTCACTCACACATCTTCGATAGATAGTAAGCAACATCAATTCTACAAAAATCAAAAGGTTGAAGGAATTTCTAGTTCCAAGTTGATACTCTCAAGGCTGAATTACTAGTATCATGATTGCACAAAACAAATTGATTCTCATTGCTTTAGTTTTGTCCCTAAGTGTGAGTATAACTGCTTTCCTCTCGACCAGGTGAGGATTTCAAACCAAGGAATCCTTCTGAGACTCTCCACAAACTGCAGTTGCCAATCCCCAAAACTATCTAACACCTAGATCCTTTCAAACTTCCTAACGACTCAATAACGCAGGTTGTGTATGCACTTCCCGGACGGGAGCGACATGGGCTTCCCGGTGGCCTCTCTGACGAGATGTCGGCAGATGATGGGACCCGCGCACTTCTGAAGAAGGTGGACAGTGATATCCGCAAACAGTATCCCGGCGAGATCGAGAGTATTGAGCCAATCAGTTACAGAACACAGATTGTCGCGGGAATGAACTTTTTCATTAAGGTTAGTGCTCTATTTCGGCCTCTTGCTCACATGGACCCACAAAATGGGGGCCAGATTCGCAAACTCTCTCTGTCGTATCCCAAACTTATGGTTGGCATCAATCATCAGTGCTAACAATCACATTTCTTCCCATCCACAAACAAAATTGACCACAAATATCTCTGAAAAACTCTCCATACATAGGCTGTGATCACTGAGAAAGGGGGAAAGAAGAGCCATGCTCACATTCGCATCTGGAAGAGGTTCAATGGAGTCCATGAGCTCACTGCTATGAGGTCTGGACTCTCCGAAGATACTGAGCTGAAATATTTCCCCTAGACTGCAACTAAGTATGCTTATCAAATAGTTTCAGGCAGAATCCAATGCTTGGACGCCAAACAAGAGGCATCAATGTAAACCGAATCAATCAATAATGAAATCTTCAATACTTGAGGAAAACTTTTCATGTCTGAATGGCTCGAGGAGTCCAGTTTCTTATCTCTTTTTGTAACAAAGTTGGTAGCTCAACAACTCGCCCCGATCCGTTGAGCTTACGAAATCTCTTTGTAAAACCCTTCAGCTTGCGAAAGCATCTCACCTGGGACCATCACACAATTAGCTGCAAGTTCAATTATCAGACGCAGGAAATCCATCGCTTCTTCGTTTTGGATACCTGCTGTCATAGTCGCTTTCTGAACGATTATCCTTCCTTCTCGACGAGGCGAAATGATTTAGCCCGTGGCAAGTCGATGAAGTTTGAGGAAAAACAATCATAACTCTTTCAAATCGAGTTTTGGCTCGCCGTAGGTGGCATAGAATGTTCTTCTTGAAACGAACATGGTCGAAAAAGAACTCAGCCTCTTGATAGGGTTCCGGCCAGCCACTTACTGAACTAGACTTTTCTTGGGATGCATTTCCCAAACCAATTTATACCAATGCAGCAACCGATTGTAAGCCACCCACGAGGCAGGTGGGTCAAACTGCAGCGCCGCAGCGCCTTCAAAGCAGACTGCATGAACTATAATGGAGTCTGTGTTGGCGGCACCCAATGGTATACGAGCAACACCGCTAATGGTTGTCCCCCACAACAAATGATGTGCTAGAGAAGAAGCAAAGTATCTTTCGATTGCTCTCCAATCATCGATTGGCCAGACTGTTCCGTTTCTCTAATTTGATCAGAAGCAGACTGCTCGGCCTCTGACTAGACCAGGTAGACCATCTGATTTCCTTCCTAGACTTTAGCATATGACAAATGGTAATTTATTCACCTCTTTTTATTTCTCAATCTAAATTGATCGTTATTTCATAATGGCACATCGTTTTCCACCCTCTATGGATCCGCATCTTCATGATGGATTATGGATTATCATATTTCTGCCCCGTTTGGCCAAGAAGAGGCTGCCGGAGTTGGGCGATAGATAAGCACGAGCACTGCGGACGTGCACTATCCAACAGGAAGAAGGAAACTGAGAGACAGAGGAGGACTGATGGTGCAAAGGATGGCTAGTTGTTGTGTCTGCTCGAGAGACTTTTATCGGCCCAAAGCGGAGTTCAGATGCTCTTAATTGCCGCTCCTTGTCGATGGGGGAAAATCTTTAATCTATGACATTCAGATTTTTCCAAGCGATAACAGAGGACGGCTACTCATTCAGCTCATTAGACCACACACACATAGTCATGTGAATACATATACACGTACTCATAAGCGGAGATACATCAAGAAAGATGCATCTTCTTCTCTTCTCGCCTTGGACTTTAATTAAAATGAAGTGACCAAGTGACTGCTCTTCGTGTAGAATTGTGCAAACAAGATATTTCAAAACAAAACTTTTACCCTCACGCATATGTATTTATATACTTATAAGTATTATTTGTGAAAAATGTATACATATACATGGCAATATTTAATCTAAAGAGAGTGAAAGCAGAATGGGAAGCGATGGAGGCGAAGGGCGGGGAGCGTATCAGTGAGTTTAGGAAGAGGACGATTAAGGAGGAAAGGCAGCATCACAATCAGTATCTTCCTACGCCACAGGAATGTTGCCTCTCATGCGCCTTTGGCTCACGTATGAGCATTAATATTCATCAGTGGGATGGTTTAAAATGGGGTGGTTGTATTTAGTGGTTTTTTTTTCTAAGTGTATATCCTTCATTAAGCTGCTTGGTGGAGGTGGTGCTAGTGTTCGGTTTCTGGTCGAGCAAACGGACGACACTAAATTGTAGGTGTCCGTATTCTTGCTGACAAAAATAAGAAGAAATTTGCACTTGAACGTATTGAAAGCCAAGATGACACATAGGCACGCAAAGCTACATGAGCACTGACCATCCTGATCGGTATAGATGTACATGTGGACTCTCGGATCCCAAGCCAAGAGATGGACGACGAGGACTAGGTTGCCAGTAAACGGGCATGGAAGCCACGAAGGTAGTAAAGACCATTTTCTCCTGGTGTGCTTCCAGTAGATAGTGTCCTTCTTCTTAAGCGTATCCGAATGTGTATCCCTCCTGTGCTCCTATTCCATTCGGTTCTCCAATCGATGCTAAGCCGCATTGGGAGAGTCCCTTTCGCTGCAGTGCACCAATGGCAACAAGTAGCCACCCGGCTCCATTGAGAGTCATCTCCGGCCCTTGGACAAACACTAGGGAGCCAGTCTCTGGAGTGGGAGACTCTTGAGAGCGAGCTATCCGATATTAAGTCAGCCGTTTATCTCAAAAACGGCCAAACAAACAGCAACAACAACGCCAACTACACCACACAAGTTCCCGCAGTGGACGGTCACATTTTGTCCCCCCAGCTCCAAGCAGCTTCTTGTTCGACTGCTCTTGCTCCAAGTGGACTCTCTTTGCGAAACTCTCAATGAGACCCGTACATGTGGTCTCCTCTTGGGGAAATAGCACAGTCCAAAGTGAAAGTGGAAAGGCAAGGCGAAAGGGACGAGATCCACTCGGGGAGATACTCTCTATCTCGAGTGGATGCTCTGCGTCGATTGAGAGATAAATATTTAACAGGGGAATTCTCTCGGTGACAAAAATCATTTGAGTTAATGGGAAGCATGAAACGTCCGTTCGGAAATCTGGATCCCGAGTTTTGGGCCGACCAGGTGGCCCTCTGGCGAGCTTTGGGTCCAATTTTCCGCTCGGAGTGTCCAAAGCAGCAACCTGGCGCCCAATGGAGCGCATTCCGTGGGGTCGCTACCCTTCTGGTTAACTTGAGAGCTGTCCCGAGGGGTTGTTACGATTGCTATCCTCTCGAACCAGTCGGCACCAAAACACAGGCAGGTGTCTTCCTGTGCTTGGCGTCAACCTGCGGCGGACCATCGAATCGATCTGAACGCTGGCTTCACGCTAATGGTCTGGCGATAATTCATATTTATTCTGCATCTTTGGTGGCCCGGCTGAACGGCAAACGATGGACGAGCATTAAGTGGAAAATGGTGGTCGTGTGGAGTTGGAGTGGAGTGAAAGAAAAAGGAAAAGGTGGAGAAGAGGAGGAACAAAATAGCGCGCTGGAGACACGGAACTTGGCGGAGCAAGTTGAAGATTTCATTAGTAGCCGTTGCGGCGGGCTGAGAGCGAGGGGGGACAGAATAGGATGTTCAGAAGAGGAATGGAAATTGTAATTGAAATTGAAATGGCAGCGGAGATCTAAACAGAGAAGACGAGTCGAGGGGGAACATGGAGAGAGCAAGATGTAGCCAATTAGAAGAAGTTATCTTGTTAGCGTGCAGTGTGTCTCTGTGTCGGTCTTGTTTCTGCCCTAAGCTGCAGCTGCACGCTTGCCTGGCTAGCTTGCTGGACGGCAAGCTAGCCAAGCGGAAAAATGAGCCACCAAATTGACTTTATTCGCCCATTATTGCCGATAGTTTGTAGCGGGTCCATCTCCTCGGTCCGTGTTATCCGTTGCCTCCGCTTCACCTAAGCCCCAAGCTCAAGCTCGAGCTGAATTTTGATCTTGTTCTGGCCTGACCAAGCGGAACTGTGGAGAAACAAACACGAGTGACAAAATGCTAAAGAGAGATTGAAAGTGCCAAGAGAGAAACTCTCGAGACCAACTGGAGATTTTGGCTTGGCGCAGTTCGCAAATAGATAGAAAATGTACCTGTACAAGTGTTTGTGTGTGTCTGTTTCAGTTTCTGTTTGTTTTGCTCCGCTCGCTCCCCCTCGGTCGGCCCATTAAAAGGGCCGAAAGCAGTTTAACAGGTGCAAAAAATTATTTTTGCCCATCCATATCCCGCCAGTGTTGATGCATGCTGTCCCCGTGCATCTGCCAGCTCGGCTCTCTTTGTGACTCTCTCTCTCTCTCTCTTTCATTCTAGATGGCCCAACTTGCCATGAATTTCTCACACTGGCCTGCTGGTGCCTGACAGCAACCTAGCAGAGCACCACAGGTGTATGCCAATTGGCTGCCACGGAGCCAATAGTTGAAGCCGCTCGAGGAAACGATCATCTTCTAGCAGATTATTCTGCTCTCGAGGGAAATTTATTACAATCAACAATCCCAGCTGGCCGCTAACTAATCCTTTGTGGTCAGTCCCCGCTGGCATAGCTTCGAACAGGACAGCCAACCAGTCCTCTGGTGGTCCCGGTTGGAGCGAGGCCGGCCAGGCTAGGTGGTGCCACTTCCACGACCACCAGGACGATATGTCGCATAGTGCCATGCTCGTTCCAAGTTGCCGATCATCATCAAGATGCCGCTAAGCCTCGGTGATGCGCAAATGGGCGGCAACGGTACCACATTGGTCTGTCAAGCCGTCCAAACGAACGTTGCAAAGCTGGTCTCGTATATCTCCATTCGACTTGCATTGCGGCCGGCTCTGTGCTCGCAAGTGTCCAATATAGTTGCGCCTGTGCATCACTTTCATCTTGCACAAGTAACGGCTCGTTCATTCAACTCAGGCCGAAGAGAGTTGCAAGTGTAAAAGAGAGATAAAAGAGACTGGCTGGGCTTCACATGGTCCAGGGAAGTGGACTCGCTGCTGGTGGCGCTCCTTGCTTGCTGTGCGCCGCAATGCAGCGGCCGCCCAAATGCAGAGGACGCCATCGCAACGACAAATATCCTCCAGCCCCACACACTCTGGCCGCTGCTGCAGCCAGCCAATGAGCTCTGGTCAAGCAACCCAACGAGTGGCGCATGGTGGGCGAGAGTTGCAAAGTTGACTCGGTTCGACAAATGAAATGCAGCCAGATTATGCCATTTGCCTCAGATGTTTCTTGCTTTTGGACGCGCGTCGCCACCCGTCCAGCAAGGCAACGGGCTACACATGGGCTTCATATTGGCTTAGGGTGAGCCAATATAAAGGATAGTGTGTCGAACAGGCAGTGCTCTATACTGGCTGGCCGAACTGGAAGTTGGCTGCTCAATCAAGAAGAAGAAGTGAAGTCAGAAATTAGGATTACGCCTGACCGCGCGTAATCGGCAGTGAGCCGGGCGCAGCGCCGAAATGGCGCTCCATTTGGTAGCCGTTAAGCATGGGACATGGACAGGCGCACCTGTGGAGCCGGTGGGCCGCCTGGAGCCGCCGCAGGCTGTCTGTGGCCTGCGCCACAAATGTCGCCCCTTCCCAATTGAGTCATATTCCTCCCGCTTTGCCGCCTTGCCAGCGGCGAGCAGCTAGTGCTAGTCTCCGTGGACTGTCAGTTTCTTCGCCTCCTTAAGCGGCTCCATTTCTCTCCGATTACCAATCACTTGTATCATCATGGCTCGCAGGTGGCCTCTCCCTTGCTGCACCTAGACGGCCGCGCTGAGGTGAGAGATTTGGATATCGACGCGGCTTCCGTGAACATTGCCCTGTCACGACTTTCCGGCCGGCCAGCTGGCCAGCCTTGTTCCGAGTCGGGCGCCGTTTAACTGAATTGAAATCGCCAGCCGCAGCTAATCCTTTTGGGGGCCTCCAGGGAATCTCTCTGGCCTAGCGTGTGCAGGATGAACCAGGGCGCATGGCAGATGAAGAGGAGCGACGTTCATGTGGCCACTCGCCTTGCCTCGAAGCTTGTCCTGGTGTGGTCCCGACGGCGGTTGGGCAGCATGGGCGGCGCGGATGAAGGGAGATGGAAGCAAGCCTGCCGGCCGCAGCTTTGCTTAGCTCTGGCGCGCCGCCCACCTGCATTCGCTCCGCTTGCAAACACTGCTCCCACAGACTGACCACCGTTACCTCTGGCTCGCCCGCCAAACCTCGTCCTCCCTTTGGCCACAAGCTTGCCGGAGTCTCGGCATTCATCATCAGCCTGACCGGCCGAGAGAGTGTTCATCTCGAGGCAGACCAGCGCGTGCGCCATGTCCACACGACACACACCACACTGGTTCAAGCTTGTCTCGCGCAACTCTTCGTCGCCCGCGCTTCTGGTCGGCCGTAAAGGTGCTCCAAATGGACTCAAGACGACGCCCAACCATAGGCGTGCTCCAGCTCCAGGCCAGCCTCATGCCTGGCGCATGCCTAACCCGAGCTTGTCCAGAGCCAGTTTGCGGTAGCGAGCCGGGAAGAGTCACAAAAGTGAAAGTCATATTGCCACCTGACTCTATGTGGCTCAGTTCTACATGGAAGTGATGTAAGCGTTTGTCTGTCCATCTGTCTGTCCGTCCGTTCGTTTGCCCTAGTGTATGTGAGCCTAGCTTTACGTCAATTCCAGTTTGAGAAGCCCATCTCCTGCCCTTCTGTCTCTCTCCTTTCGTTTTTCCTTGATTGTGTGTCGCTGTGTGTTCCAGTAAGCAGCCCGAGGGAGCGACAAGCATCTCAATTGATTTGTCTCTATTCATTTGACTCTTGTTTGTCTCTCTGTGTGTTTGTTGTACTCGTCCTGTCGCGTATCTCGTTGAGCTGGACGAAGAGAAAAAAAGAGAGGAAGTAGATTTGCGGAGTATTTCGTTTCCCTCTCTCACTCGCTCTCTCAAGACAATCCCGAGCGCTCCAGATTGCAACAAGTGGGTGAGAAACACTTTTCAGAATTGTCCCACTCATTCGATTTGAGGCCACCCAGTGGGCAGAAGAGGGCTGAAACAGTCATTGCTCGTCGATTTGCGTTGAAAGGAAGGATACAACCGTCTCAGCCATACAAGAAGCAAGAGTTACCAAATAACAATCAAATCATAACAGGCCTGATCAAGAGGCCGCCACTAAAAGTGGTGCGCAACCCACTCAGGTCAGAGAGACGAAGACAAGAGCTCATTGCAACTAGAGAATAGAGCTAATTACAGATCAATATGCTTGAAGTTCCACCCAGACGCAAGACAATCGCAAAAATTTGCCTTAAATCCAAGGTGAGTGCTCTTAATGATTTTAATCTTCTTATTCTCGAGACTTGGTGACAAGCTTTCTGCGATTTGCAATCGCAACCTAGAACAATATTCATAGTCAGAGACTGTATATGTTCATAGAGTTGAAAAATTTTGAAATTCACTCTAAAATTTAGATATCCTCTGGTCAGATTTGCTTGCTCTCATTCGAGGCGAGTAAACAATTGTGATAATCCATTCTGACAAAAACAATCGAAAATAATAATCATTAATGAAATCAAATCGATAATAATCCTCTAATCATGGTAAATCCTAATGTTCAGAGGAGAATGTCGCATAGATCTATGGGAAGAAAAGCTGAGGGCGCCACAAAGGGCGCTCTACCAAGCGAGAGTGTCGCCCGTTTCTCGGGAGCCAGAATGGGCGCCCAAGTGGCCAGTGCTTTATTGGTAGTATCCATTCTAAGCCACGGGGCTCTATTGGCCCAAAGCGTGGAAGCCAAAGAATTTGACTGGAACGATTTAGGCGTCTCTCTGGCGCGTTCCTCTTCCGGTAATGGCAGCTCGCTAGCCGCAAACAATCTGCGCATCTTGGTCAGTCCACAAAGGAGACTATCAAAGAAGTAAGTTGACTTTCCGGAGATTGTCTAAATGAATCCATAGATAGAAATTATCTAGATGAGAAACCCTTGAGGGTTTGGCTTAGCAAAGGCCGATATCTAACATAATTTTTGATAATTTACCTTCTTGCTCCAACACACAAAGCTACGAATTCGAGTACACAAACAACACTAGCCCATCGTCTTCGGTAGCAGTCTCGGCGGAACAGCCGGCTAGCTACGTCGTTTCCGGCGCCAGTCCTTACCTCACGCAGTCAGTCTACCAGCTGGCTCCCAACGCGAGCCAATCGGCAGCCTCAGCATCCTCGGCCTATTCTGCCCTCAGCGCCTCTTTGGCAAGTCTCAAGAGTCGTCTGAGTGCACGTGGCATGACTTTGGCCTCCTTGAGTGCGGCCAACGGTGACTCGAACCAGTCGGGCTCCCCGGGACACTTGTACGCTCCAAGCGGTTCCACTGTGCTGATCGATCCCTCCCAGCAGCAGCAACAGCAACAACAGCAGTCACAGATGCCCCAGCAAGTCATCGCACCTGCTTCAGTGTCTGTGGGTGGCCAGCAACAACAACCGACCGCCTACTTGAGTGTGGCCTCGGCCTCGGGCCAAGGGCAGCCCCAGGAACTGCTGCAACCATCACCCAACGTCTATGCCACCAACGCGGGCTCTCTGGCTCACCACCATCATCATCCGGGTGCTGACAGCAACAAGACCATTGTTTTGGCCATTCCTGCCAAGATCAACTTCCTGACAGGAGCTAAGGCAGCACAACAGCAACAGGCTATGGCACAAACCGCACAGCAACAGACTGGCCTGGTCGCTGAGCAGCAGCCTCGCACCGAATATGCAACCAAACAGCAGCTAGGTAAGTGCCCATTTGCATGCGCTATATATTGTTTTCTTTACGACCCTCCAATATAGAAACAATGCCACAACATAGGGCAACTATTGCTAACACTTCTATGACTAATAATATAAATTATTCTCCACCACTATATCAAACAACACAGGCTTGATTAGCGCCCATGATGGAGCCTCCATCGATCCCTCCCAATTGGCTGGTCCAAGTGGCGGGGCTTTAGATCAGGAGCAGCATCAATATGTGATAGTTAACCCGCCGGGAGTGGCCCAATCGTCGGGCGGCGACCATCACTCGGTGGCCGCAACACTCAACGGCAGTCCAGTATCTCAAGGCGGCCCCATTTATTCAACAGCCGTCTACCAGCCCCCAGCATCAGTTGGAACATATGCCATGAAATATGTTCCCACTTATGCAACTGCTCAACAGCAGCAGCAGCAGCAGCAACAACAACAGCAACAACCACAGCCACAAATGCAGCTTCAACCACAGCAACAGATGCAGCAGATGCAACAGCAACAAGTCCAACAGACGCCCACCATCCAAAAGGTCTACTCTATGGTCGCAGCTGAGCCCCCGCAAATGTTAGCTCCCCAAAGTGGTGCTCAAAATATTTACACAACATCGAACAACCAGCAGATGGTGCAGCCGCAGTACGAGCAACAATATGTTGTTGAACAACAACAGCCCCAGCAAATGCAACAACAACAACAGCCAGGCCCTCAGATGGGCCAGATGATGAGCTCTGGTCCAACACCAATGCAGTCCACTCGTTGTCTGGACACGTGCAACTCGGCCGATCCAAGGTGGAGAAAGTACACCATAAGCAAGTACAGGTATTGTTGTTCCCGCTCGAGCCAATATGATGCCTCGTTGGGAGGGCCAGTCAGTGATCAGCCCGAGCAGCAGCCCAATTCGAAGTATGACGATGCATATTATAGCTACCTATATAGGCGAACAAGATCCAGGCGCCAAAGACGCCAGCGTAACCGTTCCCAGTATTCCAGATCGCCCCAGCAGGCGTCTGCATCATTGTCATCATCTCAGCTACCACAGAGCACACCTCAAGAGGATGACCCATCGAACCCGGCCAATGAACCATCCACCAGCAGTTTCGGCGACCAAATCCCGATGCGCAACCAGCAATCAGCTTACCAATCCTCCTCCTCATCATCATCCCAATCCTCGTCGTCGAGGAATCGCGAAGAGTTCCCCTACATGAAATACTACAAAAACCGCTACAGCCAGTCGGCCTCTGGCGATCTGGCCTCGATGTCCGAGAGCGGCCCAGTTGCCTCGGGCAACCGAGGGGTCGACGATCAGTCGGGCTCAGGCAAATACCTACCAATGAAGGAGTCGCGCGGCAATAGACGCGGCCGCTCACGCGACTACTCGGCCTCCCAGCAGCAGGACCTGGCGCCCATTGACATGGGCCAGTCCCAAGCGGGATTGTTGGCTGGTGCTGAGCCAGCACCTGAGGAGGAACACGTCTACCCTCGCATACCCGAAAGTCCAATTCGAGCCAACGCTGGCTACCCACCGGCTCAATCATCCAGCGGCTACGGAAACGGAGACTTCTCGGTCGAGATGGGTGGCCGCAGCTATGGGCCGGCATCGTCGAGCCAAGAGTCAGAGGAGATGACGAGTGGATATGAGGAGCCCTCCTATGCAGCTGGTGCTATGGGTGGAGAGGCTGACATGAGTTCAGCTGGCAAGACGCAGCCAGCCGAAAGTTCGCTCGATTACCCGGGCAGCGAGCTTGAGGGTCAGACTGACAGTGAGGTGGAGCAGGGCGACCAGACCTACCAGTCGCCACCATCGTTCAACAAGTACCCATCGGGCCGCAGGAGAAAGCAATCGGCCGGAGGCCAAACGAAGGCCGGCAGGAGGAAGAACAAGGAGGGCAGGAAAGCTAACAAGAAGGACGGGGCCCAACGTAAGAGCAAGCTTAGCAAGCAACCCTATGAGATGTCTTCCAATGGAACTGACTACGAGTCAGCACAGGCGGGAGGCAGCGGCATGGAATCAGGCAGCCAAAGTGAACAACAGCATTCATCAATGGGCGCAGACGACCAGGAGCAGTTCTACCAGAAGCAGCAAGAGCAATCACCATCAACCAGCTATGAGGCAAACTCAGAGGAGAGTAAAGACTCGGTGTTGGCTAAATATAAGGCCAGCCTAAACGAATCGTCAGCAGTGGCCAGTTTGTCCAAGACAACGATGCATCTGAGGGAGATACTGTCTCTGTTGGAGAAGAAGGCCCAGCTTAAAGCCAATGAGACAACAAGCCAGCAGAGTTCCAATAATTCCTCCACCTATGGACTGCCACCGATTACTACATCAACCCCATCGCCTATAACAACGACCACCATGTTCCCTTACCAGTCGTTACTGGGAAATTCTCCCTACGGCGGCTCCTCACTGCCGGGCGACTTTCTGGCCACCGATTTTGGCATCAAGGGCCCATACAGATTTGACCCAACCTCCCTGAGCTCAACTCTGGGCAGCCCGTCCTCAATGTCGCTAGCCTCGGCCCACTTCGGCTCAGGTGATGCACTCTCATCCATGCAATCATTCCACCATTATCCGGGAGCATTCCATTCGTCACATAAACAAATGGGCTCGGGATCGGCCAATAGCGGTCTAGGTGGGAACCATCCTGGTTTGGGCGGATCTATGGGCAACATGGGTGGCATGCACAATGGACATCCAAGGAAGAGACGGCCCAACAAACACACATCCAACAGTCTAAGATACAATGACCTACTGTTTGGTTCGAAGGGCAATCACGGCTTGGCTGCCACCCAGTCAATTCTACATGCAGCGGCCAAGAATAGACTCTTAAATCCGGCACTATATTCTGCACTGAACTACCCCTACCTCTACCGAGGCGCTTCACCAGCGATAACAAACCCATACCCGTACAAGAACATCCACAAGAGCCCTTACAGTTCATTACTCAATGGACCTGTTTCATCTAAATTGGCCGCTGTTGCTGGAAATGCTGGACTTTACACAGATGAGTCTCGCTTAGGTGGCTTATCAAATCTTGATCCATTAGCGAACGTTGCCTCATCTCTGAGACCATCAGCCGCGATGCGTCTTCGCTCCAAGTCACCATTTGTATTTCAACCACAAGTGTTGCCCATCTACACACGCCACACAATATTGGCTCCACCACTCGATGTCAAGGCTTGAGTCTGATATCCATCGAGACGGTTATGTGGAATAAAGTAAAGATTGTTAAATTACTCCCTCTAAGGTGATAATCTGTCATGCACAAAAGTAGTACTCGAGATTTTTCAGTTTAATTGAGATCTATCGCTGAGCGAGCATATGAATTCTATTCTGATCGTTCTTTGTTTCTCTTGTCTGAGTATGATTTTTGGCAAGAGAAACACTCTTGCTCCGATCTTGTCACCATGGTTGGTGACATCCCATTTTGGAGAAGGCTGAAGGGCGAGATTGTTGCCGGCATTCTGGACCACTGACAGGAAAGATGTTGTCTTAACGAATAAAACCAACACATTTTAAGACACCTTGTGTTAATCAGCCTGTGACAGCACAGATGAGGGCACTTTTGGTTCAATTTAAAGTTTATGGTATCACATTGTTTCAATAATTTCGACGAACTCTTCCTTGTCGCGTTGATGTTCTTCGGTGGCTTTCATCCAATCCTCAGTTTTCTTTTTGGCATCTTCACTCAGCTTCAGTTGTTCTTGCACACCCGCCAATCTTCGATCGATGATTTTGGCGGCTTGTGCACCAGATCTGAGGGCGAAATAATTGTCTCCCAGAAGTACATGAAACTCATTGGTATGTATAATGTGTCCATCGATGAAAGCCAAGTCTGTGCCCGCTATCGGAATTCTATGCGGATGCCTCACCTTTTCTTGCATCTTTCCTATCAACTCCTTGAGTTTCTCATAGTCGCCCTTGTACTTGGTATACAAATCGATCTTCTGTGATATGGCCTCTATCTCTTCGGCTTGTTTCTCGAGAAGCCTCTTCAAAGCACCAGAGCCAGAGGTTGTCTGCACACTAGAGGTGGCAGCTGGAACTTCAGACGACGAATGCTCTGGCTTGATTTGGTTGTCCATGATTGAGTTTGACGATATGTTCGGATGAGCATTGATGATGGCACTATTTTTGATGGAACAAGTTCATTGAATGCACTTGATTGCCTGAAAACTTGCAGAGAACAGCTCCAATGAAGCCATTCATCAGTGAAAGATTCAGATAGTTAGATAGTTAGACAATGAGACAGTCTGTGTGATTGGTTCAACATTCTCACTCTTAAACAAATGACTAAACATAATCAACTCGAACACCTCGTAGCATTGCCACAAGCACGCGCCTCATGCGTCTTGCTAGCAAATTTTGTTTGAGAGCACGTTTGTTTGGTTGTTCGTCAAGTTCAGCCGGTTGATCCAGGTTGTCTGTCTGTCTGTCTGTTGGCCTAGTGCGTTGTCGAACTCTATAGTTACGCACACGATAATCGTTGTGACTTGAGCGGTTGTGGATTGTTGTTGTTCTTGTTGTTGTTGTTGATATTCAGAAAACGCTAGCGATAGTTCTGGAACACATCGAACTCGGAGCGCCCCTCAATCTGAAAAGAATCGAGCAGCCTCCAGACAGGTCTACTATAACAAACGGCTGCCAAAGCAATACATTGACTTGCAGCCACTCTGCGCCTGTGCCTTTCGCACTGCAACAATCCCTCTCGCTGAGCTAGCGAATCAGTCTGTCTGTATGTGTGCGTGCGTCTGTGTGTCTGTGTCTGTGTGTGGATGTTTGTAGGCAAAATCCAAATATTCTGCTCGATTATTTATATATATATAACTTTAAGGAATATATATATCTGTTTGTGAGAGAAATATCCACATATTACTTACACGTAAACAAGCACAATCACATCAATTTATCTATGAACCTTAGCTGCTCAAAAGATTGTTAGAATCCAATTGAATTGAAAGATTGTTTCTGCAATAAATAAAGATAACCATACATTTCTCACCATGAGTGTGTCGGAATCAGAGAAGGAGGTAAGTCTACATTCATCATTTGATCTACCAGCTAGATTCTGGGGAGGTCACAGAGAGTCAGTCGATACCAGTGACCCACTAAATTGGTCCAAAGACTGACCGATTCCCACACGATGACCGACTTTTGGCAGATTTGACTAACTGAACTATCTTTTGTACCTCTTTCACATCACATGACATGATTCTAACTAAAATTCCGATAACAGTGCCCCTTATGCATGGAAGCACTCGATTGGGATGATCTAGGTTTTTATCCTTGCTCCTGTGGTTACCAGATATGCCGGTTTTGTTGGCATAGGCTACGGACAGATGAAAATGGACTATGTCCAGCATGTCGGCAAGCCTTCCCTGACATACCGGTAAGTTTCAATCCTGAGATATCAGCTGAGGAACTGAAGAAGCAGAAGCGACGCAATAAAGAGAAAAAATCCAATAAAGACCAAGTGTTCAAGCCTCAAGACCTAGCCACTCTAAGGGTAGTGCAAAAGAACTTGGTGTTTGTCATTGGATTATCATCTCGGTTAACACAAGAGGATCTCAAGAAAGAGTTTTCGCATTTTGGAAAGATAATCAAGTTTGTACATAACAAGAGCACAGCTTATATTACATATTCTAAACCGGAGGAAGCCATTCGAGCTATTAGAACATTGAATGCCTCAGCTGCACAGGAAAATCTAGCAGCTCAGCAACAACAGCAACAATCATTTCACCCGAACTCGAACCTAACATTGAATGGAACAGCTACAACAATGCAGCAGCCAATCACAATGCCAGTAACAAATGGAATCACTTCAACTACAACATCAACAAATACAACAACAACAACAACAACATCGACCAATAACAATAACAACGTTGTGAATCTGAATAATAACAATATTAGCTCTTTCATGAATGCAATTTCAGCGCCGGCTGCAACACCAGCGAATAGATTGAAAGCATCATTGGGAACAACTAAGTACTGTAATCACTTTTTACGTTCTCAACAATGCCCTAAGGTTGGTGAATGTATGTACTTACATGAGATTGCTGAAGCGGAAGCTTCTTTCACTAAAGAGCAGATGCAAGCTGGTAAGCATGTTGAGTATGAGAAGAAGCTAATGGATTCTTATCTAAATAGCTCTAATATGGTTCAGCAGCCACAACCCATGTTACTAGTGCGCCAACAACAACAGCCGCAGCAACAGCAACCACAACAGCAACCACAACCGCTTCAAACATTACACCAACAACAGCCCCAGATGAACAACCAGCAGACGACACAGCAAATTCAGTTGCAGCAGCAACAGCAGCAGCAGCAACAACAACAACAGCAACAACATCAGCAACACCAACAACAACAGCCACAACTGCAGTCACAGCCGCAACAACCGCAAATTCATCACCTGTCACATCAACTAAATCAGCACCGACAGCCCCAAATACATCAAGCATCGAATCAGCATAGGCAGCTATTGCACCAGCACCAGCTCCCTCATGCCACACAACAGTTGCATCAGTTGCTTCAACAGCAGCAACAGACAGAGATTCATCAACAGCCGCAAGAGCAACAAACGTCACAGGCTACCGATACAGACTCTGAAGACGATGGTTTGGATTTTGACCCAATCAAGGTCTCAACCAACGGGCTTAGAGATCTGCTCCTTGATCAGCAAGTTCAACAAGCTAAACAGTTGCAAATGCAGAATTACATTCAGCAAATGAGCTCCAATCCAACATTGGCAAGTGTTCTGTTTCAACCGAACAATAGACTGCTCCAACATCACGCCCATCATCAGCAGGTCAGTCCAGCGGCTAACAGGTTACTCTTAGAGGCTGCCGCGGCCACCTTCAATGGCCGGCCCCCGACCATAGCATCATTAGCCGGCCTGGCCTCAACGAATAATGTGAACACCAGTCAGCCAGAGCAGATGGCCTGGCCAAGTTTGGGCACTTGGACAAACTTTTTGCAGCGTTCAGGATTTGGCTTTGAGAATGGACGTTGAAGTTGTGACTTTGTTGGTCGATTTTGCTATGTATTGGTTCAATTGATGTGGAACCATGCAGAGGAAGATGATGATTTGTGAGAGGAATGTGGAGGAAGCTAGAGAATCACATATTCACAACAGACAAATAATAGGGATGACCAAATTAAACTTAGATACCTTATAGCCTATGAGTAATTCGTCTATGAGAGGTTGATTACAAAGGTGAAAAAATTTATTGCTATTGATTGTCTATCTGTTATGTATGATCATTGATCTTTCATGAAAACTATCCCGAACATCCTTATGCACCGGCGATGATAATGATTTTGCCTAAGTAAGATCATCCGAAATCTTTTCACATCTTCTATGGCAGCGCCCGTTTATGGTATACGCAGACGGTCGGTTGAGAACTGGTATGGCCTCTGGGGTCTGAATATTTCGGCCGATTGTTGGGCATTGAATTTGCCGTCGACAGTTTTCGGAAACTTAACCGGAATGAAGCTTGGCGCTTGAGGGAAATATTTGTGGTGACGGTACTGTTCGACCAGCGATGGTTTGCCCCCTCCTAGAGCAGTCATCTTCTCTGTGTATTGAGAGAGCACCTTTGGCTTGACAAATCGCGCCTCCCTCAGGGCCTCCTCCTCTTCCTCCTGCACCTTCTGGCCAAACACTCTCAAGCCTCTCTCATAGGCCTCTTTGCTGGCGTCCCTCACTTCCTGTCCCTCGGGGATTGGTCCGGCCAGAGCTAAGGCCAACAAGCCAAACAGCAGTGCAGAGACTGCGAGTAACACAAATTTTGACTCCATTTTGTTGGGGTTGTGATTGTTTGAATTATTCTAGAATGAATTCTTGAGTTCTAGTATTACCTGATGTTCTGTCTGTGAAAGCTGACTTTGTGAACTCTGGTCCAAGTCTGTGATGAATGTAGCTAACAATCGATCTCTTCCAGCACTTTATATAGGCCCTAGAAGCTACACCAGTTCGATGCTAATTTTAGAGCACGAGTTTCCAGAGTTCGAGATCGATTTCGAGAATCATGCGATGAAGCAATGAAACCAGCCTCTTCACATGCCGTAGTATTGGCAATCCTCCCCATCAGTCATCTCTAGAACACGATGCGGGGCTTCATCTTTGGCCACGAGCGTCAATTGTAGGCGTCAACACGGGAGAGTGAGAGAGAAGCGAGTAGAACCCCAATAGCTACAATCTGAGTCCCTTGATCCGCATCTTTGGGCACCATTCATGGGGTAGCGGTAAATATAGAACACAGAATTGGTCGTGTCATGTGAGCTAGTAACTAACCAGTGTGAATTCCACACACTAGTCGCCTGAGAAGTTGAACTTGAAATGCTCAGGGCACGAAGCTGATCCATTGAAGTGCCCCCCTCAGACAGACGACTGTCTGGCTCCCGACCTCATGCCGCTATCTATGGTCCCAGAGGCCAGGGATGAAAGTGTCTAGAACCATAATTGCTAAGGTAGGCTTGAAATGAGTCCTTGGCATAACCGAAGTTGCCGGTGCGAGTGCATGATGAAAGTTGAGCAAGCAAGTAAAACGGATTGGCCATGATTCCTGAAAACTTTTACGAATTTCGCAGAATCCGACCTAATATTTGTTTTGAGCTGAGGCAAGCGCTTTAAGGAGCGAGAGAAAGACTGTCTATGACAGGAGACAAATTTCTGTGCAATCGCAGGTGTTGACTAGGCAAAATTTCGATTGGATACTCTACCTTTTGTTCTGCTGCCTCAGCATTGTCAAGCAGCCGGGCGTCAAACAAAGATGTTGAGCCGAAGCTTTTGGGCAGCTTGTTCACCATTTTGAAGAGGCAAGGTTTTATTTGGCAAAGATTCGGAGCCGGAAAAACAAACATTTAACCATGAAACTGGCAAAATCTACCTAGTTTTTTGGCTATGCTAAGACATGGAAACGTGCCAGTGTAGATCTGTACGTCTCGTTCTTGTTTAATAGATAAAGCTTTCTGCTTATGGTCGCCACCCAAATTTCTGTGTCAAATCTATCTATTCGTAGACTAGCGTTTTTCTTGCAATAGGGTCTCCGTCGTATTTGGACGAGATGAAAGTGTACTGCACCGCTTTGGGCCTGAGACTGGCTGTGGCGCTCTGTCCGTCACCAGCTCTGAACGGTGACGGGCTCGAAACGGTTAGCTTGTCGAGTGATTTTTTCAGGGCCATTTCAATGTCGTGCTCGTCAAATTTGTCACCATTCAATTGGTAATTGTTGTCATCGAATGAGCTCGAACGATCGAGCGAGTATTGTCTCCTGTGGTGCCGACCTTCGTATGCGGCTGGGGAGCTCGAGTTCGACACGGGCGTGGTGGACGCCCTCAAGTGATCCGACGAGGGAGTGCTTCGACTGCTGCCAGTGTATGGGCTGTCAGTTTCGTTGAGGGCTGGCGAGCTCGCCGACGACAGGGACCCACGAAGACCACCGTTGGGCGTGGCCGATCTGCTGTAGCTGGCGGCGGAAGTGCTCGAGCTCAAGCTGGGCGACTGGTAGTGGAGGCGGCCGTCGCGCAGGCTGGTAGTCACCACCCGGGCCACTTGAGGTGGGGGCGACTTGATGGTGCTCCTCATTTGGCCAAAGGTGTTCTCCAAACCGCCGAGACAGCGATCAACAAGTGTCTGTAGGCGCGCCTCGTTGCTCCTGTGCCGCAGCCGGTCCTGGTCCTCGGAGACGAGCCGGGAGATCCGGCCGGCGGGCACAAACAGACCGTAGCCTTGGGGACAGGAGAAGTACCTTTGGCCCAGCACTGAGCCGTCGTTCTTGCCCAAAGGCTCGTCCAGCTGCACTCCGGCCCACTCGCCAATGGCGAACTGGGTCTCGCCCATGTAGCGCAGGACGCCCGCCAACTCTCGGCTCTGGCCCGGACTGGTCAGCCGCACGGACACTCTCTCGCCCAATTTGGGCGGCTCGCTCGTCGGCGACAAACTGACCGCCTTCCTTCTGGTTGAGGCTCCAGCATCATGGTAGTTCGAGTTGCTCGAGTCCATCCACCAGCCGCCCGCATCCGTCTCGTCCCGGTCCTCTGCTCTGAGTTGTTCTCTTTTGGGTCTGAAATTGAACACTGACTCCGGGTGGCCAGTTCTAGTTCTTCTGGGAGCATCCTCGACGCGTCCTGCCACTCCTTCGTCGGCACGCGACCCTGTCTCTTCTCGCTTGAGGATGCCCTGGATTGGTTTGCGCCGTTCCGGCTGGTTGGAGGGCGAGCGAGCCAGCCCGGCGGCCCAGTCCCTCTGCTCGATCGAGCGCAACTTCCTCTCGAGACTCTCGGCGCTGGGGCCCGCCTCTTGGCGGTAGTCGTCGTCGTAGAAGTAGGAGGAGGCTGTGGAGCGGCCGCCACTATCACACTGGCTGCTCAGGCCCGACAACGAGCTCCAGCGCCCCTCGGGGGCCCACTGGGGCGACGCCACTCGGCTGGAGGTGGCGCTGGAGCCCAGCGCAGAGTCGGGCAGTCGGCGCACTCGGCTGGGCCGCACGAACAGTCCGTGCTGCTTGGCGCACTGGAAATACTCGCGCCCCTGGTACTTGCCCTCGTGGTTTCCCCTCGGCTCGTCCAACACCACGCCCACCCAGTCCACTCCACGCCCCCCAAACTCGGTCTCGCCAAAATAGGCCACCGATGCGGGCCCATGATTGTCGACAAAAACTCTGTCGCCGATCACGTAGAAAGTTCCCCTTTTCTCTGCGTTTTTCCAATCCTTGTCTGTTCCATATTGTTGTTCATTTGTTGTGCCGTAATTTTGACGCTCCTCACGAGCCCTGTTGCGCCTTGATGCAGTCATTTGTTTGTGTATGTTTTCAGTTTAATTCAATACAATTCACCCCTTTGGTTACTGTCTTTTGCTGGGATGCTTAAGTGTGGATTTTGGTGCAAAATACGCACCTCTAGCAGCATGAATCACGTTTCAGTCGGTAAGAAATGTATGGAAAAATAGGGAAAAATAAAACGGTAATTGCGCATTATTGTGATTCTGTCTTGTTGGTGCAAATTTGTTCTCTTGTCGGTGTTGCCTTTGAAACGTGACTCTTGTTGACTCTCGACGCTCTGGCTCTGCGGCGGTGCAATATAACTCAATCGGCCTTCAAGGAAACTCCAGCCTCAGCTCATATCCACGTGGCTCATCTCTCTCTGTCTCTCTCCCCTTTTTTCCAAATCCCATCTGGACTAGTCTCTCTTGCCACCCGGGTTGTTTCTAGCGAGCGCGGAATAAGAGAAAGAAAAAATTTGCCCAGCACGTTTTGGCGATCTCGCAAGTTGGAGAAAAATTCTCACATATCCACTCTCTTCGCCTTCCTTTCCCCTTTACATTTGCCAATCGCCTACTCAGAAGCACCTGTCTTCCCTCCAAAATGCGCTGCGCCTTTTCTCGCCGCACAACTACAACATCAGCAGCAACAGCAGACATCCAGTAGCACACACCAGAGGCAAGGTTGTAAAAATAGCTCCATCAGAATTGCATTTGTCCTCCTGTGTCTGTTGTGCCCTGCAAATGATGTCCAATAATCAACAAATCATTGGGCGCCGATGCGATCCACGAGGCCAACTGTTTGTCATTCCGCTCCCTCAGGACCCACTGTCAAGTCCAGACTCTATTTGAAATTCCAATGGAGCGCGAACAATTCCACCTCGCTCCTCTGCCTCCATTGCATCGAGAGCACGCAAGTCCTGTTGCAGTCTCTCTGCTCAACTGCCGCCTGCTGGCTTCAGCAATCAGCCCAGGAAGCTCTGTTGGAGCTGGTCGCCTTGGTGCCCAACGTTGCTCGATGCCAGAGAGCGAGTTTGCGTTTTGTGTCTGGAATTCAGACTCCTAGCACACACGATAAACTGCATACTTGTTGTATGTGCACCGAATAGGAATCGGCCAACACCAATCAAGCGGCGGCTAACACGGTACGTGCACGGCTTGTGTGCTTGTCAACTGGAGTGTCTGTTGCGAGCAAGCCTTTGTCCTCGTTAGTGTGCACTTGCAGCCAATGCACCGCCTCTCTCGACTACCCTTTGCCTTCCAGATTCCTGCGCCGCTCAACAATGATAAAAAGTAATGGTAATAGTAATAATAATAATAATACTACGACCATTACTACGATTACCAATTGCTACCAGATATGAAGGCAGAGCTCGCCGGGCAACAGAGGAGCGAGCGCAACGCCCACGCGCATCTTCCTCTCATTTGCTCAGCCCACATGATTGCAAATTGCATCGAGGGCCAGCAGGTTGCTGCCAACTTCAGCAGCTCTTTGCTATCCCAGCCAAACCCTTTCCTTGTGGGCTCCATTTACAGCACTCCAACAATTTGCCAGCCACTGTCTAAAGCGCCGCCATGGGCTCGCATTGTCTTGCAACAAAGTCCAACAAGGGTTATTGATTTTCGCAGATCTCAATATCAACAGGTTGCCATGCATCCACCATTAAGCAATGCATTCTCTATGATAGATTGCAAAGGAAAGAAGGAAATCGACTCCGAAGCAAGACTGGTTTCTGCCTGAGCAACATTTGCACGAAAACAACACTTTTTTGCCTGCTTTTAAGCTTCCTTTCTGGACAGAGTTAAATAATACTATTTTCCTCAAACGAGAAGAGAGAAAAAAGAGTGTCGCGTTAATTTGCCTTTCACCGTCATTAATTTACTCGGCTTTTTCTCTCGCTTCCGAAACTGTAGGCAAAAGGAAAGCCCGGCGGTGTCCATTGGCGAAGGACAAACTGAATAGTCTTCGAACTCGTGCGCTGTCTAGACACTTGGCCATAGTTCACCCTAAGCTCTGGCATCGGCAACGCGAGCCAGTTGCCTAAGTTGGCGATTGTGTGGTCGCCCACTCGCTCGAGAGAGAAAATAAAAGCTCAAGACTGATCATAGGAATCAAGCCCGACACTTAGCATGATGGGAAACAAATTGCTCCTCTCGTCCGTGTAGAACAATGATGGACAAGCAACGAAACGGACTAATTTTATTTATATGGCCCTTTTTTGGCTCCAACTCTCGCCCCTGAGCTTGGGGTAGAGTAATTTCTGTAGCCTAACGCGAACCAGTTTATCAATAGGATTCTCAATCATTATAAACATTGGTATGCTCAGTAGAAAGCTGGTGGTCACTGTTGTGAGACTGAGTTCCAGATAACGCATTGAGTCAACCATTTCTGGTTGACTTTTCGAATCTAGGAACCATCTTATAACATGATATTGGATTATGTAGATTGCAAAGCACAGCTTTCCAATCGGTAGCCAAATCTTGGCCGATAAAATTCTAACTATCGTTAGCTTGCTATTGGCCAAATCGGTGATCATGCGAACCAATAGGATGGCAGTGGAAATGCCCCACAAAGTGTGAACACCCGTGAAAGCGTTGACGCTCATCACGTGATTCAAAGGGGTGCCCCTGATTTGGGCTGAGTAGGTTAACCATCGGAAGTATGAGATAATAAGGGAAGACATTGTGGCGCTTATTATAGCAAATGGGGTGGCCAGATGGGTGAACCACCAGGGCCAAGATCTAGTGCTTGAGGATGGGTCCACTCGGGCAGCATCGTGGCGGTATTGCTGCTTTTCCCACTGTCTAATAGTATAGCCAGCTAGCGTGCCGGCCAGAAACACTGGCGCCCGATGAAGGGGCGACGAGTACATTAGGGCAAAGATCACTGGTTCCTGAACCCGGAATATGTCGAAGGAGTAGGTACGGCCCTCCTTGATGCCCCAAAACACGGGATGGTGGGAAAAAGTGGCTACAAACCTGTAGTAGATAACTACAGGCAATATGGTACATATACAAATGGCCATCAGTTTGGCAAACATCTTTGCTCTTCTCTCACTCAACTTGGCCAGTAGGATCACTATTGGAGGTAGTATCATCGCGAAGATCATCTCTTGAGCCACAGACCAGATTGTGGACGAGCAGGACTTGGGATAGATCTCGAATACCACCTGGCCTGTCAGAGCCCAGGTGAGTGGCTCGCGTCTACAGGAGCCCCCATTAGTTTCGGAGTTTGTTCCATGATCCCACATGGGCGTCTCGCTGGAGGGTGAGCCAAAATGAGGATAGTAAATACTTGAGATGAACCAGATGAGCAGGAAGTACACTGGAACGAGTCTAAGGTAGCGGAGGAAAGAAATTATGAACCAGTTTTGCAGGAAACTCCATAGGGATTGCAGGGGAGAGCTCTCCGTTAGGGCCTTTTTTTCGTACAAATTGGCGTTTGGGACCTCCATTGGCTGGCTCTCTACGTGATTATTGCCACCCCGAACCATTAGAACTATCGGTCTTGGCTTATGTCTCTCGTTAGATTGCTCGAGCTGTTTGATCGACAAGTAGGTGAGCAACAGGCTGGATATGACGAAGAATGAATTGACCAGGAGCATAATCCATGCTTGAAAGGCTATGGCAGGATCCATTTCGACCTGCTGGGTTGAGTCCATCAAATTGGCGCTCATGTTCTGAGGCAGCACTACTGCATGGCCCAAAGCTATGGCGAAACACAAGAACACTCTGCAACCATTCAGAACCTCCAGATTCAATATGGAGCGACTCTGGGCGCCAGCCTCAGTCCTCCGCTCGAACAAATCCTTCCAGGATCGCCGGAGATCCAAGCTCCACACAAAGTGTCCCATGAGGCCTTTTGGGAGTTCGTCTCCATTTATGGCCCCTTGAATGGTGGCATAGATTTCTGCAAGTAGCAAAAGGAGAATCACACCCAGAAATACTTTGCCACTGGTCGACATTTTCAGATAATCGCTGTCTTCGTCTGGCAGGCAAAACACGTCGTCCAATTCCAAGGGCCGCTCGTCTGCATACAGTGTCTCAGGCAACCTGAACTGGCTATTGGCCAGCTGCTCGAACAAGGCTCTGTTCTGCTCGAAGTTTCTCGAGTGGCAAGATTGTGGCACGCAGATGCCTACATTGATCAGGGTCTTCTTTTGTTCGTGAGGACGCCGAGGCCGAGCCGCCAAGCCTGGGTCTAGGAAGCGGCGTAGATCGAAGTTGGCCCAACAAAAGCGCATTCGAGTGATTCGAGCCGATTCGGGTCCCTCATTTTGATTCAGCAAGAGTTGGGTGTTCTTGCACTGTTTGGGAGAGCCAGTCGCACGCCCTATACCATTGAGCATGCCCGACGTATAGCGACCAAATGAGTCAAGCACGCGACCTAGTCTTATCTCATCCTCGCTCAGACCCACCGAAACTCTGGATTGCTGTCCTGAAATGCGTTTACGAGCCTCATTGAGTTTCTTCTGAAGCTGGCGCATAGATTCAAGCATTCGGTTCAGCTCAATGGTGCAGTTGTGATCGTCTACTGAGGAACCGGCAAAGCGGCGCCTATTCTCTAGGTCCGTTTTGGGGTCACCCGAAGTGAACTGATGAATATTCAAATCGAAGCCAAGTCCTATTGTTGTGCTGTAAAGTATGTTGGCCAATCGCTCATCCAGAGAATCATCATGGATCAACAAGTGGAATGGCTCTGGTTCCAGTTCATCATAATACTTGTACCGCCAGTGCTGGGTCTCTCTTTGAGGGATGCACTCCTGGTCCTGTTTTGCAATATCGTTCAGCTCGGATGAGTAAACGGATCGCTTGATTGATTCTATCAAAAGAGTATCATTTATATGCACTTGGTGCAGACGAGCATTGGCGTCTAAATGGCACGCATATCGCCAAGTCCACTGGCGCGGCGTCAGAGGTTTCTCATGGGCTACTTCTAACAGAGTTGCATGGTGGACAGGGATTTGCAAGCATACTATAATAGTTAAGAATAAATTCCACCCATCTTGGAGAAAAAATCGATCCATAGCAAAAAAGGGTCACAGTGTAGGGCTCCTGATGCATGGCACTCGCAGCAATGAAGATGGACTCCTCTCATTTGCAGTCGTGTCTTTCGGAGAACATCTTGCAGCAAGAAATTGGAGTTTAATTAATGTGTTAGCTAAAGAGATTGTACTCTCACTGAGGGGCTATTTTGGCGCACCTTTGCGACTTTCAATGCAGGCTTGTTGAGCGATTGGCTTTTGCCGAGGCCGTTAAGGAAATATGAGCTGGTGAACACTTACTGCAGGTGTCATTCAGGATAGACAAACTGAATTTGCACCACTCTCTTCTGTGCAAATTATGATTTACGGTTTTTAGATAACTAGGTCTTACAAGGGCTGTCGTGTCGGTTGAGCTTGACGCATGGAGTCAGAGTCGATAGAAACTTCGTCCTATGGAACCCTCAAAGGAAACCTCACCTTGCCAGACGGCAGAGACTGCCATTAAGTTAACGATAGAAGGACTAAAAGGCCATTGAAGCTGCCAGCTAATGAGCAGAGAAATCATGATACTGTTCATGACTTTCCTTCGATTACGTCACTACATCCCGCCGATGGTTACTTCATATCCTGAATGCGAATCAAGTGCGCATCACAACTCTCCCAAGGACGAGTGCCCCATCCGAGGATGAGCAAACTAACCCGAATCTTTAGCTGTAGTCAATTCTATGGACGGTTTCTCTGGCTGAGTCCTCAGATGATTGAGCATTGAATCTTTCATTTGACAGAAAAATATCTCACAACTAACCGTTTCCTTCAATTGTGTGCAAGCCTCATGTGCCGTATGTACTAGCGTACAGCAGTAGCTGCGCGAGCATCACTAAATTGTCTAGGGGCGTGTCTTTTTGGTTTGTATGATCATTTCCGGTTTCTATGCGGGCAACAATCAGCAAAAGCATAACGCACCCCTTTTGACATGCAAAACGGTTAACGGCGTAGTTCGGTTTTCCAAAATCAGTCGAAACAAGAGGCCCCTCTCATAGGGTGTTAAAGATTAAGACTTGCCAGCGGTGTCTGGCTGGAGATGGCACTTAAGTGTTGTTCGCTCGCGTAGTCTAGCGCGGTGTCTAGACTCGTCTAGGCTCACTAATCTATGGCCATTACAAACTAACATTAACAGAGACTTGGAGAAGTGAAACATTTTCACGAAGCACGCATCAGGCTGGCCGGAATCAGCCTACATCATTTTATGTATAGTTTCAGATTTCAGATATTACAACATTTAGACGTACCCCTTTGGTCTGACCTCCCTATATTCACTTTATCCTGGATATCCCTCTCTTGGTCGGCGGTTTGATTGTCCAGGATAGCTCGGGCTAGATCAAGAAAAGCTTTTTCTACATTAATATTAGAGCAGGCTGACGTTTCCATAAACCTAATGCCGTGCTCCCTAGCGATAGCTTCGCCTCTTTCTTTAGGTATTATGCGACGATCCTCCATGTCACACTTGTTTCCAACAATCATCTTTTCTACATCTTCATTCGCGTGCTCATCGATATTTCTCAACCATTTTTGTATATTGTCAAACGATTTAGCATTAGTGATATCGTAAACTAGCATAATACCCATAGCCCCTCTATAATAGGAGGTGGTTATCGTGTGGAACCTTTCTTGGCCAGCGGTATCCCAAATCTGTAATTTAATACGCTTGCCTTTAAGCTCAATAGTCTTAATTTTGAAATCTATTCCAATTGTAGAAATAAAGGTTGGTGTATAGGCATCATCTGAGAATCTGAATAGGATTGATGTTTTTCCAACGCCCGAGTCGCCAATGAGCAATAATTTGAAGAGAAGGTCGTAAGATTTCTTGGCCATCTCGTGATATTAATGTGAGTTGAGTTTAATTGAGAACAATCACATTGAGAATAAGATGGGAAGGAACAGTCAACTAATGATTGTTTTGACTGTTTTGATGCCCGTGTTTGTGCAAAGGATTTTTGTGCAATCCGAGAGACATGATGAAAGAGTGTGCAAAATTCTCATTGTAAAGTTGAAGCACAGCAGTTGGGGCTCGTACAATACGTAGGGCCACTTAGTTCGTTGCTTGCGAGCGGACGCCGTCGTACTGTATCACCCATATTGGCGCCAGAAAGAGAGAGAGGGCGTCACCGTCACAATCGTCCCTGAGCGACATTGGGCCAGGCTCGCACGTTCGCAAGATACAGTTTGAAAGACCCCTGGCCGTTGGGGCGATGGTCCCAAAAGTTTCGCACATTTCACTAGCAACTCCTTCGGAGACTGGCGAGCAACAACACGAGCTATCGGTTCTCCTGGTTACCACGCGTTGACAACGGGCCTGCTTGTTCTGGTCACCCTCGGTACTGGCACTATTATGATACTATACTATCACCAACTTAGCCATTATCAATCTGCACTCATATCATACCGAGATGAACCATACACAGGCCTCAGGCTTTTTGATAAAGGACCCCACTGCATTCACTGCACTGACCAAGATACATAAGAAACCGGTGGTGGATTGTTGTTTTTCCCCAGAATCAGATCAGATACTCACTGCCAGCGAGGATAGCTACGTAGTTTTATGGAACTTACCCCCTTCAGATACTGAACTCCATGATGACACCATCAACGACGAGCACAAGCTTGTTTGTTATCGCCTATCTGACCACAAAACACCGGTCACCTCAGTTGCCATGCATAGGAGAATCTTCATTAGTGCATCCAAGGACGGTCAGGTGAAAGTTTGGCGACTAATTAACGATGCTACCAGCTCCTCTTCAGCAACTGGCCAATTATTCAGGCAGCCAAGCCCCGAACCTTCCACCTACACTTGTCATCAAAGGGTGATAGAGTCTGTTTGCCTTTCACCGGATGGTCGCTGTTTTGCAACCGGATCAGCTGATACCATAATAAAAATATGGTCCACGGAATGTCGAAACAAACTGCTTGTATCTCTACCTGATGGTCATAACAATTGGGTGAAAGGGGTACGATGGTCGAAGACAAATGACTCACTCCTAGCCTCTTGTGGCCACGATGGCAGGGTTTGTATCTGGGATGCCAGGACTAAGGTTAGGCAGCCGCCATGTGTTTGGATGCAATCACGCAAGCGAGTACAATATAACTGTCTAGATTGGCATCCAGTTTTTGAACATCATATAGCGACTGGAGCAACAGACTCGTCATGCGTTATCTGGGATCTACGCAATAAGAAACAAGTGCAGGTATACATGGAGCATAATGAATCGGTCAACTCTATTGCCTTCAATCCTGGAGGCTCATTATTGCTCAGTGGCTCTAGCGATAGGACTAGTAGAATATTTGACGTTTGTGAAGGCCGTAACATGTTCACCCTAATATCACACAGAGCGCCCGTGACATCTGTATGCTTTAACGCCTCCGGAGATTTGTTTGCAACAGGTTCTGATGATAGGACGGTGACTGTATGGAGGAGAAACTTTGATACGGTCAGTATTGTCTTGGACGAAGGAGATGAGGATCCGGCAGAAAGTTTTGTTGACATGTCCAGCGAGCCTGGTTCATCTGTACCTAATGGGATTAGAATGCACCAACAGCCTTCGCGCTCCCACCAATATCAATATCATCCTGAACACTAAGATCCAAATACTTACTTGCACTTCAATCACCCATCTAGGCTATCCATATCTTCTTGCCCGATCGTTTCTTTATCTTCCGATTTCCCTTTCGCATCGTTGTTCATAGGTAATTCCTGATTTAATAACATTTTCGTTATCTTGTCACCGAGTTCAGCGCTCAGGGACGATGACTATCTTGAGGAATGAGGATTCGTATTGTCGTAGAGGCATCTTATCAGGTTGAGATCTACTCGCAGTGTAAGTTGCATGTAGTATGCGATCACTGACGTCTGCCAAATAGATACTTTATTTGTAGCGAGTTTACGGGCCCAAGTCATGATTTCGAGAATAAGTTACCTATCCAACCCCCTGAGAGTTGCGGTGTCCAAACGTCATTTATGGCAGTCAAGGAGCATATCCTCAAGTAGTAATGGTGCGAGTTATGACATATTCCACGAACACAGTCTTACCCAAGACCAACTTGATCTTAGGGACCAGGTTCACTTGTTTCTCAAACGTGAGCTGCCTCTAGACGTGGCGGCAAAAATAGACAAAGAAGATAGTTATCCTGGATTCAGAGAACTATGGAAAAAGCTTGGTGCCATAGGACTGCATGGGATTACAGTTCCGAAGGAGTTTGGTGGTCTGGGACTGGGTTTCTTGGAACACTGTCTAGCGATTGAGGCAATATCACAACATAGTAGCGCAATAGCCCTCTCCTATGGAGCTCACTCAAACCTGAGCATTAACCAGATTGTGCTAAATGGAAACGAGAAGCAAAAGGCCAAATATTTGCCCAAGATGATTGATGGATCTCATATCGGTTCTCTGGCAATGAGCGAACCGAACTCCGGCTCCGACGTCACCTCGATGAGAACGAGTGCCGAGAAGAAGGGCGACTATTATGTTCTGAACGGGAGCAAATTTTGGATCACAAATGGTCCCATAGCTGACGTGGTGATTGTCTATGCAAAGACGAACCAGAAAGACATAACGGCATTCCTGGTTGATACTAGGACTGAAGGTTTCTCAGTGGGCAAGAAACTGGTCAAGATGGGTATGCGCGGCTCTCCAACAGGCGAATTGATCTTTGATGATTGTAAGGTGCACGAGTCGAACATCTTGGGAGGCCTCAATTGTGGGGTTTATGTTCTGATGAGCGGTTTAGATTATGAGCGGTTGGTTTTAGCCGCCGGACCCTTAGGGATAATGCAGAGAGCCTGTGACTTGGCATACGACTATGCTCATCAGAGACGCCAATTCAACCAACCGATTGGCCACTTTCAGCTGGTTCAGGGCATAATGGCAGACATGTTTACGGAAACTTTCTTCTGTAGAACAACCCTTTATACTCTTGCTCGGAACCTTGATGATCACCTAGCCAAAAAGAAAGTCGAGGGATCGGGACATGCTTCGAAAGGAACTAGTGAGTTCACGGCTAAATGCGCTGCAATCATCTTGAGGCTGGCAGAGGCAGGGCAACAAGTGGCCGACCAAGCTCTCCAAATTCTGGGTGGCAACGGCTACACAGAAGACTACGAGGCAAGTAGACTCCTTCGAGACGCGAGGCTTTATAGAATTGGAGCTGGTACCAGCGAGATTAGACGCTGGCTGATTGGGCGAGAGATAAATAAGGTCTACGGGAGTTGATCAAGAATAGCTTTGGGTAGACAAAAATGAGTTATCATAACGTTTTGCGTTTCATATCATATGTAAAGTTGGGAGATGTTAGCGGGAAATTTTATTTTGTGTGTGGATGTATTTGTCGCTGGAGTTGGTCCAGCTACACATTGATGATTTGATATGATTCCCGTTTTCCTGCTGATCAATCGAGGGTTTGAAAGAGGAGATTCCGGTCCACAGACGGATGGCGTCATTCTTAGAACAACTTGAATTTTCCTTTTTTGGTGTCCTTCTTTTGCGGCGGCTTAGAACAGTGCAATGGCTTGAGATCGCCGCCAAGCTTGTTGTAATCAATTGAGACGCAAGCACCACAATAGAGCGCAAACAGGAGATGTAAAGCATAATAGTTCGAGCAGTCAAAGAAACGCTTGATCAGCTCACTTCCGACTTGTTCGTTTCCGGTGAGAAAGTATAGATTGGAATGGATTGCCAAGAGGAATAAGGGCAAACCCATTAAAGCCAGTAGTCTGAGATAGGTGGCTCTGGATAGCTTGCTTATGAATAAATTCCATGAGTACAGCTGAGCAAATGATTTGGCCCATATTTCTATGAAACTTCCCAGCAGGTTCAGTCCGAGCCACATTTTCAAGGCTGGGGTCATGGGCAGATGCCATAGAGCAATACATATGAAGCAGACAATCATTGCGAGAAATTTACCAATCACCGAGTTGGTTGATCTTACTATCGGATCATAGATGTATCTCCTGAGCCAGCGATAAATGCCCACGTCGAAAGTCCTCCACAAGAGAGAGTTCAAATGCACTGCCGCCACACACTGGGGCATTGGGGGCGCTATGTCGGCAACTCCATCAAAGTTCGCGAACATTTGGAATGTACCATAGATGCAACAGTATTTGAGGTAGAACATGAGGCATAGGGACACTATGAAGCCCGAAAACTGCCAAGCATTGTAGCCACTTACAATGACGTAGTCCGTGATGATTGCCGACGAATAGACCCAGTGAAGCATCCATTCATAATAGATAACCTCGGCGATCAGTATGAGTAAAAGTGACATTGTCCTGAAATATTTACTTCCGAGGAATACTGAACGTCGAGGCTCGGCTTTGACTTCCCTGGTTGCCTTCTCAAAGTCATTGTACAGATACAATGGACCAGCAAAGAATCCGGGCAAATACAATAGGTAGGCTGTGATGGTGATGATCTTGTCGAAGAATTGTTCTTTTCCCGATTGGAGTTCTTTCTTTTGGCTCACTGTTAGATTGTCTACCGACGAGCTGAGACCACGAGCATTGAGGAAACATAGACAGTAGGCAAAAAGAAAGCGTTTTTCCTCGAAATCGAACTCGTTGGTCATCCTTGGATCATTGGGGTTGAATATTCTGTTGGCTATGCCGGTACTTTGGGACGCCAATACGACACCAGCGCAGAGAGCGTAACTGAGGATGTTCTTGCCCAAGACAGCCAAGAGTATTAAGATCATTACGTTGATTAACACAACCAGTAGAGCTCCTAGACTGAATACGGTATAGGTAGCATAACATGTTACAAAAATCCATGAGATCAGTTTTAGAGTTGGCTTGTTGAAAACTGTAAATATATTTGATAAAAGAATGTGAATGATTCCAATGTACCAATAATCTATGTGTAGCTTCTTGAAGGATTGCCACTCAAAGTCTGAGGCATCATAAGAGTTGTCATTGAGGTGGCCCGGCTTGAGGGCGTGGGCATTCAGTCTGTAAAGGTGATTTTCCGACTGACAAATGCCAGCAAACTGGTAAAGTGCATAGGTAACAACTGAGATCCAATAGACCCAGTAGAATATGTGCTCGAAGCAGGCAAAGTGCATCTTATGTGGATACATGGTGTTTGTGTGTGTGTGTCCGTTTGTGTTGAATGAATTAATGTTTCAGTCGTACGGATTAGGGTTGGGGTTTCACTAATGAATGATTTTGATTGAGATCGTTGTCACGAATTGTGTGGACAAGGTAAATGTGAGGAATGGGTCGTTAGCTGCAAATGCTGGTTGGTGGTGATTCGATGCAATGTGTCGAGGATGTGGAGCGAATGTTCCTTGTCAACCAATGTGGTGGTAGGCCAGTGGTGAACTGGAATGTTAGGTGGAATTTTAAATAGTTTGCAATACAATGTCGACGTCAGTTATCAACACGTCGGACGAGCTGCAGCGGGGGGCGAGCAAAACAAAAACAACCACCAGCAAAATGATCAACAACAACAACAACAACAAGAGCAGAGAAAGAGCAACAACCGTCGAACAGACTGGCTGCTACAGTACGAGGGAAAGAATTGGCTGCCCGAGGGGCAGTTGGGGCGCAACTTTCCCCCAATTGTGTGCGAAAGTTGCGACAAAACGGGCGCGTTTTTCCTGGCAAAAGCGGCTGAATTCCCCCCGCGCGTGCTTGCTGCGCCTTCTCCTGGCCGCAGCTTTGCCCCCGCCGCTCAGGGGCTGCCGTTGGGCGCGTTTGGCGGGGGGGCCACTGGGGACGAGGAGTCGCGGCATCAACTGACCTGGACAACAAAGGGCCAGCTGCTGCAGCCCTTGAGGCCCCGGCCGACAGTCCACGCTCGATGGTCCACGGGCGGCCACACAGCGACCAGAGCGAGGGCCCATTTGGAGAGGCGTTTCCGCGAGTTGCTCTGATTGGTTGATGCGGCTCGCGGCCGTTCGAGGAGAGCTTGGAGGACTCGAGTGGCGGCCGGATGGAGCTGGAGAGGAGAGAGGCAGCGGGAGAGAAGAGTTACACTGACAAGATGGTATTGTTTATGCTTGTGTTTCAAGCGCCAAAGGGCGAGCGCATTGCTTGAGGGAGGCAGGGCCATCGAGCGGCCTGTCTGTCTCACTTGGCCAGTGCTAATGGAGCGAGACAATGGCAACACGAGAAGGGCGGAAGGGTGGCCTCTTGGACGGCGGCTGGTCCTTTTGTTGTTCTGTGCAGCCAGGCCGGGGGCGCGGGCGCTGGCGCTGAGGATCTGCTGAGGATCCGCAATCAGAGGGGGCCCACTTCTTTCTTCCTTGCACCAAGGGCCGTTGCTAGGCCCGCGGGGGGCCATGTGGGAGCCACCGGTGGCGCGCTAGTTACGCAACAGGGACGCCCGGCCGACGGGGAGCAGCCGGGCGGCGACGAGGGCGCCCTGGGGGTGTCCTCTGGCATCGGGCGGGCGCGTGTGTCTCGGCTGGTGGGGCTGCGCGCGGGTGCGTGCGCGCGCCCGTTCCCCTGCTGCAGGCAGCGCGCGCGCACCAATGGAGACAGTGTATGGGCGAGAGCGCAGGCTGCGTTGCGCCTTCGCTGTGCCCATACTCTGTGGCTGTGTGCGCGGCGCGCACTGCGGAGAGTCTTGGGCTGGGCCGAAGCCAGCGGGCAGCGCCCAGTGCCGCATCGGACGGGCGGCGCCAACTGCGCCCTCGCCAGCTCCCTCTGGGGCCCCTGCCTCTGTCTTGGGCACGGGCGCACGCCAGAGGCCTGCCGATGCGCCTGGCGGCCGCCAACTTAGTGCACATCGCGGGCCACACACAGCCTGTGCCAGCGCCAAGCGTGCAGCAGCCCGAACTGAGTACGCTGCACGAGGGGGCACCCCAACTGGCCCAGTGGTGCACCATTGCGACGAGGAGCCCCATTCTTCGTCCGCTCCCACTTGGGCGGCTGCCACTCTTCGCCGCCCTTCGCACACACACACACAGACAGACACTCTTCGACGGGGCGCTTCTCTGCGCCCATTCTTGCCGCCCCTTCGCTTCGCATCTCGGGCCCTTCTCGCTGGCTGTCACGTGCGGTCCTCTGGCCTCCAAGCCACACCAGCAAGACCTCGCTCAGATATCATCATCGTCCAGTAGGGGCAGCATATTGCCAAGCTCCATCTCGTTTGTGGGCCCCAAATTAACCCAACTCAATCTAGGCGATTGGGCGACAGTATTCCACACACACAAACACAAGTAAACAAGCCACCTCAAGAACTGAAGACAAACTCTCTCCTCGCCCCAATGCTCCTCAACTGTCTCCTCAAGACACCTCAAGAAGAGAAGACAATCCAGAAGGAGCTAAATTGTCTCCAAAGAGAACTCTCTCCAAATCCCTCGGCCAATTACCTGCTCATTAGGGTGTAGGTCCATGAGACGGACACTTCCAGCTGGAGCCTCGAGCGAGCAGCTTGCCCCCGAGAGACTAGCTGAAATTATCCAACTCGCCTAATAGATCACAACCTATTTGAGTGGGTGACCAGCCGATTGGGCGACAACAGCCACCCATGAGCGCCGCTCAGAAGCTCGCCGCCCTCCACTGGTCACTTTATTCAGTGTGTCAAGATGGACAAGAGTTGTCCATCTGATGATTGGTAAAGCTAGTTGACGACGCTTCGTGGCAGCGAGCCAGCGAAGCGTTTTTTCGTTGGATAATTGAAGGCCTAGAAACCATTTGTTGTGTCTTTTGATATCATCATCTAATTTGCTGCGGGCGGAACATGAAGCACCTTGGTGCTAGTGTGCACCATTTTGTTGCACTCTCACAAGCGGGTGAGAGTGCACCGTGCAAGGCGCCAGTGCAGCGTTAAAAGCGCCAGTGCGCAGCTCTCTGTGCGGTGGTTCTGTGCGAGAGGCCCGCCCCAAACGGTGCTGCACCACCGACCCTAAGGGTGCGGGCGCCACTTTTGACGCTACTGCGTCTTTTTCGGCTCCAACATTTAACCATATATTTTCTCATGTATATAAATATAAATCGAAATAGGCCCAGTTTTTTCCTGTCCAGCTTTAGCTTTACCCTGAGAGAGCTTCTCATTTCTTTTCCTCATTCTTTCTCATTTGACGAAAATTGACTTGAAATTTTCCAACAGAAACTCGGTGAAATAATTGATGGCCGAAATGGAGGCCAACGAGGCGCACTTGTCCTTCGACCAGAGCAGATTGGGCCCAAACACGATGGCCAAATTGGAGCTGGTCATCTTGTTCAGGTCCTTCCTGTCGATGATTTGGCAGAGAAACTTCAGGATGTACTTGAGCAATTTGTAATTGTCGTCTGGCAACTTTTGCAAAATGATCACCTTGGCCAGCTCGAGTCTGATTCTGCTGGCGTCAATCTGGGACAAGTAGGTGGAGGACGAGTGGCCCGTGTGGCCACCATTCTCCTGCCCTGACCTAAGCTCTGCCTGCTCCTCCTCCTTGCTGCTCTGGCCCTCGGGGGACTGTCCAACGGGCTGGCGAGTCTCCCGCGGGCTCCGCTGGGCCTGCAGGGGGGCCTGCTGCTTGTGGCTTGAGCCACTGGCGTCGGTGAGCTGGTAGACGAGCTGGTTGTTTGCGTCGGCGTTCCTAATCTGCAGCTCGTTACTAAGCCGCTTGAGATCCAGATGGTCCAAGTGGTGGGCGCCCTGGCGGCCCTGGTCGAGCGAGCTGGGCGGCGAGCTTGTGGCTGTGCTCGAGTGCCACCTGGAGGGCGTGTGGTTGTGGTGGTGGTGGTTCTTGAAGGTGGTCACGTCGTCGAAGAGGCCAAAGGTGAGCAGCGGCTCCTCAAGTTCGCGCAGGAACGTCTTCAGAATCACGGCGGCCACATGGACAGACTGTTCGCCGTACTGCTCAAAGTCAACCTCCTCGCCCGAATTCAACAACTCCTGCACCTCTTTCACCGTTTTCATGTTGGCCGAGCGTCTGAAAAGGCCCTCCGTTTGCATCGCCTGCTCGCTGGACAAGAACCCAATGCAACGCTGAACGACTGGCGGAATGCACTGGCCATTGTTGTGCTCCTTGATGAACTTCAGCGACACTCTGAACTGTTGCGAGTCGAGCCGCCTGTGCCACGTGGACGAGGCTGCGGCCAGTTTCCAGTTTCCATTTGGGGCCCCCGATTTGCGTTCATCGATTTTGTGTTTAAAATTGTCCTTTCGGTTAGAATAAATAGTCAACTTTTGGTCGCGCATTCTTCCCTCGCCCAGGCTGGTGGTTACCAGCACCACCTGAGACTCTCCTCCGCACACAGTTCAATGCAAATGGGCTCTACATGTAATGCTCACACTCACGCTCATGCTCATGCTCGGCCGCAATCCCGCACACAGTCTCTCTGGCTCGGCGCTCGTGCTTCGCATGCAATTCCGGCGCCAAAGCAAAAGAAAACAAAAGAAAACAAATTTCCTCTCTCGCCCAAACTGACTGCCCAAATCGACTGTCTGGCCAACCAGGTTCGTCAACCTTGCGCACAAACAACTAGACAGACTCTCCAGCTCGTAACTCTCACGAGACTCTCTCGCAACGGACACGCACGATCACTGCAGCCACTTTCAGGCCGCTGGAAAGGTGTCCGCAAACGTGTGCCAGAGCTTGTCTGTCGCGTGTCTGCCCCCCTCGATTGCAGCTCGCCCGTCTCGCTTTCACTCTCACCTGTGCGAGCCTTGAACGCAACAGGCCAACAGAAACAATGTATCCAGACCGCTCGCTCATAGTGGACTCCTTTGCCTTTCCCCTCTGAGCAGCCCTCTCGAGCGCAGTGCTCCCAAACAGGCCGACCACGAGCACTCGCAGGCCACTCGCAGGGAGCTCTCGAAGGGCCAGCCAAAGAGAGACAATCATCGAGTGCCAATTGTGCGCACCAAAGCAAGCGGCTGGCCAACTGTTGCGCCGCCAGATCTCAAGCTCAGCAAGAGGGCAAGATCGATTTGGCCAGATAGCAATCTGGCCAGATTGGCGCCCTCAATTGGGCGCGCTTGTGCGTCTGTCTCTCCCCTCGTCTGTCTGTCTGTCTGTCTGTCTGGCCGTCTGTGTGGCCGTGCGAGTGGAGGGCGGGCGTGACAGACAGACGGGCGACTGGACGAGTGGGCAGAGAGACTGTCTGTTGTGGTGGGGCCTGCGTTGCGTGTGCACGTCGGCAGAGTTGAACCAGAGCAGCGGGCAGGCTGCGGGCTGGCAGCCAGCCGCGAGCCACAGTCTGCGGCGAACCTGAGCTGTGCGGCCGCAGACTGTGTGCGACCGGAGACTGTGTGCGCCCGCAGACTGTGTGCGGTGCAAAGTTGCGCCCAGTCCAAGTGTGCCAGTGGGCAAGTGTGGCGAAGAAAAGCCAAATGGACAGCAACAACAACAACAACAACAACAACAACAACAACAACACTTACGCTGAACCGACGGCTTGCTGTACAACCAACTGGGCTTTGTCTTCACACTGTCCACTATCCGTTTGTCGTGTCTGGAAGTGGTTGGGGCGAAAATGTTGGCGATTATTGGCGTCCCATTTGGTTGGCAGCAGAGTGGTGGTGTGGTTGTATTCAGTGGGGGTTTGCATTTGCGTCCATTGGCCGCGAGCAGCGAGAGGAATGGAGTTAGTCAGTGTGTTAGTTTTGCGTCTAAGCATTTTGGTGCCAATCTCATCAAGCAGTGGGCCACAATGGTGGCTTATTATGCACTTGGAATAAGCTATGCTCGAATTGAACGCTGGACCAAGTGAGTGGCCGCGGGGAGCAAGCAAGTGCGCCAAGCTAGTGGGCTGGACACTTGAGCTCTGCTCACTTGAGCGCGCCGAGTGTGTCTGTTTGTTTGCGCCGAGTTGGTGGTCCGTGGCGGCCAGCCAGCCAGGCGGACGAGTTGGCGTCTTGGCGCATCGGAAGTGCAGGTGCGCCCGCAGGAGCGCTGCGCTGTGGCGGCGCGTGAGTCGTCGGACCGTCCGGAGGACAATTGGCGGTTCCCTTTTGGCCCGGCCAGCAGGTCGTCGCCAGGCCCAGGCCGAGGCGCTCCAGAGCGACGCCAGAGGAGCGGCAAGGGATGGTGAGCGAGCCAGTCAGCCCGGGACACACGAGAGGGGGGGGGCACATTTGCGCTCTGGTTGATGATTATAATCACTGTTGGTGCACTCTCTGCAACGCCGGAGACCATCATCATCGTCAGGAGATCGCTGGCTCGCCGCCGCCGCCACCGCCGCCACCGCCGCCTGAGTCCAGATCAATTGAGAGCCCTGGCAAGTTTGTGAAAAAGCGTCTTTTTTCGCCCTCTCTCGCCGCCGCCTGCCCGAAAGATAGTCTCTAGTCCGCTCTCTCACAAGAGTGGAGAAAAATAACAGGGGGAGAAATTTGCCAAGCTCCAGTGGCGAACAAGTGGCTGTGAAAGGGAGATGGTCAACGACCTGTTGGGCAGAGAAGTGAGTGGAGCAGCCAGTCGGCCGCCTGTGTCAGTTGTGCGCGCTCAGCTGGCCCAGCACAACAAAGGACTGTCTGTGCCCCTCTTTTTGGCCCAAGTGCACACTGTGTGCAGTGTGCAGTGTGCGCGGCCCGCCGAGTCGTGGCCGCTTTTGTCGCGCGCGCGCTCCCTCGCCTTTGCGGCCGCTCAAAACTGCACGCAGCTCTACCCACCGGCGGCCGCACGGCGCCTTTTGTGTCTGTGTGAAATTCACAATGAACCAAACACAACAATTGTCTCTGTCTACTGCTTGCCCTCAGTCCTAGTCTCTCTCTCTCTCACAACACTTGTTACACTTCTCTCCCAGAACAGGAAGCGCGCCCTCAGATGCTCCACTCCAGCCTTGCCGAGCCAGTCTCTCCCTCTCTCTCTCTCTCTCCACATCGCAGCCACAATGCAGCCTCCAAGCCCGGCAAACAGTTCTCCAAAAATGCCACTAGTCCAATGAATCGATTCCATATGACGATCGCCTCTCCTCCACTGCTCTCCTTAGCCCAAAGCTCCGCTCGCTCCTTGCCAAGATCGTGGGCAAAAGAACGCTCAGCTTGGCTGACATCTGAGCGCATCACAAGCGAGCCAGTTTGCGGCCGAAACAAAGCACAGACTGACTGACTGACTGGCTGAGAGAGCCACCAGAGCGAGAGCAATTCGAGCTGCCGAGCTCTCTTCGTGTGATTAGTGCTGGCTGAGAGTGGGTCTTGTTGGAGAGCAAATTGTTGAAACCTGAATCGTGCTTCTTCAGGGCCGACCATTTGGATGTGAGCTGCAAATGGAATAAAGAGACTGCCGCTCGCTGCGAAGTGGGCAAAAGTCGGTCAAAATTGGGCGCACATTCCCCACGATTAGCCTCGGCGCCTCGTCGCTCTCTTCCCATGTCTTGACGTCGATGAGATTGAAGAGCTGTTTGCAGGAAGAGGAGAACTGGCCCAAAAGGAGGAAGTCGAATGGGGCAGAGTTGGAATTGAAATTGAAAAAAGGGCGTTAAATGAGAAAAATGGCAGCCAATTGGCTTTGAAGTGTCGCTTTGTGGTGCTTGAAAGGCTCAAGAGGCAAAAGTGTGAAAAGAGAGACAGTCTCTACTTACTCAAGAACTTGTTTTGGGATCAGCAACTGCTCCAAATGCATGTACTTCTCGAGCTCGTTCAGGTAGTTCACGTAGCGCATTTTCCTGCCAAATTTGATGCTGTTGATTGGAAATTGACGGACAATTGTTGGAGAGAGAAAATTGTTAGGAAATTATTATCAACGAGAAATTATCAAGAGCAAATTCGTCGTGGAGTGGCTCGTTTCGTTTCTCGTTTTCCAGTCATTTCTACTGCAAAATTAGTGCCAATTAGTGTTGACAATGAGTTTTGCCATTTTTTTTTGCTGGAAAAAATCCAATTCTAAAATGCATTTTCTGCCTCTTCTGAATGGGCGACTCGCAACCCGCTTGAATGAGCTATTATCTTTTCGGCTGGAGCGATATAATGGTCCAGAATGAGTTGAGATGAGGTCAAGAAAACGTTTGGCCCTGAGAGCAAATTAAAAGATGCTAGAGCAATATAAAATGAAATGAAATTGGTGCGGATTTGCACTTGTTGCTGGCAAATGTTGTTGCTCAAATTTTGCTCGCTTGCTTGGAATGGGAAAAAGTGGTTGGCTCGCGGCAAAGTTTGCCCACCAAAGGCTTGCACTGGACACCGTGTGTGCCATATACTGACCTTATTATCGGCTTAAAGAGTTGCCAGACAATGCGGATGAAATTTGTTGGATGGACCAAGAAGAGAGCCTTAAGGTTTTTCTTGTATTTTCTATCGAAAGCTCTGTAGGCTTGGTAGAGGAAATTGAGCTTGGGTTTGTTCTGCGAGTTGAGTCCATAATGGAAATAGACAACACAGTAATCGTTTTCCACGTATTGGTCCAATGTGTACATGATGTACTTGAGCAAACGCAAATGGTGCACCTTGTTGGCGTCTGGCAATCTGCAGGCGTAGATTGTGATTATTCTGCGGCCAAAGAAATCATCTCCCGCCACTTCGACACAATTGTACTGGGCAATATCGCTGAAATCATCCTCCAAATCGTAGTCGTACAACTCGGACATCAACTGCTCGTCATAGTCTTCCTCTTCCTCTTCTTCTCCCTCATCTTCTTGCTCTGAAGACACCCTCTGCTCTCCAGCCGCCTCTCTAAACACCTGTTGAGCGAGCGTTCTGGCGCCCTTCGAGGCCCACTCAGGCGACGACTCGGCCGACTGGACCCCTCGCTCGGCGGCACCTAGTCTGTCGGCCGAACCGACCGAGCAGAGTTCCAGCTTGTCGCCGAGCAGGTCGCCCTGTTTGCTCACGTAGAAGGCAGCCTCCTGCTGCTTGGTGCCGCCCAGCTGCTGCTGCTGGATGAGCTTGAAGAAGGGGAAGCCGAACTTGGTGCCGGCCTTGGTGGGGGCGCTCTTGTGGCCGCGGCGTCTGAGGAGCAACTTGCGGCGCTTCATCTTCAGCCGCTCGTTTGCACCCCCGGCCCACTCGGTGCCCTGCTCGAGCTCCAGCAAACTCGACTTGAACGCCTCCTCGAAGTTCTCCTCAAGCAGATCATCAGGCGACTCCAAGTAGGCTTGCCGCTCGCCAGGCAAATTCAGGCTGAGGCCACCCTCAAGCTGCGCCTCCAGGTGGCTCAGAAACAGCCTGTCCAGCTGGCCCTGATCCTGCTGCTCCTCGTCATCCGGCCGACACTCGTCCGGGTCTCGATTGCTGGCCGAGGCCTCGGCGAGCTCGCCCGATGCACTCGCCCCTTTCAGCTCGCTGGGCGTGGACGAGCTCGAGCTGGACGGCGCCCCAAAGGGGTCCTCTTGTTTGCCATTTCTACTCGCGTGATTTCTCTGACTAAGACTGAGGCGTAAGATGTTCCCATTCAACTGCTCGAGCTCCTCCTCGAGCTCCTGCTTCAAGTCCGTGTCGTCAAACTCCAAATTGGGCTCATAGTCCAGAGACTGGCCATTGAAATCATAATCGTTTAGGTCCAGACGCTCCAGAATTGGATGCCGACTCGGCTGCTCTTCTTGTTTCTCCTCTTGGTTCATTTTCTCTCTTATCTCTGATCATTATTCATTCCTCGTCTATGATGGCTTGTCGATTTCGCTCGTTGCAGTATTTTTTTCATCTCGTTTCTCGGTCGTGGTTGCGCCTCTTTCCCGCTGGTCGAACCTTGATCGTGGATAAAAGTTGACCACTTTTGAATCTTGTTAGTGAGATTTGTACTTGATTATCCTTGCTTAATTGATTGTCAGTTTGAACTGTTGGCAATAGGGTATTCTATCGTGTGGATTATCTCTCTGGATTGTGTCTCGTGACAAATTTCTCCCCTTTCTCCCCATTTCGGCCCACTAATTAACCTTCAATTCTCTGGCTGTCCGCTTCTCAAGCCGCCGATGGATAGTCGTCTTCAAGGGGGGTATCTATCTCTTTCGGGGGAAGACACAACAGGTATTAGTTATTTGGCTGGTCTATAAGAGTAGGAGGAGGAGTGGCGAGAACACGATTGAGAGTGGGCACAACACGGGAGACAAGCGGCAACCCTAAGGACACACGCCACAGTGCGACAGACACGCACACTTTTACCTATTTTATCTCGCGCACACACTGGCACAATTCGCTCGCACAATTCGCTCACACAATTCGCTGGCACACAAGCGCAGTTTCGCATCTGGCTGGCAAGTGTCAGGCAAGTGCCAAGCAGGCAACAAGTGCTCTGCGCCGCCTTTTCTGCCTCCTCCTCCTCTGCTGGCCTCTATTGTGTGCGCGCGGCCCCCGAGCGCTCGCTCAAACCAACAACACGGACCGGCCAATCTGCAGGCAGCCAGCCAGGCAGCCAACAAGGCGAGCGCCACACGGGCCAAGTATCTCTCTGGCCGCCTAAGCACACACAGACAGACAGACACTGGCTCAAAGGGGACAAAACAAGTGCTCGCTCGTGGGCTTGGGAAATGAGAAAAATTACAATGATAATGCGAGCGCAAAATAAAGCCAAAAAACAACTGCCTCCAGTGTGTGCCGAGTCTAACGACAACAACTGCTGCTGCTGCAAGTAACAGCACAACAAACACCACTAATGATCTTGATCTGGCCCACTCAACGCATTTGACTTGCGCGCAACTCCAGCGAGCCAGAGGAGAACAAGAACCGACAAGATCCAACTGACTTATTAGTCTCGGGCCTGTCCGAGCGCCAAACAGTCTTTGGCTGGGAAATCATTGCGCCCCCGAGTGTGTGTGTGTGTGTGACAGAGCGGCGGGCGACAGAGAGCGGGCGACACAGGCGCACAAGTGACACGAAAGGGCCACACTCTATCCAATGTAGAATAGCAACAACGGTGGACCACGATCGTCGAATGGGTCGGCCCTGAGCTCTGCCGTGTGGATCATGCAGTGGTGCGCAGGACTGTTCGTGCGGCGACTGTTGTGTTGCGCGCGCGTCGCCCGAGCAGCCCACTTGTTCCACTTGTCGTCCCAGCGCGCCGCTCACAGTCCTGCGTGCGCCTCCTGCGGCCGACTGGTGTGCAGCCTGCGCACAATCCAACGCTCACTCCCACACCACAGCACTGGCTGCCTGGCCGCCAAAGTCGCGCACTCCACTCCACCTTGTCTGCGCCTCGCCGCCCTTCCAGCCGCCAGCCCATCGGCCCTGCTCGAGCCCATCGGCCCTGCTCGAGCCCACCTGGCGCCCCGCACGGACACCTGTCGCCCGGCGGACCAACTAAGTGGCGCAAAGTGGCCCAGACGCCGCCGGCCGTCTGGAGCCGGTGGCGCGTGCCGGCCCGCTGCACTCGAGCTAGAGCCAGGCGCAAGTCGCCCAGGAGTGGCCCAGTGGCCAGTTCTGGTCTCTGGTTGATTGTCAGAGGGCCCTGCAAAGCTGCAGAGTGGACGAGATTGGATGCGGCCAGAGTGGCAATTGAACCAGTCGGCGGGGGCACATCTGCGCCACAGCTGCAGGGGCGGCCTCTCGTTTGTGCGCCGGGCAATTGGGGGAAAAGTGAGCTGGCGCGTGGCAGAAGTTGCGCCCAAGCGAGTGGCCAATTGTCGCTCCTTCTCGCCCCCGAAAGTCCGCCCTCACTGCGAGGCTAGTCTACAAGGCTGCCAACTCTGCTCCATTGCGGGCCAGCTGTTGCTCGGCCGGCCCCAGTCGCAAATGGGCCCGCTGTCAGCGTGCTGTCGTGTGGCTGAGCGTGCGTGAGTGCAGCCCTCTCTGCAGCGGCGGCGGCCATCTGCTGCTCGTTTGTACCTGGAATTTCTTCCAACATCCAGCGGCCGACCCTAAGGGCGCCAGCTGCTCCTCGTCGGCCCTGAGCGCCTGCTCACAGTGGGCCGTTTGCGCCTCAGTGTGCCGCGCAACACGTTGCCACACAAGGCCGCCCCTCTCGCCTGCTTCCACTCGCCAATCCTCCGGCCCAAATCGGCAATAATGGCCCCCCTGCAGCATATGGACCCGTTGCTGGACCACGAGCGGGGCCAAACCGGCGCCAGGAAGGGGCCCTCTCCGCTTTGGCCAACGCTCAGAATGGGGCCTCGCGAGTGGCGTGTGCTCGCCTCCACTTCCTCTTCCTGTGCGCTTTCTGTTTTCTGCTCTCTGCTCTCTGCTTTCTGCCTTGCGCCTTGTGGGCCGCTGCTTTGGGGCCGCCGTTTTGGGTTGTTGGGGCTCGGTTTGCGCGTGCGCACTGCTCGCTGCTCGTGCGCTCCACCAGGGCCGCCTGCTAGTGTGCTGCTCTGCTCTGGCCGCTTTGGCTCGCTCCTTGGCCTCTCTGCTGCGCTGGTTCCCTCTGCTGCGCCCAAGCAAAACAACGCGCGCGGAGCTTCCAATTCAATTCAAGCGGCACCATTTTCGATCACGCTCGCTCCCATTGCGCCATTTCCTCCAAGCGCCACTCAACTCCAACTACAACCCAACTCGAGCCGAGCAAACGCAACCAAACGCAACCGAACGCCAAACAACAACTGCTGCCCCCCAACGTTCCTCTTTCCTCGTCTGTGGGCCAGAGAGTGAAACGGTTCCAAGAGAGAGAGAGCGAGAAACGGTCAGACGAACGAGTGACATCAGAGTCCAGTGCCGGTTGAGCTGCCTCATTCAATTGTTCAGATATGCTTGTGGCCAGGAAGAGGAACCACAGTGAAGTGAAGGAGTGTTCCGAGTGGGCCGAGGAGAATCAAGACTGTAGGATGTCTATTTACAAGAAATTCATCGATTCGGCCAAGAAACAAGAGCAGGAGAGGCGCACCATGCACGAAACTTCGGCCAAATTGTCGCCCCTTTGCTCTAGACTCAGCTCGACGCCAATGGCGCGAGCCAACCAGTACCAGAGACTAATTGAGTGTCCCCAAGATTATGGCACAAGCAACTGTGCAACAAGCAAACACACTGTCCCAATGCAGACCTACCATTTGGCTGGCCATTATGGAGTTCAGCAGAGGTTGTTTGAGACGGGCTCAATCAAACAAATGTGCTCCCCCTTCACCAACCGAATCAAGTCCAGCGTCGAGATCAAGTATCTCTCATCGGCGGCCACAAAGCCACTGAACACCAGCCTTCTAAGCAACAACAGTTTCCACAGCTCACCTCACAGACAAGAGCAAGAGAACAACACCAAGAGGTTTAATTATTTCGAAGACGTCAACGATCCAGTGCTATTGAAGTGGATGCAGGCGATGCGTTTCGACACAGAATTGGAGTGTCTCACTGCGCTGCAGGCGCGCACATTGGCCATAGACGAACACTCGGCGGGCGCGCTAAGCGTTCGCAACTCGCAGGTTGCAATCCAGGAGACTCGCCTCGAGTCCACCTTTATCATCGATCTCATTGATCATCTCATCGACTGTCTGCCCATCAATGGGCCCGATTCTCTCGACCAATTTGGGCTCGACTTCAGTCACCTGTGGACCAGGTTAACTAGTCAGACGGCGACCACATTAACTGCCGCCCAGGGAACTGCCACCACGGTGAGCAAGCCCAGCGATCAAGCAACAGGCAACTGTAATTATCAACAACAACAACAAACAAACGACTACATGAATGTGCCCAAAAGAGAGATTAACAGTAAGAATGTCCGACGAGGCAACAATCAGCTGACAATCATCAATTGTACGCCGAGAAAGTCGGCAATTGCCAATGCGAGAACACTGAAACCGCTGGATAAACTTGCCATGCAAATCAGAACCGTCTGCCTGGAGGTGGCCCAAATGGTCAACGAGTATCAGACGATTTCCGCCCAGCAGCAGGACAATTATAACCAATTTGTGGCCGGCAACAATCACGGTCTCAACGAGTCGATCGAGAATGGACAGTTGGAGGCTAGTTTGCGGAGGATCAAGGAGTTTTATGGGAAGTTTGTGGAAATTTCCATCAGGGCTGAGTGTGCAAACATAGTGCGAGCTCTCGAGTACGATTTCTCCAATTCCACTCTCAATCGGCTCAGCTCAAGCGCCAGTCTCCAGCCAACCAGACCATACGAGTCCTCCTGCGCCCAGTTGCCCCTCAAGTGGGCCCTGATTGCGCTCTGGCAGCTGACCAAAGATGACACCTACATTTGCCGCACTCTCACGGAGAAGTGGCAAACCACCAGCACAGCAACAACAATGCCAAGTGTCTCCTCAGCTGAGCGGCTGGCAGCGAGCGAGTGTCAGCAAGACGAAAACTTGAGGCCCCAGTCGAGGGCTCGAGTGGCCAAGCGGCTGGACTACTCGACCAAGTGCGACGAGCAGGAGGCCCAATTGGGCAACTTGGTGGCCGACAGCCATTCTCTGAGGTCCGACTACGAGAAGCTGTATCAGATTTGCCAAAACAACGAAGAGTACCGCAGGAAAGAGCAACAATTGAGCGCCAGATCTACTCCTCAAAAAAAGGGCCCCAATTCGGTGGGTGAGCCAAGTGGTAAACAAAACCAGGGCGCTCTAAGCAGTGCACTGAAGGTGAAAGACGAGAGGCCAGTGAGGCAAATCTCGACCATTGAACTTCTGATTGAAATTATCATCAGCCAACCAAACAGGCACGAACGAGTGGATGTGATGAACTTCATCCAATCGCAGGCAAACAAATTGGTCGATTTCCACGAATTGGACCAATCGGTTTCGGCCGCAATCTACACCAGCAATCAGTATAAAGTGGCCGCGCTGAGAATATTGAACCACTTGTGTGTCAATGATCAGGCCATCAAGACCATCCTCAAGTGTCTGTCCACGCCGCCCCCAACTGGTGGCGATCGGGGGCAGAATTTCGAGAACAAGATCATCAAGTCCATCTTCGAATGTTACCAAACAGCCCAGGAGCACATCTACCAGAATGAGACTGTGTTCAACCCACAGCGAGCCGCCCGTTTGGCCCAATCTGGCGACGGGTGTGGAAGAAGAAAACGGGCTAGACAACTGTTGCAACGGACGGGAAGCGGATGCAGCGACGAGTTTAGCGATTATGGAAGCAGACAAACTCATAGTGGACGCTCCAGTTCGCAACAAATGGACTTCGACTGTCATAATCAATATCAGCACAATCAACAGTTAGACGATGGGGACGACGAGGACGATGAGGGCGACGATGCCGTTGTCAAAGAGGCAATCAGACTTCTTGTTCAGCTGACAACTCCATTCCATCGTAGCCAACAGGGGCACGATTATTATACTCTAATAGGAAGATTCTCCATTGATTCTTTGGTTAAATATCTGAGCAATATTATCAAATCAACAAATAACCGCGAATTATTGTTACTTTCTCTTTCGGCTCTGGCAAACATATCTTTCATCACCACGGAACCAATGAAAGTGCACGGTACCAATAGAATCATCTTGGAACTTTTCAGGGCTTCCAAGAGCAGATCCAGAGACGTGGAGCTTAGAGATCAGGCGGTAACCATCATGACGAACGCAGTGGCAACCAATCTATTGGATATAGTTCACAATGGGGGATTGACGTTTTTGCTCTCATGTCTCGAGATTTGTCCAATCAGAATGGCCAACTACAAGCAATACCACTCGCGACCATTCCAAAATGGACAAGGCTCAAGCTCATCGGCGAGCATCAGTGACTTCAATGAGAATGCTGATTACCGAAGCTTGCATGAGTACACGGAACTTTATGGTGACACCTGTAGTATTAATTCGGCACAATCGAGAGCGGCTGCCTCACTTAGTGAATGCAAATCAAGAGATAGGAAACCAATAATTCTGGGCTCGGGCGACGAGGTTGCAGGCTTGCTTGATGATATCCTCGAATGTTCATGTGATCAACAACAAGCAGGCCAAACGATTTACTCTATTTCAGGCACATCAAATTGCTTGAGCCGGCTTACACAAGCCGAACTAGCTGCAATGGAGCGTATCCACCAGAAAACCGCCATTGCTTTCGCCAGAATGTCAGCCGATCCTGTCACAACTAAGATGTTGCTCAAGTATGGTGGTATAAAGCAGATGATAGACCTGTGTAAATATGACTACAAGAGGAATTACAGTGATGTGGTCCTGATCGCTTGTATTGCGACACTAAGAAAAATATCTGAGGTTATCGGACGGGACGTATTCAGGAATTACAATGCACTAGATTTGATTGAACTAGATCTAACGAGTGCCTTGAAGGTCTATGGAAACCCTCAAGACATTGTTACCGGATCCAGAGAGTTACTAGCATCGGAGGTTTAATTGTTATCAAATCCTGTGATTGTGGGATTAAGTTCCAAATATGTCCGATAAATAAATTTTACAATACAGTGAATTTAAATCACAACTTCGGACATTCTCCTACTTGGTAGATTCTAAGAATAGTATGTAATTTGTTAATTTTTCTAACAGATCAGTTCCAATATTGGCATTGCTACATAATTGTTGGAGAGATGAGTCACTTTCAGTTCTACGCTCAATCATCAAGAAGTTGCTATCTTGATCATAGGACCAATTGGCTTGACTATTCACTAGGGCAATCGTTTCAGCATCAGATAGACCTAACAATTTTGAGGCATCACTAAGATGTATTGAGGAATAGGCTTTGGATATCAAATCAACAACATGTCGTCTGGTTGACTCCAATATGAGTTTCATGATATTCTTCAAATGGTTCGGCCATGTTGGACATGAGTTTATTGTTTGGTATATTTCTGCATAATTCTTCTTCCACATTAACCTTCCCACTGTCCATATTAACGACAGCTCATCATTCTCCTCCTTGATCTTATCCGGTATCCGTTTCCATAAAAACTTGGCTGATGTCAGATCATTAAATAGTAGATATATCGCTAATAGTTGACCATAGACCTGAGCCGATGCTTGCGGGCTCGGTGAGTCGAGCTCCTGGCATTCTAATTTTTTTGCCAAACTCGCATAATCGAGCGTGAACTCCATTACGGACAGAGATATCCTTCAGCAGGTGAGAATTGACACAGACATAAATAGATATCTTTCATGTATACATCAAGAAGTTATAAACAAACTAGCCCTACTGGAGATGCTCTTCACAGCACATGGCTGAGCGCTCCGCTTGAAGGACAATATTTCGCGCGTGCAATAGCAGACGGGCTAGGGAATAGGACAAGCACGCATTAATACTCCAGTCCCGTTTGATGACAGGAATACAGGTCATTTATTTGATCGCCGCATTATTATTATCTTAAGTACATTTTGAAAACAAGCGACCATCACGGACATCACCATGGGTAAAGGATTTGGAAACCTCTACTACATCAGGAATATCGTCTACTTCAAAGTTTCCAGCTATGAGCAGAAAGCTTTCGGAAACTTCTGGAGAGAGTCAATTAGAAACATGTTTAGTGAAATCAAACTTTATGCGCCCTACATTTTGCCCCCAGCCTGTATCGGATATCTAACTATCAGATGGGCCGAAGCTGAACGTATGAGGATGCTCCGTAAGGATCCATCGCTCTACAAGGACGATGATGATGATGACGACTGACCGCAAAAAACGACCTTGTAGCGAGAGATGCAGATTCGTTGTTTAAAGCAATAAAGTTTAGGTGTTCAAAGTCGTCCGATCGGACGGTATCAATTTTATCTATAAACTATTCTCATCGAGACCGGTAGGATACTTCCGAGCGGTTTCGAATTGTTGAAAGATAGTCTCAGGATCCTATCCTGGACCCCTGCGAGTGAGCAGAAAAACAACTGTTGTGCACGAGAAAGCAGGAACAGGAAAAATCGCGTTTCATGTTTTCGTCTACTTCAAGTTCCGGTTCAAATTTATTTATTTACATGATATACAATAGGTTATATCTTCCTAGTTTACTGATTTTTCATGACAAGTGAGGAGGGGAATTCTGATACTAATGATTCCATCGAAGTTACGCTTACCACCGGACAAGAGTTGCCCCAAGCAAACGTGAGTATTTTGGCGCCTCCGCAACAACTTCCAGACGCATCGATAACAGAACCTCTAAACGATGGGTCAAGCAAATCAAGGGCCCAGGACGAAAACCTGGTACTATCTCAAGGCGATGGAACTGATACAAACATTCAATGTGTGATTTGTATGGAGGAATGGACTCTTGGGTCAGAGCATAGAATATGTTGCCTTAGGTGTGGCCACCTATTTGGTCGTAGCTGCATTGAGAGGTGGATCAAGGATAAGGGTCAGAACGCAAAATGCCCCACTTGTAACAAGTCAGCTAAGAAAATAGATATCAGAGATCTATGGTGCAAATCAATCAAGGCATCTGATGACACCGAACTGTCTGAAATAAAGAAACTGTTGGAGAAAGAGAGGAAGTCTCACAAGACAGATTCGGCTATAATTTTCCAGCAGAATCTGAAGATCGAGATCCTGCACGATGAGATAGCTAAACTGAAGAAACTAGTAATGGATTATGAGAAGAAGGAGGTCAAGTACCAAACAATTATAAATCGTATGAACGATCGCATAAATCAACGGATAGCCCAGGCTGATGTTGGAGGAGTTGTAACAGACATCAGCGATTTGCATCAGTCTCTCTTAGAGGATGATCAAGACATCCCGATAGATATGGACGTGCAACCTCGCGAACTCAAGGGGATGTTTCACTTTGCTCAAAGAGTTGATTCAAGCTCAATTGGAGGCTGTAAATCATTTGCTCTGTGTCCAAACTCGTCCATTATATTGGTTGCCCAGCCAGCCCCGGCCGCTTCTCATGCAGCACAAGTCTTCGGTGCCTATGGTTTGCGCAAGTATTCCATATTAGACACAAATGTCCGTGAATTCATACCATTGCACTCTAAGATAATCACATCCATTCAATTGAAGCCGTTCGGTGATCTCATATTGACAGCCGGTCAAGATAAAAAAGTCAGGCTGACATCTTCAAACAACAATATCTGTGTTCAATCCTACCAAACCCAATTCGAGCCAACCTGTGTATCATGGTGCCAGCATAGAGATCAACAATTTTATGTTGGATCAGGAAACTGTTATGTTACATTGTACGACATTAGAAACACTTCAGACTATATTTATCAAACCAGCCAGAGAGTAGCTAGCACGAGATTGCTCTCAATGGCTTCAGTCACCAAGGGTTGCAATGGGGCACAAGAAAGTTCCCTGCAACCTGATGGGATAATAGTTAATGATTCAAAAGGTTGTCAATTCATGGAAATATCTCAAGCATCGGATTATGATCTTGAAACCATAGATCGTGGAATCGAACATTTGACCGGTTACCCTATGCCGTTTGACGGACTGATGGGCACAGTCGACTTCCACAAGCCAACTGGTTTGTCGTTGATCTCCCAGAGGCGTTCGCCTCATTCACCAAACGCAACCCACAATTTGGTGAGGTTCAAACAAATCGGCCCAACCGAAGAGAACGGATGCAAGAAGATTGAGTGCGAAAGAGTCAAAACTTTTTTCAGTAATCGCTCTGCTGAACTTTTGAGCCAATCTAGGATACTGAGACACCCGACACTAAGTGACAGCGTATTGATTGGCTCAGGGGAAAATGCCGGCGTCAGGTTGTGGGATGCTTCCGACCAGACTGAGTATCAAACCATCAAAACGGATATGTTTGTCCGTGACATGATAATGTATACGCCTGAGAACACTAACCAGCATATGCTTTACACATTGAGCGAGAAGAACATCAACATCTACAGATGGGATTATGCTTAGTCGGTCGTGAAACTTGACGTGATGCCGGAAGTTTAGACCAATTGTGATACAACCAGCAGTTTTAATAAAAGTTCAACAGGAGCTTCGTCGAGGCTTCCTTCAGTCAGGACAGGTTGTTTTCCTATAAGCTATCAAAAGGAGAGATACTGGAGTTCATATGGAAATATTTGATGAGATACCGTGAACTATTCTTTTTGTGTCTTTCAACTTGTTATCATAAAGTTTCTCTTTTTATTTAAAGCGATACTACACACAGACATTGATGATCGATTATGGTTATGTGTCGTCACAGTTATTTATCACCTCAGCTTACGGCGTATAGTTAAACTAGATCTTTTGCTGGTTTGTGTCTTCAAGGAAGCCGTGTTATCACTCTCGCAACATGACAGATGCGAGTATGCAGAAAGTTAGTGATAAGTCTATGGGCTGAACGCTCGAATAGTCTTCGTGGCTACTGGCGCAATTATGGATTTGTGCAAAATTCTCTTTTTGGCTGTCATTAGGGTATCACAATGTGTTTTTACAGTGGCACTGTCGGCTATTCTCAAGTTTGAAAAATCGACCAATCAAGAGGGTGCCTAGGGACGCGTTATAGCGATCAAGGCGTGCCTCAATAGGCGACTGCATCTATATGCTCAAACTTGTAGAGAAGACCGCGGGTAACTCGGGGATTTCAATGCATATCGACAAAATCTCTCAATTCTTTAGGTAGCTTTGATATCAGGTTTCCTATCATACTCTCTGACTTTGATATCTGTCGGGCAGCCAGACATGAAAGCCTCATAGAGTTGAACACTACGATACCAGATTCGCGTAATACCGTTTTGATGAGCTCACTTTGTTCATTCGTTGCCGTTTTGCGATCAATATGTGCACCTCGGTCGACGAGAAGCTTGATGATCTTCCATTTCTCTTTTGCTCTTATACTAGAGCTAGATAGACAGAATACCTGCAAGGGGCTTAACTTATTGTCATTGACCTGGTCAGGCTCTAACCCTGCATCCAACATCAGTCTGATTAGTTCGAAGACTGGCGATGTTCTTGATGCGTTGATCTGTGGTGATGAAGAAGAGACTTTAAGCCGTATTATCGACCTGTATGCTTCACCTTCAAAGATGTTGCTCGTTGCGCATAAGTGTATCAACGATGATCCGTCCGAAGTTTTAGGGTTGAGTTTAACTAATTGCTCTACTATCCGATTCAATCGAAGAAAATCTTTCTCATCGTTCGCAATACTGCGAGCAACGAGCAAGAGATTGATTATTATTAGTAGCAACAAGTTGAATATATCTTCATGTAAACACGATCGTGGCCTAATCTGCAGGGAAGCAACAGTTTTCGACAGTCGGTCGTGTGATATGATGAGATTCAATACATCATAGACATCGTTGAACTTGACAAGTCGGGGATTATGCGTCAACAGATCCAACAATAGCTTCTTGAATGCTCGAGCACCAAGTAGGGTTTCAAAGTTGAATATTGATTCGTGTTCCAGCAACAAGCTGAGAGCATAAATCCATAGATCAATACACCGATCGGGTCTCATTGAACTTATATAGGCGGAGCCACGGCACAAAATCCTCTGGATAGTTTCTCTGTGTGTTGGACCTAGAATTCGTTCACTGATGAGAAGAGATTGGATCCTAAATTGGTCGGCTGTAAGGACACTAAGGTCTTCCTGGTTTACGAACTCTTCAATGTTATTGTAAGCAATTGAGCGCCTCCTATTCAAGGGTAGGAATACTCCGGTATCACAATTCGATTGACTAGCTCCCTTAGCCCTGCCGTGTAATTCAATTGACTTTAGCCATAAGCTACGAACACGGCTTATGTCATAGTGAAGCTCCAGAATAGAGCTGCCTAATAGTTTGTAAGCATCACTTAATCTTCCATAACTGTAATTATAGTTTTTGATCAGATGGTTGAAGATCTCTTCGTTTCCACTGATACAACTCAGCTGAAGGGCATCTTCTGATGAGTTTGTCCTGAGGCGAGGATTCGCCCCGCGGGCTAATAGTAATTTCGTTACATTTAATCGGTTATAATTGATGGCATAATGGAGCGCGGTCTTTCCGTTGTTATCAGATGCGTTCACATCGACGCCACGGTCGAGGATGTATTCGGTTAATCGGTAATTATGCAGAGAGTTAATCAAACATGTCCCCCCATTGTGATTCGGCTTCGAAACATTTGCACCATTTTCCACGAGTAATTGCACAATTCTAAAGTAAGGATCTTCTTCGCTTTGTTTCTCGCTAGTTTCACCAGCGATTGAGAATATGTCATTGCCTAAAGTCGAAAATGAAACTTCAACTTCAAATTGTCCTGAAGACGATGATGGGATGTCATCATTATCTTTGCATAAATAGCAAACGGATCTAAGTGGTGTCGAGCCAGTGTCGGATAAGGAGTTTACATCGGCACCCCTCTCGATCAGTAACTGGACCGTAGCATAATGTCCTGATACGGCAGCCACCCAAATTGGTGGCACCAAATGGACATGTTGATCCTCTATCGTTTCATACCTCCCTTTTTGATCTATGTCAGCTCCACAGACGTCTAGAAGATACCTGACAACGTCTGTTAGTCCCTTGTGGCAGGCTGCAAATAATGGCGTACACCCATCACGTGTCCTCCTTACTATCTCGGCCCTCGATTCTTTTGGAGATCTCTCAAGACGAGTCCTAACACTGAAGCTCAGATGGATGGCGTTGTAGTTATTAGATCGATGATGCTCCCTGTCCAGAGAGCACTCGTCCATCAGATCTGTGAAAAGCTCCTCGTCGGGTGGCTTTGGTTGCTTACGGGTCAACCAGCCTAATGGCGGATGGTATAGGTTTGCTTCGTCACTCACGAAGCTCTGGAAACAGTCAATTACATGTTCCAAGATGGTGACGAATTGATAATATTTTGTATTGTTATATCCTTGCTGTAGCCTCTCAGCAATCATCGTCGAAATAGCATCTCATAGGAGCATCTATGCATTTAAAAGGATTGATCAGCTGACTAGTGGGTAAGTGATGTATATTAATGCAGACATATTGAATGTAGTGACGAAAGGATCCTGAAACTGATGGTGGAGACCGCGAAGGACCATCAATATCTTATCTCTGATAAGGTTAGAGTGCGACTGTCCAATGGGAAGATATCAAGTGAGGGGTAGTCATTCCGGTAACATGCGACTGAGTAAATTGAGTGAACACTAGCGTGAAAATACACAAGCGCTTCAGCTGGTTTGGAATGATTGCGATCGCAGTCCATTTTGCACAATAAGGCGCCTCCTGAACCCGACTGCGCTTGTTGGTGTCAGGCCTGAGTCAATCAACCATGAACGCTGCAAGCGACTGCTTCGTGCCTCCGAGCTGGTCTTACCGGAATTGTGCACCATAATCATGATGCATACACACCCTTTCCCGACAGTAGAAAGGCTTTTTCATTCCCGCAAGCCCGCACCCTCTGGAAACCGTGCGGGACTATGACAGCAGAGAGTTGTGTTCGGGACTTATGTTCCGCAGTGCTGCAAGGCACCTTTTAAAAACGTAAACAAAACGTGGTGCAAGTGAACTAAAGGATCCTTAAGCAGATACTTCCCTTCCAGGATCTGAGCTCGTCAGGAAGCTTCCAACTGATAACGAGGAGAGATCTTATGAGGATTCCATAACGCAGAATTCATAGTTCGCGTAGACAAGAGCAAACTTGTTCGCAGTGTCGGAAATTTCCTCTCAGAACAAAGAGTTCCATCTTGTCTTTCACTATGGCTAATTAACTATCCTCTTCATTTTAGGTTCTGGACCAGTAAGAATAGTATAGAATGACGGCTCCCAGAATAGATGAGATTTTTCTTTTCTCTTTACTCAGCCATGGGTCGCCGTAGGAAGATGCAGGCCCCGTCAATAGATTTCTCGAGTGCGTCACCGAAGTTTGGGCCAATCTCGTCCCGGGATCGAGCGATGGGGAATGCAGAGATTGCTCATCGCTGCCGAAGCTCGCGACTCGCACGAGCTGCCAGGGTCCCCTTCTTTGTCAAAGTTTTTGGCTACCCCCTCTTATGCATAACTGCCCTGTCTCGGATTTATTCCTGGCCCCCACTCACAGGGCCCAAGAAGAGGCCAGCACAGTCGATCAGCGTCTACCAGGTTTGCGCGTATGATCGCGCCCTGGTCTTTGTGGTGAGGGGTACTTTAATACTACTGCATCACACACAAGAACACACAACCGCTTCTTAGGTGCCCGGATCGAAGAAGGAAGCCCTTCTTGACCGTAACATTTGTGCATCCAAGCAATTGCAATGCATTAATGTGTGTCTGTGCGGGGCCTGCGAAGTCGTGCGCTTTTATGCTGCCCAACTTGGCCACTGGAGATTCCTTGCTCGGACCTGTCGCATCCAATCCAATAATTGGTTTGACCACAAAGAAGCCATTTACAGAGGCGCTATCGCAAGGAGCACGATAAATATGTTATTGTTTTATTCCTAACCTACAGGGGACTATGCGTTTCACTCCTGCTGGGGCCAAATCTCCAAAGTGAGCTGGAATCAGCCTGAAAGATGCAGAATTTTCCAATATCTCAAAAGAAATGAACAAAAGGAATTATAAATTTGTGTCAAAATGACCGCTACTGGAATCAACTGCCGAAATGAAATTTCATACTTTAACAATAATAGATATGCATATAGAGAAGAGTTGAAACAATAGACATTAGATGGGCAAAAAACACATAAGTCTGTCTAGAGAAGAATCTGCCATCAAAACTCATAATAGGGAACGACCTCGCTTCTCCTACCCCTCTCATTCCGTGAATTCTCAGAGTGCCTGAACTAGAGCAAAATGAAGCTCAACAGCTCAAAGCACAATGCGAACCATCATGTG
>Ga0058701_10000028_pt1 | contig 103458 bp, 114 predicted proteins | sample AgamicOrMae_FD_97039 | JGI IMG/M metagenome (GOLD analysis project Ga0058701, IMG submission 97039) | Agave microbial communities from Guanajuato, Mexico - Or.Ma.e | ecosystem: Host-associated > Plants > Phyllosphere > Phylloplane/Leaf | place: Guanajuato, Mexico | collected 2012-06-04
ATACGAAACTGAAACGAAACCGTTTCGTAGCGTTTTCGTAAAAATGCCTTCCCCCCTTTTTTACGAAAAAGCGTTTCGTTCAACCGCTCTAGTCTAGCCTAACATCGGAAGACGTTTTGGCGGTCATTGGTTAGGCCAGAGTCTGGCGGCCAGACACAATGCGGCTTTCATTTCGTCTCAAACTCGCTTTGGAATATGATAATGAGTTTAAAACAATCTCTCAATATGATGACGATATTTTTCATCGAAAATCCACTTACTTCGTACAGTACTGATTCGTTTGCGCGCTTTTCCAACTTTATTTCGCAACTTCTCTCGGCAGACAAGACTAGTCAAATTTGATTGATCGTGATACTTTTGGCCATTAGCTTCGTGGTGATGCTCATTTGAGACATGAGCACAACAATAGGCTAACTTTGACAGCCTGATATTCATTCTAACTCCTCTTCGTTTTGTTTGTGGATTACGCAGACTAATCCCGCAACTAGGATAACGCTCTCAATTTACGTCAATCGGAAATGGATTTCAATGAGTGCATTTGATGGTGATCGATAATCGAAGAGGAATCTTTAATTGACGACTAAAATCGGTGTTATATTCATTCATACAAGATTCTATTGCCTCAGAATGAATATATGAAATAGGAGAAACTGAATGGTACTGGTTAATGCCGCGCCTAATCCCTGTCGCCTCTGACTTAAAGGGGCCCAAGGAATCAGCTTCCTGCCCCGCGCAGCTCAAGTAGAAAGTCTTCTCAGCCCAAGTGGAAATCATGGCGATGTGATGAGAACGAGCAGAGGTCCCCAAATGAGTCCAGGCGGCGGTTGCAACAACAAGTGGCGGTTTGTTGTCGTCACTAACCGCAGACAGTCTTAGTACATGAACGCAAATGGTAATTTGCTGACGCCGACTTGGGCCAATCCAATGCCCGTGTCATGAGCAAGTGTCTGGCTTGGGCATTGAACAAACTTGGTGTGGTTGAGAGTGAGAAAGACAAGGAGAGAGTTAATCCGGCCGATGTAGTGAGATGGAAAAGAGTATCGCCGGCTGCCACACGCCGTCGCAAACCAACCAACCGAGTGTCTAACTCTTACTCAGAGGCCTGCCAACTTCTTGCCATTTGCAACTCTTCATCGTTTCTTCTTCCTCCATGTGGATCACTGGGACTTCCAATGACACTGTTGGATGGCTGCCGTGTGGCTGATGATGAAATTAAGACGAGGATGATCATTATCATGCTGATGGTGCTTTTGATGGCAAAGATCCATGTCTGGCAGCAATTCACATACAGCACAAAACAACAATTGTGAAAAGTTTCTTTCAGTTAAACGCAAAACGTGTGCCACAGTGTTTTGTTCTCATCAATCGACAGTTAAGATGAGGATGATCATTCGAATGGAAAGTAGTTTTGCCGAAAGAGTGGAGAAGAGATGCTCAATTAGAAGATTTTCGTGGAACTGAGTCTATTGTCCAATTGATTGAATATTTTTCAACACCATATGTATCTGTATATATATATATATATGTCTGAATGCTGCCACTTGAAGAGTATCACTGTTGCGGCAGCCTCTGTGAAATGAATAGGATTGTTAGCCGCACTTGAAAAGAAAAACAAAACGATTAAGTTGACGCATCGCAGCAAAAGCAAACACGACCATCATTGTTGGACCCTATTGGCTCTGGCGAGCAAACAGTGACAGTCTCGCGGACATTTGACGAGCTGTCGGCGAGCACAAACAGCCTCTCCTGTCGAGAGGCCGAAACGAGAGCCCGAAAGCGAAGTTTGAGGAGCGAGAGAGTGAAAGAGAGAGAGAGAGAGAAAGCAGTTCAAAGTGAGCCTTAAGATAGCCGAGAGCTCGTGAAATATGCAAATAAAGAATGTTCGTTTCATAATTGCGGCAATAACCACACTTAGTGCTTATGCTGTCTATGTGAGCCGTGTAAATTTAAGGTAAACCAGAGCGCGACAGCAGTTATCGGTGTTGGTTATTATTGTTGCTGCCAGCCAATGGGCTTTGGATGAGCCGAGGGACCAACCGCATGCTGAGTTGGCTGGCAGTTGTCTTCAGCGCTTGCAGATTGACTGGCAAGACCGATTTGATAGAATTATTACGGTGATAATAAAGTTCAATCGCTAACAAGAAACACCTTTTATGGCCCAAACAAACTGCCCATTCGAAATGGCGGGACAGCATTGCGATCATCGCAATGGTCGACGATACTCATGGACAGACTGTGGCTGAGGTGGATAGAAAGCACAGTGTTTCCGCCGCCGACACCTCGTGGCCCCCGGAAGCAGACCAGCCGCCATTTGGGGGCGCAACAAGTTACGAAAACTTCCCACTCAACGTAACTACTGCTCAGTCTCCCCTCCAGTCGGATATGTTCCCGAATAGGACGAGCTCAAACAACGATACTCTTGCTGTCCCAAGCCGGAGGACTAGACATAGTGGCGCCAATGTGACGAATGAGAGCGACCAACTCCATCGAGCCCCACTGTCAACCATCTTTCCTGCATCCAAACAATCTGTCAAAAGGCCATTGATCAGTCAGGAAAAGTTCCACTGGGACCAGGTAAGCAATTTGACTGCAGTTACAATATGCGAGATCGACTATAAACCATAGCAAATCTCAGAGATTAACAGACCAACTTTACGTGTAAAATGCGACTCAATATGCAACAGAAAGAACAAGGTCACATCTTAGGCGCCTTCTTCTACGGCTACATTCTCTTCCAGATTCCTGGCGCGAGAATGGCCGAACAAATAGGGGCAAAATGGTTAGTAGTAATCAAACTTGGTTCGAATGGTGATAGATTAGGCACCGCAATCTTGGAATCTAACTAACATTCAACGCTAATATCTGTCCCCTGCTTGCTGGACATTATTCTAACTAATCCATCTCACAGGATCTTGTTGGCTGCAAACGCGGGCTCGGCCTTGATCAGTTTGCTCTTTCCTCTGTCGACACAGCTCAACAGTATCTATCTGCTGATGGCGCTTAGATTCTTCATGGGTCTGTGTCAGTCGGCCTTTTTTCCGGCCGCCTATGTGTTATTTTGCAGATGGTTACCTGAGAAAGAGCGCGCAGTACTGCTGCCGATCATGTTCATTGGCAGCAACATAGGAAACATCTCCACCTACATAATGTCCTCCTATTTAATCACCTCCGCTCATGGTTGGCCTTCGGTGTTTTATATGAGTGGGTTGATTTGCACACTGGTAACAATATTTTGGTGTATATTTGGCTCAAATGGGCCCGAAGATAACCGATTCATAACCGACGAGGAGCGCCACTATATAGTAGCAAATGTGACTAACCAAAGCAGTGGAAGCAACAGTTTGAATGAGTTGAACCAGATTGATGCAGAAGAGCAGAGAATTGAGGAGGAGAAAAGGCAGAGAGCAAGAAACAAGCTTGGGGCCATAGCCGAGGATATTTCGCTCAAAGATGGGTTCAAAGATCTCAACAATATGCAACGGAAGTCAAGCAAAGACTTGGTCATGAAGAAGTCCGCATCTTATTGCGGTGAATTCAACGGCACGAATAGCATTAGTGAGAATAATAATAATCTCATTGTTAGGGACATTTTTAACCAAATTGCACAACAGAGAGGTGGTGTGGTTGAAGTGACAAGAAAAGAGGGACAAAACAGAGTAAAAACTGACTCTCCTCACCACAAGCCTTCCATTGGAGCTCAGGATCGTCGAGCGGGGAGGACAAATCAACAACAAGCCAATGTTGGAGGCGCCCCCATGGTTGTGGTTAATGTGTTGAGTGGTTGTCAGAAGTTGGAGGGCGAGAGGAGGCTTATAATGAACGATTCTAATAGGAAAAGGGAGGGAAAAGTGGTTGACACAAGAAGAAGCGTGGAGAACACTGAGTTGAGTTGGTGCAAATTGCTCAAATCAATTCCAGTTTGGACGCTCATATTTAGCATGTATGGAAACGAATGGAGCAATGTGGTGATGTGCTTCGAGTTGCCCACCTACTTGAACACAGCATTGAGCTTTCCAATTGAACAAAACGGTGTCATAAACAGTTTCTTCCAGCTCAGCTACACTCTGGCCTCGCCAATAATGAGCTCCATGGGCGCCTACATGTTAGACAAGCACGTGCTTGGAATGCGCAAGATTCATGTGAGAAAACTCTTCCAATCCTTGGCCACCTTTGGACAGCTGGCCTGTTTCGTGAGTGTGCCAATTTGTGGCGCAAATCGAGGCTTGATCATAATGTTCATGTTCTCAGCAATCGTGTTCAAGGCTTGCGCAAATGCGGGCGACATAATGGTTGCCGGCGATCTGTCTCCAGGTGAGTAGTAATCAATGAATGACAATGATTGGCCCTCAACTGTGCTAATCATTTTGGGACTCTTTTCCACGACAGAAGAATGCAGAAATTTGCAATCTCTCAGACTAATTCTAACTATCACCATTGAAACGATAACAAAAACCAACAGAGTACGCTGGCACGATATTCGCCTTTGCGAACAGTATTGGAAATACTGCCGGCTTTCTGGTGCCACTTTTGGCGGGCGCAATCGTTAGAGATGCTCACCAGCGGGAACAGTGGACTCCATTCTGGCTAACGACTGCCGCAATCATGGGCTCCAGTGGTCTCATATTCCTATTCTTCGGCGAGACTAGGAGGCAGGACTTTTGGTCAGACGAGAAGAAGGACAAGCAGTCCTGCCAGGAGAAGGGCGAGCTCAGTAGTTCTTAGGCTCGAGATGAGCTCAGACACATCAAAGGGTTGAGCTTAGCTAGCGGGACAGGCATTGGACTTTCCAGCCGCTCGTTTGGTTTACTTCCAAGACCATGCACGAAATCGCACCACAAGTGCTTGTACAGGAGAAAAGAGCCCGTTAGCTTGGGTCTGGCGAGAAAAAAGGGCGCCGAAAGAGCAACAAGTGGCCGCTCGAAGTTATCGTGTGTCGAACGCTTCTTATCAGGCCACAATCGCAGGAAGATAGATTACGTTGGCTTGAGTTTGCTTATAAATGTATATCATTATTTTCTATCTAAACGAGTCTCTTTCGTCTGGCGTCGATCTTGAGGTGCACTCGATTGCACTTTGGGACCTTAGAGCTCAGCTTGGCCAGCTTGTGTGTGTGAACTACTGGCCGTCTCTGCAAGTCCGACAGCATCTCATTGGCACGCCACTAGAGTGTGTTGGCAAGCGAGAGATCTTATCCCGCTGTCCATTGTTTCCCTGTGCTTCCTGATAACAGATTTATAAATAATCAACAGGCAACAGTGGAGATGCGGTTGCGTTAATTGTTGTGTGCTTTTGAATTGTCCTTGTTCCGTTTGACCGTTGCCTTTGGGAAGAGAGAAGCCTTTCTTGCGGCCAGCAGGGAGCATTTAATGGTTCGAGATCGGTGAAATAATAACCACCAGCCACAAGCTGGCCAAAGTGGTTGGCCAAAAGTCAACAAGTGGCGCCCGCTCGGCGTGCGCCATCGAGACACACGCCAATTGGCCGGCAACTTGCCGCCAACTGTCTGCCGACAGTTTACCGCCGCCAACCACAGTGGTCACTGGTTGGAGCCTGTGGCTTCGATTAGCATATCAATTGATTATTTGGCTGGCAAATTTCGGCCACTTTATATTTGGCTCTCTGGTTATATTGCGGAATCTCGAATGGAATGGAGTTGCATTGTGCCAGAAGGGAGGAGTATATTCCGGGCGCAATACTGCTAATTGTGGTCCACAGCATAAAGTGGAAGTGTTCCAAAGGGAGGCCATAAAGTTTGAGCTGGAGAAGAGTTGTGTGTGTGCGGACGAGAGTTGAGCAAGAGGGTTTTGCATCTTGGAGAAGAGGAGCGAAAGTTGAACGAGCCAGAAGAGCCCTAAAGATGAGCGAGATGGGCCAAGGAGTGAGAGTCACTAGGCAGATTTCGGCCTAGTGAAAATCTTTACGACTCTTTTGGGTCTGTGCTGATGTTTATGAGTTCAGCCAAGTGGATTGTGCTATGCGTGGTGTGTTGCTGATGTTGAAATGCGCCAGTTGGAAGTGAGCTAGTGAGCAGTGGTTGCGGATTGAGCCGAAAGGAGTGGATCAGGAGCGGCCCAATCGACAGGGCTGAGCAATGGGCGCCCAGGCTGCTCGCTGGCAGTGAGAGTTGCCGAGTTGTCGCCCGTCCCGCAGCAATGGCAAGCTGCCCTCTTCTTGCTACTGTTCCATTGTTTGGTTGTGTTCATGGTGCTCCTTTCGCCATCCGGCTTGTCTGCACGCAACAAACGGCCAGACAATTGGCAAGACAATGCCAAACAATGCCGCCCAAGGCACACACCTTGTCTAATTGTTGCAATGTTGATTTATTGGTCTGCCGCAAGTCACACTTAGACTGCTCCCGTTCTCCCTCTTTGCATGCCTCTTCCCCTAAGCCCCCGAGCGTCAGTGCAGGACGCAACTCCGACAACTGCTGATCGATTGCCACAGCTCGCGAGTAGCTTGACGCTCGCAACTAGCTCGCCGTCCGCAACTAGCTCGACGCCGCCCGGCAGACTGTTCGTGGCAGCGAGCTTGCCGACTTGGCTCGTTGTCGCCTTCTCGATGGCCAATTGTTGGGCGCTGTGTCATTTCACTTCCGTCTCGCCGCCAATCACACACAGAGGCAGCTCCAGCAGTCTCGCCCAATGCTCGCCCGTGAACTTGTTGCTGTCGGCGGGCTGCCTTTGGGCGCCGATTTGGCTGGCCGTCAAGTGGATCTGTTCGTAGACTCAGAGCGAATCGCACTTGGACTTGGTCTGTGCTCGAGCTAAACTCGCGTTGCTCAGCTCCCATGGGCGAGCTCGCCCACTCAGGGCGGAAGTTCACATTAATTGAGTTTAATCAATTTCGGCCGCCTCCTTGTGGGCCTGTGGGCAAGTGGAGATAAAGATGGCTCGCCTCTGGAGTCGAATGTTCGCTGGCTCGGCTCTTTGCTCGCCTGCCAACTGGCTCGACTGTTTAGCTCTGTGCCGATTGGTCGACGCCCATCATTAGGCTCCATTGGCGAGCACCGCAAGGTGATTGAGGCTGCAGGTGAGCAGAAGAGCACGATGGACGCAATCTTGGTCGAGGGCGAGATGTAAACAAACAGAGAGGCGAGACAAAAGGTTTGCGGCGAAAGGCGAGCAGCAGCGAACTGTTCGCCTGTGCGCAGCTTTGCACGCGCGCCTTAGGATGCCCTTAGGATGCGGGCCACGCACTGCTCACTACTGCTGGCCAAGCACTACTGCTGGCCGGCCACACTCACAAGAAGCTCAAGCTGCAGGGACGCGCCCCAAAGTTGGCCTGCCGTTCGAGGGGCAGCCACGGCAAGGCGTTCTGGACAAGATGGACCTGTTGCGTGGGCGATCTTGGCAGCAGTCTCGCTGGAGCTGCCCAACGCGAGGAAGCAGAACAGTCCAGGCAGAAGGGCGGCCGCTCGATCACTCTCGATGGCTGCACTTGAACCGACATTTGGCCATTGCCGCCGCCAACAAGCAGCCCAACGCCCAGCTCCAGCGACGAGCTGGCCGCAAATGGCAGCCAGCTCGTCGCTTATTTGCATTATTTTGATTATCATTCTCCTTTTAGAAAATCATAAATATAACAGACAAACTGGTGTCCTTCTCTCCTCCTGCTCTCTGTGTGTGTGTGTGAGCTTTGCGGACGAGCCGCGACTGTGGCGAATGGGCAAACACAAAGAGCTTGGCCGCAACACGAGCTCGACTCGACTTGCTGGAGGAATCCTGAACGAGCGAAGAGAGACTGTCTCTCACTCTTTGACTTTCGCGTGCCCTCCAGAGAGACTCGATCTTGAAAGTTTTGCAATTGGGCATGAAAGGCAACAACTATCGAATGGCAGCTCGTGGCAGGGAAATAAGTGAGCGTGATTACTTGCCACTCGCCAAGTGTTGAGCTTTCATCTTTCCACAAGCAGAAGGCACACAATACTGAGCCACGTGTCTGATTCTTGCACAAAAACCATGTTTGTGTGCCGCACTATTCGTGTGTATCGGAACTTGGAACGAGCAAAAATGACACAAGTTTTCTAGATAAACGGCCAGCTTTATTGCCTTTTATTGCAAGCCAAATACAAATCACCATCCTCCAGCAGGTTGCCCCTTCTGCTTGGGCACGAGAGAGCAGCAAAATGCTTGGCCAGAGAGTAGCACACAGACACTCTTGCAGGAGGCGCCTGTTCTCTCCAATGTTTGTCTGCTCTCACCAGAAGGCGAGTTTGGCGAGTGATTTTTCAACAAGCTTGGCCAGCCAGTTCGAGCAAGTGAATTGATGTTATTCAAGCCGGGCGGCGATATTCTGATTACCACCATTCGAGTGTTGCCGAGCTCGAGCTGGGCCAGTTCGGCCGCTGGACTCGAGCACAACAACAGGTCGCTTGCCTGCAGGACTGGCGTCTGCTGCGCATGCGAACAAACGCCACTCGAGCGGCAAGCTTGGCGCCGACTGCTCACCGAAGGCGCTTCTTTAGCTCTCTCTTTCTTGCTTCTCACTGTTTGGCCAACAGCCAGCCAGCCAGCCGAACGGGCGGCTCATTCGCTCGCTCGCCTCGCCACAAGCTGGAACACTTGCTTTCACTCGCAGACAAGCCTCAAGTCGCTCAGATCGAACTGGCCACAGTCTCGACAAGCGTCTCACCTGAGCCCAAACGGCCAGCCAGTGAGCAAGAAGGAAGCACCAAGCATCAAGCGTCGAAGTGAAGCAGCAAATCCAGCGTGAAGCAAGACAGTCTGGGGCCCTAAGAGTGGCAGAAAAGAGGCCCCCAAGCGCCAAGACCATGGAGACGCCTCTGAATGCTCGCGAGTTCATCAAGCGCTTCCACTTGCCCCAATTGGTGAGGATCAGCGGCTTGCAGGAGCCAGATGGACGCCTCCAAGCGAGCAGACTCGACCAGCTCGAAAGGGAGCACTTCGAGACTGACAGCTCGGCCGCAGACTGTCCCCAGCAGAGTTTGGCCAGTTGCGCGGCCTCACTGCAGTCTGAGGCCCAAGCAGAGGGCCACAGACTGTCCGCGGGGGCGAGTTCGCTGCGGGTTGCGGGCCAAGAGGCGTGCGCAAAGCAGAGGGGCGTTTCGGACGCCCAACGCAGAACTGTGCAGCGCCGCGAACCCGCGGGCGCGCAAATTAAACTCACGCCCCCCAGCAAGGGGCCCACTCTCAGTCGCCTCAAGCTGGAGCAACCTTTCCTGTTGTACAAGGCCTACAGAAAGCTCGAGTTGCGCGCCTACTTGGTTGACTCGAAAAATGAGCTCACCGAAAAGAGCGGCGATCCAATCTACTTTCCCCACAATTATCCAGGTAAGTTGGCCGCACCGTTTAAGACGTGGTAGCTGTGAGTGTGTTTCTCTGTGTGTGTGTGTGTGTGTGTGTGTGTGTGTGTGTGTGTGTGTGGGCCACCAACAGGCCGAGTGTTTAGATCCCGTTCTCTGAGCTTCAGCTTCGTAAGTTTCGAGCGGCCGAAGACATGCAATGGAGAGCACACGGCCGCTGCAGATGGACAGTCTCGTTTGGCCCGCAGCCAAGCGGCGGCAAAGAGGAGGACAGTGTTCCAGTGCAAACAAGGGCCACATGAGCACAGTGTGTGAAGCAACTCTCTCTCTCTCTCTCTCTCGCTCGCTCGTTTGAGGCAATTCCCAAATCGATTTCACTTAGTTCTCCACTTGAGCTCTCCAAAGGCAGCTCCAAAGACCAACAGCAGCAGCAAGCCGAGCGCATCGGCCTTTCATTAGTCGCCGATTGGCCCATTGAGGCTTTGCTCGTCTGTCTTCGGCGTTCATCATTTGCGATTGGCGCCGAGACAGAACAGTTGCAGCTAGAGAGTGGCCCAGATGGAGCCGAGCGACACTTGGCCTTAGTGTTGCCAGTTGACAACAATTAAATGGCCTCCACTCTTGCTTCTCGTCGCTGCTTCTCGTTGCTGCTTCTCTTCTCGTCTCGCCTTGCAGAAGTGGCCGCCGGTGGACAATTTGAGCGCAGTTCATCGCCGGCCACTTAGGAGCCACTCACAAGGGGCGGCCTTGCCACACTTGCCGGCGGTCTAGAGTTGCTGGCAAGCTGGCTGGCTAGGCGCTCGCTTGCCGGCTGGACGAACTCGCAGCCGTCGCGCCAGAGGGGTGCTGAAGCGGAGCGAGTGGGAGAGACAGGCGAGAGCTTCTTGTTGGGAGGAGAAAAAGTGGGCCAGTTTGGGCGCCCAAACAATTGGACGCTGAGCGAGAGGAGAAAAAGGAGAAAGGAAAAGAGCTACGTTTGTGTGTGGCTGCCCTTTTCGAGCACTGTTTACTTTATGCACAGTCTGTCTCTGTCTCTGTGTTTGTTGGTGTTTGCGAAGGAAAATGGGAAGAAAGAGGAAAAAGTTGCACACTGTGATCGATTCGATGTCGTCGCGAGCACTCGAATGGCAGCCAGCCGGCAAACAGGAGCAAACACAAGCCCAGCTGCATCAATCATGCCAATTGTTTCGCCCCCAAACTTGCAGCCAAGAGAAGACCCTTCGAGGCGCTTCTTGGCCAGTTCGCCACCAAGCTTGCCAGCTAGCCAGTTCGCCAAGCTAGCTAGGCGGCTCCAATGGGCGACCAACTTTGGCCAGTCCAGCCGGCGAGTTGTGGCTCAGAAGTTTCGAAGCTGGAAGTTCGAAGCTGGAAGTTTGGAGGCAGAAAGAACGCCAAGCTCGATTCTTGCAGTTCCAACCAGTGTGGCTAATTTGAGCCGCCCTCTGTTTCCCTTTTTAACATGCCCCCAAGAAGAAGAGCGAACGCGGTGGCATTTGCATTTAGAATCAATTAGAATGACGGTGTGCAATCTGCGGCCCAGCAACTTGGCTTGGCTCTTCATTGGCCAGCAAGCAGGTCTAACACCAACAAACACTAACGAGTGGGCGTCAACACTGGGCCAGCCTTAAGGCACACGGAGCCTCACTGCTTCTGCTCCTTGGCCGCTCTTCTCTCAAGACAGAGAGTCTCTGTCCTGCTTCCTTTCCACTTGTTGCTCGCTTGCTGGCGGCTCTTTCTCCTCGCGCCTGTCAGACGAAGAGTGGCAAGCTAGCAAGCTGGCAAGCTGGCAAGCTAGCAACAACAAACAAACGATGACGAATTGTTTCTTTCTCTTTGCGCGAAGATCCCACAAACTCTTGTCGGCTGGGCGATAATCAGGCCGCTGGGAACTGCTGCTTTTGGATTGGTTTTGGAGCCCCAAGTTGAGCATATTAGCCGAGCAGTGTGGCCAAATCGCTGATAGACGTGCGGCCAAATTGAAGCGACACTGAGCACGAGAGACCAACACACGACAAGCAGCGTCTAGATCCCAATGGAAGGCCGTCTTTGGCCTCGAGCACAAATTTGGCGCTAACAAGCGTCCTAACAAGTTTCTCTCTGTCTTGTTGCTCTTTTCGATTAGCGCTAACTAAACGACTGGCTTCTGGCTGCTTCAGTTGTTGTTGTTCTAAGCTCGCGAGCAGAGAGAATTTAGAGAATATATCCAAGCGAGTTTCTAAATTCAGCCAAGTGCCAACTTTGGTCTTCGCACAAAAGCTCAAAGAATGGCCACCATGAGCTATTCTCTTTCTGCAACTCTCTGTCTCTAAGCTCAACTCTGCAAGATGGCCAACAAAGCGCCAGCCCACACCTTCGGGGCGCAAACAAACCCCGCAGACTGTTGCAGAGCTGCTAAATTTCTCCAACCAACAGTTCAACTTTGACACTTGGCCCTCGAACTCATCGTATTCTTCCTGCTCCTCGTCCAAACTGACGGGCAGCAACTGTGTGCAACTGGCGACGAGCAATAATAACAAAGAGAAGTTTTATTTTTTCGGCCCCAAAGCAAAGTTCAGAGAGAAAACGGAAGAACTTTTTTGCAGGAGATTGGGCAAATTATTTTCACTTTGCGGCCAGTTGTCAGGCAAAGACGAGGGAAGAATGTGCAAAATGGGCAAGAATTGGAGAGAGAGAGAAATGGATTGGTTAGAGAAGAAGAGAGATTGCAATTTGTTATCGAGAACGGTGATAAGTTTGAGCCAAATTAGATGATAAAATAATGGAAAGTGTTGAAAAAGGGCAACTTTGGCTGTGGTTTGGGAGTCGAGAGAGTGAAAAGAGAAAGAAGCAAATTATAATTGTAAAAAGCGTGTCGGTTTTCATGTCAGATTGGAGCCGACAAAACGGGCAGCCCAAAGTGGTGGCAGAATAATGATAACCATCAGAAGGAAGAAGAAGCGCCAGTTTGGAGAGAAAGATGATCACCAGAGTTGTTGTGCAATTTGCAATGCTTGTGCGTCTTGCACGCGCGACCATCTGAAAGCTTTCAGGCCTTGTGCTCAGTTAATCTGGCCACAATTCGCCCCCAAGCTCGCCCTAAGCTAGACACTTCTCCTCCTCCTTCTCTGCCCAATGCATTGGTCTGGCCAATAGTCTAACCAATGGTCTACCCAATGGTCTGGTTAACCAATTGGGCGAGACAGCTGCTCGGCCTGTGTTGCAGCACCAGTTAGCCAGTTGGCCAGTTGGCCAGTTGGCGCAACAAAGGCCGTCTCGGCCAATCGATTGGATTAGGTAAGGCTGATTGGTTGTTTGGTGGGCCGATTGCAGTGGCGCGTGCTCGATCCTCTGCTCTGGCTGCCAGTTTGCGGCCAAGGTGGCGCATGGATCGCGCCAGACTAGGACTCCCCCGGCCAGATTAATGCCACTCTTTTTGCGCTCACTCCTCGTCCATTTCAACCCATTTCAGTCCATCTCGCCCATTCAGTCTTGGCCAATTCGTCGCCGAACTTCCAGCTCAGCTCAGCGCTGACTGTCTGCCGAGCAAGCAGACGCAAGATCAATGCCCATCCAGCGAGCTTTCCAGCCGGAGCTGGCCAGTCCCAAAAGAAAGAAGAACCAAGCCAAGCTCGTCCTCTGAGCTCTCTCGGCGGTCGATTGCTGGCGAGCTTGCTCTCTCACTGACCAGCCAGACCCTGTCGATTGTCGCTCGGGCTGCCCGTCTCAATGACTAGCAGCGGCAGTCCAGAGCTAAGGCGCCGCGCCAGAGCTGCACGTCCAACTCGAGCCAACTCGAGCGAGAAAAACCGATCACCAGATAATGTCTGAGCGGCTCTCTCGCTCGAGCGCGACCACCATGGGCAAACCGGCGGGATCAACAGGCGCACGGAAATGTAAACAAAATTGCTCACACTGACAAGTGATTGTCTAATTAGAGTTCCGGCATCGGTTGGCCATCCAAGAGTGTTGCTGGTCGCGCTCAGTGGGGCGAAGATGGCCTGCTGGCTGGCTGGCTGAGGCGAGATGTGGGCCGCTGGAGATCACGACTCGCCGTGCAGTGGCGCCACACTTCCGATTGGCCAGCGGAAACCACTTGTTGAACGACGGCCGCGCACACTTACTGCTCCAAAGTGGAGCGCCGCCGCCTGTCAAGCGGCCATCAATCGGCCAAGATCAATGCCGGACTGCCTTCGAGGAGTCTCTCCAGGTGGACCTTGGCTGAAGTTTGCAGTTGGCCCTGCTCTTCGGTGGCCGTGCGATGAAAAATGCGGGCTCGAAGGGAGCAGATTTGCATTGTTGCGCCAGCTTGACGGATAGCTTTCAAACAGCTAGTCGTTGCTCCCAGTTTGGCTTGCCAAAATGGACCAGCTTGCCGCTGGCTTGCTGTCTGACGGCTGGCAAGCTAGCTGGCTGCAAACAAACACTGTCTCGACACACACAGATGGCCGCCCAAGTGCCGGCGGCTCGAGATTAGTTGGCCAGCATTAACGCCTCCATTTTTAATGGCCAATCTCCATCTCCTATGGGCAAGGAGAAAAAAAACAACTACACTTCTGGCCTCTCCAACTGGCCTTGATTCATTGTGACCCGCTTCTCATTGGCCTTTTCCTTTCAAAACTACCTCTAATGAGCATTCTCTTAGAGCCTCTCTTGGGCCATCTCCTGAAAGTGTTGCCGAACAAAGTTGAACACACTCTGCCCGCTTTGGAGTTGCCGAATTTTCCAAAATGAGACTAAAGTGAATCCATTGTTCCAAGTGGTCGAAAGTGCGTGTCTTCAACTCCGCTGATTTGCCCTTAGTTTTCCAGCCTAGTCTTCCTCAACATTTCCAACTGCCGAGCTTCACTTTGTTGTTTATTCAAACTCAACTTCAACCACCTTTGGTCCATTTAGAGACCACAGTGAAGAAGAGTGGAGCCAGTTGATGAATGCCAAATCGATCTGAACGAGAGCCTAAACAAGCCTGAAGCTGAAGAGCAAATCTCCTCCCCAACAGTGATCTTCAATTGAGGCTTCTTGTGACGCCGCCAAGTGGCACTGTTTCCGATGGTTGTCTTCCAATTTGAGCTCAAATTAAAATGCTCTCTTGAGCTTGAAATAGAACCAGACAGATTCAATCAAAGCGGAAACAATCGCTCGAGCAATGCAGCTTTCGACGAGCAGTAACACTCGTTCTGTCTCTGGCTTTCCTCTTTTGATATCTTATTTTGGCAATCAGCTCAAAAGGGCGCCCTCACTTGCTCGTCCAATTTCCAACCGCCTCTTCTTGAACCCGTTCCCTCGAGCCACACTCGATGATTGATCGCTTGAGATTTCACACGTCCTCATATGAACAAAACAGCATCACAAACTCCTCACTATTCAGCGCCAAACGAGACCTGATCTCTCACCTGATCACTCATGACTGTTGCCAGTTTTGCACGAGTGAAACTATCTACTTTTCCTTTCTCATCCATACAAACCAAACGGGGAGGCAAATTATCAGGGCCACACGACCATAATCATGATCATCCGACGATCCCACCCTCATACGAGCCGCTTGTTCGAAAACTTCAATTAGTTTTCAATCTTGTGTCGCTAATAATTTTGCCTGATCAGCATTCCAGATGTAGCGTTCATTTTGCTCGAGACTGAGCCAGACCTCACATCAGATGACCAATTTTAGAATCCAGGCTCGGCTCTGTCAGCCTCTGCTGATGACTGGATGTCCTCTAATAATAGAGGAATACAAATCAATTGGAATTCGTTCACCATTGGGCTGCATCAGAGTCTCAGCCAAATGGCTGAGACCATGACAAGGCGAGGAAAAATAAACATCAATCTCACTCGGCTGGCCAGCTCGATCGGACAGCTGAAATATCGAATCTCATGATTCGGCTTGTTTGTGGACTCTGATCTGCAGGCTGACGCCGACCGATATCAAGGCTTGCTATTCTTGCTGTTTGTGTTAAATCATTATTGTTTTCTTATTCCGTCTGGCTAAACATTATGTCTACATGCCTTTGGTAGATTTTTCATTAAATCCAAAACGACCCGATCTCATGTACAGCCGCACCGCACCATATATCTGCCTGTCGCCGGCGGGCAACAACTGGCCCTGGCGAGCAGTTTTGCTAATTAGTTCTCCCTGATACTAAACAGTGGTTGAAAATCGGTTTCATACTTCTCACATGAATGATGAGCCAATAGAGAGCGAGACTTGTGGATGATTGTTAGCCGTATCATACGGCTCGTATGCAATGAACTCCAAGGACTGGATGTTATTCCGAGCGAATAAACTGCACCAGAAACACCGAATTGTTCGCTGCCCGCCAGCGCCACCATGCGGCCGAGAAACCAACTAACCAACTGATGAAAAATCATTACCGAACCCAAATATCCATTCGCAGGCTGGTTCTCCCTGGACACACGAGCACTAAACTCGCACTCATTTGCTCAACAGAATGAGAGCAACTTCAACAATTGTTCCTATCTGGACACCATAGACCAGGTTTGTCAGACTGGTGGGCAGATATTTCTCACTCGCGACCAACTAATTGCCTTCCAGCTGCCAGACAAATTGAGCCACTTGACCAAACTGAACAACCACCAACTCTTAGCTCTTCCATTGGCCATCAATTTGGACACCAAGGGAGTTAAGCAGAAGCAGATGGAGTCGCCCAAAGGCGTGGAGATAGCGAGCCAAAAGGGGGCCAGAGAGAAGGAGAAGCGCAAAAATTGGGAGCAAAACTCGAGCGGGCCAGCCGGAAGCATAAGCGAACTGCGCCGAGTGACCATTGGAGCTGGACAAGTGTTGCAGATAAACGCCATCTACGAAGACGTGCTGCCTCTGATTGAGGCGGACGCCAAGCGGAACATGCAGCAGCCAGCAAAAGCTCCTCCAGTACAATCGCCGCAAGCTCACAGCCTGCGAGCACAAGCTCCAGTGTACAATGGCCAGATGGTTGTGGGCCCCGCCCAGCAAGTTCAAGCTCCTCTCAGAGCTCAGGCGCAGTCGATCTACGCGATGGGCGAGCCTCAGAGGAGCAGAGGTTTCAGCTTGAAGCCGGAAGGAGCGAACTATGCGAGAAGCAAGCAAGCCTGTGATCTGGCGGCACCCAGAGTGCAGCGATATGCGCGCTGTGTGGTGCTCAGCGAGACCTCAGTGGACCGTCTCACAGGTTGTCTGAGTCGCCGGCAAGCAGGCGCAGACTGTCTGGAGGGGCGGCTTGTCTCGCGGGCCAGCGAACCAGTGGGACTGTCGGGCGGAAGTGACAAGTTCTCGCAGCAGACAAGCAGCAAGAGGGAGGAAGAGATCGAGGTTCTGGTGCCGCTGGACGAGTGCGGCCGCTTTTATCTGTGCGCCACGAGCCAAACTCTGGCCGAGGAGCTGCGTCTGGTCTCGTGTGAGCGAGAAATGGGCCCCCAAACCAGCAGGCTGAGTGGATTTGGGGCGAAGAATGGGAGTTTGATGCGGGCCAGAGGCAGTACCAGTTTGGTGTTTCGGCTGAGCCAAATAATCCACCTGATCAACATAAACCGCCGTCTGCACGTAAGAAGCCAAGCGGAGCCAGAGGATCGTACGCGCTGTACGAGCGACTTTGGTAAGAGTTTCGCGCAAAGTGCAAGAGTAGTGCCCGCTCGTCAGTGCTGCGCTGGGCCCGCGCACGCAGACCGAGTACGACTGGTTGTGGGCCCGCAGTTGAACAGGGCGGCCACCAGATGGCGCCCCAGTCAAACTCAGCAAGAACCCAGCAAGGGACTGAGAGGTATCGATTTGCCGCTCAATGTGCACCTAGTCATTGGGCCTAGATCGGAGAACTTCTCGCCGAGCATGTTCGGAGGCGCCGGCGCGGCCAGTCACGCGGGCCACTTCTCGAGCGAGTCGAACATCGGCGGCCACAAGGTCGCCTGTCGCTTCAACCGAATCCACGCCAGTCTCTCCAGCTCCAGCATCTCGCGGCTGGCCAGCGAGCAACTGCTGGCCGCACAAAGTGAGCTTAGGAGTCGCCTTTCGAACTCGAGCTCGAGCGCCAAGCTGAACCAGAGCGTGCTGGTTGCAGGCGCCTGTTCCTGCGCCACAGAGCTAGATGCAAACGGGGTGAGCATCAAGCCGAACGACTCAACTGGTGGCCAGTTCAAGAGCGAGCAGTTCAACCTGTTCAGCGCCACCTTTTGTCTGGACAGTCTGGCCAAGCGAGACGTGCTGCTGGCCTGCACGATAAAGCGCGAGCCTCTGGAGCATCTGAGCGCGAGCTTGCCCATCTCGGCGGAAGGTCGAGTGTCGCCAGTGGGAGACAGTCTTTTGGCTGGCGAGAGAACGAGGAAAAATTCGGCCGAGGGCGACAAGGAGAGCTGCAGGAAGGCGCAGGTGTCGTGCGGCGGCGGCAAGTCGTCGCTGAGCAAGCTGCGCGCCTGTCGCAGTCTGATCAGTCTGAATGGGCGACACGGAAAGAGCAAGCGGCGGGCCCACATTCCAAGCTCGATGCTCTTTTTGGCCGCCCACAACCAGCAGCAGAGAAACGAGAGCAAAGGATGCATCGAGGAAGAAGTGGACTTGTTCAGTTACTTGCCGCAAGGTGGCGCCAGTGGCGCGCTTGAATCGAGCGCCGCCAGGAGGCAGCAGCAGCAGCAGGAGCAGCTTAGTGAAGATTGGACGAGCGCTGGAGGAGTGATGCTGGCGGAGGGCGAGAAAGCGGCGCTAATTGGCGACTTAATGGCTCGTTGCAACAATGGCACCAGAGCGGAGCAGCGGCGGCCAAGGACGAGGAAGGAGGAGAAGGAGGAGAAAGTGGAGTGGCCAAGCAGTTCGCTGGAGGCAGTCCAGTTGGCCAGCCTGGACTGCGGGCGGCCCAGAAGGTGCGAGAGTTTGGTGGCCAAGTGTTTGCCTTTGCGGCGCTGCACCTTAGATGCGGCGCGCCACAGAGACAAGGAGCAGCTCGGCGAGAGTGTCTTGGGTGGGCCCCAGAAAAGGACCAGCTTGGGTGGAGGCCAAATAGTGTTGCTCGAGTTCGACTGCCAAGACGAGCAACTGGAGTTCGTGCGCACCTTCGTGGAGGACTCGCTTCCATCGGCGAGCATTCCCGAGCTTGTGCTCGGCCGGATGCAGCACTGCCAAGAGAGGTCGGCCTTCTGGGAGCGCCAGCTGAAGGTGGCCAACGAGAGTCTGCGGCGCGACTTTGAGCTGTTGCGCAGCCAGCTGGACAGTCTGGCGCGCAGACAACAGAGTGCGGCCAACGAGCAGCAGCTCAACAACAATGGCCACTCGACGACGGCAATCAAGCTGGCCCAGCGCAGACTAGCACAGGCGAGCAGCTCACAGGCGAACAGTCAAAGCAGTCAGGCGAACAGTCTGGCTCAGCCACAAGAGCCACACATGCAGGAGACGAGCCACCAAGTGACCACCATGTCCAGCTCGTCGGGCTCCTCGTCGGGCGTGTCGTCGGCCGAGGAGAGCAGAAGGCCCGCGAAGAGCTCGGCGCGCTCCTCCAGCAAGTCGTCGGCGGCGCCCGAGGACGAGGAGCAGCTCGGCGCGGGCTTAGAGTCGGTTGCCGAAAGGGGCGGGGCGGGCAATCGGCTGCTGCGGCTGGTGCAGCGCATGTTGCCCGGCCGGCCGGCGCTCGTGGCCCGGGGCTGTGGGCCGCTGGAGACAGTGTGCAGGGCTGGGGAGGAGTGCAGACTGGCTTCGGGCGCGACTGGCGAGGCCGAGCGGGCGGCAACGGGCGGCAAGTGCGGCCCGGGGGAGCTGGCGGCTGTGGACGCGCTGCAACAGCGCCGACTCATGGCCGAGCTCAATGGGCGGCTGCTCAGCTCGGGCGCGCATTCCTCGCGCCGCACTGGCGACCAGGAGCAGGCTGAGCGAGCCCAAGAGCAGCCCACTCAGCGGGAACAACGCCACGAGGAAAAGGAGGACGAGGAGGCGCAAAGTGGGCGCCAGTTCTATATGGCAAGAGGGCAGCTCGACCTGAGTCCCAATCTCAATCTCGAGCCCAAGCTCAAGCAGAGCCAGCCGCTGAACGCGCAAAAGGTGCACCGCCGGCTGCTCGGCCTGCACAGAAGGTGCGAGGGTGACTTAGAGCGCCATCTGGCGGCGCTTGAAGGAAACAGACGAGGCGGCGCCCTCACACACAATACACTCCACAGCGCGCCCCCAGTGGCCCAGGGCGGCCGCGCTGAGCTGCGGGCAGACACAGAGACGGGCGACTGTCTGGGCAAAGGGCCGGCGGCAGACGAGGAGGAGGCAGATCGTCGGGAGGCAGATCATCGGGCGGCGCATCAAGAGGAAGAGGAAGAAGAGGAGGAGTGCAAGTTGGGCAAACAGGTGGACACTGGAGAGGAGTTTTCGGCCAACGAGGAGGGCAGTGCTGTGTGGCAGACAGTGGAGGTTGGCGAGTCGAGTGGGCGCGAGTCATCGATTAGGAGCAATAGTTTGCACCTATACGAGAGTGTCGAGCGGCTGAACGAGCAGCTGGCCGAGCAGCCGAGCGGCGAGCAGAGCCAGCCCGGCAAGACACAGACGAGCAAGATTCAGACGAGCAAGACTAGCAAGACTCAGACGAACGAGACTCAGACGAGTGGAAGGAGAGGGCCGAAGAGTGGGTCTGGGAGGGGCTTTTGTGGCGAGCAGAGTGGGCAGAGTGGCGCAAATTCAGTGTGCAGTTTGGGCTGCTCGAGCGGCGCAGACTCGAGCCAGTTGTGCGCGCCAGTGCAGAAGGGCGACCAAGAGCGGGCGGCCAAGAGCAAGCCCGCGGGCGACAAACGCGTGGGCAGCTGGACGAAGGGGCGCAAGACGGGCCGCTCGTGGCGACACAAGCTCAGTGTGGCCGAGCGGCGACTGTGCGGCAGTGTTGGGGAGGGCGCCGCAGCTAAGGCGCGCTGGGACCAGCTTTCTGGGCGCGTCTGGGCGAGAGAAGAGCAGCGGAAGGAACAGGAAGAGGTGGCCGTCCAGCTGGAGGGCGCCCACTCTGCGCGCCCCTGGCAGCAGCTCGAGGGACTGGAGCCGGTGAGCATCGAGGCGTGCGAGCAGGCAGAGCAGCAGGCCGGCCAGCTCCACTCGCTGGAGCCTGACGAGTGGCCGGCCGGCAGCGCGTCGCTCGCCAGCAACAGGCTGCGGCTCGATGGCGACGCCGAGCAGCAGATCTACGTGAATCTGCGCCCGATCGAACAGGAGACACAGTGGTCGGACGGCGAGGCTGAGGCGGCGGTTGCGGCCAGACAGTGGTCGCGATCAACGCCCGAGCTCGCCGAGGAGAGTGGGCCGGCGAGCTTGGGCGGCCGCCGCTTGGCCCACTCGGCCGGCCGCATGGAGAGGAAGCTGGCCAAGCTGCGCGGGCGACACCGCGCGGCCCACAAGTGTCCGCCGGCGTCTGTGCAGCGCGCAGACCTCGAGGAGTGCCCGCATCTCGAGCGGCGCCAGCTCAACGGCCTGCGAAGTGGACCTGGCTCGCTGTTGCTGCTGGACGAGACTCGAGGGGGCTCCTCGTCGCCGCTCGAAGAGGAAGAGGTGCACGAGCACCAACTGCGCTCGCTCGGCTGGGACCCAGTGGGCGAGCTGTGTCGCGCGGGTCTGGTTGCCGCCCCCAGTCTTCCGCCTGCGCCTCGCGAGCTGCCCGCCGAGACGCCACAGGGCCATGCGTGCGCCCTGGACTGCCGCCGACTGGCTGGACGGCCCTTCCACTCGCTCGGCGTGCTCGGCTGCCCATTCGGCTCGCTGGCCGACGTGGCCGAGCTTAGGGCCAGCCGCGAACAGTCTCTCGAGCCAGCAGCAACCAGAGAGGCCGCCCTCTCGCTCGCCTCGCTGGCCAGCGAATCCTCAAATGGCAGCTCCAACTCAACCTGGTCCTCGTCGTCCTTGTCGTCGGTGCTCTCGTCTGGCAGACGAGCGGCCAGTCCAGAGCGCAACCGCCGCACGCCAGAGACAAGCTCACGGCGGACGCACAAGTGCACCGCGCAACACGACCACCCAGCGAGCCGCCAAGCCAAGCAGGACGCGCGGCTCCACTGCGGCCACGATTAGGGCCAGTCGGCGGCCAGTTGGCGGCCAGTTGGCGGCTAGTCGGCGGCCAAACAGGCACTCAGACACTCAGACAGTCGGACAGTCAGACTCTAGGACAGTCTAGGACACGCAGACACGCAGACAGTCGGCAGGAACCGCCGACAGACAAGGGCCGGCGGCGAGCACAGACTGACTGGCCGCACAGTAACCAGGGGCAACAGTGCGCCGAGTGGACAAGTGGTGGTGTGTCCAATTGGGGCTTGGAAGTGGCGCAAAGGGAAGTGGAAATGGACTCGCTTGTGGCGCTTGCGGGCGACACAGACGGACGCGCGGCCAACGCTTGGCGGCCAGACCACAGAGACAAGCCTGGAGAGAGAGAGAGAGACAAGGCAAATGGGCCACAGGCGGAGAGTCATGCGACGAAAGGCCGCCTCTGGCTGGCTTTTCGAGTGTGGCGCCGAAAAAGGCAGTGACCAACAGTGGTCATTGTGCGTGGCGAACGTGAGCTCGGCCCGGAGAGAAGTGGGTCCGAGCGGGCGAGTGGCGAGTCGCACACTCTGCTCGAAACACTCGGCCGGCCGAGCTGCCCCTCGACAACAATGGACATGAGCTTGCACTGGACTCAAACTCAGCGGCCAGCTCAACGGCGGCCACAGACACACTCTGTAAAGTCTAATAAACCCATCAGCACTCTGGAGCGCGCAACCGCAGCTGGTTGCGAAAGTGGCCGCCAGATGGCGCGCGACCATAATGCACTATAATGCGCGTTGCAGTGCTGCTTAGGCCCCATTGAGTTGGGCGCCGATTGCACAAATTAGTGCGCGTCCATTTCGAGGTTATACCATCCAGTTCTAGAAGCTCCTTTTACTGTTCTTTTCGGCCTGTTCTCCTTCGAGGACAACAGTCGGCCAGATGAGGGCGGAAATCGCGGCCAATCTAGGCGACTTTTGGCGAATTTTGGCGGAGTGAGACTGGCTTCTGGCTGGAGAGTTTGGCTTTATGAGGAAAATGTCCTAGGGAAAGAGAGTTTTGAGGAGACAAATGAGGCTCCGAGAGAGAGAGAGAGAGAGAGACGAGCGAAAAGGGGTGTGTGCGCGGGCTGAGCCAGTTGTTGTTGTTGGAGAGGCGGAAAATCTGTCTCAGAGATGCACATTTATCACAGTTAAAGTAGTGTCCTTCTCTCTAATCTTGTTGTTGTTGTTGTTGCACAAAGAGGCAGAAGAGAACGAGCGACATGCACACACATACACTGACTGCGCGCGCCTGTCTCTGAGTGGCGTGCGCTAGAACGTTGGATTTCCGCTTCCTGCGGGCCCTTAGACTTGGAACGAGCGGCCGGCTGTCAGAGAGCGAGAGAGGAAGAGAGATAAAGGCGGAAAGAGGGCGCCTTTTGGGGCCGCTTTGGGGCCGGCCAGACTGGGCGGGCGAAAAGGAGTGGGACGAGTGAGTGGCGAGGTCGAGGGCTGAGCGGAAACAGGAAGAAGGGCGGAGAACAAAGTGGTTGCGTGCCGAGCGGGCGGCCCAAGTTGGCCAGACAGACGTTGGGGCGCGCGCGTGAGACTGTCTGTGTGTGTGTGTTTGGGCGGCACGCTGGCTGGCAGGAGGCGAGCTCGAGCGAGCCAGTCGAGTGGGCCGGGAGGAAGTTGCGCGTCGGGAGAGAGAGACGCGCGACACAGAGAGAGGCCGCACAGTGTGGGTGTGGGAGCGGCGCGCGTGCAAAGTGAGTGCAAACTACGTGAAGACAGATGGGGTGAAAGAGGGAGCAGTAAAAAGGGCAACTCTGGTTGGCGCTTTTCACTGCTTTTCCCCCGATGATTCATTGCCCACTGCAAGCCGGCTGCTTGTTTCGCGGTCCCGCCGAACTTTTCTGCCTTTGGGCGCGCACTTCTCTGCGCCTTAGGGCCCGCATTTCTCGCACACATTCGGCCCACCCTAAGCCCTGGCCAAGCACTGCCTTTTCTCTCTCAAAGCGGCCCCCTTTTTCCCCTCTCGTTCCTCGCGCTCTCTGGCCCCACTCGCTGCCACTCTCACAAGGCGCCCCTCTCCTCCTCTTCGTCACCAAACGGCGGCCCTTCTTGCGCAATCACAACCGCCATATAGGCGCGCCCCAGCCGTCTGGTGCTCGCATCACGCGACTGCCAGTCTTGACGGTGCACTGGCTGCTTCCAATCGGAGTGATTGCGCGCACACATAGGCCAACAGCAGCCAGCAGCCAGCAGACGAGCGGCCGGCCGCAGTCACAGGCGCGCGCAGTCCAAGCGGCCGACTGGCGCCAATCGGCGTAAACAGAATGTCCGCCTTCCTAATGGATTTCTCTCCTCCTCTGGCGGCCAAAGTGCAATGGCACACTGCTTCTACTTCTACTCCTAAGCGCACAACTGGCGCGCCCCAACAACTGGCCAGCCGGCCGGCCAACTGGCGCTGGCCGAATGGTGAATCGCAAGCTGGCGCTTGATTGACGCGTGGCCCGAACGAACTCCAGCTCAAACTCAAGCTCAAACTCAAACTCTAACTCGGCCAACTCGCTTCCTGTCTCGCTTCGGGCTGTCTGGCCGCCTCTTAACACTGGCTCTCTTCCTTGTGGCTGCCGCTCACTCGGCTCGTCTCCCCACTTCTCCTCTTTACTGCTCGTCTGCCTGGTGCTGCCTATAAAATTCTATTCTTTCCACTTTTGTCCGCCGGCCGAGCTGTTGCGGGCTGGAAGTGTGCGGCCACGATTGCGAAACAGAAAGCGAAAGCGAAAGACAGACGCGCGCCCCAAGAGCTCCGTTTGGGCTGAGGGCGAACTGAAAGGAGAGCGAGCGAACTAGCATGAGCGAACTAGTGTGAGCGAACAACTAGGATGGGCGAACTAACATGAGCCAACTGGCATGAGCGAACTGAAGCAATGCATGGGCAAAGGCGCGCCAAGTGTTCACTGTGCTTTGGCCGAGTGTTCACATGCCAATGCAAGCAGCCAATGCGCCTTCTGACTAAGACGAATGAGCGCGCGCGGCTCAATGTCAATCAGACGAGCGTGCGCGCATTTGCAAATGCCCAAATCACGACCAATGTCCAAGCCAACTGCACACACTGCACACACTGCACACACTGCACACTGCACTTTGCGGCCGCCCGTCAAACTTTGTGGATCTATAAAGCGAACTTTTCAACTTTTATTCTTCTCTCTCTCTCTTTCTCCTTTTCCACTGCTTTGGCTGCCCCCATTTGCCCGCATGTTCGGCAAAAGGCGGTGTTGAAAGGCAAAAGTTCGCCCGCTTTCGCAATCCTCCTCTCTGTGAATGTTGCGCGCACTCCACTTGCTGGGAAAAAGCCGAGAAAAAGGGCAGCCTCAGTCTCCCTTAGGCTCCCTTAGTAGTCGCACTTCGCACAGACAGACAGAGCCACACTTTGCCAGTGGCAATGCTTGTGTGCCATAGCCAGTTGCAGGTTGAAAATGAGAGGGATGAAAAAGTCAAGTGTGCTGCTGCTCATTGTGGCTGCTGATGGATTTGGCTCGCTCGAAATGATTGAAACGTGACAGAGAGTGTGGCCGGCGAGAAGTGAGCGCGCCTCAAGTGGCGAGCAAATCATTAGTCCATTGGTCTGTCTGTGTCTGTGTGAGCTCGCAACACAGTCTGTCCTCCATGTTGGCTGGCCTATGCTGCTCTTGCTGCTCTTGCTGCGTGTGTGTGTGTGTCACGCGAGCCCAGTTCAGTCCAAGTCGAGCTAGAGAGCAGCAGTGCTAGTGTGCCGCGTGTCTGGCGAGCGCGGCCTAAGGGAGACTAACCTGCGTTGAGATGCGAAATCCGATGCCTCCAATTGAATGCAATCGAATCCTTCTTGTTGCGGCAAGCCGAGCGAGCAGCGCCAAGACTAAGCATCGTTCGTGTTTGAGTCTGTGTGTCTCTCTTTCTCTTTCTCTTCGGCTTGGCTCTTCTCGTTCAGCTGCCTTTTGCAGACTGCTTCTAAGCGCACGAAAGAGAAAGAGGCGCCTGCAAAAGCGAGCTCGTGAATAAAGGAGCAGCATTACGCAACTGGGCGAACTTTTCTCCCCAAAAGCAGTCTCAAAGCGGCGAGCTTTTGGATGCAGCGAACTTTTCTTCCAAAAGCTCCAAAAGTTCGCCCCTCTCAGTCCAGCGCAGTTTAGGGCTCAGTTTCAGTTCGGTTTTAGTTTGAGTTTCAGTTTGAGCTTTTCCCTTGGCTCTGGTTGCGTGGCGCCACAGGAAAGCTGGAGGTGTGCGCGCGTGCAGCCAAAAGCCAAAGACAAGCGCCAAAAACAACACAACTTGTCTTACCTTTGGGCTCGCCAGTCTTTTGCGCCGCCTGCCACTGGCTGCATCTAAGCGCCGCTCGACTCTGCTTAGCCAGCGAACTGGCTGCATCGAACACGAGCGGCCAAAAACAACATCGACCACAAGCGACAAAGAGCCGACGCTTGCCTGCAACTGGCTGCCTCAGTCTGTCTGTCTGTCTGGCTGCCTTTTGCCGCCCGCAAACCCAAGCAGAGCAACACACAATGGACCTTTGGGAGGCTAAGGCGCCGCCTCGAGTCAGACTGGCTCCCATTTGGACGCCCATTTGGAGCTTCCACTTCCCAAGAGCTAAGGGCAGACGAGGCCAGACGCCAAGAGCTCGCTGGGAATCCCTTGGCTCTGAGGCGAGTTGTGTGCGCGTTCATTGTGTGTGTGTGTGAACTACTGAACAATGTGCCAGCAGAGAGCAGAAAGCAGAAAGCAGAAAGAGCTGCTCTCTTCTGGCAAGTTTGCGCCGCTCGAAAAGTGCAGAAAAACTCGGCTGGAATTTGCTGCTTTAAGATCGGCAACTTTGGGCCTCCGCTTCTTGCCTCTGCCTTTTGCCTTTGCGTCTCTCTGCCCTTAGCTCTGCGTGTCTGTTTGCGCGAGGCCCAAATGTTGGCCCAAAGAGGACGAGCAGGGAAAATGGTGCGCATATTTCGCTCTGGATGCCGCCTTCTTCTTCTTCCTGCTCGTCTTGGGCCTGGAAATATGGCAACAAACGGGGAATAAATTTGTCTGCTCTGCTCCAAAGTGCAGCACAGAGAGAATCCACACAGTGCAAAGCGAAGCCGCCAGAGGAGAGCCAAAAAACACTCTAGTCTCTAGTCTCTAGTCTCAATGCGGCAGTCCTGGAGCAGAGCTTGAACAAACAGGAACACACATTGGGCCAAGTGTGTCCAATGTGTGTTGCCTGCAAAACACACACACGCACTGGAGGAGCAGACTCCAGTTTTCTCCTCTGACTTTTCTCAATCCTCCTTGTGTGTGTCTCGCTCTCTCTCTGCGCTCATATAGTAAGCTTTTGTGTGGGCAAATTAGAAGAGCGCGAGAGTGCGAGTTTTATTGAAAACTCGCTACGCTGGCTGCACAACTTGCGCTTGTTTGTCTGTTTGTGTGTGTGCCAGCGAGTGCGTGTAGAGAGCGCGCGAGTCTGTGGCTAAAGTCTGCCCGACGTGTTCAGTGTTCAGTGCTCAGTGTTCAGTGGGCGCGCCGGCGAACTTGGAGGCTTGCTTGTAGTGCGCACCACAAGCAAGCGAACGAGAGACAGTGAGCGGCAGGCAGCCAGCGAACTGCGCCGGACGAACAGGCAGCACTGGGCACTAGAACGAACTGGCAGAGTAAGCGGCCTGTAGACTGCTGGCGAATGTTGGGCGGCGAACTGTGCGCGGCTTTGCGCTGCGTCGGCCGATTTCACACACACACACAGTCTGCATGGGCGCAGGTGAGACTAGGACTAGTGAACAGCAGAGAGCAGCGAACAACAGAAAGCAGCGAACAGAAAGCAGAAAGCGGCGAAGAAACGGCAGCGGCCTTTGCGTGCCCTCTCGGTGCGGTTGCGTTGAGTGTGTGCGAGTTTGAGTGCGAGTTTGTGTTGGGCGGCGAGCAGCAAAGTGTGCGCCTCGAAGGCCACACTTTTCTGCACGGCCCGAGAGCTCTGCGCTAGGCCAGCAGCAGCAGAAGGCCCACTCTGCCCAGAACACAGACAACTGGGCCGAGCAGCAACTGGGACTGGGATCACTCTCAACTCTGTGCAATGGAAAACTCGGGCTGGGCCACCGCCAAGTAGGCGTGGCGGAGAGGCAGCTTTGCGTTTGTGTGGCAGAGAAAAATGGCCTTTCTGGCTGGCGCGCTCTGCTTGGCGCGCTCGAGCTGCTTTTGGGGCTGCTCTGGACTCCTTTGGGCTGCTTGCTGGTCGGCCGGCGGCAGCTTGTGGCCAGCGGTGGGCCGGCCAGTTGCAGTGGTTGTTGTTGTTTTTGCGCCCGACCACTGCAGCTTGTCGGCGGGCGAGCAGCGAGCTTTGAGCGGCGAATGGCGAATGGCGAGCCAACAGGCGCACACAGTATGCAGACAGACACACACACACGCAAGCTCGAACGCTCGAGGGGCGCGTCAAAGTCGAGCGCTGGCGAGGAGTTTCAATTTTCCAGCGCTCCAAATGGGCGCCGCCAACGAAAGCTCCAAGCGGCGGACAAGGAGCAGCAGCAGGAGGAGGAAAAGCAGCAGCAGAGGCAGCAGAAGAGGAGGAGAAAGAGGAGGAAAAAGAGGCAAAAGAGGACGCCGAACGGAAGTAACTGGATGCCAATAAGTTGGCGCGGCGCTCTCCTATAAAGAGAGGGCCGAGTGACGAATCTGGCGGTGGGAGGAAGAGGCTGGAGAGCGAGCAAGTGCCAGTGGGGGATGTCATCGGGCGCGAGATGCGAGCCTTCCTGGAGCGCGCTGGGTGGCTAGTGTCTAGCTAGCTTGGCGGCTTTTGAGAGAAGGACGAGCGGCGAGACTGGGGCAGAGGAGAAGGTCTGCCAGTTTGGGGCAGAAGTGGAGCTTGGGGCGAGGAAGAAGAAGAAGAAGAAGAAGAAGGAGACTGTGGGTTGAGTGTGCGTTTGGCTGTGGAGTGCATTTGTGTGAGCTGGAAAAGTGGAAAAAAGAACAACAAAGCCAATGCTGCACAGGCGCAGACTGGCCGCGCAGACTAGGCCCAGTCTGCGGGAGACGCGCACAGGACTGAGACTGAGAGACTGAGAGACTGAGACTGCGAGCGAGGCAGCGAACTAGCAAGCAGACGCAGACTGAAAGGCAGACGCAGAGGCAGAGCGAGAAAGAGAAAGAGAAGCACAAAAGCAGAGCCAAAGGCAGAGGCGCGCACACACTGTGAAAGAATGGCAAAGAAGAGGGAAAGAGAAACGTAAGCCTGTCACTGAAATGCGCACGCACATGATTAATGATTCGGCCCGTCGAAGCGCATTTTAATTGGCAGCACACAACACACAGTTGTCGGCCGGCCGCGCGCACAGAAGAGCGCTCTTCTGCGCCGAGTTTTGGCCCAGCCGTTCGCTTGAACTTTTGCTTTTGCTTTTGCTTTTGCTTTTGCTCTTGCTCTTGCTCTTGCTCTTGCTCTTGCACCAGCCAGCTAGCGAGCGCCAAAGAGCCAGTGTGAGCCAGTGAGCCGGCAAGCAGCAAGCAGCAAGAGGCGAGCAGCGAGCAGCGAGCAAGCGAGCGGCGAGAAGGCAGCCAGCCAGAGGGAAAGGCGGGCGACAAGCAGGGCCGAACGGCAGCCACGCTTGCGGCAACACAACTCAGATGAAGACGCTCGCCCACCGCAACGCCCCAGCGCCGCCAAGCAGCGCAAGGCGAAAGCGCTCAAAGGGCCCCAGTCTTCAGCTCTCTGCTCTTAGCCCTCAGCTGCTCTTAGCCTTGGGCCGTCGGCTGCGAGCTCGGCCTCAAAAGGGGCCCCAAAGAGCGACCACCAAGCGGAGATCAGCCGAAGACTGTCTTGGCGGCGCTCGTGACTCGCCGCGAACGAACGCGCGCCCCACTTGGCCCCAGGCAGACGCACAGGTGCGAGCTGCTGCGGCTTAGAGTGCGGCGGCCACTCTGCGCATGCGCACTCCCACCGAGCGAGTGTCGCGCGTCCCACAGACTGTTGTTGGCCGCGCTCAGTCGCAACCAACGCCGCCACAGACGCCGCAATGCTCCACAGCTCAGCATCGGAATGGGCCCGCCCCCCGAGGAGTCCCACTCTCTGCCCGCCGCCAGAAGGCCGCCTCCTGTCTCCTGCCTCTGCTCCACCCAAACAGAGACACTCGCAAGCACTTTTGGCGCCGCCGCGGAACCGGAAGTGGGACTTGTGTCACCAGTGAGTGCTGCTTGTGTGCGGCTGGCGGCGAGTGGGCCTTTTCCTTGTTGTTGTTGCTGTTGGAGAGGAACTCGAGCGGCCACGGCCGGACGAGAAGGAGCGGGCAACGAGGAGCGAGGAGAAAAAATTGAATTCCAAATTGGAATTGAAATTCGCAATTCCAAGAGGAACGTGGAGTGTCTGTTGGATTAGAGGCGAGCAGCAGTGGAGGGGAGCTTGTTGTTGTTAGAGTTGTTGCAGAGTGGGGCTAGTTTTAGTTCAGTTTTGGTTGTTGTTGTTGTTGTTGTTGTTTTGGAGAAAAGAGGAGGAAAAATTGGCCTATTTTGGTGGGACTTTGGCGGCGACTTTTGGCCGCTTGTGGTGCTTGTGGCGCTACGAAAGTGGAGTGCTTGTGCTCGGGGCTGGCCTTGTGTTCTCTGGGCTGAGCAGCGATAGACAGAGGCGAGTTGAGGCGCCGACTGGCCAGCAGCGAGCGCAAATCTGTGGCCCTAAGGACTGGCATTTGGAGCTGCGGAGGACTGGCAGTCGCAGCTCAGCTCAGCTCAGGCGGGCCAGTCCTAAGTGTCAGTCCTCAGAGTCAGTCTTGGGCGGACCAGGCTGGCTGGTTGGCTGGCCGGCTGGTGCCAGTTTGTGGGCCAGAGTGCGGCCGGCGCGGCACTGCTGCGGCGGGAGGAGCAGGAAGAGGCGGCGCCGGAGCGGCAAGGAGCAGCTTGGGGCGAGCGCGCCGAGCAGAAGAAGACAGATAGACAGGCGGACAGAGCTGAGGACTGATGAAAATGATTAATGATAAATAGTGCGCGCGAGGCCTGCGCGTTCGTTCGTTCGTTCGCTGGCTCGCAAGTCTGCCTCTCTCTGTGTCTGCTGTGGCTCTGCTCTTGTGCCGCGCTGGCTGCTCTCTCTCTCTCTCGGCTGGCACTTCATGCGTCGCCGTTTTCCATTCCGATTGCGCGCCGCCTGTGCGCTGGCCCGCGTCTGCCTCTGCCTCTGTGGCTCTGCCTCTGCCTGTGGCTCGTCCTCGGCGCTCGCAATTCGGCGCGCACAATTCGCTCCTAGTTTGCCGCCTCTAGTCTGCCGCTGCCTCTAGTTGGCCGCTCCAAGTTCGCCGCTCGCAGTTCGCCGGCCAAAGCTCGCAGCCCGCAGCTCGCAGCTCACAGTTCGCCCGCTTTGTGGCTCAGCCCGCGCCTCTACTCGCGCGCCTCTGCCTCTGCCTCTCTGCCTCTGCTTATGCTTGGCCCACTCGCCGATTCAGTTCACTACGCGCCAGCCACACTCTCTCGCCTGCCCTCAGCTTGGATGTCGCGCGCCCGCCCCACTGCAACACACTGCAACACTCTGCCAGGCCGCCTCCCAGCCTCAAGCTCGGCCCACTTCTCCTCGCGCTCTGAGGCCGCCCTCCAGCTCGCACGGACAGTTGGGGGGCGTCCGAGCTCAGAACTTGCGAGCCCCAAACTGCGAGCTCTAAGGGGCAACCCAAACAACCCAAACTGCACGTCGCCAACGCTCGTCGCCCGCCCCCAACGCGCGCCCGTCAATCGCCCGCCGGCCGCCAGCCGCACGCCAACCAGGCCCGGCCTATAACTAGCCAGCGCCGGTGGCTGGCCACTGGCACAACTTTCGTCCGCGAGTCTCGTCCGCAAGTCTCGCCCGCCGCCCACTGGCCGTCTCCTCTGCTGCCCTCCAGCCGCAGAGCTGCTCTCTCACGCGACGGGCCGCCAGTTGCAGTGCTTCCTTAGCACTAGCTGAGGTTCCTCACTAGCAAGCCGGCGTGCGTGATTTGGCGTCTAGTTAGCGGCGCTGAGGCGCAAAAAAGCAGACAATGGCCGCGTGCTGAGCCCCACTGGAACTTGCTCGCTCGCTCGCCCGCCTTCCATTGTGTTGCGCAACTGTTAGCCAAACTGGCCCGCCGCACACACTCCCCACTGCTTTGGTTTGGCCGCCAACTTGGCCAAGTGGGCCCCCAAGTTGCCCATTTTGGGTCTCCATTCGATGCGCTGCAGACTGGCCTCGGCCGCTTAAGTGGTGGCGGCTAGTCTGCAGCCAGTTGCAAGGAGCCAAAGGGAAGATTTATAGACTGCCAGTGGGACTGTTGTTGTTGCTTGGGGCCGATTGTCATTTTTGCTCTGTTTTCGTCGCGCCCAAAGTGCAGACGAGCAGCCGCAAACAGACTGAGCGGCCGAGTCAGTGGCGCGCGACCAGATCTAAGGGCGATCTAAGGGCCCAGTGACAGTCGCAATCCCAATCGGAACTAAGGCTGCTCTTTGCCACATTGGAGCGGCCACAGATCGCCACTGCTGAGCTTGAGTGCCCGTTTGAAGCTCAGCAAAGGCAGATTGGGGTCTGGCTGCGAGCTAGAGCACTTTGGTTGCTCCAAAGCAGCATGATGAATCTCCGCAATTGACTTCTCAACTGTGTGGCGCGCGTGTGCCGAAAAATGGCCGCCAAGTGATTAGTGCTCTATGGCTCTGTGGCTCTGTGGGTCTGCCCTTAGCTTTGGCCACTGCATCCAATGGACGCTGCTAGATGTTAACTCAATTTGGGCTCCCTTTTAACTGTTTAACTGTTCTGCTCTTGAGCTCTGCTTCAAGAATGCAGTCTTGTTGCTTGTGGCTGAAATGTGCTGCTAAAATATGTGCTGAATGGATAAAATCTAAGCAAATTAATCAATATGGCTCCAGTTTCTCCCCATCCACTGTCTCCGCTGCCTTTTGCCTTCTGTCTTCTGTCTGGCACGCCGCTTGACTCTCTCTCTCTCTCTCTGCTGCCCTAAGGGTGCGCAGCCAAAGGGCACCACTCAATGCTCACTGCTCGCTGCTCACTGCCCACTGTTGCCGCTTGCTCAATGGGCTTGCACTCGCACACAGACAGACACACAAGCAGCAACACGCACTCTGTTCCTATGCTCTGGCTCCAAAGATTTATGGGCCCATTTATAACACGACAAGCGAATTAAGTGGCCGCGGCACAACCTTTGGCTTCACTCTTCGCCAATTTCTCCCTAACTCTTATGCCCAACTGCTGCAGACTCTCTCCCACAGTCTCTCACACAGTCTCCGCCAGACTGCCTCTCCAGCAGCCAGAACACAACCACAGCAACAACAACAACAACATAAGCTTGTTACGCCGTGTTGTCATTATTCTTTCTGGGCGGCATAATGCAATCAAACGAACACCATCTTCTTCACTCAATCTTCTCCCACAGCTCATCATTGTGGACATTTTTATTTGCCCCTCTTGGCCTTTCCCAAGCGCTCACTTGGTGGCCCGCAAAACCAACCACTTGTGGCCAGCGGCACACTTTCCCCTCGGCCGCGGGTCAACGCGCCCTTGACGCCTCTTCCTCTTGCCTTATACAGTCTCTGGCTTCAAAGGCACCCCCAGGCGCCCATCAATTTGGACCAGACACGTGCAGCTTTCGGTGGCCACTGGCCACTGGCAGTCTGTTCTGAGGGCTGGAGGCCGCTCGATGAAGCTATATGGCGGCCGATTGGCAACTATAGTTGCGAGGACAATTGCCGTTGCCAGACACAGAGACTGGGACAGATTGTTTTGACTTTCGGCGAATGGCGCAAGTTCGGCCGCAAGATTCGCTCCACTTGAGTGGCGGACAAAAGTTTGTCCACGTTCAGCTGCTGGTGCACTGCGGAGGCTGGCGAATTGTGCCGGCGAACTTGGCCGACGAATTTTTGGAGACTAATCCTGCCCGCATTTTGGCCAGCGAATCTTGTTTGCAATTGTCGGCGAATTTTGGCGAATTGTTTTCTGCTGACAAATTAGCGCCAATCACAAATGCTGTGTGGCTGCCACAAATGTGCGCCCTTTCGTCTCATTGGCCAACTGTGCGCGCCAGCCGAGCGGCACGGCGAGAAAAGTTCGCCGCCGAACTGGCGGAACGGACCAACTGCGCTGAGCTGCGAGGAGGAGCTGCAAACAGAGCGCAGAGCTAAGGGAACACTAGAGACTACACACAAATGCTCACAGATTCACACACACACAACAGGCCCGCATGACTTTCATAGATTCGCTGGCAGATTCGCTCGGCCAGCGAATCTGCCCGATTCTTGGGCCTTTTTCGCCGCACTTTTTCGATGGGCCGCAAGCCAAACAGAGTGAAATAAACAAATGAAGAAATGGACACAGAAAGGGCACCAAATTCATTCACTTGTCTCTCTCTCGCCGCCTCAGAAAAGCGACACTCAATGGGCGCGCTTGGGAGGGGCTCGCCATGGAGAGAAGCACGCACAGACAAACAGACAGACAGACAGACGAACGGCAGCCATGCGATTCCAATTAGCGACAACAAGACGCGCCGGCGTTCCGGTGCGGCGAGCCAAGCCTTTTGTGTGCGCAAGAGAGACAGGCTGCCGAAGAGAGACAGAGAGCGGCAGAGACAGAGTGTTGTTTATTGCCGCTCGTCTCTGGCCAACTGCTGCTGCTGAGGATTCTTCGTCTGGGCAAAGAAAAGGCGCCAGATGGGCGCTCTCTGTCTCTGTCTCTCTTGTTTTGGGAAAAAATTAAAATTGATACTCTGCCTGCGCGCCAGTGTATCAATTGGGCGGCAATGGTGGCCAATTGGCGCCAATTTGGGACAAATCATGCGCGATAAAAATGCTCGCCCTTCTTCTATACAGTCTAAAGCGCTGCTCAAGAGACGAAAAGGCGCTCGTGTGCAGCCCCCATTTGTGTATGCGAGTGTCTTGGGCCAGTTGTGTTTGTGGTGGCCAGAGACTGGGAGGCGCAAACAAAACAGGGCCCAAAAGGCCAGAGAGGAGCCCAAAAGAAGTCTCCTGCGGCCAACTGTGCGCGACAACAGACTGCCCGCGCGCAGCAACAAGAGCAACTCGCACACACACACAACCACAACAAGGGCCGGACGCGCTTCCCTTTGGGGTCCGAGCGAGAAATTTATGATTTATATATATTTGGCCACTCGAAGTTGGGGAGCGCGCGCACGAGCAGGCCCAGTCCCAGTCTCTCGCCTCGAGTCCCACGCGAGAGTCAAAAGTCGGCGCCGCTTGGCCAAAGCGTGGCGAGTTGGGCGCAGTTGGCCCACTGGCGCCGCACACACTCTCTCGCTGCTCGCCCGCAGACGCCCCACAGAACGAACGGCTGCTGCTCTTTGGGCAGACAAAAGTGGCCCACAGAGCAGCAGACACAAAGGTGAGGCTCTAGAGCTGCGGGCGGGCAGCCAGCCAGCCAGCAGCAGCAGCAGCAACAGTGTGCCAGAGAGAGAAGGCGCCCACTTGCCTGGCCCGCGAGGCTTGGCCACTGATAAGGGCCACTGTCTTATTTATCGGGCTCCTTTGGGTCGGGCTGGCCTGGTTGTGGTCGAGCGCGCAACTGGGCACAAGCAAGGCCAGAGCAGAGCAGAGCAGAGCAGAGCTGAGCTGAGCTGAGCTGCGGCGCCACACCACTGCCTCGGGCGATTCGTCGTGATTTCGGCCGCAAGAAGAAGAGGCCGAGCGAGCCAGTTGTGGAGTGGCAGAAATATTGCTAAATATTGTTCGGGGCTTCCAAGCGGCAAGTGTCTGCGGGCCTGCAGCGAACTTTGCCGGCGAACTTTGGGCGGCCAAAAGTGAGCGAGCGAACATTGGCTGGATTTGCAAATAAAGCGCCACAAGCGAGCGAATTTGTGGGAGCGGCCCTGAAATGTGGGCCGCAGTGAACATTGAACAGTGAGCAGTGGTGAGCAGTAAGTAGTGAGCGGCGAACAGTGAACAGTGAAGAGCGAACATTGAGCACAGCGAACAGTGAGCGCCGCTTAGGGCCAGTCCGACTTTTGCCTCTTTCGCCTTAGCGCCAATCCAAACAACTGGCAGCACAGCTCAGCTCCACAGGCAGAGAGACAGTCGCACAGGTAGACTGTTTCTGGCGACTGAGGGCGGCTTCTGTGCGGCAGGAAGGAGATATGGCGCCTTGTTTACTGCTTAATCAAGTGCTGCCGGCACACAAGCTGGGCCCACAGAGAGCGGCCGCCATTCGGGGACGCTAATTTGGCAAATGAAGACGCCTGTTGCTTTTGCGGCCGGCGACTGCTTGGAAGAGGCAGGCAGCAAGCAGCCGAGAGTGTCTACTCTTGGCTGCGGCCGAGGGCGAATTCTTCACGCCGATCAATCAAAGGGGCTTGTTGGGCGCTTTGAGTCGCCCACAAGCGTCGGCCGACCGCAAGCGCAAACACGCGCGCCATCAGCAGTCACAACACGCCGCCAGCAACCAGCTTCCAGGCAGCAGCAGCACACCACAGTTAGCGGCACCCAAGCGTTGGCAGACGAACGCGCGCCACCATTTGAGCCCAATTGAGATGGATCGCTTTTCGATTGGCGCCGCTTTGGGTCCACAATTGCCCACCGGCGACCGTCCCTGAGGATCCGAAGCATTGGAGGTCCAATCAATCAGGCCGCCCGCTCGATGGGTGGCTCTGAGGTGCGTTGAATGGTGTCTGATTGAGATGGTGCTCAGAACCATGCGCCCACCCTAAGGATTGGCCGCGAATTGGGCGCTGAATCGGCGCTGAGAGATAATGATACGAGACTGGGCTGGATTGGCACGCGTCTGCGATCGATCACGCGCACCAGAAGGCGAGTTGTGGGCGAAAATGGGGCGTCCAAATGGGCCAATTGGCCTTTTTGGTCTCAATCGCTTTGGTTTGGGCGCAAATCGAGCCTCAGACGAGGGCAAAGACAGAGAGAGAGAGAGAAACAATAATATCAATAAAATGGTGATAATAATCGTCCTCCTGCGGCGAAGATGGACTGCAACTGGGGGAGACTGCATAGATTTTTGCGGCCAAGCGAGATGCGAGCGGAGGAGTCCCGCTGACATGCACTCGGCCAGTGAGGGATCAGTTTTGATATAGATTATTTTTATTTCTCTCCTTTCCATTCGTTTCCATTGAGTCAATGAAACCACTTGGGCCCATTTCAATTCCTTACTTTAGGATATATTGTTGGGCGCCTCGTGGTTTGGTTGCATCTTTGTGGTGATAAAGCTTTTTCTCTTTTGCGACTGGGGCGCTGGATTGGCGAGCGGCAGGCACACACTCAGACTGAGAGGAGCACTCTGCTCGCCATTATAGTTCACTTGGATTGATGGGAGGCGACGCGCACTGGAGCTTGTGTGTCGCACACGTTCTCTTGGGTAGTGTGCGAACACATGCACGTCGCTCACAAGCAGGCGCGGGGGGAAAGCAGAGGTCTCTTCCCCCCTTTAGTGCTTTCCCCCCGCGCGCGCAAAGTTCGCCGTGCAAGTGGGCGCAGTTTGGGGCCAGCAAGTGGGGGCGAAAAGGGAAGAAAACAGCGCGCTGCTTGGAAAGCACAGCCACGCCCACGCCTAAGCCTCAGCCTAGAATGTGAATCTCCTTCTTGAGATCGTTGAGCTTGGGCTCGCCGGCGGCCACAGACTGTTGCTGGTTGGGGCCGCCCGAGACGCCAAGTGGACTGGTGGCGGCGTTGTTTGGGGGAGCCGCTTGTGAGTCAGTGGTTGGCTGGCCCAGCAGAGAGGCCTGCTGCTCTTGGGGCGAGCCCTTCTGGTCGATGAGCTCTGGCGAGGCTTCGTAGTGGTGCTGCTGCTGATTGGCAGTAGTTTGATGTTGGTGTTGTTGCTGCTCTAGTTGTTGCAAGTGGTGGTGGTGCTGGTGCAAGTGTTGCTGGTGGGCCAGATGGTGGCCGTGGTGCATGGAGGCCACCATTTGGTGCGCAGACGGATAGTTCAACTGGCTCAGCTGGTTCAACTGGCTCAGGTGCTGGTTCAGCTGGTTGTTCAGCTGCTGGTTGTGCCTGCCACTTTGGTTGTTTGGGCTGTTTGGGTGCTCATTGTTGTTCGTGGTTGTCGTGGTTGTGCTGTTTGTAGTTGTCGTGGAAGAGGAGGAGGTGCTACTGTTGTTGTTGTTGCTGTAGTGGTGGCCCATCGGGTGACTCGGTTGGCTATTGCTGTTGGCGTGGTTGGCCAAGTAGTGGCCCATTGGGTGCGCGTTGGCCGTCTGGTAGTGCTGCTGGTCTACGGGCGACAGAGCGCCCGCCTGGAGGGTAGTCTGCGGCTCGACCATTGCCTGTTGCTGGCCGGCCTGCTCGAGCTTGCCATTGGGCGCGCCCTTAGCTTGCGCGCCTAGACCGCCACTCTCAAGCTCCAGTTGGGCGCACTCAGCCCCCAGCTGAGCGGTGGTTCCACTCGAAGGCGCACTGTTGGCGCTCGCAGGTTGAGGGCCGCTCGCAACTGTGGCCGCCCCCTTGGCCTGCTGCTGAGGTTTCTTCTTGACGTTCTTCGTGTTCGGCAGGTTGTTGTCCTTCTTGTACTTCATGCGCCTGTTTTGGAACCAGATTTTGATCTGGCGCTCAGTGAGCCTGAGACTGTGCGCGATCTCGATGCGTCGTCTGCGCGTCAAGTAGCGGCTCGTGTGGAACTCCTGCTCCAGTTGGAGGATCTGGTAGCGCGTGTAGGCTGTCCGCTGGCGCTTCTGGTCGGCGCTGTAGGAGCCCGAGTTGACGTTCGCCGACTGGCCGCGCCGCATCCAAGGGTAGGACGCCTGGCCAGTGCGCCTTTCGTCGCCCTCGCTCGCCGACCCATCCTCGTCCTCGTCCTCCTCCTCGTCCAGGTTGGCCAGCTCGTCCGGCTGGCCGCCCATCATGAGCAGCGCCGCACGAGCTCCTCCTCTGTGGCCTCTCCTCCTTCCCCTCTGCTCAGCCTCCAGCTCCTCGTCCTCCTCCTCGTCCTCCTCCTGCTCCTCCTGCTCCTCCGGCTCGCCCTCAAGCTCTTGCTCGCGCTCGCCCTCCGCCTTGATGCTGTCCGCCCGCTCGTGCTTGCCCACCACTGACTGCTGCTGCTGGCTGGCCAGTTCGAGCTCGTTTTGCTCGCCGGAAGTGCCATTGTTCGCCGCCGAAGACACGCTGTTGTTGTGGGCGCCTCTGGAGAGCTCGGCTTGGCCGAGGAGCAGTTTGTCGCCGGAGCGAACATTTTGGCCCGCCAGCTCGTCCAGCGTGAGCGAGCCCAGACCTGTGGGCGTGTGCTCGCCCGCCGACGACGAAGACTGCGACCCGTGGCTCTGGTTGCGCACACTGCCCATCGGGGCCATCAGCTGCTGCTGCTGCTGATGCTGGTGGTGCAGGTAGGCCGCGTGGTGGTGGTGGTGGTGAGCGTGGTGGTGGTGGGCGTGGTGGTGCGCATTGTGAGCGTGGTGGTGGGCGTGGTGGTGCGCGTGGTGAGCGTGTTGCTGGTGCAGCTGGTGGTGCTGGTGAGCGGCGGCCTGGTGCTGCTGCTGCTGGCTTGCGGTCGCCGGCGAATGGCCCAGAAGCAGTCGGCCGCCCAGCTGCGCGTGCTGCTGCAGCGAATGGGGCCCCGCCTCCAAGTGGTGCGGGTGGGCGTGGCCGTGCCCGCCCACCTGCTGCATGGTGTGGTGGGCCTGCTGGGCTTGGTACTGGAGCATGGAGGGGCCGAGCGGGCCGGCAGCCACCAGGCCGGGCAGAGGCGGGGTCAGTTGCGGGTGGTGCAGCGGGCCGTTGGGCTGCGGGGGCGCGCCCGCCGGATGGTGCGGGTGGAGCTGGCTGAGGGGCGGGGCGGGCGGTTGCGACTGGGTCTGGGGTGGCTGCTGCTGCTGCTGCTGGAGGTGCGCGTGCTGCTGGCCAGCCAGTTGCTGCTGCTGCTGGTGGGCCATGAGGGCGCCTTGGTGGTGGCCAAGACCGTTTGGAGGCGGTGGCTGCTGCTGCTGGTACTGCGCGTGCACCAGCGGATGTTGCGGGCCCAGGTGGGCGTAAGAGGCGGCCGCGGGACTGGCCGCCTGCTGCTGCTGTTGCTGCTGGTTATTAGGGTAGAAGCGCGGACTGGTGCTATTGCTGTGGCTCGAGTTGGGCGTGCTTCCGTTCTGGCTGGCCGCGCTGCTCGAGGCGCCGCCGCCAAATGGGTGCAGCGCGGGGTGCAGGTGGCCCGAGACTGCGGCCGCCACTGCAGCAGCAGCCGCAGCCGCAGACAAGGGCGACGACGAGCTGGCTTCGGCCGAGCTGGTGGGCGTGGCCACGCCAGCAGTCCCACTCTCTGGGCCTGGCGAGCTGCCGAGGGTTGCGTAGCGGGCGGCGCTTTGGTGGGGCGACACTGCGGCCGTTTGGTGGTCGGCGAGCATGGGCGACTGCTGCTGCTGCTGCTGCATCACTTGCACTTGGCCGCCCAGCTGGCCCAGCTCGCCCATGCTGGCCACTTCCTGCGCCTCGCCCGCAGACTGGCCCCCGCGAGCTGCATACTGTTGCTGCTGCTGCTGCTGTTGGTGACTGGCGGCCAGCTGGCTGTGGTGCTGGTGCAGCTGGTTCTGCAGCGACAGGTGTCCGGCGGGGCCCAAGTGCGCGTGCTGGTGCTGTCCGGCCTGGTGGTGCTGGTGGAGGTGTTGCTGTTGTTGTTGTTGCTGGTTGTGTGCGTGGCCCTGAGTGTGAGTGTGGCCCTGGTGGTGCTGCTGGTGCTGCTGCTGCTGGCTGTGGTGCAGCTGGAGGTGTTGCTGGTGGTGGGCGTGGTGGTGGTGTTTAGCTTGCGACTGTTGGGGAGCTTGCGGCGGGGGAGCTTGGGGCTGGTTTGGTGGCGCCTGCTGCTGGTGCGTGTGGTGGAGGAGGTGTTGCTGTTGTTGTTGTTGTTGCTGGAGTTGTTGCTGGAGTTGCTGCTGTTGCTGCTGGTGGCCTGTGTGCAGAGCTTGGTGGCTTGCCACTGCGGCGGCTGCAACGGCCGCGTGCTGGTGGAGGTGGTGGTGGAACTGTTGTTGCTGCTGCTGCTGCATCTCTTGCGTCTGCTGCGGGTGGCCCACCGCCGTCCCGTAGTAGTTCTGGTTTGCATTTGTCGTTATGAATTGCATCTTGCACCCGCGAGACTAACTCCAGCTCGCCCTGATCCCAATTTCAACAAATTATTATAGATACTTATTATTAGATAAAATTGCTACTTGTTATTATTATTATTATTTTTATCTATTTCAACGCTCTGCTCGTTCTGCTCAATTGCCCAATTGCGCGCCTCTCTGGCTGCCGCAGCTCGCCAGTGGCTCTCTGGGGGCAGCAGTGGGCCGCCAAAGACAAACAGAAACACAAACACGACTCGAGATCTCTCCAATCTTTTCTCGCCCAAAAAGCCGAGCCCACCTGATCGTGTCATCACAAATCCATTGACTCCTTTTCAAATTCTCTTCCGCGCTCCATCTCCCTTTAACTCGTCTCTCCAATTCTCTCTCTCTCTGTGTTTGCTGTCCAATCTGGCGGCCAAATCTCAATCTCTTCTGCTCGCAGTTGTCTTAGTCTCAGTGGCGCGCGACTCAGCTCCTCTCAATTGCTGCCTGCGCTTCTACAAAACTGGCCACCAATGTCTGCATGTCGATGAGACACGCACACACACACACACTCGCTCTCATGGACAAACACTTACACGCACGCATAGGCTACAGGTCGGCCGGGCGCATGCACATAAGTTTGACGCATAGAAATTGCGACTCGATACTGCTGCCTCCAATACACTTAGTTTGCGGCCTATCTCACGCATGCGCACTCCTGCCCACCACAAACCAACTGTCTCTCGAGCGCCCACCACGCCGTCTGGTGGCCAGAAAAGTAGTTCCACCACTTTGGGCTCCAAATCATTGTCCCTCATCGCTCTCTCCTTCTCCTGGATCAGTGGCGACCTCTGATGGGACCACTATGATTTTCAGATTCTTTCCATTGCACAATAGCAACTATGTGTGCGAGCACTTGCACACTTGCACACTTGCGCTGCCAGTTTACGTGTACGAAAGTTGCTCCGAAGCCGAGAGACAAAACTAAACTCTTTAGAAAATTCCAAAACATGAAGTAGTAGCTTCAAAAAGAACCAGCTCAGAGGAGCCAACACAGACTCAGAAAGTAAAAAGTGGTGCATCTTTGTGGTTGTTTATTTGTAAGAAGTAAGAAATAGAAGTCTTAAATTTAATCAAAAACCTTCCTCCAATGCCTGGCTTTCCATGCTGGGTCCTTGGCTTGAGTTGAGATTCTGGCCCGCTAGGTGGCGCTAGGGTGGCTCCTGCAATCAATCCCTGTGGAGTCCACTGTTGGGCTTTGTGTGCGGCCGAATTTCGGGGCTTTTCCCCCCACTCTTTGCCCTTTTACCCTGTTTCTTCTCTGTGCTCCTCTGGTGCAGAGTGGTGATGGTGGCATCTAATGGTAGTTTTACTGCTGATTGTAGTGTAATTTGGCTCCCCTTCTTGCCCTGCTATTTGGTCGAGTGTCACACCAAGTGACGGTTTTATTGCCTCAATTGTTTGCCACTTTTCCCTCCACTTGGGCCAACTTTCGCCCCACAATCCCACTCCTTTCATGCTTTCCGGCGGCCCAACAGATGAACCCACTAAACGTTTTGGCGGCCACAAACTGGAGAATGAGACGCAAATAGAGACAGAGAGAGAGAGAGAGAGAAAGACTCAGACTGAGATAGAGACGCAGATGCAGCGAGCCGATTGGGAAAATTTAATCGTCGTCTTGGAGTTTGGTTGCGGTTGGAATTCAGCTGCCCTTAGGTTGCTTTTGCCGCAGCTAAAAGCGAGAAAAATTAAACATTTTTCCAAAGACGCAAATTGAGTTCTCCAAATTGAAGCAGTATCCTCTGCAAGTGGCCGTCTGTCTGTCTCTGTGTGTCTCTCTGAACTCTCGTTCAGCAATCTCTAAGTGTGCGCGAAATTGATCATTCCGATTTGGCCAAGCGGAGAGTGGAGAATATTGTCTGGTCACGGTTGCCATCGAGATGATTCATTTAGACTGCAAGTTATAATAGAATAGAATAGGGGCTGAGTGTGTGCCTTTTGCGGCCTTTTTCGCTTGAGTGTAAGTGTAAGTGTGTGTGTCTGTGTGTGTGAGTGTTTGGTTTTTGTCTGTGTGTCTTGGTTTATGAGTGTATGCGTGAGTGTCTGTGTGTATTAGCGCCAGAGAGTGTGACTTGTGCCCGAAGCTGCCCACCAGTCTGGTCTCGTTCGTTTGCGCGCCGGCCGAGAGGTGGAGACACAAGCGGCAGACAGAGACAGAGACTAGGACACACACTTGCGCTCTAATACACAGACGCCGAGGGGAAGGAGACAAAGAGGGAGAGGAAATATTTTGTGTGTGAAATATTTTTGGCCTCCCAACCATCTGATTTCTCTTGTTGAACAGTAGGAAAAACGAAAAATTGACTAGAATCTTGGAGAGCTGCACTTGAAGGGGGCCTTAGCCGCCCCTTAGCTTAGCTGTGTGCACTCGTCTCGATTGCGCCCATTTAGCGACTAGTGAGAGTAGAGGATGTGTCCAGCCAGCCAGCCAGCCAGCCAGTCACTCGGCCTCCTGGTGGCCGGCCATCTGGTGTTGCTGGTGCAGGTTGGAGCTGTCGGCGAGGCCCTGAACTGGCGAGGGCGACTCGAGGCCCTGTTGTTGCGCAATGTTTTGGAGTTGTTGTTGTTGTTGTTGTTGTTGTTGTGGTGCGCCAGTTGAGGCGAGCGTGTGGTGCGCACCATTGGGGTGCTGCTGGTGCGCGGCCACTGCCACTGCTGCCGCGTGATGGTGCATGGCCGCAGCTGCTGCATGGTGCTGGTGGTGGTGGTGCATGGCTGCAGCGGCGGCCGCAGCATGGTGGTGGTGGTGGTGGTGGTGGCCAGGCCCGCCCGTCTGGATGCTCATCAATTGCGGGGGAATGCCCGCAAAGTTTTTGTGCTCCTTTTTGAACTTCATTCGCCTGTTCTGGAACCAGATCTTGATTTGCCTCTCGGTGAGCAGCAAATTGTGCGCTATCTCGATGCGCCGCCTTCTCGTCAGATAACGATTGTAGTGGAACTCCTTCTCCAATTCCAACGTCTGAAAGCGCGTGTAAGACGTCCTCTGGCGTTTCGTTTCGCCCATCGAGTTGACACCATCTGTGTTTGGGTTTAGGTTTGTTGGCGAGCGAGTTCGGAAAGAGACGCTTGTTAGTGGGCGGGTAAAGTCGGTTGCCAGCAAGAGTTGGTCTCTTTCTCTCGCCAGTTGGCCAGCCAGAGAGAGAGCATCTCACTGAGAAAGAGAGGAAGTCATATAGGAAGCGAGCAGAGTGTGTGGGGCGGCCAAAAAAGGCCCAAAGAGCAGCCCACGCAATGGTCAGCCTGCAGCTCTACGTGAGCGTGGACGTGATGATTGATCGGGGCCACGCATGAGGAATCATATTTCATCGGCTGCCCACTGGCCGGCGCCAATTTCCTGCCCACTGGCGAGCGGGCGGCGTTCGTGCGCGTGCCGGAAGCTCACATATAGAGGCCGGCGGGGGCACTTTGTTGCAGGCGTGTGTTGTGCTCGTCCTGCAGGAGAGACTGTGTGTGGAAGAGGCCGCATCAGAGGGCGAACACGGGCGGCCAAGTGGAACAGTTGCGCGTCGGGCAACAGTTCAGTGTTGGCGGGCGCAACATTTTCCCTCCTCCCGAATTGATTATTGCACACGAGCTGCTCTCTGTGGCCCTTTGCTGCCCTTTGCTCTGGAAAGTGCGGCTTGTCGGCGTGCCGAAATGCTCACTCGAGCGTTCGATTGGATTGTGCGCGCCGGCAAGCAAGTGCGGCCTGATTAGTTGCGACGTGCACGAGAGAGAGAGACTGTGTGTGGGCCAACTTGCGGCCAGTTCGCTTTGTTTTCTTTTGCTTTGTTTTCCTTTTCTCTTCCTCTTTCTCTTTTCTCTTTCCCTTTCGGCCCCACTCTCGCCCCTTCTTTGTGTCTCGCCCAGAGAAACACGGCCACTCTAAGGCCCGATTGGAATCCGCATTCGAGTCACCCTTTCGGGCTGCTCTAGTCTCTAGTCTCTAGTCTCTGCTAGCTAGCCGCCCTCTCGATGCGCTCAGAGGCCAAAGAGCGCCGACTGAGCGCGCCTGTTTATATAGAATCTGAGCCAACTGTGAAACGGAACTCGTTCAAGTTCATTAAGCGCAGAGAATTTGCAAAAATTTCTCCCCCTCCCAATTTAATGGCACGGAAAGGGTGCTCTCCAGTGGCTAGCTCGAGCGGGCCAGTGGAGAGCAGCAGGCAGCTCGCTCGGCCTGGCCACACTTGCACTGCGCGCCCTAGTCTGCCGTCCAATCTAGATGGAAAATTTAGATTATATTGCAGCCCTTTGGGGCTCGAGCGACTCGTCTCTCAGCTCGTCTTTCGCCTCTTGGCACCTGAGCTGTTTTCTTTTGGGCACTTTGCTCACTTTTGCCGCGCATTGTTCCACTCTGCAAGTCCAAATGAGACGCCCTCAGCCGCCGCTCGTCCCAGTCCTTCTCTCTCGCAAGTTCTCTTTCGGAAGCTCAGCCAGAGCTCACCAGCGGCGAGCTTCGCGCCCCAAGCAGAACGAGAGGCCCAAAAGAGTGGCCGAACTATAAGCGTGAGTTTGAGTGTGCGATTTTTGTCTCTGCTACTCGTGGAGGATCCGCTGGACTGGCGACTGTGCCAGCTGGTCCGTCGCTGCTCGGCCCGCACGGCTCTGCAAATAGGCCGAGCAGCAAATCGACGTCGGCCAGCAGTGCACTCTGTCTCTGTGCAGCTTTTTGGGCCTCTCTCTCTCTGGCAAACCTGCAAGCAAGGGACTGCCTTCCCCTCGGCGGCCATTTGTTATTGTCAACGGCCATTGAGAGATTTTTCCCCCACTCGCGACGGAGCGCCGCCCGCTCGACAGGAGCAATAATTCATTCGAGTCTCTGTGTGCGCCCCAGTCTCTCTGTGTGTGCGCGCCTTCTTCTGGGGCTCTTCTGAGGCCCAGCCGAGCGACTGTGTTTGGGGCGCCACTTCTGCCGCGCGGCCTCCTCCTCCTCCTTCTGCCACTGCCGCCCGGCTCATCAAAACGGGCGCTCCTTGTGCGCCGGCCGCCCTTCCAGTCTGGCCGCCCGCTCGCCCTCAGCCTCAGCCTCAGCCTCAGCCTCGCATGACATGTAACACGCTCGCTCGCTCGCCCCAGTCTGTCCGCACTCGAGCGCGCGTCCACACGGCTTCCACAACGGCCCATTGTGCGCGCCTGAAATGGGGCCAAAAAAGGCTCCTCCTCCTTCTCCTCGAACGCCGCCTCTATAAGCTTCTGCAGCGCTCTCTCTCCGCCCGCCTGCTCCACTACTGCCCCACAACTCAAACTCAAACTCAAACTCAAACTCCGACCGTCTGCTTGGCAAATTGAAGCCAGCCCGCGCGCTTAATTGCACTTTTAGAGCCGCCCCTAAGCGTCGGACAATTCGGGCGGCCACGCCCACTCGCGCTGTTCGGCCAGAGATGGAACAATTATGTGCGCGGCAGTGGAAAAGTTGTGCGCGAGTGCAGCGAACTCGGGCGCGCGGGCGAACTGCGGCCCGCGCTTAGGGCAGGCAGTCCGCGCGGTCCCGAAGTTCAGCTGCCGCCAGGCAACCCTTCGGCTCATGGCCCCTTTTCTCTCTCTCGGCGAGCCTCTGTTATAGGTCCCTTTTCCCTTAAACTGGGCCTTTTTTCTCCCTCGCCGCAGCTCGAGAGCAGTAACACAAAGGGCTGGCAAACTGTTCGCTTCGGCAGCTGACGATGAAAAATCGGCCAACTTCTGCCGCCGCGAGCTGCTGGCCTCTGTCGAAGTGTGGCCAAGCGGCGGCCTCCTACACGCACCCTCTCGGGCCAACCACTCAATTCTGTCCTTTATTTTAACTCCCAAATGAACTGCAACCAGTGTGGGAAGGCGCCAAATTTGAATATCGTTACATTGGGCGCAGATTATGCAAATGTGCGCCTGTCTGCGCCGCCAAGACCGACAAGCTAAGCTCGCCCGCTGACCGCCCACTTGCAGCCAGTTTCCTTTCGCCTCTCGCCCTTAGCCCCAAACACTGCTGCTCTCTGGAAACTGGCCCTCTGCTCTTTTCTCTCCACAGTCTAGCTCGACTTTAGCTCAGCTTGGGGCCAGCTCGCCGCAGACTAGCTCTCTGTCGACAGGCAGCCCGAACTCGCTGGAGCGCGAGCGGCCCAGTTCTCCTCGTCCACTAGGCGCGCTGCTCGAAAATACAAAAACAACTCGCCGGGCCCTCGCTTGACAAGCTTTCGAGCTTTCCAGCTTTGCAGCCTCGAGCTTGCACTTGGGGAGGCGACGCTTTGGGGCCGCAGTCTAGCCGAGTTGGCGCCGTTTTGTTGGCACGCTCAAATGTTTTATGATTCGCGCCAAGCTCCTTGGACTCTCTCGCGCTGGCTGGCTGCTTGTCCAATTCTTCATTCACGTTTTGCCTGCGCCTTTGCGAGACTCTCTCTGCTGCTGCTGCTTCTTGTGCGCGTGTGTCTGTCTGTGCGGCTGCGGCGCTCTCCTTTCGCTCGCTCGCTGCTTTCTGCTTCCTGCTGGCTGCTTGGTGCTGGCTGCTTTCTGCTTTCTGGTCGCTGCTCTTTGCCTTCCAGTTGTTCTCCTAGTTCCACTCTCTAGTTCCAGTGGCAGTTGTTGTGTGCGCGGCTTGGCATTGGCATTCAGCGTGAGCTTTGGTGCGCCCAGATAGCAGCGCCAGAGACTCGCACGCAGAGAACGCTCACTGGCGCTTGTCGTGCGAGCGCGCCTCTCTTGTTGCCATGCACTCGCTCAAAAGAGGCCCGCACCCAAACGGCAAACGCGCACAACAACAACTCGGCGAGCAAAAGTGGCCGCTTATGCAGCAAGTCTTGCCCATTGCGCCACTCGAACTCGAACTCAAACTCAAACTCAAACTTGGTGGGCGCCCAAAAGTGCCCAAAAGCGAGCGGAGGACAGAGAGCGGCGGCCAAACTCGACTGCTGCTGCTGCTCGGCGCACGCAAATTCGGCCAGCGCGAGCAATTTTCACTCGCTGCCACACTGCTAGTCTGCGCCAAACAGGCCAGAGAGTGTCCCCCAGCTAAGGATGGCCGCTTTTTGGCCGCTTTTTGGCCCCTTTTTGGCTCGCTCTCGCAGCTCCAAACACAGACAGACAGACAGACAGACAGACGGACAGACAGGCGGACGAGCGAGAGCAGCGAGCGGTAAGCAGTGAGGGGCTTTAGTTTATAGGGAGAGAGTGTGGTGGATTTTGTTCTGCTTCCTTTGGGGCGAAAAACTGCGCCACTTGAGGGCTGCTCTGGGTTGGCTCTGGCTCCTTAGGGCAAGGGCGCGAGCGGCAGCCCCAAAGAAGCCCCAAAGAAGCCCCAAAGAAGCGCCAGAGAAGCGCCAAAGAAGAGGAGCCGAATTTACACGAAGCGAGTGGAGGCCAAGCGGCGTGCTTCACGGCGCCTGAGGAGCAGCGGCGGAACAACTTTTGTTCCGAATTTTCAACCAGCCGGCCGAAGAGTAGGTCTGACTCTAAGTTTGAGCTTCAGTCTCACTCTGAGCCTGAGAGTGCGCGGTTGCCAAAGCGAGCCAGAGACTAGCTGCTTCTGCTTCTGCTTCTGCTTGTGTTTGTGCTTGTGTTTGTGCCTCTTCTTGTGCCTCTGCCTCTGCTTCTCACTGCGAGCCAGCCTGACAGAAGCGCCGCGAAAAGGCAAGAAGACGAGCGGCATGATTAACTGCCGCCTGCCACACGGGCCCAACACAACACAACACAAGCAAAGGCAGAGCAGTGGCGCCTTTCTGCCAGCATCAACTGTGCGCGCCAGCCAATAGGAACAGGCTCCTTTTTTGTTTTTCTCCTTTTTTTCATTTCGTTTTATTTTACTTTATTTTATTTTTTATTTTATTTTATTCTGCCAAAAAGGCGCTCGTCAAGCGCCGGCGCTCAGCCAAAGCGAACTCGCGATTGTTGTTGCGCTTGCCAATATTGCACTCGAGACTGCATATAGACTGAGGTTGGCCGAGCTAAGCTTAGGCTCGCCAGTTGCCAGTTGTTGTGCGAGTTGTGCGAGTTTCCAGCTCGGCGCAACCAGTGCCACTCGACGCTTAGCTCTGGCGCTCACTCGTCGACTTTACTCCAGCGAAGGTGAGCCGCTGGAGAGGCGCATCTTGCCCTTAGGACAGAGCCGCGCAGACAGACGCGCAAACAGGCGACAAATCCGCCACAAGCGAGCGACAAACTCGCCTGTTTAATTAATTCTCATTGTCGAGCTTGAGCTTGAGCTTGAGCGCCAGTGGAAGAGGCAGAGACAGAGACAAGAGAGAGAGAGACGAGCTTGGATCCAATTTGCGCCCGCCGAGCAGTGCCAGTCGGCAGACAATTCCAGAGTGACGCGCACAGCGTGACACTCGGCGCCAATCTGGCTTGTTTGCGTCGAGCTCGAGTTGCGAGTTGCGAGTTGCGAGTTGCGAGTTGCGAGTTGCGAGTTGCGAGTTGCGAGTTGCGAGCTTTGAGCTTTGAGCTTTGAGCGGCCAACTCAGAGGCGAAATTGCGCCCGAAAAGCTCACTGTGAGCACTTTCGGGCGGCAACACTGCACTGCGAGGCTGCTCTAGACTGTTGGGCCACTGGTTGACTGTTTCTCGTCTGTTCTGTTCAACTGCATTGGACTCTGCTTGAAGCGCTTGCATCACAGGCAGACGAGCTGGCGGCCCAACGAGAGCGAGCAAGTGGCGCCCGAAACAAGCAGTGTTCGTCCCTCTCTTCCAGTGACGCGTTGCAACAAAGCCGGTCCAGCTCAGCGCCGCGCCACAGCCGGCGGGCGCTCCTCGGCGGAAAGTGGCGCGCTTTGGGCCGACTGGCGAGAGGGGCAAACAGGCGAGAGAACAGGAAGCGAGTGTGGCTCGCGAGCTGCGAGTTGGCCACAGTGCAGCAGCCGATGATGGAGAGAAGGGCGAAAAAAGGGGTCTGGGCGGCCGGCTGGAAGTTGGTTGGCCGGCCAGACTGTGTGCGGCCCCAAGCTCGCAGACAAGCAGTGGAGCAGTGGAACAGTCGAACGTTGAGCAAGATTAAGAGTCGGCCTTTCCGAAACAACTTTGGGCCGCCCTCTGAGGCTCCCCTATAAGTCGGGCCAAATCGGTAAAGACTAGGGCCGGCCGCCCGCAGACTGTGCGCGCGGCGTGGGGCCAGCCAAAGTGCGGCCCAAAGTGCGTGTGCCTCGCAAAGATATCCAATGCGGCGGTGAATATGCAAGTCGGCATTATACTTGCTCATCGTTTTTCCATTTCCAACAGGCCTTCTCTCTGCCCTTTGCTCTCTGCTCTCTGCTCTCTGCTGGCCGCCAACAGTCGTGCCTCTCTGACTCATGCACGCCGGCCGCCCAACCGTCCAAGATGGCCGCCCTCGTTCGCCTCTAACATAATTGCCATTGTCTGCCCGGCCCAAACTCGCCCCCTCGAAACTGGCCCACCACTCTCAACTGGCCGCTGCTCCTCATTTGGCCGCTCTCTTTCTGATGAGCATGCAAATCCGGCTTCCCATTGCCTCTATCATGCAACGCGGCGCCCAAACTCACCTCTGCCCGAAAATCCCGCCCGAAGACACGCCCACCAGCTGCGAGCCGCCGTCTCCCGCCTATAAGCGCAGAGACGTGCGGGCAGTCGGGAGTTCGCCCGCGCGGGCAAAGTTCGCTTGGGAGTGGGCGTGGCGGGTGGGGAAAAGCACACGCATCTGCTGGCCTGTTTTTAGTTCTTGTTTGGGATTAAAATTTCACAAAAGCAGAAATTTATACTCTCTCTCTCTCTCTTTCAATTGTTTTGCTCGCAATCTAAACACTGAACAGGCTAAGAGCTGTCCTGACAAGAGAGAGAGAGAGGAATAAGTAGCCGAACCACACCTGAGATTTTATCTCGAGTTGGAATCTTGTCACGTAAGAGAGAGGCCAGAAGAGAGCAGAGTTGAGAGTGGGCGCTCAGTTCGTGCGATGTCGCGCAATATTAATTAAGCTCCTCTTCTGGCCGCTTGTTAGGGCAGCTGATTAGTTGCCGGCGGCCCACTTTCTCCTCCGCTTTTTGGCCTCCATTGCTTGATGGAACTGCAATTGGAAGCGATGCTCTCCCCTGGGACTCAGGTCGGTCATCCAGTGCCAAGTCAGTTGTCCTTAGCACAAGAGACTGAGACTGAGAGAGCGCGAAACACGGGAGATAATCTAATCTCAAATTGGGCCGCCGGCGAACGAGGAGAGACAAATCTCTTAAGCAGGAAATGGAGAATGGAAAAGGGCAGCAGTTTGCTAGAGATAAAAGTCATTTGGCTCGCCTGTGTGGCTGCCTCTAAGCTTGCAAGAGTGTGCATTCCTCGAGCAGGTCTGCCAGCTCTTAGCTCTGGCCACTTGCGACTGTCTGAATCGTCACCCAATAAAAGGCTGCAAATAAGTTTGAAGCGAGAGAGAAGCTGCAGCCGAAAGATGCAAAAGGAAAAGATGGCGAAAGAGGGCAGCTTCGAGAGGGAAAAACCAAAAGTTGGGCGCGAAAAGTGGGGGAAAAAGTGGGAAAAAAATGTTCGAAACAATGAGGATTGCTCTTTTGGCTCTTTGCTTTGGTGTGCAGTAGAAATCTTTTATCAGCATCATGCCCAAACGTCAATGTGTCGATACAAAGACCAGAGCGAGCAGTCTTTAAAAAGGTTCCTCATGGCACCACTGAACTCGACTGGGCCTCGCTCGCTCACAGGCGCGACATGGAAACCACTTGGCCAACCACTGGCGCAATGGCCTTGATGGCCACACACCATCTGCTCAGGACGAGCAGTCTCCTGGTGGTGAGACAGTTGACATCCTTCAAGCTGAGCGTGTTGAGTCTCTCGCGCAACTGTCTGTTCTTGGGTCCACTGGCCGAAGACTGCAAGCTCTTCAGCTCTGAGCTGAACTCGCCCTCCAACTCCTTGAGGATGCTCTCCTGCAACTGGGTGCACGCCATGTCAGTCGCTCCAGTCAGTGTCTCGAGACTCAGCTGGGACTTGTATCTAGCCAGAGCTAAGGAGGCCTCGTCCACGGCAACCTGGAACATGAAGTGGACCACCTTGAAGATGGCGCTGGTGAAACGGGCAATGAGGCCTGGCTCGATTGGGTTGCCATTGTCATCGTAGACTGTCTGCTCGGACGCCTTTTCGACCACCTTGTTTTGGAGCTCGCCCTCGGTCAGCTTGCCGTCGTGGTCCGAGTCTGCCTCGCCAAAGCCCTTCTTGCCCTCCTTGAGGGCCTGCACTCCGCGCTCAACAGCCTCCTGCTGGGCGGCCATTGTTTCGGTGGCCACTCCCTGAAGGGTTGAGAACAAGGTCTGGAAGGTCTTGGCCGCGCCCTCGTTCGTCTTCTGGCTCATGATCGACCTGAATTGGTCGCGAGCTCTGAGACAAAAGTCGGAGAAGATTGCCTTGTTCTCCTCGTTCACAGTTGACAGCTCATCATCGTCGCTTGGGAAGAAGCCAGCCCGCGAAAAGTCGTCATCGTGCTCGTCAATCTCTTGCCCACTTGCAACACACACTCCCAAAGCCACAAAGGCCACCAAAAGGATTTGCAATCTGTTCATTGTGCTGCCAATTTTCACTCTTCTCTTCCTTTCTGCTTGATGATACTGTTTTCTCCTACGATACTCTGAATTCTATCTCGCCCACTTGGTCTTGTTCTTGCAACAGAGACACAGATAGATAATTGTCACCTTTTTGTTTCCCTTATGGAAGCCTGAAAAATGCTCGCAACCAACTTATATAGTGGCTGGGCCCAGTCTAAAATTGTTCCAGATGATCGGAAAAGACAAAATCAGAATGGTACATTCTATTCCAATTCGGAATAGAATGTCCCAAACTCGCGCCACCTCCAACTCGGGCCCATAGAAACACCGCCCCACTCATCATCTGGGGCGACCTTCACGCGCAACTATCGAACTCTTGGTGGTAGAGGTAGAGGGAGAGATTCCTGTCGGTGGGGCTTAAAATAGGCCTGACGGCCGACAAACTGGAGCCACATGATCTCAAATATGTCATATAGACTGACTCGTGAGCCTCATCATGGGCAATGGCCCTTTTTCGGGCTGGGTGGGACACACCTCCTTATGTTTTCGGGTAGACACGCCCTCAAGTGCGTTGAGCCAACGAGTATTTCCCGCACGCGAGGACCGCGCGGGCGAACTTTCCGGGCAAAATTACCCGCGTTGTCCGCCAGGGTCAGCACAGCGCTCGGATCTGATGTGATAATAGGGCAAAATTATTCCCACACAATCAGGTAATTGTGGAATTTCTTTAAATGTTCTCTCTAGCTCCCCACTGGGATTGGCGGCCAACTTTTTCGAGGAGAGAAAAGGGTGGGCGAGACAACTGTTGGACCAAAACTATCATGAAGTATTGAGACTATTCAAGGTAAACAAATGCAGCATGGGAGAAAAAACTGACATCTGCTACCCTCTGGAACTGCAGCAAATTTCGAAATGTAAGAAACCAAGAGACAAGCGCCCGAAGGCTAAGGTAACCACAAGTTGGAGGAGGAGAAAAGATGAGGAGTTGGCCAAATTGTTTGAGTGCAAATTGAGTTGTCTTCGCGGGAGCAGAAAGAAGACAAGCTCACTTGAAGGAGACAATTGAGCAGGAGGCCAATTGTGGGGCCTTGTCGACAGGAGGCGAGCGGAGGTCAATTGTTGGCGAGACAATTGTTGTTTCAGTTCTGGAGCCACCACAACATGGCCGAGAGGCCCTTGTGGCAGTTCCAGAAGGCAGCTAATTTGACAGCTTAATTACAGGTGCCATTAGGAGTGGCACTGGTAATTGGACAAGCGAGACTGGCCAATTTGGCTTGTATGTCAGCCAGCGGGCGACACACAAGCCCAAGAGGCGGAAACTTGGCCGTCTTGTCGCCGAGTGGGCCCAACAGACAGGGGGCGGCAGTCAGTGGACGAGATGCGGCCAGAGACGAGGGTGCGAGAGTTGTCGTACGAGAAGCAGAGGCAGCAACACAAACAGAGACACGCAGACGCAGAGACGAGCTGCAGTGGCACAGGCGCGTCTGGGGCGCTCAGACTGTGTGTCATGAGAGAATAGGGCGCGTGATGATTTGCGCGAACACCTGAAATTCGCCACTCCACAGCGCACAGGTTGAAAGATGAAAAATGACCCTATAATGAGCCGTCCATGCAAGTGGGCGGGTCGAGCGCGCCTTTTGGGCGCGGGAGCCTCGCGGAGGCTGAGGGGGCGCCACTGCAGAGCGCCGGTGGGGCCGAGGGGAAGCTGCTGCGATTTCCAATTTATAATTGGCACCGGGCGGCCACAAAGGGCGGCCAGTGAGCGGCGGAGTAGGTCTGGGGCCGCAGGGAAGGTTTGCGGGGCCGAATCGACTGGCCAGCACCTGATGACGTGCGCGCGGAGAATCGATCAAAAGGCCGCTCGCCACTGGCCGGCCTCTATATCTGGTGGGCCGCGCGGGTCAGCCTCGCGTGCAGCCGGCCGGCCGCTGGACTTCGGGCGGAATTCAGCCAGGCGGAAGTGGCCCGTGTGTGTGTGTGCGCGCGCGTTGGCAGGCCGGCGGCGGATTAGCGCCCGTGGCGAGATTTGGCGCCGCACGAGGAGGAAGCGTCGGAGCCAATATTGTGCGCGTGTGGCGTGCCCACTGGAGACTGTATGCTGTATACTGTAGAGACTGTATACTGCAGACTGTGTACGTTCGACTGCGAACTGCCAGCGACCAGCGACCAGCGGCCGAGTGTCGGCGGCCCGCAGACAGTCTGTCGCTGGGAGGCTGTCCCCTTCTGGCGTTGCACACTCGGCCGGAAGCGGCGCGGCCCCAAGCTGGTCGCCGGCAGTTGGGCGCTCGTGCCTGCTCGTCGCCTTCCTCTGTCCACGGGCCTTCCTCTCTGCTCGCCGGCCGCCGGAGGAAGGCCAGAGGAAAACCATTAATTATTTGGCCGGCGGACGCAAGCCGCGCAGGCCGCTCGCGCACCATAACAATAACACGGCCAGCAAGCCGCAAACTGGCCCCACGCGCGAGCTTGTCCTCCTGAGTGTCCTGCGAGGCGCCTCGGCGAGCGCTTGAGCCCTTGGGTCTGTTGTGCGACGATTGCGCGAGCTCTCCGCTTGTCTGTGGCTGCTTGTCTGCGGCTGCTTGTAGTTGTTGTTGGTGTAGTTTTGCGCCAAGAGGCAGGCGCCCCAAGGGCAACAGGGACTTTTTGGCAGCTCTGCTCTTGGCGACACCATTTTCTCTCTCGTCGCGCTCGCCTTTATCTGCCCAGCGGGCGCACAACCGCAGCCAAAAGGCAAACTGGCCCAAACGAGAGCCACTAGAAGTGGGCCGGCGGTTCACATTTTGAGAAATTAGCCAACGGCGCAAAAGACAAATATTGGACAACGACGATCGCACAACAGTTGGCCTCTGCGAGGTGTCACTGCGTGCGCCAGACTGTCCGCCGAAAAGCCACTTTGCTGCTCTGGAAAGTCGCCCGCAACACTTCCCGCCGACAGTCGTCCGCTGCTGAGCTTGAACGAGCCGCAAACTGAGCTCCATCCAAGCTCAGCCTTTTGCTCAGGGCCAGCAACAAGAACCCAAGCACAAAAGGCACACAAATTCCGCTAAACTGTTGTCGCGCTCGCCCGCCTTTGGGCCCCATTGATTAATGATCTTTGGCTGGCCCAAAACAGCGCAAAACGGCCCAAAACGGCCAGTCTAACAGAGACGCCCGTTCACCTATTTGCCAGCCATTGGCGCGCTCCTTTGACAAATATTCATATTTTATGATCGTCAGTGTCCAGCGTGCTTCCTGTGGCCAAACATTGGCCATTTTCTCGCCCTTTTCTCTCCCTCATTTCTCTTTCTTTCCCTTTCCTCTGCTTTTATTACCTCCGCACTCTGCCGCTCGCACTCTGCGGCCAAAAGTGGCCCTTTCATTGCGCTCTGCTCGCGCCAACTGGCCACTTTTGTTGCCCCAAACAGTCTCAAGTCTGCCCATTGGGCCCAATTGGACGATCAAGCGAGAAAGAGATGCCCCAAAAGGGTGCCTCTAAGGCGCGACAAGGTGCCTTTCGAGTTGCGCCAACTCGGCCAAGCAACTCGAAAGTGTCTTTCTCGGACACGCAAGAGAGTGGCCGTTCTGCTTGGGAGTCGCTTTCACTTCTGCCACTTTCCTCGTGGAGCTCGAGCTCGCCCTAAGTGTCGGCTCCATTGTCCCTAAGGCCGCCCCTCCTGGACTACACACTAGCACAAGACAAGGTCGTGCTGCCGGCAGAGCAGGAGTACAAAAGTGAACAGTTGGGCAGAGGAACAATGCAGAGAAGATGTGGCCTTCTCGTGCAGTTGAGCGCGTTGCAACTTTCAGGCAGGCGAGTTGTTTTTTGTTTTCCCCTCGAAAGAAGTGTGCCTTTTCACTTGGGCTCGACTCTCTCGGCGCGCCCTTGTGGCATGCGGCCACGCTGGACAAGGTTGCGCCCGTTGCCCAAGCGCCAACTCGCGCGTATCCAAACGAGCTCAAACGAGCCGGCCGAGCTTGGGCGAGAGCAGCCAGTCCAAGTTGGACGAGCATTTCGGCCACTTTAGACCTTTTCATAACACACAGAGACCATAGACAAGGAGCGCCCCCCTCTTGGCCCATTGATGCGAGTCCCAATTGGGCCGCAGATGCACTGGCGCGCCTTCGAGCAAGCCTATTACGGTGGTTCGCTCGGCTGCCACCAGGTGGCGCGCGCGTCGCTCGGCCGCACGCCAATGGGAGTGAGCGCACATCTGTGTGCAGTTGGTGCGAGAGGATGCTGCTGGGCCAAAACAAACAGTGTTCGGCGGCCGTCTTGCTCGAGCGGCAAGACGAGCTCGAGTCTGAACTCCGAAGAGCTCCACAACTTTGGAGTTCAACCAACGAGGTCTTGGCCGAGCCGGACACGCTCAATTGGGAGCAGTCTTGGCCGAGCTGCGCGAGAACTGCTGCGTGAGGCGCGGGAGGCACTGGATGCGCCCACTGGCAGACCGCGAGAGGCAATTAGCCAATTAGGCGTCGTGTTACGAGCTGGCAGCTGAGAGGGACTGTTGCTTGGAATGAGAGAGCTGAGGGTTGTCTGAAAATGAGCTAAAAAGAGTCTTGAAATGGGCTGAAAAGAAGGCCTGAAAAGAAGAGCTGAAAAGAGTCTGAAAAGAGGGAAGCTAAGGAGAGAGAAATGTAAGATGAAGGAACAGTTTGAGTACTTACTTTGACCGACGTGGGCCTTCTTCATCCATGGATAGATTTGCGGCGGGGTTGTGGTTGGCGTGGCTGCGTTGCTACTGTTGGTGGTTGAGTTGTTCTGGTTGGCCTGGGTGGTTGAGTTTTGGTTATTCTGGTTATTGTTGTTGTTTGCGGCCCTGTTGGACTTGGTGTTGTTGTGCGCGCCATGGTTGTTCGTGGGAGTGGTTGGGGTTGTGTTTGGAGTATTGTTGTTGCTTGGGTGTTGCATTGGGGCCGTTTGGTTGGGCTCTAGTTTGAGCGAGACGCTGTTGGTGCGCTGGTTTTGCTGGTGCTGCTGGTGAGCGAGGGCCACAGCGGCCGCGCCTGCCACTGCAGTTGCGAGCGCGCTGGCCGGCTGCTCGTCCTGCAGGAGATGCTGCTGCTGCTGCTGCTGCTGCAGGTGGTGGTGGTGCAGTGCGGCCTGTTGCTGTTGCTGTTGGGGCTGTTGCAGGTGCAGCTGGCCGGCCGTTTGGTGGGCAGCGTGCGAGTGCGAGTGCGAATGTTGGTGCGAATGCGACTGGGAGTGCGTGTGGTGCTGCTGCTGCTGATGGTGCGCCTGATGCTGCTGCTGCTGGTTGTGGTGGTGGTGGGGGAGCTGCTGCTGCTGGTGGGGCTGCAAGTGGTGCGAGTGTTGCTGCTGCTGCTGTTGCTGTTGTTGCTGGTGGTGGTGGTGTTGTTGTTGCTGGAGATGCGCGGCCACGTGGTGCTGATGGTGGGGCGCCGGCGGCTGCTGCTGCTGCTGGAGGTGCGGCTGCGTCTGGTGCTGCTGGAGGTGGGCCGCGTGGTGCTGGTGGTGCGTCTGCGGCGGCGGCCCACCAGCCGCGCCCACCTGGTACACTTGCGCGGGCGCCCTCTGCTGCTGCTGCTGCTGCTGCTGCAGGTGCAGAGGAGGAGGCGGCGAGCTCGGCTCGTAGGCGCCCATCGCCAGCTGGTGGTGGGCGGCCTGCGGAACTGCGGCCGGCGGCGGCGTCTGCTCCAGTTGCGCGTGCGAGTGGTGCAACAGGGCGGCTGCGGCGGCCGCCACGTCGCCCCCGCCGCCGCCTCCAGGCTGCATCTGCATGGCCATCTGTTGCAGCTGCTGCTCGTGCTGCGCCGCCACCGACACGGCGCCCATTTGGCTGTGGGGCGGCTGCTGCGCCTGCAACTGGCCGTGCGCCGAGTGGTGGTGGTGGTAGTACTGATTGGTTAGCGATTGCATCTTCCTTCACTTGAACTCTTCCGGCTAGCTAGCTAGTTGGCCTCTGGGGCCTCAATAAGTGTCTCTGTGAGCACTCTTATTCCCTCTCTCTGACTTCTATCTCTCTGTCTTGGCGCTCTCCAATCCAATCTATCCAACTTCAGCTGTTTGACTCGCTGGTGTCCGTCGCACTGCAGCTCGTCTCTGGGCCTCTCGCTTAGCTCAGTGGGGCCAGTGTGTTGCCCTGATGCTGCACGCAACTCGCTCTGCTCTGCTCTGAACGCCTTGGGGGCCTCTCTCTGACTGGCGCGCGGGAAGCAAGGGCGACAAACGACTGACTGAGACTTGGTGGCGGCGCAACTCGTGCAAGACTGCCGGCCGAAGACTAGGACTGGCGCTGATGTGATGTGATGTGGCGCCGACCAGGAGCGACCTGCCTGCCAGCTGGACTAGTTGTGTGCTCTACTGGCTGAGGTGCGCTGCTTGAGTGTGCTCGTCCTGAGCTGAGGCGCGCAAAGAGGGGGAGGCGCCGCGCCAGAGGAAACGCGCGGAGCTGAGCTGAACGCCGGCGAGCCAGCAGACACGCAGACAGACAGACAGACACACGGGCGCACAAGAAGGTTGGGAAAATACACACACTTACAGACACACGCACAGACAGACAGATGCGCGCAGAGTGAGCGGAGTTGCGGAGACGAGCTCGCTTCAGACGACACTTTGATGTGATCCGATTGCTCGTGCGCGCATGGAAATGGAGCCGCTTTCATTTGCAATTGCGCCAAATCGAATGAGACTAACTCGTCTGCTCTTGTGTTGGGCGAGCACTGCGCATGAGCTGTGGGCGCACTTGGGCCGCCCACAGTCGTCGCCACCATTGCGCCCGCCGGCTCTTGTGGGGCCCCATCGAGTTGGGCGAAACTGGGCCGAGTGGGCCGAGTGGGGCCCCTCCTGTGTTCGAGCTGCAAGCTGCAGGCTGCAGACAAGGTCTAGCTGCAGATTGCAGATCGCAGACTCTCTCTAACTGTCTTCCTGCAGACAGTGGCTGGCAGGAGCGCCAGACTGGCGGCCGCCCCGAACGAGCCGCCCAGCAGCATGCGACATATCGCACGCGCGGCCCACCGCCAGCGCCATCTGTTGGCCGAGCGGCGAGTTAGCGCGCGCACTTCACCCGCACACTGCCAGCCGCGCACTGTGCAAGCCTCGCACACTGTCAGCCTCGCACAAACTGGCCCAAGCACAAGCATCAGGTTCGCGCCGCAGCTCAAAGCGCAAACCCATTATAGGGCCGTTCCTGCAACTCTCTGCCTGGCGCCAGTTGGCCGTCCAGCATTGGCCCGCCGCTTGTTGCTGCTTGTTGCCGCTTGTTGCTGCTTCTTGCTGCTTCTTGCCGCCTCCTCGTCCACCGCCGTTCGCCGCCGGCCGGCCCGCAGCTCAGGTCGGGCGGCGCTCCGGGCCAGTCGGCTGACTGGGACTAGTGGACTCTGAGCGGCTGGCCTTCCACTCGGGCCAGTTGGCGGCCCGACTGGAACAGTGCACGCCGAGAGGGGCCGAGTGGAAAGCCGGGCAGAGCTGGGCGTGCTTCTGCCGTTCGGGCGCACCACTTGGACTCGGACTCGGACTTGGAGGAGTCGCCGCCTCTCCGGCAAGAGGCAACAGGCTGCCCTTTGGGCCGTCCCGCAGACTCGGCGGACTGCGAGGGGCGGCCCAAAGGCGTGCCGTCGCGCAACAAGCGTCGCCGGCGCAAACTGGCCGCCAGCCCCGGGGAGAAACTGCAGTTCGCGCACCAAAGCAGAGCGCAGAGTTGGCCAAAGGGCAGCGCATGGGAGTCCCTCTTTGTGTGGCTTGTGTGCGCCTCTTCTCTTCTCTTTTCTCCTCTCCTAAGCACTGGGCTGCCCATTGAAGTGGTGCGAGTTCGTTGGGAAATTGTTGCTCTTTTCGGGCCGCTTGGCCTTGTTGTTGTTGTTGTGGCGGCCAGTTCGCCGCTTGTTCTCGGCCGAAAGAGAACAGCCGCGCCAAGTTTGCGAGCGAGCAAACTTGCACAGAAGTGTGTGCGGCTGACTGGCTGGAGCACAAAGAGAATGAAGCACCAGGCTGCAAGCTTGCACACACGAGAACTTGCAGTTGATCTTGGCGCAGTTCTGCCACGCTGGCTGGCCGGCTGGCTGGCCAAAGTGCGGCCGAGTGAGCAAACAATCATCGGCCAGACTGGAGAAGTAGTTGGCTAATCAATCGAAGCGCAACGCAACTGGCGCGCCCAAAACACTGCGCCAGCTTGGCCGCCGATCCCAATGGAGCGCAAAGTGGCACTGCTCCATTGGGATCTCCGCCCGCTGGCTCATTAGTCGTGCGCAACATGCGACCATTTTCACTATATAACCATTATGATTTGGCCCAACGGCGAGCTACCGCTTTTTGCCTCAAATTTCTTGGCGCCGCCACCACTCCAGAGGATGTCTCTTTGGACGCCTCTGGCTGTCTGCTGAGAGAGCTGCTTTTCCTCGGCCAGTCAGACGGGCCAGAAAGAGAGAGCGAGAGACTGTCTGAGCGCCGCAGTCAGTCTACAGTCAGTGTACAGTCAGTGTATAGGCAGAGGCAGACGCCCGCACACAAGAGCAGGCCAGTGCATTGGAGAGGCAGTGTTAGCCAGCAGTCAGCCAGCAGCCAGCAGGCAGTAGACAGTAGACAGTAGACAGTAGAGACTAGGCAGAGAGCAGGCCCGACGCACTGGGCGCGACCTGTTCTCTCGTGCGCTGAACTGCGGCAGTGAGCAAGCCGCACACACTCTCAGGCCGCTCACAACACGACGAGTTGCGGGCGGCGAACACTCGCGCGCCACTCGCAACACTCACTAGCCAGCCAGCCAGCCAGCCAGCCAGCCAGCCAGCCAGACCAACGAGAGCCACAAGAGCAACTTGTTGAGAAGATAAGATGATCCTAATTTATGGCGCTGATTTTGAGTTATGTGCTCCCCTCGGTTGGCCAGGAATTTGCCTTTGCGCGTCCCAAGCACAAGCGCAGACGACTCCAATGCCCAATGGGCCAATGGGCCGCCCCAAAGCGCAGACTGTGCGCCCTGAACGCCGGCCGCTTTCGCCCATCTCGCCATCACCTCGGGCCTATCGAATTCTCAGCCAGTCCACAGAGCCAGTTGGGCTTCCTGCCAGCTCTTAGTGCTCATTGCTCAGAGCTCAATTCTCAGCTGCAGCTCGAACACGAATTCGAATTCGAATGCGAATTCGATCTGCTCGCTTAGGCCGAACGCGATCCGGTTGCGTTTGCCGCGCTGGCATCCAGCCGAAACAGCAGAAACACACACTGAGCTCGAGCTTTGGCGACTTTCATTTTTGCATTATTCTCCTAATGAAGTGACCCCGATTCGCCGGCGCACATTTGCCTCTGGCCCAAATTGGAACAAATTCGACCAAAGAGCAACAACAACAACAACAAGCTCAACCACAACCACCGAAGAGCAGCTAGCATTGAGCCGGCTGCCAGTTGGCGCCAATGGCTGCCAGCTCGACTTCCACAAGATTTCCGCGGGGCTTTCGAGCAGCAGCTCCTTAGGGCAGCCTTCGAGTAGGCAAAACAGAGCTCAAAAATAGAGCCCAAAACAGAACTCTGCTCACTTTTGGGCTCTATTTTCGAATTGGCCGCCGGTGTTTGGCTCTCTGCTTCTCTACAGTCTGTCTCTCGCATGTCAGAGAGCACAGTGCGCAGACTGGCCGGCGCACAGTTGCTGGGCCAGAGAGGCGAACATGCGGGCGCACCTCAGCTCCTCTGGAAGACTCAGAACACCGGCGGACTGTCACGCGGGCGCTCCACTGGCGCCAGTGGACGCGCGAGCCCGGCCGGCAAAAGTATGATTAATGCGCCGCCAATTCATTGGCACGCCAATTCACGTCGGCCTCACGTTGATATCTAAATTGTGCGCCAGTAGTAGAGCTTCGGCGCGCCAGTTGGCCGAGCGGGCGCGCTTATAGTGGCGCACACAGTCCCGCGGCCTCACTGGCCCAATGTGGCCGCACACAAGCAGCAGCAGCAGCACAAGGGAGCTTGTGCCTCTCGCAGAACTCTGCACGCGTTCACTCGAAGCCATTCGATTGGCCTCTGGACTTGGCTCTGTTGGTAGTTGCGTGCCACTGGGGCCAACTGTGCGCCCCATTGCAACACTGCAAACAACAATGGCCGGCGAACACTTTGTCCAGTTTGCACGCGAACAGTTTGCATAGGCCAGCAGTGTGTGTTTAAAAAGCGAGTGCCAACCTTTTCCATTGGCGCGCGCTCACTCTTTTCGCCGCCCGCCAGCTATAGTATTGAGCGCCCATTCTGCATTGCTCATTTGGCGCTTCGAATGCGCCGCCAAATGAGCAGCCTCGCACGGCCCCAAGGTTGCGCCGCCGGCCACAGATGCCCTAACTACAGACGCTCGCAGCAGCGCGCCGACAGCGAGCCCAAACCGACGGGCGCTATAAATCATCTGTGGGCCCAGTTGGAACACAGTCTGCGCGTCCATGTTGCTCCTCGTGGGCCCTGTTCGTGGGCAAACAGAGCTCGAAGCTGAGCTGCGGCCGATCAAGTCTGCGAGCTGCCAATCGGCCGGAAGACAGCCGGCCGGCCAGTGGAGGTCGAGCTGGACTGTTGGAAAGTGTGCTCTCTGCTCGAGCTGGACTAGCGGAAGAGAGAGACTGCGGCCGATGACTTATGGCTTAGTGGCTGCAGATTGGCCAGGGCAGACCACTGGCAGGATATAGAAGAAGCCGGAAAGGAGACTGTGTGTGTTTGCGGGGGAGGAGAGCGCGCTCCATGCAGAGCTTACCTTTAATTTGGGGTTTCTGCGCGTCTTGGGCCACAGGATGCGGGCCGACCTAAGGGCGAGCTGGCGACCTTCTAGTGCATGAGCGCGTGGTGCTGCAGTTGTTGCAGGTGCGTCTGCTGGCCGGCCTGCTGGTGGTGCTGCGGGTGGGCCAAAGGGTGGAGCTGTTGGTGTTGGTGGTGGCTTAGATGATGGCCCAGTTGGTGGCCCAGTTGGTGGTGCAGTTGGTGGCCAGTGTGGTGACTTCCGCCGGAAGCAGCAGCAGCAGTGTGGTGCAGGTGAGGCGAGGCTGCTGCTGCTGCGGCCGCCGCCACGGCCGCAATCTGCTGCTGCTCGAGCGGCTGCTGCTGCTGCTGCTGGGCCTGCATGCTGATCCGCTGCAGGAGGTTCGAGTGGCCGCCGGCAAACACCTGCGGCCCGATCACAGTCTGGTCCTGGTGGGCGGGGCTGCCGAAGATTGGGGCCGCTGGTTGCTGTTGCTGGCCGCTCGTGTCTCCGTTGCTGCTGCTGCTGCTGCTCAGGCTGTTGTTGCTGCTGGTCCCATTCTGCGCCCTTCCACCAGTGCCGCTCGGCGACAGGTTGCCACTTAAGCCAGAGTGCTGCTGCTGCTGCTGCTGGTTGGCCGGAAGGGGCGCCTGCATGTGCAGCTGACTTGGCGGACTGGCCTCGCGCTGCAGCTGGAGGGGCAGCTGGCCGAAGGGGCCGCCACCCGATTGCTGGCTAGAGTAGGCAGCGCCCCCCTGCAGTCTTGTGTGCGGGCCCAGCGCCAGACCAAGCGGGTGGGCGTGGCTCTGGTGTTGCTGCTGCTGCTGGCTGGCTTGTTGCTGGGCCAGAGGGTGGGCTTGGAGGTGCTGGCTGAGGTGCGGCTGGAGGGCGGCCGCCTGTTGCTGTTGCTGGTGCACCTGCTGCTGCTGCTGTTGAGAGCTCTGCTGGTAGGCCGCCTGCTGCTGCTGTTGTTGTTGTTGTTGTTGCTGGTGCTGCTGGTGCGCGTGGTGCAGGTGCAGCTGCTGGTGGAGCTGGTGGTGCGCCTGGGGGTGTGTCTGGTGCGACTGGTGCTGCTGCGAGCTCTGCTGGTAGGCTGCAACCTGGGTCTGTTGCGCGTGGTGCTGATGCGCCTGGTTGAGGTCGGCCGGGTGTGCGGGCAGCCCCGCCCCCCCGCCAGGCTGGTGGGCGGCCGCGTGCACCGCCGACTGGTGGAGGGCGGCCGCGAACTGCTGGTAGTGCGACTGGGCGGCGAAAAGGTGCGCCGCCTGGCTGGGGCTCACCTTGTTCTCCTTCTTGTGTTTCATGCGCCTATTTTGGAACCAGATTTTGATCTGCCGCTCGCTCAGCGTCAAGTTGTGCGCTATCTCGATGCGGCGCCTTCTCGTCAGATACTTGTTGAAGTGGAACTCCTTCTCCAACTCCAGTGTCTGGTGCCGCGTGTACGTCTGCCTCGTCCGCTTGCTGCCCCCAGTCCCACACGCGCCCTCCGGCTTCTTCATCCATGGGTAGATCTGGTTTCCGGTTGGCGCGCCCCCCGGACTTCCGTTCTGGGCGCTGGCCAGAGCAACGGCGGCTGCTGCGGCTGCTGCTGCTGCTGCGGCCGCCGAGCCCGCCCCATGGTGGTGCTTGCCGAGCTGCTGGTGCTGCTGCTCCAGTTGCTGCTCCATCTGGCGCCTCTTGCACTTCAACTGGCCACTTCCGCCGCTGCCGAGCTTCTTCGCCTCTTCCGGCCACTCTATAGACTCTATAAGAGTGCCTCTCTCCTAGCTTGGTGCTTGCGGCGAGGACTGTGTTCACGTTGGAGGACTGTGTTCACGTTGACTATTCGCGTGGCTCGCACGCACTGCTTGTGGCTCTAGTTTGAGGGCGCCTGTTTGTCTCAAGCTAACCGACAACTGTCTCAACTGTCGACGTCACACTGGCACTTCACTTCACTTCGCTCAGTAAACCTTAGTGCAACGCTCAACTCTAGCCCTAAGGTGTCTCTCTTGAGGCTGCTTCTCGGCGCTCAGTTTCTTGCCTCTTTGTGTCTCTCTTTCTGTTTTCCTCACTCGCCAATGCTTATTCAAGCCAATTCTTCGCCTTCTCCTTCGCCCAATTTGGTTGCCAGAGCGACGCTTGATGCGAGCCAACAACTGGCCCAAGTGGCCAACTCAGAGGCCCAACTCAGAGGCCAACCAAGTCGCCTAATTGCCTTAGACAAACACCAACTGCTCCAGACGCGCAACCTTAGGCCAAGCTCAGAAAGTGGCCCACTTACACTTGTCACTGCCTCAAAGGCCGCAACACAATGGGGCGACTAAAACTGGCTCGACATTGCACACTAGAGACACTCTCTATCTGGCACGCTCCTTTTTGCGTCTCGCCAGCACTGAGCCACTGCTAAGGCGCACCACACACTTGCTAGCAACACTTGCCACTTGCACACAAACAAACAGACAGACAGACAGACAGACAAACTCTCCTTCTTCTTGCTTGAGTGTGGCGAACTTTTTGTCGCTCTTTCGCGCCCAAAGGTTAGCTCTTGGGGGACAAAAGGGAAAAGGCAAAAGGGAAAAGTGGGGCCGCCAAAAAAGGGCTGATGTTTGGGGCGAACTGAGTTGGCCAGACTGAGTTGGGTGGGAGACTGTGTATTGTTTGGGCGACTAGAAGAAATGGATGAGGCAGAGTGGAAATGATAATCTAAAGAATGGTGCTCATTTGATGTTGTTGGCCCGAGCGCACTGCTCTACTGTTGCTTGTGGCACTCTCTGGCTCTAACTTGACTCGCTTAACGCCGCGCACACAAACTGGAGACACACGCACACTAGTTGTGCAGCAGCTCAAAATCCTCCAGCTCTTTGCTAATGTTGTTTTAGCCTCTCCAAGTTTGCCGCCAAAGAGCCACAGTCTACAGTCTACAGTTTACAGTCCAAAGTGCAGCCTCCAAAGATTGCAGGCCGCAAAGGTTCGCCACTCAGCCCTCAACAGGCTGAAATGGGCGAGGAGCAGGCGCAGGCCCACAACTGTGGCGCCTTCTGGCCACAGTGATACACGCACACACTCGCTAAGAGACTGCTCGCACACACACCGGCAGACTCTCTCTCGCTCTGTGTCCCTCTCTCTTGCTGCTTTGCTCGGCGTGAAGCGTTTAATTCGGCCCGCTTGTTGCTGGTTGGAAAAAATTTCAACACAGTGGCAATTCATTTCTGCGCATTGGGCCAATTGGAGTCGCCTTCTAGTGGACTTCTGCTCGCCTGCTAGTCGTCTGCCAGTGGCCTGCCAGTCGCCTCCTAGTCGCCCGCTGCCCACTGTGTCTGCTGCCCACTGCGAGCCAGCGGCCAGTTTCGTGTGTAAATAGTACACAATTTCTGACTTATATTAAAAGATATGATTTACGGCTCATGCGAGTCCAGCCGCTGGGCTGTGCGCGCCCGCAGCCGCGGCCAGTTGCACGCCACACTAGGCGCGCGCTCTCTCTCTCTGCCCATGTCCAGCCTGCCTTTCTCGCTCGGCCGCCCCTCAGCTCCGGAACGAGGCCGGGCCGACCTTTGCGCTTGCGCCTCCCAACGCCACGCACTGCCCGCCGGCGCCGCCCGAGCAACAGTTGTCGTGGTGCTGCATTCTGGTGGCCCCCAAGAGCAGCAGCAACGCGCCCCCCAAAAGGCCCACTCTGCCGGCCGCACTCTCGAGTGGCCGCCCCAAACTGCCGAGGGCGCCCTCAGCTCGCCCGATCAACAATTGGCCGCCGGGTGGGCGCGCCATCTGGCGGCGAGGGCGGGAAACTAAAGTGTGCGAGCATCGTGCATTCGTGCGCGCGGCGGCCGCCCCGCAGCTGCACGAACTAGTCTGCCGCTCTCCTTCCGCACGCTTCGCACACTTCGCACGATTCGCGCAAAGTTACACGTCTGGCTCTCCTCCAAATCGTACACCGTCTTGCCTCCAATTCGTACGCGCCACTCAAACATCGGCCCAGATCGTCGCCTCGGGCGCTGATTTGGCCGCCGCCAACTCGACGGAGGCCAAATTGATTTTCCGCCGCCCGATCCTCGTCCACCACCAACTCCTCGTCCACCACATCCCAAACCGCCGCCTAATCGGGCTCCATCTGATTCGGCAGCCCAAAGCGCCAGCCCTCCTCAGCATTGGGCAGCCACGAGCAGCCTGGTCACGAACTGCACCAAGCACTGCTGCTGCTCGCCAACCAGTGGGACAGGGACGCTCCAAAGAAGACTGGTGAGGGCCGGCCGACTTTTGGCCCAGCGTTAGTCTGCGAGGCGCGCAAGTTAACAAGATTATTTATTGCACCTATCAAGTTGATCGGGCGCTGCCTTTCTCGCTGTCTCTGTGTGGCTTCGGCCGGGCTCTCGTCCTGCTCTGGGCCCTCGTCTGTTCTTCTGCTCTGGTCCTCTGCTCTTCTGCTCTATTCGAACGGTCAGTTTGCTCTGGATTGTGGCGAGAATGCGTCGAATGCGGCGAATCAGATGGACGCATTCTCGCCACTTGGCTCAGATTCTCATTTTCTCCAAACGGCGCTCCTGCTGCTTTGCATGCGGACCACTCTCTTTGGCGGCGCGTGAGTGTCGAGCTCGCGATTGGAAGCGCCTCTTTTGGCGCCACTCACACGAGTCTGCGCTAACGAACTGGCGAGCTGAGTCTCTCCTTTGCTGCTCACTTCTGGCCGCAAGTTGGCCACTGTGAGCAGCAAACTCTAACTGAGCGGCGGCTCATTAGGGGCGAGCGAAACACTCGAAAAGGGCACGCCTATTTCAGTCTGTTTTTCGCCCAAATCAACTCGTGAAACTGCGCCTGAGCTGACCCGCAAGAGTGGCCTCAATTTGCGGCTCCTAAGCGTCGGCCCAAATGGGCCAGCGCGCACAATTTTGAGCCAATAAAAGTGCCATCTTTATGGGTGGCCAGCGAAGGAAAGAGACTCGTTTGTCACCTCGCGGCCATAAACAAGATCAGGGCCACATCATTGAAAAATAAATCATATTTGGGCCCCAAAGTTTCCAAACACAAACCGCAGCAACTGGTCTAGTTTCCGGTTGCGAGCTAACCTAAGCTAAGGGAACTGCTCCAAAGCGTCGCCCAGAAGTCTGGCAGATGGACTGTGGCTGGACTGTAGCTAGACTGTAGGCTGTTTTTGGCCGCCGAGCATCTTGGGCGCATTGTGCTCTGCACTGTGCCACAAACTCGAGTTGTGCTCGAGCTGTGAGCTCGTATAGGCCGGGCGGAAGTGGTGGACTGGAGCCCGTCGAGCGAGAGAATCAATTTTCCATCCAGCGAGCACACGAGATGTGTGGAAGAGCTGGCTCGTGCTGGCTGGATGGAGAGCTAGTCTGCGGCAGACTGGGACTGGCGAGATAAATCATCGCATATTAATCACGCGCGTCTCCGTCTCTGTCTGGCCATCCATTGTTATCATATCTCGACAGTGCTCTTGTTGTTGTTGTTGTTTTTTCCCCTCGTTTTCCCCTCGTCTTCCCTTAGCTTAGCTTGGGCCCCGCGGGGCTGCCTCAGTGTTGGGCTCAACAGTGGCGCAACAACAAAGAGGATAGGTCGCCGGCGAGTGTGTGTGACAGTGATCAATTTGCATTGCGCCAGTGGTGCAGCGGACGACAAGGAGCGACACAGAGCGACACACTCTCAGAAGAGCGCACGCTCGAGGGACGAGCCGCGCTCAGTGGAGAGCAGCCCGGCCGATTTGGTTACAAGCGCAGAGGATGGAGAGCAAAGGAGGGCGAGCAAAAGGGGGCCTATAAGGCGCCGTGTGTGTGTTTGCAACTCGTGGACTGTGCGCGCCTTTTGGGCCAGTTGTTCGTCGGCGAGCAAATGCGGCGGCCCAGCAGTGGCTTTTGGCCTCCTCATGGAGCTCTGTGCTCTGCTTTGTGCTCTGCTTTGTGCTTTGCTTTGTGCGGCTGGCAGTGGTTCGCACGCTGTGGCGACAGATTTTTCCAACGACGCGCCAAAGAACAACAGACAGACAGACAGACAGACGGCCGAGAGTGAGTCTCGAATGGACGGGCGACATCGGCGAGCAGTTTGTTTGCGCGCCCCAGTCTGACAGGCTGCACACACACACAGCGAGAGGAGCAGCCGTCAGGCTCTTCTGGCGGCTGTTCACTTCTCGCTTCTTTCTGCTCGCTGCCTGTGGACCTTTGCCAGCTTTTCGCTCAGAGACGAGCCGCTGACTTTGGCCTGGCTCTGTTTGGCCAAATTCAAATTGACTCAGCGGCGCCAATATTCAATGCGGGCTTTGAGAGCTGCCACGCCGCACGAAACGAGGCCAGTCTTTGCCACCGTCGCCCGCGGATTAGCCTGCGCGCCCGGCAGGAGTCTGTGCGCCACTTGGGCTCAGGCGCGCCCAATCGATGACGAACAACCCGAACTGCCTATAACTTGGTATAACTTGGTATAACTTGGCTCGGGCCACGCAAATGCAAGTCCAATGCAAGTCCAATGCCCCCAAAGCGCCCAAATGGCCGCCGACCGTCGTCATCCATTTGGGGCTGCCGTTCGGGCGCCTAATGAGCCCGAGCTGGAGATTGAATCATATCTGCGGCCAGCGAGCCAGTTGCACTAGTCTCACTGCGCTAGTCTCACTGTGCGGCAGTCTCTCTCTGCGGCCCAACTTCTCCCAAGTGTCCGCAGTGCCAACCAAGTGAAGTCCGCAGTGAACACACGCCACGCCCAACGGGCTTAGCGACAGGCCGGAAATTGATTTTGCCACTTCCGGCCGCGCTGGAAAGAAGCCCCAGTCAGTCGGCTGGTGTGGCTTGCTCGCCCAGCTCCACTGGGTGATGCTGGGCCTCCTAAGGGCGCGCGCTTATAGACACTGGGCGGGCCGATTTATCAAGTGGCCGGCCGTTTGTTTGGCCGCTTAGATATTTCAATTTCCTGCCAAAAGTCGGGCGGGCAAAAGTCGCGCTTAGATCAGGCCCAAGCGATAAGCTCGCCGAGGGTTGCTTGTCGGCGCCTAGCGGGCGGAAGTGGCGCCTATCTGTGGGGGCGAATCTGCGAGCTTTGGCGGAGCTTCGGGCGAGCTTTGGGCGAGCTTTGGGCGACTTTTGAGAAACTGGCCGCCAGTGCACATTTATCACCCAGAGGAGGCCTTGCTGCGGGCGAGGAGCAGCTTCCGCAACTGTTCGCAGCAAGAAGACGCAGACCAAGTTGGCCTAAGGCCAAGTGTCCTAAGGGCTGCAGACTGGGCCTCCTAAGGGCTGCTGCACTGGCGCTCGCCCGCCGGAAGGGAGTCTGCCGCCCGCGAGACGCCCCAAACCAAATCCCCCAAGTGTCGCCGTGCTCACAATCAATATAGATTAGGGCTGGCGTTGGGCGGCGAGATGGAAATTTGAAAAGCTCGCCCAACTTTCCAGCAAGTTTAGATGCGCCACATTCGCCGCCTGGCCAAAAGGGGCCAGATTATCTCGCCAGCGCGAGAGGAAGAAGCTTATCGAGCGAGCGCCAGATGCGCCCTCTCGCGCGCACTGTCCACTTGGCGGCCTGTCCACTGGCCCTAAGGGTGGGCGCTTTTATCTCGCCGCGCGGCCAATCATTAGGCGCGGCGCCCACTCCTCAGGGCTGCTTATCGGCGCCCACAGATCGAACTCGACGCAAGGCGCACACTCGCGCGCACCCCAACCATTAGGAGCAGCGCCCAGACCCACTCTCTGGCCGCGTCCTGTTGCTCTGGGCCTTCTGGGTGGCCCCGCAGAGCTGGCCACTTGTGCGCCTCCTCAACTCGCTGTGTGGCCCAGCTCGAGTGATGCGAGAGACTCTCTTCAGTCTCGCTCGTTTTTGACCGAAGAGAAGTCCAGAAACTCGCAAGTGGCCCGAACTGAAGTTCTCTCGAGCGCCCAAATATAGAAGAAAACGGCCGCTCCTAAGGGCCACTTGCAAGTTGCAGCTCGGCCTGAACGCTCGCTCGTGTGGACCTTGCGCAAGTTGGACAACCTCAAAGAAGCTTAGGGCAACTTTTGTTCCCGCGCGCCCACGAGTCACGCAAGCGCGAAGAAGTGCTCTTATGCAAAAGAGCAACAAATAATTGCCCACTGACGAGGAGTAAAAAGTTTTCTTCCTTTTTGCACTGCTCCTTTTCGAATAATTAGCTTCTGTTTTTCTCTCTTCCTCCATCTCTGCCTCTTCTCTGCCTCCTCTTTCCACTTCGCGCTGCTTCTGGCGCCACGCTGGCTCTCCAACTTTTGTGTGTGCGTGGCCGCAACGAGCAAGCGACACAGACACAAACATAGACAGACACACAAACATGGACAGACGCAAACATGGACTCAAACGCAGACTGTCTGTGGGTGCGCGTGCCTGCCGCTCGCGCTCGCTCTCCCTCGACGTTCAGGCGGCTCCATTTGGCTTGCCATTGTTTGTGGAAATTTATTGTTATTCTCTCCTGTGCGTGCTTGTCTCTCTCTCTCTCTCGCTTGCTGCTCCCAAACGGCGGCCAAACCTCATCAGAGCAGAGCCCAACATTCGCTCGCCTGTGCAGCTCCTCTCTGCTGCTCGGCCGCACTTCTTTTGCGCTCGTTCTGCCTTGTGCTCGGCTTGCTTGTCGCCCTTGCTGCTCGCCCACCAACCAACTGCAGTCCGTAGTTCGTATAGAGCAGAGCTTATTATCCGGGCGGGCAGCCTGCCACTCAGCCCGCATGTGTCCAGTGCAAAATCGTCGCCACTTTCTGCATGAGGGCGGCTCTCCTAAGGGCAGCTCTTTTCTCTCTTTCTCGCTCTCTGTCTCTGCAACAACCAAAGCCCCAAAGAGTCGCCGACACGCAACGAGAATTGATATTGATTAGTTGCAACCATTCTCCGCAGACACTCTCTCCTGTTCCCCACGAGAAGCAACCCGCCTCACACACTCTCAAACAGCCTCACACACTCTCCAACTGGCCGTCCAAAGAGCCAGCGACAAACTTGACACTGCTTGGGGCCTCTATATTTGCGTGCGCAATCATTTCATCGTAAAATTTGCATTTGAGCACTTTTCTCTCGCCTCTGCAGCTTGGCCTTAGTGCTTTGGAGGCGACTTTGCCCACTTAGACGATCTGGCGCCCACTCTCAGGCCGCCGCCTCTTCGTCTCTCTCTCTGGGTTGTCTCTTTTTAAAAGATAGGCCCATTTTCTCTGTGACATCTAATTTATGGCCACTCTTGGGCCCTTTTCCGCTGAGGCGCCTCGTTCTGTGAGGACGAAAAGAGGGGAAAAAGTTGCCTCTTTTGCTCTCTGTGGGCCCAATTCATAGGCAGGATGCAACTCAGACTCTCCCATTTGTGCGCCTGTCTCCTGCGTGTCAGGCCGCCTGTCTGTGTGGCTCGCCGCCGCTGCCAATGGATAGTGCAAATTGACGATTTGCGTTTTCGTGTCCTTGTTGTTGTTGTTGTTGTTGTTGCTGCAGTTGGCCGGAAGTGGAGAAGTGAAACTAGAAGTGGAACTGCAACCAGGAGTGCAAGTGGAAAGGACGAGGCTGGTCTAATGTGCGCCCAGCAGACGCATTTATCACAGCTGGAATATAGTTCGAGAGGCCAAATGCAAACACCAGCTCGCCGAGGCAACAAACTGGTGCCGGAAGCTGGTCTGCGGCATTCTCGGTGATGCAGAAACTATAACTTTGGGCTATAACTTTTCGAGTGGCGCAGATTCTGCACTAGAGTTTGCCACTGTCTGCCATGTCTGGCCAGAAGTGGCGCTCGATTGGGCTCCATTGGCTCGATTGGCTCGATTGGCTGAGCGCTTTTGGGCGCCGAAGAGAGACTAAGGCCCAAAAGTCGAAGCTTGGCCGCGGACACTCTTCCGCCGGGAGACAAAGGAATTTGCCGCGGGCCATTTTGCATGGAGAGGCCTCAGCTTCGGCGCATTAGACGCTCCAAGTTTCTGTCTTTTGGAAAAGCGCAAAGTTCCAAATAAGCAAACAACTATTTCACGCTTCGCACGCTGCCACAAGTCTCCTTCTCTCTGTCTCTTTCAAGCACAATTTCTCAAGCACAAACACAGGTGCGCGCCGCACACAGTCTGCAATTTCACGTGGCCAGTTGTTCGGCGTCTCTCTTTCTCACTGCGACTTTTCCTCTTTGCTCGCTTTGCTCACTCGGCGCCAAAGGATGCCAAATGCACACTTAGGGCCAGCTGCTCTTCTCTGGCGCGCCATTAATTGAACGGGCCATTAATTGATGGGCGAAATTCAATTAAAATCAATACTCGCCACAGTCTCTGATTCACACGCACACAGTCACAGAGACTTTTGCGTGACACTGGCGAGCGCCACTGTGTCGAATGCGTCCACTCTTCTCCAACTTGAGTCGCCTTCTCTCAATCACATTCGAGCGTTCGATTGGACGAGGCTTGCAAGTCGACTGGAATCGAGCCCCAAAAGTGGTGAGCGCCGCACACAGACTGCACAAATGGATGGCAAAAATGGTCCTCGAGATGAGCCTGTGAATGCGCGTGGCAAACTGTGGCCAGTTTGTGTGTGTGAGCGAGATTGTTGCTTGGGATGAATTTCAACTCTGAATTTCAATTCTGAATTTTGGACTCTGGATTTTGAATCTTTGGCCGCCGATTTGGAGGTATTTTTCGGCCGATTTGGAGCCAGCGAGAAGGACGAGCGTTTGTTTGGAAGTTGGTCGAGATAAAATGGAAGCGCATGATTATTTATTGCCGAAGAGAAAAAAGTGAAAAAGGTTGCCTTTTGGCCCCGAGGCATTGGGGCGGCCGAGCAGAAGAAGAAGCAGAGGCAGAAGAAGTAGAGGTTGCGGTTGAGGAAGAAGAGGCAGAATTAGAAACAGACAAAGATGGTCAAGCAAAGGTCCAAAAAGTGCAAAAGGTGGACGCAAAATGGAAGAAGCCAACTGGTGTCCATTCGGTTCGCTCGGGCGCTCAGTTTGCGCTTTCTGAGCTCAACTTTGTGCGTCCTGAGCTCAACTTTGCGGCCCAGTGCAAGCTGCCCGTCAGTGTCCTAAGGAGAAGCCTAAGGAGGAACAAAACGGAGCGCAGACTGTCTCTCTCTCTCTCTTGCAGTGGGCCCAAAGAGGAGCACTTCTGCTGGCGGGCGACAGTTGTGGGCAGCAGTTGCAATCTTTGGCGCCTCGCTCCTTCTCTTGGGCGCCAATGGAGAGTGGGCAAAACCAACAAATTGACACAAATCTCGACGCGACCGAGCGGGCTCCTATAAGGCGGCGCTTTTGGGGCGATAAATCATGCAGTTTCGCGGCCCAGCGCCAAGTGTGCGCCGCTCGGAGTTATTCCAGAGTGTGTGTGTGGGCCAGTTGTGCATTGGTTGCCGAGCGCGTGACGTTGATCTATGGAAGGCGCGCAAGTTGGCCCACAGCTCTCAGCTCTCAGCTCACAACTTGCCCGCAGACTGCCTATAGCGGCGGCCAGACACTCTTCTGTGGACCGTCGCTGCTCTGTCTTTTCTGGCTCTGCCGCCCCGAAAGCTAGTCTCTGGCCAGCGGGCGGCCCAAAACCAGCTCGAGGACGCCAATTTTTCACTTCTGCTTGCAGTTCGACAGGATGAAAAATACAAATGTCGACTTTTAGCGCTTTCTCGCTCGATTGTACTTTTCACTCGGATCACACGCACTCATGGGCGCCCCAAGCTGAGCAGCCGACAACGCACTCCAGCCAGTCTCCAGCCAGTCTCTGGCCACTTTCAGGCCGCCACTCTTCTGCAGCCCAGTGCTCATTTGTGCGCGCCCACAGGCGCCCCACGCGCGCACAGACCAGCTCGAGAGTGCAGCCAGTCTGTAGGAAATTCTGCAGGAAATTGTGTAGGAAAGTCTACAGCTAGTGTACAGCTTGTGTGCGGCGAGAGTGCGGCCGCGAGAAGGCCAATCCATCTTGCTGCCGGTGGGCCAGCAGCCCGCAAACCTGCACTTCGCCTAATTCTAATTCGATTATCTTCTCTCCTCCTTTTGAATTCAATCTCGAGCGGCTGGCTCTTCTCTGATGCAGCCCAGCCGCACACTGTCCCTGCCGGCGCTTATAGGCAGCCCGCCGGCGAGTTGCCGCAGACGAGCGCTGCCAGCCCAATCGATCTTGGTTGCGCCCAGTCTGTACTCCTCCGCCGGAGTCTGTGTGCGGCCACTTGGCGAGACTGCAGCCAAAATAGGCCCCGAATGAATCATCGAGCGAGAGGCGGGGCAGAGAAATCATCGTCGGCCGCTCGCTAGCTAGTCTAAGGCAGCGCAAGGCCAGCTGCCGGCGCGCCAAAGCGGAAACAAGTGGCCACTCGTTCGCGCCCACTGGCTCCTAGACCACTGGGCGGGCAGCCCAACAGAGTCCAACAGAGCTGCTCTCTGGCTTGCAACTAGACCAAGCGGCAGCAGCCCAAGAAGCACTCGCCGGACGAGAGTGGCCAGTTGCCAGTGAGCGAAAGTGAAGAATCTGGCCCTGTGGCGCTTCCTGCGCCTCGTTGGCCATCGCTCTTCGTGGCCAAAGACGCCCCAAAGCCAGTGAGACGCGCCAACAACAAGCCAGCTCCACTCCAGGCGCCCTCTAAGCTGAGCCGCGCGCAGATTTGCGCCCCCAGTTGCCCCGTTTTGGCGCTCTTGTGGCGCTCTTGCTGTGCGCGCAAACGCTTGATCGGCTCATTAATCAGTTGTCGGATTCTCATTCTCATTCCCATTCTCTCGCTCTCCTTCTCTTCTCCTCCTCTTCTTCCTCTTCCACTGCTCCTCTTCTTCTCTCTCTCTTCTTCTCGCGCGACTGTCTCTCGGCGCTGGCCCCTCGTCTGGCATTGCATCCAATCGCAGCTCAGCTCGCCCGCCACTCAGGCCCCCAAGCAACCAGCCTCCGACGAAACTCGACAGTGCAAACACAAAGTTGGGGCCAAGGAAATTGTTGTTGGCCCACCACTGAGACTGCATGCCGAGCGCAGACCCAGCGAGCGGGCCCGGCTCTGCAGCTCGAGATTAGGCTCAACTTTGGCGCCTTCTCTTCGTCGGCCTCTATCAACTGTCCGCAGCGCCACAGCGCGGAACTTGCTCCAAGCTCAAACGCCCCAAGCTCCGACGCGCATTTCTAGACTGCCCAATCCAACCGTCTCGCTCAGTCTCGCCGCCAGCCAATGTGCTGCTCGCTTTGGATGCTTTGGCTCTCTCGCCAAAACTTGCCAACTGGACAACCTGGCCAGCATACTAAGCGACATGGTGGCCATCCTGGTTTGTGGGCGAGAAGGAGCGTGTCTTCTTCTGCGATTTCCACCCGAAGAGCAGGTCAGGTGGCCCAAAAATAGGCGCCACCAAGCACGCCAAACCAGCTGATCAGTATGCGAAGGGCGAGTCTCCAATTGACAGCGCCGTCTGGTGGCCACTGGCCAAAGCAGAGCCAGTCGGCCAGCGAGAGAGACTGGGGCATCTCGCTGAAGTGACAGCGGCGAGAGAAGACAGTCTAGAAGAAGTGAGTCTGACTCGAAAGGGCCCACATACTCAGAGTCGCCGACGCGCACGGCATCTGGCGGCAGTTTGGGCAAACTGCCAGTTGTAGAGTGTCCCCGGCGGCGAAATTTGGCCGCCGACAGTCGCGCCATCTGGCGAGCAGACGGCCCAAGCTCAAAGGCGAGCAGCGGCGGCGCGCAACAAGAGGCGCCTTTTAGTCGAGTGCACTAAATGGACTGCATTTGGTAGAGAATGAGATAAGGAAAGAAGTGAAAATGAGCTAATTTCTTAGAAAATTCTTCTCCTCTTTTATTCGTCTTGCTGACCTTGACTCGTGCTCTCTCTCGTGTCAGTTCGCTCCTGTTTCTTCGCTTTGTGTGCTCGTAGGGCTGACCCTTAGCTGAGCCTCCGAGATTACCGCCGCCCATCGAAGAGAGACTCTCTCTCTCTCTCTCGTTGGGCTTGCTTGAAAAAAGTATTCGCTTTATTAGTAGTGATGATGATAGTTGTCGTAATAGTAACCTTTGTAATAATGATAATAGATAATAGATAATCTTCTCTGGCTTTCGGGGCTGGATTGTTTGGCATAGTCTTTTCCATTTGCCTTTAATTTGACTCCATTTTTGAGAAACACCCCGACCAATTTGCACAATTTTCCTCACCAATTCTCGTGTGTCTCCATTTGAGAACTTCTCCAACTTGGAGCATCTCTCGTTTTGTTCATCAAACATTTGCCTAAAAAATTGTATAGTTCAGCCAAAGTTCCTAGTCTCTCTTGTTCCAATATTTGCTGCCTTCCTCTTTGCCCTTGTATCTCGTGTGCTGTGTCATTCCAATTTCGATAATCTATGTTTCTATTCTTTTCTCTGTCGTTTGTGGTTGTGTAAAAAACTTAAAGCAATAATTATTCTCAGCTGATTTCTGAGGAGTCTTGGGTCCCTTTCGAGCTCAGTGGTTGGCTGTGAGAACGTGCGCCATTGTTCCAAGTTCCGGTTTCATTTTGTCCTCGTCTTGTGTGCTAAAACGGTGCCTAACCTAAAAGCATCGCTTGCCGAAGCACAGCTCTTTCTTGGCCCCTAAGGAAACGGGCCAAACGGAGACAAAGACAGGCCACAATTTCGCTCGTTCCGCCTTCCAACGACCTAAAAATTAAAACAATCCGTCTTTTTCATCTTGCCACCCACCTTGACTGGCGCAATAATCTGAGAAGCTTCCAGGGCATTTTTGCCACCTGATGGAGCTGCTGGCCATTTTTATTTCGATTTCCCATCAGCGTCGGTAATTTGCGAGCGAGATCGGCCAGATTAGCTTGCCCTTTGCACAGGCCAAGATTTGGGCGAGCTAGACACGAGCTCGCCTCTCGAGATCTCCAGCTTGCGCCAAGCTCGATCCACTGGAGCTGGACGCGTTTGGCTGAAAGAGAGCGTGGGTCTGGCCCAATTTCAGCTGCAGCAGTTTGCCCGCAAGCTCAGGCGGCCGATCGGCGACAAAGCTTAGGATCTGTCCTCAGAGGCTGAGGCTCGGCCGCAGTGTGAAAGCCCCAAGTCGGAGAGAATCTGCTTGGACTAGGAAGAGAGAGAGAGAGAGAGCAGAGGACTGGCAGCGAGCAGAGAGCAGCTCTAAGGGTCAGCCAGAAGAGTTGAGTGGGCGACCATTTGCGCCAATTGTCCCTAATTGACACGACTGTCAATCACTTTCTCGTTTGCACACCGTCTGCTGCTGCATCTGACTCGCCTGCTGCTGCTGCTGCTGGCCCGCCGAATCCATTGGGCCGCCTGCACTTTGGCCCACGACGTTCAGTCCGCTCGCCTGATTTCCAGCGGCCCCAGTGGACGAGTAGGAGTCCGAGGTAGTGGTGCTAGTTAGCGGCGTTTTGTTGCCATTGTTGCTTGCGGTGGTTGTGGTGGTTGCAGTTGTTGTTGCTGAAGTTGAAGTTGAAGTTGAAGTTGTTGCTGAAGTTGATGAAGCGGTGCTGGTGGTGGTTGGGGCGCCACTGTCGCTCGTCTCCTCCTCGTCTGGCTTGGACTCCTTCTTGTGCTTCATGCGCCTGTTTTGGAACCAAATCTTAATCTGCCTCTCGGTGAGCGACAAATGATGAGCAATCTCAATTCGGCGCCGGCGAGTCAGATACTTGTTGTAGTGGAACTCCTTCTCCAACTCAAGCGTCTGGTGCCGCGTGTACGTCTGTCTGCCGCGTTTCCGTTCGACTATTCAGTTTTATTTTTTTTTTCGTTTTATTTGGTTTAGTTTAGAGAATTCAGACTAGATTAGTTTTCCTTTTCTCTCTTTGGCTCAATACAGTTTAGCTCAATGCAGTTTAGCTCAATGCAGTTCAGCTCAATGCAGTTCAGCTCTGCAATAAGCTCGGTTTATTCCAGTTCACTCTGGTCTACACTTTTTCATGAATCATCAAATTAGATTAGGACCGTTCAATTGGACTCGATCTGTCCAGGTTGGAGCCTTTCAGACCTTATTTGGTTTCTATCATTTGTCCGGCGAGAGTAATCCCATCGTTTGGCTCGCTTTGGATGATTGGAAAAGTTATTCAGATCCCAGTCTCGAGCCCAATTCCAAGCCTGGGCCCTAATCACTTTTCACACGCTCCAGTTTGGCCGCCCAACTCGCTGGACAGTGCACAAAGTTGCCCCTCGAACACAAAGCCTCGACCAAAGAAGACCAGTGGCACACTCGCCAAAAGGGCGCCTCTCAAACCACTTTGAGCTTGGGGCCATTCTTATAGGATTACATTTGGCCAGACGAGGTGGAGGAGGAAAAGAGGGAAAAGTTGGGAAAAAAAGTGGGCTCCTCGTTCGCTTGAGAGGCCAGCTTATAGGCACAAGAATGATTCGCCATCCCTTAGGGCCGGCCAACAATTGGGTCTGTCTGGACGGGAACGCAATGCACCCATTCAGCCGATTCAACTCCGGCTCACGTGCGCCACGTCCTCTCACTCTCACTCTCACTTGGCCGGCTCATCGTCATCGAATCGTTTTGAGCCTGTTTCTGCTCTGCTCTGTTGGGCCTAAAGCAAACACAATGCGGTGACAAAGTAGTGGCGCTCATTTGCGGCCAGCTTTTCCTTTCTGCCTCTTTTCCTTTCTGCCTCTGCCTCTGGCGCAACTGGGCTGGTCCGGCGCCAAACTGAGTGGCGAGCTGGACAACAAGGCCGAGTTAAGGGAGGCCCCAAAGCCAAAGCGAAAGCCAAACACGCGCCAGAGGTGGAGAAGAATGGCCGAGCTTAATAATGTCAATTTTTCATTCTGACAAAACTATCCAGAGCAGAATAGCGGCGCGCACGAGAACCAGCTTGCAGGGTGGAGCGTGGCGCGCGCAACCCAATGATGAGCCGCCGACCTATTGCAGTGGTGGGGGGCCCTAAGGAGCGGGAGGCGCCAACTGGAAGCTTGCGCAATGGCTCACTGGTGTGCGAGGCCACCGGGCGAACTAAGAGAAGGCCAGCGGGAGACGAGGAGCAGCAGAAAGGGGCGACCTCTATAGCGAGATGGCGCCCACTGGGTAGCCTTAATCTGGCCGGCCGCCTCCTCCAGGAGCCGGCTCTTCCGCCTCCGTGCGCTATCTGCTGGCTGGCTGGCTGGCTGGCGGCACTTAGGGCGAGCAGCCAGTTGCCAGCAGCCAGCCAGCAGCCAGCCAGCAGCCAGCAAGCAGCCGCCGCTCATTAGGGCCCGATAATAAATGGGCCGCGCGAAGATAGGCCGAGCGGAATTGCGAGCAGCCGACTCGAGTGGGAAATTGGCGCCGCGCTCACCGATGCTCGCCGATCGGAGGCCAAACTAACACACAATTTGGGCCCCAAACTCTCTCTTTCTCTCTCTTTCTCTAACCTCCAGTGGCAACAACAGAGGCCCTCTGGCAGCGCCGAGCAAGAATCACGTGCCCAAGTTAGTGGCGCAAATTGGGCGCTCACGTCCCCTCTCTTCTGCTCTCAGTCTGGCAGTCTGGCAGTCGCGCGGCAAGACTGCGCGCCAAGTGGCGCCCTCGCTCAAGATGGCGGCCACCTGTGTCGCCCAGTTGCCGGCCGCCAACACTCAGCCTGGGCCCAAGTGGCGCCGGAAGTGCCGCTGTTCAGAGTTGGCCAGAGTTGGGCCGAAGGTTGGCGCTCGGAGCTTGCGGGCCTCACTTAATGGCGAGCTGTCGGGCGGCGCGCCACTGGGCCGAAGACAAATGGCAAACTATAATAAGCCCAGCGGTGCGTGGACCAGGCCGAGCAAGTGCTGCAAGTTGCCCGAGTTGGAAGCTTCCCAGAGAGCTGCTGGCTGCTTGGTGCAGCAGTGCCACTCGAACTCGAACTGCAAGTGAAACTCCAACTGGAACTTCAACTGAAACTCCAACTTGAACTAGGACGACGCTTAGGGCCGCAAAATTTGCCACCAGTTCTCCTCGGGGAGTCCGCCTTCAGCCTTCAGCCGCCTGCAGTCTGCAGCCAGCCGGCCCCTGTCTCTGCGGCTGCACTTCCGCGCGCTCCTGTGCATCCGGCCGAGCGAGCGAGCACAACTGGCCGCCTAAGTGGATGCACTTTCTCGATTGTTGTGCCTCTCTGCCTCTCGCTGCCTCGCCGCCTCTCTGGCTCGCCGCCTCGCCGCCAGGATGTCATTAGAGACGCTCCAAATGTTGCGCGCACAGAGACTGCCCCAGCCACTTGCTCCGAACCACAAGCGCGCCACCAAATGGAGTTGCCCGCTCGCAGCAAAGAGATGTTGCGCCAGCGCGCCTATAACAGCACACCGGCAACTCCAGAGGCCAAATGGCTGCCCAAGTTGGGCCAAAAAGCGACCAAATATCAGGCCCCAGCTCTGCAGCCCAACCGCTGGGCTGCCAAATTGGATTGAGCCGCTGGATTGGGGCAAATCCCGAGCGAGGAGCTAAGCTAAACCGCCACTTTGCCTCCAGCTCGAGTGGCCAGACCCAAACGGCCGAGCGGCGAACTGTGCGCGCCATCTCAACTCGCTCTCGAGTGCCTCTCGTCTCTCGTCTCTCGCTCAGTGTCTTCCCCTCACTGTGGTCTCTCCTCGGCCCTAATGAGGGATAAATAGTAAAAACTCTTCCAAACTAACTCCGCCCGCAACCTAAACAACTGCGTCCCACTCGCAAACACTCGCTCCTGCAGCCTGTTTGCCGGCTCTCTCGGCTGCAAAAACTGGAAACTCCAAGATTGTTTCGCTTCTTTGTGCCTCTCAGATGACTGTTTTCTCTGAAGTCAAACCGAAAAGTCTCTCCTTTTAGACGTATGAGAATAGGTCGCTGCCACTTGGGGACAGAGTAGAGCCTAACTGAACAGAGTTGCCGCAAGTTGCCACCAGGGGGCGCTGGGCGCGAACACTAATTGGCTGACTGCAGTGTGCGGCTGAGGGAGAGTGCCGGCTGCTTGCCCAGAGGAGGCCACTAAGGAGGCACGTCAATCAAACTGAAAGTTTCCTGCCGCTTCTCTTGGCTGCCCTTAGCTGGCGCCTTTTGCTTGTGGGCCGCATTGTGCTGGTTGGCGGCGCTTTTTGCCGCTTGGGCCCGGAATCTGCACCGTGTTTGTGTGTGACTTTTGGGCAGGCAGCATTTGCCTGGCCCACACAAGGCCGGCTTCTCATTAAAATTGCGAGAAGGCCCACGATCATTGTGCTGTCGGCCGGCTGCTTACAATGCCACTCCACGCGGCCCATGGTGGAGCATCTCAGCTGCAGGGCGCTGGAAGTGGTGGACAGAGTCACAGAGTTAGACACACAGTTGGCCGCCTCTCTCCGGCCGGCTGACTCCAAGTCTAACTCTGGCTCTCTGGCCAGCCCGCACTGGACGGAGCAAAAGTTGGCCCTTTGGCGCCTCTGCGGGCGACGCGCTCGGGCCCGGAATTTGGCAGCGAGCAGCGAGCGGCGAGCGGCGAGGAGCAGAGAAGAGGAGGGGCGCAAATAAGGGAGGAAGGAGATTGGCAGATTATTGTGAGTCATGGTGTGTAACAGGAGTGCGTGGCCGGCAGCTCCACCTATGCACCGATGCAAGTGGGCCGCGCTGCTTCGGGCGGGCCCGCACACAGTCTGCGCTGCGGGCGCGGAGTGTGTGCGTTAAGCAGCGCGCGGGCACCAGTTCGGCCCGCGAACCTCAGCTGGGCGGAGCTCCCTCTCGCGGCCGAGCACGCGCGCTCACTGTGCAGGCTGGCAAAAGAGCGAGCGAGAGACACAGCTCACAGTGCAGGCGAGCTCTGGAACGCAAACTAAACTCTTGCGTGTGTGTGTGTGTGTGGGGCAACGTGAACCACTTTTGTTACACACAGTTGCCAAAGGCGCCCACAGCGCTCTCTTTTAGTCGGCCCGAATTAGACGAAACTCGCTCTATAGTGAGGCCTCCCTCCAGTGTCCTATATCGGCGGCTCGTTCCAATCAGAAAGCCGATTGCTCTTCCTTCGAGCTGGCGGCGATTGATAATTAGCAGATTGGCCAGAATTCACTTATTACCATAAATGTAACACTTGGCCGGAGAGGCTAGACTGTGGAAAACTGGGGAAAAATTTGCACGATAAAGCGGCGAGATAACATGATACTTCTGGCCGCCTTTTCAGCTCACCAGATCAACACACACACAGATCAATGAAACACGAGGGCCGCCCTTTTCACGGTTAACTTTAGTGGCGGACGATGATGAGCAGGATGATGAAGATGATGATAAAGGCCAATGGATAATCCAGAGTTGATGGAAATCATCATCATCATTGCAGCTCTAAATTTTTGCTGCTTGGCGCTCGCCTGAAGCTCTCACCTGCGAGCCCTTGGTCTTGGAGCCAAGCTTGGGGCTACTACTTGCTCGTGTGTGCGTCTGTGTGTGCGTGTGTCTACGTCAAGAGGTAGAAATGGACAGTGATTGGGAGCTAAAGAAGAGCGTTTGGCGGCTCTGAACCTTGTGGTGGTGCTCGTGTTTCGAGAGAAGGACGGCCCCCATTTGGTTGGAGTTCTGATCTCGCTCAGTGTGTCTGTCCAGTATCTGTGTCTGGGGCAAGTTTTTCACTGTTTTTAGATAATAAAAAACAGGCGATCAGAAGAAAATGCTAGTTGCGAGCAACCATTGAAGTGTGCCTTCATTTGGATTTAAATTCTAAAAAAAAAAGACATCAAAGTGTCAACCATCAGAAGGTTCACCATCAGAGACCATGAGACAGTTATGCTCAATTCAAATTTGCACCATCGCTTCATTAGTGACATTATGTCTCCTAAGCAGTTACCTAATTCATGAAAGCCAAGCCCATGGGCTCAAATACAGAAGATCCTCAGATGGAAGCACCACTGTGTTGCCCGTCTCCTCATCTGATGGGCAGCACAAGGGAACGACAACGAAGACAACAACAACAACTGAGAGCAGCACCAAGACAGTAGAAGGTCCCTCGTCAGATGGTGAGACAGTGGTTGGCGAGGAGAGCGTTCCCGAGGGGGCAGCTTCGGCCACTGCAACCGCTTCTGGGGGAGGAAGTGACGCCGAACCATTGGTGGTGACCACCAAGACGACGGCAAACATCGCAAAGCCGGATGGAAAGAAGGACACCAAAGAGAAGGAGGCGCACATCATAATTGTCAAGGGCCCATTGAAGAACATTTTGAACCACAAGAACAAGAATGTGATCAATAAGGCAATCACTGGCTCAACCACCAGCGCCCCAGCAGCAGAGGCCAAGGAGCACTCAGAGTCGAGCACAGTGGCGCCATCTAGCGGCGAGCACAGCACTGCAGCACCAGCGCACAAGGAGGAACATGGCAGTGTGTCGCCCACAACTGCGGCCGCCGCGGCAGTGGCAGCCACTGAGGCAGTGAAGAAGGTGGCCAGCACGGCGGCGCCTCACGAGGGCGGCTCCACCAAGGCGCCCGCCAAGGCGGCAGCGAAGGCGGCGGCTGCGGGCGCTGCTGCGGCGGTGAAGGCAGCCTCGACGGCGGCGCCAAAGAAGGACGATGGACACTCGTCGGCGGCACCCAAGGAGACAGCGAAGGCTGCTGCTGCTGGAGCGGCGGCGGCAGTGAAGGCAGCGAGCACGGCGGCGCCCAAGAAGGGCGACGGACACTCGACTTCGGCGCCCAAGAAGGCGGCTGCTGCTGCTGCGGCTGGAGCTGCAGCTGCTGCAGTAAAGGCTGCCTCCACGGCGGCCCCAAAGAAGGAGGAGGGACACTCTACGGCCGCGCCTAAGGAGGTGGCAAAGGAGGCGGCCAAGGCAGCGGTGAAGGCGGTCTCGACGGCAGCTCCTAAGAAGGACGACGGTCACTCGACTTCTGCGCCTAAGGAGGCGGCCAAGGAGGCAGCGAAGGCTGCAGTTAAGGCAGTTAGCACTGCGGCGCCAAAGAAGGACGATGGACACTCAACGGCGGCGCCTAAGGAGGTGGCCAAGGCTGCGGCGGCGGCTGGAGCAGCAGCAGCAACTGCAGCCAGCACGGCGGCCCCACACGAAGAGGGCCACTCGACGAGCGCACCGAAGAAGGTTGCTGCTGCTGCTGCGGCCGGAGCTGCGGCTGCAGTCAAGGCAGGCTCGACTTCAGCACCCAAAGAGGTGGCCAAGGAGGCCGCAAAGGCAGCTGTGAAGGCAGTTAGCACTGCTGCGCCAAAGAAGGACGAGAGCCACTCGACTTCCGCTCCCAAGGAGGCAGCGAAGGCTGCTGCTGCTGGAGCGGCTGCTGCAGTCAAGGCAGCCTCAACGGCGGCCCCCAAGAAGGAGGACGGACACTCTACGGCCGCACCTAAGGAGGCAGTGAAGGAGGCGGCGAAAGCGGCGGTCAAGGCAGTGAGCACCGCAGCTCCAAAGAAGGACGATGGACACTCAACGGCGGCGCCCAAGGAGGTGGCCAAGGCTGCTGCCAAGGCGGCAGTGAAGGCGGTTAGCACTGCGGCCCCACACAGTGACGACCACTCTACGATGGCGCCCAAGGAGGCGGCGGTGGCTGCTGCTGCCGGAGCTGCTGCTGCGGCCGCCCACGACTCGGCGAGCACTGTCTCGCCCAAAAAGGGTGACGGACACTCCACAGGCTCGCCGAAGAAGGCTGCTGCTGCTGCTGCGGCCGGAGCTGCGGCCGCCGCATTGAAGGCCGGCTCCACAGCGGCGCCAAAGAAGGAGGACGCTCACTCGAGCACGGCCGCCCCACACAAGGAGGCTGCCGCTGCCGCTGCTGCAGGTGCGGCCGCCGCCCACGAAGCGGCCAGCACGGCGGCGCCAAAGAAGGACGAGGCTCACTCGACTTCAGCGCCCAAGAAGGCGGCTGCTGCTGCTGCGGCTGGAGCTGCGGCTGCAGTCAAGGCAGCTTCGACGGCAGCCCCAAAGAAGGACGATGGGCACTCAACCTCGGCACCTAAGGAAGCCGCAAAGGCGGCTGCTGCAGGTGCTGCTGCGGCAGTAAAAGCAGTAAGCACTGCTGCGCCGAAGAAGGATGACCACTCGACCTCAGCACCAAAGGAGGTGGCCAAGGAGGCCGCAAAGGCTGCAGTGAAAGCGGTCAGCACTGCGGCGCCAAAGAAGGACGATCACTCGACTTCTGCGCCCAAGAAGGTTGCTGCTGCGGCGGCTGCTGGAGCTGCGGCTGCAGTGAAGGCGGCCAGCACGGCGGCGCCATCTGGCGGCAGCACTGGCAAACCAAAGGTGGCCAAGAAGGCGGCAAAGGCGGCAGCCAAGGCGGTCAAGGAGGTGAGCAAGGAGGCGAGCAAGGAGGGTGAGCCTCCGTGCAAGTGTGCCAGCAAGAAGGCGGCGGCGGCTGGAGCGGCAGCGGCAGTTGTTGCTGCCTCCACCTCAAAGCCCAGCGCCAAGAGCACAGGCAAACCCGCGTCGACCGCAGCGCCATCTGGCGGCTCAAAGAGCAACAGCCAAACGACGGTGAAGACGACCACTGTGAAGGTGAGCAAATCGAGCGGAGCCAAAGGGGAGGGATGCGAGACTAGCTCGGCCAGCGTGGAGGTGCGCAAGTCGAAGAAGGACGAGGGCCACTCGACGGCGGCACCAAAGGAGGCGGCCAAGGAAGCTGCCAAAGCCGCAGTCAAGGCGGTCAGCACTGCAGCCCCCAAGAAGGACGATCACTCAACTTCCGCACCCAAAGAGGTGGCCAAGGAGGCGGCCAAGGCAGCCGTGAAGGCAGTCTCGACAGCAGCCCCAAAGAAAGACGACGGACACTCGACTTCCGCCCCTAAGGAGGCAGCAAAGGCGGCTGCTGCTGGCGCGGCGGCTGCAGTCAAGGCAGCCTCGACGGCGGCACCTAAGGAGGCTGCGAAGGAGGCGGCCAAGGCGGCAGTGAAGGCGGTCAGCACAGCGGCCCCACACAGCGACGAACACTCTACTTCGGCACCCAAGGAAGCAGCCAAAGCGGCGGCTGCTGGAGCAGCGGCAGCAGTGAAGGCAGTCTCGACGGCAGCACCAAAGAAGGACGACGGACACTCGACGGCCGCACCTAAGGAGGTGGCAAAGGAGGCAGCGAAAGCAGCAGTCAAAGCTGTGAGCACTGCGGCCCCCAAAAAGGACGACCACTCAACGTCTGCACCCAAAGAGGTGGCCAAAGAGGCCGCAAAGGCAGCAGTGAAGGCGGTTAGCACAGCCGCGCCAAAGAAGGACGACGGACATTCCACCAAGGCGCCAAAGGAGACGGCGAAGGCTGCTGCTGCGGCGGCGGCTGGAGCTGCGGCTGCAGCGGCCAAGAAGAGCGCCACCACTTCCGCCCCACACGAAGAGGGACACTCTTCGGCCGCACCTAAGGAGGCGGCCAAGGCGGCTGCTGCTGGAGCGGCGGCGGCAGTCAAGGTAGCTTCAACGGCAGCGCCAAAGAAGGAGGAGAGCCACTCGACTTCTGCACCTAAGGAGGTGGCCAAGGAGGCGGCGAAGGCAGCAGTGAAAGCAGTGAGCACCGCGGCTCCAAAGACGGACGACGGACACTCGACGGCGGCACCCAAGGAAGTGGCAAAGGAGGCTGCAAAGGTGGTGGAGGAGGAGAGCCACAGAAGAAGACGCGACGCGCCAGCAGTGAAGGAGGTGAAGACGAGCGAGAAGAAGTCGTCGAGCTCGAGCTCGAACGCGTCCAAGAACGACCAGTCGCAGTCGAGCGTTGAGATTGAGATCAGCAAGCCCACAGGAAGCAGCACTAAGAAGGAGTCCAAGTCGAGCAGTTCGGCGGCCCAAAAGAGCAACAGTTCCAACAGCTCATCGGCCAAAGAGGAGACAGTGGTCGAGGCAGCGGCAGCAGCCGTGACCACGAGCGCGCCTCAGGTAGCCGCCAAGACCACGAGCTCGGCGGCGCCTGCCTCTAAGGCGCCCGCGACTAAGGCGCCCACCACAGCGGCGCCTGCAAGCAAGGCACCCGCAACAGCAGCACCCACCACCAAGGCGCCGGCCGCGAGCAGCAAGGCGCCCACAGCCGCGGCCTCAGCAGCCCCGGCGGCGAGCAGCAAAGCTCCGGCGACTAGCAAGGCTCCGGCGAGTGCAGCTCCGGCAAGTGCAGCGCCAGCGAGCAGCAAGGCGCCCGCAAGTGCAGCCCCGGCCAGCAAGGCGCCGGCCGCGTCCTCGAGCGCGCCCGCCAGCCAGAAGCCGTCGGTGGTTGTGAAGGAGGCGAGCGCGAGTGGAAATGAGGCCAGTGGCGAGCTGGTGGAGAAGGTGCGCCGGAAGCAGAACGAGTCCTCGAGCTCGGCGGCCAATTCGGCGCAGGCCTCGAGCTCGTCGAGCGAGAAAACCAAGAAGAAGGGCTGCAAGCGGCCCAAGAGTCTGGACGAGCCGGCAGTGAAGGTGAAGGTGAGCGTGCCCCAGTCCACGGCCGCGCCCCAGTCGACGGCAGCGCCCGCAGCCTCGTCCACCGCCAAGCCAGTTCTGGCGGCCAAGCTGCGCCGCAGACGCGCAGTCAAGCCAGCCAGCAGCACCGGAAAACCCGCCACTGCCCCAACTTCCGGTAAGCCAGCCTCAACCGGAAAGCCCCAGAGTTCCGCGGCCACCGGCAAGCCAGCCTCAACTGGCAAGCCTGCAGCATCGACTGGCAAGCCAGCAGCATCAACTGGCAAGCCCGTGGTTGTCGCAGTTTCCGTCAAGCCCTCAGCTTCCGGAACGACTGGCAAGCCCGCCGCATCGACCGGAAAACCCCAGAGTTCCGCAGCCACTGGCAAGCCAGCGACAACTGGCAAGCCAGCCTCAACTGGTAAGCCTGCGACAACTGGCAAGCCCGCAGTGTTCGCCGTTTCCGTCAAGCCAGCCTCCACTGGCAAGCCTGCAGCGAGTAGCAAGCCCGCAACCACAGCAAAGTCGAGCCCCACCGGAAAGTCGAGTTCGGCGCCCACAACCGGAAGTCCAAAGGGCCCAGTGGGCAGCGCAATCAAGGCGGCGGCCGAGGGCAAGTTGTCTGAGGCGACGGGCGAGCTGAAGAAGCTTGCGGGCGCCCAAAGTGGACCCAGTGTGACGCCCAACAAGTCGAGCCAGGACATCACCAAGGCGCTGGCCAGCTGAGCTAACTCTCCAGTGGCCAGCTCGAGCCACAAGCGCCGGCCCTTAGGAGCAGCTCAGGGCGAGTTATAGGCGCGCGCGCTTGTTGTGCTCGGGCGGCGAAATGGAAATAGGCGGCCAGTTTGGGCGCGCGAAACTGGAGGAAAAGGAAGAGGAAAGAAGAGCAAGGGAAAGAAAAGAAATCGATCCTCTGCCGCGGCGGCACCACAGCTCGCCCGGCTCCACTCTCTGTGTGTGTTTCTGGTGTGACTCTCTTGCGCGCTTCCTGCTCGCCTTCCCTGCGCTTCTCTGTGTTCCTATTTCGCCCACTTGGCCCACTTGGGCCACTCGTCGCCGCTCACTCGAATAACAATGAACGCCGCCCAGTCTGCCTCTCTCTGTCTCTCTTCCTGCCTTCTCCTAAGCCGCTCACAGTCTTCCGGCGAGCAGCCTGCGTGTGCGTCTTTGTGCGCGTCTGTCCCGAAGACTGCCTTTGCGCCTGTGTGCGTCTACCAGCCGCCCGCCTGGTCGCGCCGGTGCCGCCCTGGTGCTGCAGCGAGTCCGTGTGTCTGTCTGTCTGTCTGTCTGTGTGCGTGCGTGTGTGTGCGAGCTCGGCTGGAGGCGGAAGGAGCGCTCTCAGCTCGCAGCTCACAGTTCGCAGCTCGCAGCTCGCAGCTTGGCCCACTCGAAACTCGCCCACTGGCAACCACGACGACCACGAACAAACGAACGGCCAACGATAGGCCAATAAATCATTCTGGCTGTCGCGCGGCGGCGATCTCGTCGTCTTCCTCTGCGCGTCGCACTCTTAGGCAGCGCACTAAGGCGGCCAGTAACTAGTGCTGGGCGAGCGCGCGCGCGCAAACAGCAGCAGCCCACAATGAGCAACGAGCGCTCTTTTCTCCGCCGACGCGGCGCACTCTTTCTTTTGCTGCTCCCTCTCTCTGCTGCTGCTGCTGCTCTCTTAACGCACCGTCTGGGCCGCCTGGCAGTCTGGCCGCCAGCGAGCATCCCAGTCCAATTCCTTTGAATTGGCAAAAGAGCAGCATTGCCGAAGAAGAGGCTCGCTCGCACAAGAGAGGAGCTTGCACTTGCTGTGCTCTTTGCGCGCTCCACCAATGTTTGTGTTTGGGAAACCAGTCGTTCGCTTTGGCTCTCTGCTTCGTTCGCTTGCTTTTCTCTTCGTTCTCTCTTTGCTTCGTTCGCTCGCTCGCTTGCTAGTCTCTGAGATGCGAGACACAGTCTAAGGCCCAAGAGCAGCAGAGAAAACAGACTGTGTGTGCTGAGGAAAAGTTTTTCGCTCAACTTCCAGCAGTGCTCAGCTCGCGAGCCTGCGCTTCGGTTCAAGTTGAATTGAATTGCGAAAGAGAGCCAGCCTCTTTCCACTGCTAGTCTCTCTCAATGCTAGTCCTTCTCTCCAATGCTAGTCCTTCTCTCCAATGCTAGTCTCTCGCAGCGCCAGCCCTCAGGAGTGCGCCCCAGAGGCTGAGACGCGCGGCGGCCAACGAGCGGCAGACTGGCGGCCGAGAGAGCGAGCGCGAGGCACGCAACTCTGCGGCCAAACTCTGGAGAAGAATCCAGAGTTTGGCCGCCAGAGTCAAACAGAGAGAGAGAGAGAGAGAGAGCCACATTCTGCCAATTGTGCCCTGCTGCTCGCCGGCTCACTGGCTCTCCCAGTTGGCCTGACGAACTGGCAAAGAAGCAAAGAGGCAAAGAGGCAAACTGGCAGAGAAGGAGCGCCGCGTGTGTGTGCTAGTCTGTGCGCCTCTGTGACAGAATCTCCCTTTCGGCCGCACTCGAGCGCGCACACCAAAATTGACCCTATATAGTCCAGAGCGCGTCCGAGAGAGAGTCTGCGGCGCCTCCTCCACAGCTTGGCCATTGCGCACCCACTGGACTCTCTGCGGCCAGTCTGCGGCGAGCTGAGGGCGCCAGTTCGAGCTGAGGAAGCGCGAATTGCTCGGCAGACGGACTGTGGAGGCCAGTCCATGGAGACAGCCACGAATTGGGCCCAAAGTCGAGCTAGTGGCCACTCTCTAGCGCGTTTTTTCACCACTCACTAGCTAGACTTGCCGGAAATCAGGACTGTCTTTCTAGTCTAGTCCAGAAAAAGATAGTAAGACTCTCTTGCTAGTAAGGTCAACTCAAATCGAAGCAATGATGATACTCACCGAACTGATTCCGCATCCATGGGTAGACTGGCGAGAGTGAGGCCGCGTGCTGCTGCTGGCTGGCCGCCTGCTGCTGCTGCTCGAGACTCTTGCGTTGGGCGTCCAGTTTCACTTGCTGCTGCTGCTCGTTGGCCAGTTTGTTTGTCTGCTGGTCGAGCTGAGCTTGTTGCTGTTGGTCGAGTGGTAACTTGAGGTGTTGCTGACTAGCTACAGTTTGCGGCTGCACCACGAGCGCCGGCTGGCCACTGCTGTTTGGCCTCGTTGAGTTTGGATTGGAACCCAAGACAACGAGCGGGTTCAGCTCCAGTGTGTGCTGCTCGCTCGCGTCCGCACTGTCCTCGTGCTCGCTCGCATAGCCCGACGACTGTTGCTGCTGGTGGTGGTGCTGGTGGAGGTGCTGATGGTTCTGGAGGTGCTGCTGCTGCTGCTGCTGGAGGTGTTGATGGTGGTGGTGATTGTGGTGGTTGTGGTGGTGGTGGTGGAGGTGCTGCTGCTGAGCTTGGTGGTGGTGGTGGAGGTGCGGGTGTTGCGCGTGGTGAAGCAGTCCAGCTGGCTGCTGCTGCTGCGGGTAGGCCAGTTGCGCGCCAGTCTGCAGGTGCTGATGGGAGGCGGCCGGCGAGTGAGACTGAGAGTGAGACTGGGAGTGAGTTTGAGAGTGGGGCGCGTGCTGCTGGAATGTGGCCGCACTCTGCTGCTGCTGGAGGTGCACGTGCGACTGCTGCTGGAAGGCCTGCGCTCTGTGCGCGTGAACCAGCGCACCAGTTTGGCCGCCCGCATGTTGCTGCTGGTAGGCCGCCGCCGAATAACTGTTGTGCGGGTGCTGCTGCTGTGCAATGTGACTGTGCGCCTGGTACCTAGTCTGCACCGCCGCCAAATTCGCTCCGTTAATCTGGCCCGCACTAAGCTGCCCGTTGAGCGCGTGCAAGTGTTGCGCCCCACCCCCCGCCTGCTGCTGCTGGCCCGCAGCCTCCAGGTACTGTTGCTGCTGGTGCGCACTATAGGCCATCGGTGGGCTCGCGTGGGCCCCAATGAGCGCGGCGTGCGGCTGCGACTGTTGCGCGTACTGGCCGAACTGGTGCTGCCCGTAGCTTGTGGGCGTGGCCCCGGACCTTTGTGTTTGAGACTGGGACTGGGACTGGGATTGGGACTGCTCGTCGGCGGGACTGGCCGATTTGACGAGCAGCGCCTGGTGGTGGGCGTGGTACAGGGGCTGCGGGTGGGAGGCAATCATCTGTTGCTGTTGGGGGTCGGCCAGAGATTGCTGCTGGCCAGTGAGGTGCAGCTGCGGGTGGCCGGCCAGCTGGTGGTGGGCGAGCGGCTGGTGCATGAGAGTGTGCGCCTGTTGCTGCGTCTGCGACTGTGTTTGTGTTTGGGCCTGCGACTGGGACTGCGCTTGGGACTGGGACTGGGCCACTTGAGCCACTTGGGCCACTTGGGCCGCCTGCAGACTGGCCGCCGGACTGAGTCCGTTTGAGGCGCCGCTCGAGAAGACTGCGGCTGGCGAGGCGGAGTCTGCGGCGTGGCGCTCGCTCGGCGTGCTCGAGATGGGCGCCCCCACGCTGCTCTCCTGGGCGCTCTCTGGTGCGCCGTTTCCCGAGCTCGAGCGGCGCTGAGCTTGGGCCTGCGACTGCGACTGAGACTGGGCCTGCTGAGACTGAGACTGAGACTGTCCTTGGGGCTGGACGAGCTCGAGTTTGGGCGCCAAGCTCGCCGGGCCGCTCGCCGCCGTTCCAGCAGCGCCCGAGACTGCGGCCACTGCGGCCGCCATCGAGGGCTGGCCGTGGTGGTGCAGATAGAGGTGGTTTGAGGCGAGCATGTGGTGGCCGTTGAGCGGCTGGCCTGGCTGCTGCTGCAAGTACTGCTGGCCGGCCACTTGCTGCTGCTGCTGCTGGAGGTTCAGGTTTAGGTTCAGGTTGTGCTGCAGCTGCTGGTGCTGCAGGTGGGCCGCCTGGTGCTGGTGGTGCAGGTGCGGCTGTGGCTGGTGGCTAAGGTGGTGCTGCTGCTGGAGGTGGTTGTGTTGATTGTGGTGGTGAGCTTGCTGCTGGTGCTGCTGAGCTTGGTGGTGGTGCTGAAAGTGGTGCTGGTGGTTGGCGTGCTGCTGATGTTGGTGTTGTTGTTGATGATTTTGGTGGTGGTGTTGATTTTGGTGGTGGTGCTGGTGGAGGTAAGTGAGCTGCTGGTTGAGCTGGTTGGCTTGGCCGTTGCTCGGCTGCTCGGCTTGTTGCTGCACTATTGCCGCCTGCTCGCCGCTTATTGCTTGCACCGCTTGAGCCGCCGCCGCCGAGCCCACCAGCTGCTCGTGTTCGCCGCCCATCATCATTTGGTGGTGCTGCTGATGATGATGATGATGGTTGAGGTGGTTGAGGTTGTGGTGGTGGAGCCGCGCTGAACTATAATTAGTCGCTTGATTGGCCGTGATAAATTGCATTTTTCTCTTCCATCAAAGTGTCTCTGCGCGCCAGACACACACTCGCGCGAACTCAGTGGGCGCAAACAGTTGCACACACTTGCACACAGTCGCACACACCTGCAAACAGTTGCTCACTTGCTCAAACACAGAGCTCTAATTGGCGCCCGCAATTGGAATTATGAGCCCGCAAACTATGAGAGACGCCCTCGCGCGGCCAAACACACGCGCACGCTCACTGCCAATTCACTGTCACAAGTGCACACTTCTGCCTCTGTTCAGCTCGTTCGTTCGTTCGTTTGTTTGTTCGCTGGGGATTAGAGCTCGCGCTTAGAGCTCGCGCTTGGAACTTGCGCCTGTAACTCGCGCTCGCAACTCGCACTGGCAACTCGCACTGGCAACTCGCCTCCAAAGCTCGTCACTTGTTCGCTCGTCTGCGAGCGAATGTGGCGCGCGCACTGCAAAGCGCACCCACTCAATCCTCTGGGCACACTACTCACAGTCTCCCCAGTCTCCAGCTGCTCTGTGCAGTCTATTTTCGCCCTTCTCTCTCTCGCTTTCAAGCTGCACCTTCTCCTTGCTTCCTTCCTTCCTCGCTTCCTGTATCTCGCTCGCTCGCCTGATTGTGATTCGCCGCTCGGCTGGCGTCCAAACAAAGCCTCCTCCTCTGTGGCGCCCTTCCTTCTCTCGCCTGCAAGCTCTCGCTGAACACGACGACTGAGCTGGGCTCCAATGCGCGCTTGAAATGCAGCCAAGCCTGAGGATGGAGCTCGAGCTAAGGATTGGACGAAGTTGGGCCAAAAAGAGCACGGCCAACAGAGAGAGAGACCGAAAGAGAGTCGCTTACAGGCGCTCCTCTCGCGTACAGGCAACTCGTCCTCTTGGTGCGCTCCAGGCCGAGAACAAGCGGCAACAAAACGGAGCACAGTGAGCGTGCGAGTGTCTGCAACACATGCGCAAATGCGCAACCTTAGTCGCCGCACTAATGCCCAAACTTTTGCCTTTTCTCTCTCTCTCTCTCTCTCTCTTTTGCTCCTCGTCCTCGTCTGTTTGCGAGCCCGCAACTCAGACTGCGACTGGCCCTGCGAGACCCACTCGCTGCGCTTTTCTGGGCCCACTCAGACGACTGCCTATCGCATCGGCTTGTCCATCATCGAACGCCGTTTGGCTCACTTGGGAGAGCAAAACGGCGACCAAGTTCGCGCTCCCAATCCTAAGCCTAAGGGCTGCTGCAGACTGGGACTGGCCGCAGACTAGAACTCGCCGAAGACTAAAACTCGCCGAAGACTAGGCCCACAACGAGCGGATCACAACTAAGAGTCGGCCCAAGCGACAGGAGCGAATGATTTACAGCTCTGCTCATTTGATTATTTCACAGGAATCATCCAACTCTGGAATCTGCGCGCGCTCGCTGGCATTGGGCCCCAATTGGGCCAATTGGCGCGCGCCCGAAGCTCATCTTTGTCGCCGAGCATTGGCCGAGCTTTGGCGGGACAATGTGTCTATTTGGCGAGCGGCGAGCTCGAGTTGTGAGCCAAACAGGGCCGCCCATTTAAATTGGGCCACCAGTTGGCCTTTTATTATTATTTTTCCAAATCTGGTCCACTGGAAAGTCACTGGCCAGTCACTGGACAGTCACTGGGCGCGGACTGGCCGCCAGTGAGCGTCTGCATGTGTGAGCTGCTCCAGAGAGTGGCCCCGGCGGCAAATTCATCATAAAAATGTGGGCCCAAAAGGCGCAGTGGAAGGCAAAAGGCGAGGGGGAAAAAGGGGGAAAGAAGAGCGAAAAAACACAAGCGAATGACTGTCTGTGTCTGTGTCGCGCAGAGGCAGAAGCAACGCGCGTTCACTGGGCCACAATTGGGCCTCAATCGATTGGGTTCGCTGATCATTGATTGTGCGCGCGAGCTGCTCACTGCTCACTGCTCACTGCTCACTGTTCACTGTTCACTGCTAAATGCTCACTGCTCTTCGTCGACCCTAAGCTGTGCGCGTGTTTCTCTGCGCTTCTTCTTCTTCTTCGCAGCCAGCCCTTTGCTGCGCCCTTTTATGGCGCCTTGTTAGCCGCCGACCCAGGCCTGTGGCGCGCCGCCTCCTCCTCCTCAGCTTACTGCTGCTCAGCCTTCTCCTCAGCTCACTGTGTGCTCGCCCCCGCCACTTGGCCCCAAAAAACACACCATCTTCCTGTTGCACTGGAACGCCGGCGGACAAATTGGCCCACTTGCAGCCTCGGTGTGTCGCCCTCCAATTGGGCGCCGACGACTGTCTCTGGCTGGTTCAACTGGCGACCCAACTGGACCAAACTGGATCAAACTGCCTGCAACTGGCTGCAACTCGTCCCGCACGCACACACTGCCCCACAGCTCGCCCTAAGGTCGCCCGGCCGAGAGGGCAATAAAATTTAATTGATTTCTTGTTAACTCATTTCACGCGCACACACAAGCACAAGCAGAAGCAGAAGCAGAGCAGCGCCCAACTGGCACACACACACTCATCACAGAGAGCGCGACCCTCAACCCTCGGCCTCTCCTCAAGAGCTGGACCTCTGGGCGTCCATTGCGTGCGATCGGCGCTCGTCCAAAGGTCCCACTTTGGACGAGCCGCCCAAGTGGCCAACCAGAGACTGTCTTCTCTCTCTTGCCGCTTGTCCACAAGACGCCAAAGACCAAACAGAGCAGAGCAGAGGCGCGCCCAACCAGCTCGAGCCCAAAGGAATATTGCCGCCCAAATTCGCACTAAGCGTTCCATTAGACCCACTCTCTTGGGCCCAAAAAAAGGCCCACGCGCAAAACTGTGCCCAAAAAAGCAGCTCGTGCCACTGTTTGGCTGCTCGTCTGGCCCAAGAGATGCTCAAGAAAAGCCCACAACTCTTGTGAGATGCGCCTGTTTCTCCTCGTCCTTTGTGCTTCTTCTCCGCCGAATGTGGCCACTGTTGCAGCTCGCTCGTCGTCTCAAGCGTCTCAGCTCGCCGAGAATTGTCTGCGCGGCGCCTCTTGCATTGGACATCAATTAGGGGCGCTCTTCGGGGGCCACAGTTGCATTCCTGCTCGAAGTTGCTGGAGAGAAGTGGCCTCTCGGTGGTTGCGCTGCGCGAGGGGAACTTTGTTCCATTCTCTGTCTGGCTCCTTTGTTTTGCTTCGGCCAATTTGTTGCCTCGCCTTCCTGCCTGCCAACTGGCCAGAGAGAGAGAGGCCAAAGAAGGCCGACGAGTCGCCTGAGAGCCACCAGGCCTGACATCTGGCGACATTTGCGCGCCCAAGTCGAGGGGAGCGCGCGCCACCTAGTGGACGGAAAACGCACCATTTGGGTTGCGCGGGCCCGCACGAACTGGATGCGCGGCCGCGCAGTCTCGTTTGTCGCACACCAGATGTCACTGCGCTCGGAGGCCGAACCTTAGGGGCCGCGCCCCTATTATAGTCTCTGGGCCGCAGTTAGTCTTTGGCGCGTTGCTCCAGTTTGGCCGCACGCGCGCCAAACACCAGAGGCAGACGACCAGTCGACACAGACGAGCGCCCAACTCGCCCGAGGCCGCCTCACCTGGTCAGTTTGGGGCCGGCGGTCAAAGTCCCAGCGACTTGGACATTTCTGCTTTGACATTTGAACGGGCGCTCAGCCTTGGGGCGACTTGGCTGAGACTTGGCCGCGGACAGTCCTCAGCTCGGGTTCAACGCGCGCACACTGTGAGCAAGCGCGCCACAGACCCACTCTGATGGCTCGAGGGCGAATAAGACAATAAAATTTAATGCCTGTTGCGGGCCGATTTGCAGCCTCAAACAGCAAACACTCTGCCTGACCGTCGTGGTGGTCAAATAGTTGGCCGAGCAAAAGAGAACCTTAGGGCCAAAAGTCACTCTCTCTCTTTGGCTCTTTGGCTCTTTTGCACTCAGACTCAAACAGTTGAGAGAGCAAGACGAAGATTGGAACTCGTGCAAGAGAAAACTCTTCCAAGTTCACAATTTTGCGCCCCAAAGTCTTGCTCTGCTCGCTTAATGTGTTTCGATTAATATTTGCCCGGCCACTTTTTGGCCTCTTTTTGCCACTTTTTCGCCTCTTTTTGGTCTCTTTTGGCCTCTTTTGGCCTCTTAGCTCGCCGCCAATCGAACCAATTTGTTGCCGCCAAATAAAAGGTGGGGCTCAGCTTGGGGCGAACATTGGCCTCTGGTTGTCTGTCTCAGTTGCTCGGCAAACTGAGCTCAATCTGGAAGCAATTGGGGCCAGTCTGGAGCAGCTCTAAGGACATTTGTCGATTGAGAGAAAACGATTAAAAATGTGGAGCAAAGTTGAGATTGGGCTCGATTGCTGTGAAATTGGATTGAATTTGGGCCAAAAGGAAAAGGCGCAGCTTGGGGCAGGAGAGAAAAGGTGGAAAATGAGAGAAAAAAGGAGAAAAAATAACAGAAAAAAGGAGAAAGAAGCGAGCTGCAAGAGTGCGCCAAGAGCTCGAAGGGGCGCCCTCGACTACCTGCTGGCTAACGTGGATTAGCCCCGAGGAGTGTTCTCACCTGGGGGCGTCACTTGGAAGCTTGAGGGTGGAAAGAAATAAAAGTCGCACCAAAGCAAAGGGCTTCCCCAAGTCGAGCGGCCTTGTTTTTTGCCCCTTTTTTGCGCTTTTTTGCAGCCTAAGGTGCAACCTAAGGGCCAAGCAAAGAGCGCCGACTCAGAGCGAGCGCCAGACGCAAAGAAGGCGGCGCGAAAATGAATTCTCGCATCGCGCGGCCTCCACGCAAAGCAGTGCCACTCTGTCGGTGCTTGTGTCCCGCGCGGGCCCAGCCAAAGCAGCGCCGCCCCTCACACACTCTCAACTGGAGCCTCACAACTTGGGCCGCCCGTTTTCTCGCCTCTTCCAAGCGCTGCTTTGCGCCCACTCCTGCAGACTGGCAGCAATGCAGCACGAGCTCCACACTGCAGCCAAACTCAGGTGGTTGTGACGCGCGCCAACTGGGACGATTGCCGGCGACTGAGATGGAGATGCAGATGCAGATGGAGCTTGAGGCTCGCCCAAAGCGCACGGGCTCAGTTCGGGTGTGCCTTAGTGCTTACTGCTTGCTGCTTAGTGCTTAGTGCTGGTTGCGCGCGAACACAATGACAGCGAACAGCACGAGCTTGGCCCGGGCGGCTCGCAAGGGTTAGCTGCAGGTGCTCCTGCACGAAAGGCTTAGCTCTTGTGCGGCCTCTTGCCTGTTTCGCTCGGCGGCAAACTGGGCAGAGTTGCGCCGACAAACAAGCAGCGAAAGGCAAGGCTCGGCCAGGCAAAGTTCGGCTGACGCGCGAAAAGGCGCGGCCAAATTTCAAAAATGCAAATACTCTCCCAGCTGAGTGCACTTGCTGCCTCTTGCTGCCTCTCGGTGTCTGTTGTTGGCGGCGCGCAATCCGCCACTGTCTCAGCCAGGCGGCTCTCTCCCTTCGCCCAGTCGAGCGCGCTCAGAGAAAAGGCAGGAAATAAATCATTAATACGCCCAATGAAGGCCGGCAAGACTCGCTGCTGCTCACTAGCTCGCCCGCTCACTGCCTCTCGCTCACTAGCTTACTGCTCACTGCCTGGCGCCCAAGCTGAGGGCTGCCCAAAGCGCCTTCAGGGCGGCCAAAGCGCCGCGTGACTCGCTTGCCAATTGTGCACCATCCTCGCAGGCAGCACCCAAGAGGCGAGCAGCCAGCAACAACACAATGCCGATGAGTCGCCCGGCCGGCCCTATAAGCAGGCGCGCACTAATCGCGCCCAATCTGATCCAGCGGCCCGAAAGCTCGCTTGAAAGCTAGATAGAAAGCTCACAAGAAAGCTCGCTCGAGGGCAGCGTCGAAGAGCCAGAGAGCCAAAGAGGCAGAGAGCGTTGCTCATGCGAGTCCACTTGCGCGGATCGTGCCCTTTCTCGCAATTGAAGCTCTCTTGTCTCGGCACTTGCTCCTCCGCGCCACAAGCCACCAGCCACAAGCCACCAGCCACACTGGCCGGCCCAAACTGAGCCCGACACACACTCCTCCAGGGCCAGACAAAGGCATTGATGAGAAATCTAGACTGGCACGACGCGCGCTCACTTGGCTCCGATTGAGAGCGGCCAGAAAGAGAGAGAGGAAGAAGAAAGGAACTCCTTGGGGCTAAAGAGAGAAGCTCGGGCGGATGCTTAAAGTTGACCCTATAAGCAAGTTCATTTTCAATTCCTCGCACACACAGTCTCTGGCTGCTGGCTGGCTGGCACGCTCGCCTCACTCAAGCCTCACTCGCGCTTGTTCGCCAGCGCTCGTTTGTTCGCTCGTTGGTTCGTTCGCTCGCTGGCACACTCAAGCCGCGCACACACTTGCTCGTCGCGGCGAACTTGGTCGCGCCCGCATAGCGAACAGGCCGAATTGTTGGGATGCAACTGGCCTGTGCTGTGTGTGTGCAAGTGGCCGCCTTCGTGCCGGTCTGCTCGGCCCGGCGGCATTAGGCCCTCGAGCTGGCCGGAGACTGTGGCCGAAGACTGCAGCCTCTCGGGTTGGCGCGCGCAAGCGTGAGAGTGTGGCGCAATCGGTCGCCAGACACAAGCCTGCTCGCTCGCTCAGGCCCACTCGCTCCGGCCAAACGTCCCGCTCGGCGCCACAGGGCCCAGGCCGGCCGGCTGGCAACTGGCGACTGGCGACTGGCGACTGGAACAAGTCAGCGCGCTCTGCTCGCCGCCAGTCCGCCAAGTGAGCGCCGGCAGTGGCCGCTAGCCGCCGGCCTGAGTGGAGGGGCGAGAATAGGCCCAGCCGCAGGGAGAAGAGGCGGCCAAACACACAACACAATTCCAAACAGTTTGCTCCTCAGCCTCAGCCCTAGCCTTCAGCCTCCAGCCTTCAGCCTCGGCCAGCGCTCGGCCCTTGCGGCGCGAGCCTGGAAACGCGAACGCGAGCGCTAGTAAATCAGCCATTCAAAGCGAGCGCTCGACATGTTTATGTGACTTGTGCTCGCAAAGCTGCCCTCTCCTCTCTTCTTCTCCTCTGCGTGCGCCCTGCTCTTGCCTCTTTCTCTCTCTCGCTCTGTCTGTCTTCTGCCCAGTTTGTTCGCTGGTTCGTTTGTTCGTTCGCTGCTCGGCTCTTTCTCCTTCGTGCGCTTGCTCGGCCGCCTCCAATCTCTCTCTCTTTCTGTCTGGCTCATCTCTTTGGGCAAAAGGCAGCGAACTTGGCCGCCCGCATGTGCTGGCCGCACTCTAAGCGTGGCCGAGCCAGCGCCTCTCTGCGTCTGCTTGCGTCTGCCTTTCGCCTGTGAGTCTGAGCTAGTGGAGGATGTTTGCTATCGAGCGAACTTGCGAGTCGGCAAAGAGCGAAAAATTGGCCAACTCGCTGGCTCCAATTGCACGAGATGAGGGCCGGACGAAGCTTTTCGCTGACTGGCCGACGCGCTCAGAATGCACCAGCGAACACTCGCTTGTTCGCTGGCCCCCGTCCTCTTCATGCGGCCACTTTCTGCGTGTCTCTGCCTCTGCCTCTCTCTGTCTGTCGCTTAGAGCCCGCAACTATAAGCCAGCGAATTGGAGGAAAGCAAAGAACAACGTAGAAAAAGTGCGCCGAGTGAGGATCCTGCTCGCTGCTGAGTGTGTGCGCCCGCCCAATGCTCACCGCCCAATGCCCAAGCTCAGGCTGCCCACCATCTGCCAGCGCGCGTGCCCACGTCCAAGAGTCGATTTGGCCAAAAGTGTCCTATAAAGAGCCGAACTCTTTTCCCACTCTTCTTCCTGTCAGGCTTCTCGCTCGCCTGAGGAGAGACAGTCAGTCGTCGCTCAATCTCGGTGGGTCAGTGGGAGCTGAGTGGCGGCAAATTGGGCACCAGCAGCCGTCATGAAGCCTCTGGACACGAGAGGGGCGCGCCCACACAGTGAGAAGACAAGGCGCAAGTCGATTGTCCAAAGTAGCAGGCTGATTAATAGTGACTCTCTCTCATTTGGCTGCAAAGACAGAGACAGACTGCGCCGATTTGCTCGCTTTCAATTGGCAGTACAAATTTGCCTGCAAATGTGCCTAATTGGACGAGACAGTCTGCGGGCCGCTGACCATGATGAGCAAGCAACAAGAGAGCATGACAACAGCTTTACGATTATTGCGCCACTTCTCTGCTTTTCTGGCCCCTTTGATTAACTCGGCCGCTCGGCACGTGGTTGTGATCAGGCACAACTGTAGCTCGAGACTGGCTGCTCACAATTGAAGAGTAGGAAAGATGATTGGCGAAGAGAGTTGTGCTTGTTCTTGTCGGTGTTTGGGGCGGATCTGTTGTTGTGTTGCAGCAGAGAGGTGCTAACGTTTGGGGCAGGCAAATGGAAAACAAGTTTTCACACTTTTTTCAACCTCATTCCGCAACAACTCTTGCCGATTTTGCCACTGGCCTGCCTCCAACTGCTTCTTTCTCTCTTCACATTCTGGCGCAACAAAGAAGCGAGGGCGAAATGAGATTTTTACGACGAAAAACTGGCTGCCTTTGGACGAGGAGCAGGCAGAGTTGCAATAAAATCACACTTTTTCGAACGTGTAAACTTTAGCGCTTATTTTATGTTATCTCCAGCAGCTTTCTCTCACTCTTTGCAACACACGAGCACTTGTTTCTTTGCCACTCCTGAACTCTGGCAGCCAGAAGACAGGCAACTGAACTGAGGGGAAACAAAAATATAAGTAGTAGTGACCATTCGGGAAGCTTCAGCTTAGTCGTCTCAGTGCCTTACTTGTGCCCTTAGTGTTCGTCCACTTTGGCCACAGATCGTCTTTAGGTTTAGTTTTCTCTTTGCCTTTAACTTTGGCTTTAACTTTGACTTTGGCCCACACTCAGCCAGTGCTTAGGGGGGAAAATAAGCCGAAAATATGTCCTTTTTCGAGCCTGCTGGTTCATTGTAGTTTCGGGCAGACTTTGGAGCGCCTTGTGGTCAGCTGAGTGGCGAAATGGCAATGATGATCATCAAGTGAGCGTAATCAAAACACGTCCTTTTATGGCCCTTTTGCTCCCGCAACTGTGTCTTATCCAGCTTGTGTCTGTCTCTCAGCCTGTCTCTCAGTCTGTCTGTCTGTCTGTCTGTCTGTTTGGCCTCTTGCGGGACGAGTAATGCGCCTTTGAGAGCTAGAGGCAGACTGGCGAGCGAGGGAATCTGTGCGGAGGAGTGTCTGCAGTTCTCGAGGACTGTGTTTACGAGCACTTTCATTGCGTGTTGGCCTCGCGCGCATTCTGCTCGCTGGAATAAAGTGCAATAAAATGGCCAAAGAGGAGCACGCGTTTGCTTGAGTTTGAGTTTGAGTTCGAGTTCGAGGCCGGAAACTGAGCTTGGTTCTTCTCTTTTTCTCGCTCAATGCAAGCACCACAAACTGGCCTCCAAACTGAACTTCAAGGCACATGAGACACACACTTTTGCAAACTTAGCCGCACACAATCACCAGAAGACTGCTCAACTGGAGCCGGACTGCCACGAGAGAATGACTACAATCAGGTACACTTACCGCAGACTGAATCTATTCCGCCGGAACTTGCTCATCACTGGCTGGCAACTGGCTGGCAACTGTCTCGCGCAGCTTCTCCAAGAGTGTCTCTCCAAGACTGTTCTCTCCAAGACTGTTCTCTTCAAGAGTGTCTTTTCCTCCACTGAAATCGGCCCAGCTGATTGGTTATACCTAAGAGCAGGTGGGAGTGTCTCTAAGTGTCTCAAAGTGTCCACAAGTATCTATAAGTGTCTATGAATGCCCAAAAGCGCCCAAGAGCGCCCAAAAGTGCCCAGAAGTGTCCCGGAGAAGTCAGTTCCTCTGCTGGCGGCGCTCCTGGTCGTTGATCTCCTTGATTGCCTGCTGTTCTTTTTTCATTTTCATTCTCCTATTTTGGAACCAAATTTTGATCTGCCTCTCGGTGAGCGACAACTGGTGGGCGAGCTCGATGCGTCTCCTGCGAGTGAGATAATGGTTGATCCTAAACTCTTTCTCAAGCTCCAAAGTTTGATAACGCGTATAGGTTTGTCTGCCGCGTCGTCGAACTGCGGGCGCCCCAAAATAGGCAATTCCATTGTGCTGCATCCAAGGGAAATAGGCCGCGTGGTGGTGGGCCGCATGGTGATGGTGGTGAGCAGCCGCCGCAGTGGCCGCGTGGTGCTGCACTGCTGCCACAGCCGCCCGATGACTGACTGCGGCGGCAGCCGAGGGGTGCTGAGCGTGGACGGCGGCCGCTGCAACGGCCACCTGCTGCTGTTGTTGTTGGTGTTGTTGGTGTTGCTGTTCGTCAATCGGAGTTGTGGGCTGCTTGGCGGCCGCTTGGAGAACGCCGAGCGCGTGCTGGTGGGGCTGCTGCTGCGGGTGATAGTGTTGCGCTTGCTGCTGAGACGGAATCATTTGTTGTTGTTGTTGCTGCTGATTGTGCTGCTGCTGCAGGATGGCACTCGGCTGGGCCAGCGCAAGGTGCTGCTGGTGCTGGTGGTGCGCGTGGTTCAGCTGCTGGTGTGGATTGAGGTTCAGGTGGAGATGCGTCTGCTGCTGCTGAGCTGCTTGGGTCTGTTGCGCGTGGTGATGATGCGCCGAGTGGTGCGAGTGCGAGTGGTGCGAGTGGTGGTGGTGAGCTTGTTGCTGGTGATGTTGATGCTGTTGTTGTTGTTGTTGTTGCTGGTGGTGGTGGTGGAGCAGGTTTTGCTGGTGGTGCAGTTGCTGCTGCTGCTGCTGAGTTTGGTGCTGAGCTTGGCTCTGGAGGTGCTGCTGCTGCTGCTGATGTTGCTGGAGTTGCTGGTGGCTCAGTTGGGCGGCGGAAGAGGCGCCAGCTGAGTACACGCCGCCCACTGGCGACGAAGAGTTCGTGCTGCTCTCGTTTGGGGTGCTCGCGCTGGCCAATGTTGGCCCACTTGCGCCACTTCCGGCGGCCCCACTCTGCTGCTCGACAGTGCTCTTCTCGC
>Ga0058701_10000029_pt1 | contig 103297 bp, 80 predicted proteins | sample AgamicOrMae_FD_97039 | JGI IMG/M metagenome (GOLD analysis project Ga0058701, IMG submission 97039) | Agave microbial communities from Guanajuato, Mexico - Or.Ma.e | ecosystem: Host-associated > Plants > Phyllosphere > Phylloplane/Leaf | place: Guanajuato, Mexico | collected 2012-06-04
CCCTCAAGTACGAGATCGAATTCTAGACCTAATTCGAGATGCTCAAATTCAGCGAGACTCGTCCTAAAAACTACAAGTGCATCATATGTGCTTCGAGGTGCATGGAAAAGCACATCGAGTGTAGGAAATGCCATCGACGAAACGGACACCCCAGCTGCATCCAAGAGGTTCGCAAAGACATAACCAATTATGTCTGCGACTATTGCGATCTACCTCGTGGTACCTACTTAGTAGAATGCATCTTTGGGCATACCGTTAAGAACTCGAAAAGATACTTCAAAATTAAATGGAGAGGTTACAGGACTTCTACCTTAGAACCAGAGGGAAACTTAAAGCATTGCATCTCCCTAGTAAACGAATACTGCCGCAAGATAGGACTACCCATCTCCGCGTACCCGGAGTTAGCCGGAAAATGTATAGCTAATACAACCACAGTCACCAACTGGACTACCACGGATCAAGTAATCCGAGAGGCCAGGAAACTGTTGAAGAAAAACCAGCTAAACATCCCAGTCGAGCAATATATACAGGGAAAAGAATGTGGTATCAACACGATCTATGTGCTCAACACTCAGAGCCACTTCTTTGTATTCTATAAAGAGGATAACCACATCCGCCTGAGCGATGGCGGAAACCTCTACCTAAATTGCCCGAGAATTCGAAGAATCATAAACCAAAAACTTAAAACAAAGATTCTACCTGTCGAGTCGGAGTGCCAAACGCAGAAACACTTCTGCGGCTCGGCAGCCGTACTCACTATACAGGAGATGGCGAAGATCATACTCTCGAATAAACCTTGGTCTAAACTCGTTCCGACGAAAACAGTCAAGAAAATCGTAGAGAAAAGCCTCCATAAGGTAAAGCAAAAAGAGGCTCTTCCGGATCGAAACACATCTGCTTGGTTATATTGCCCGAATTGCAATAAACCATATCATAAAGGAAAGAGGAAAAACTACAACGCACATATTAGGCACTGCTTAAAGGAGGATGGGATTATTACCACCCTCCTCCGGGAACTAATTTCAGGATTAATTTGAGATAAACAAAACTCAGAAACCAATTTCAGAAACTATTATTGAAACAAATTTCAGGAAAGAAAAATTTTAGTTAAGAAAACCAAATAAAAATGTCAATCACTTATCTACTACTATATTACTCATTAACGAAAATATATATATATAACGGAAACAATTTCAGGATCATATTCAGAAAATCAAATAAAAATCATAAAATGTTTAGTTCAAGAAAATCTCCAGACTCAGACCCCGACAGCAACTTTAAGCGGGGGGATGTTAGAAGAGAAGAAACCTATGTAACGCGCATGCCCCGCTTAGGGTATAAATAGCGGGAGAAATCCCTAATAAACTTTAGTCTGGTCACAACTGGGTTCGTGTTCACATCTCTTTCCTATTCCTTTAACCCCTAGACCACTCGCTCCATCTAACACGCGTGTTGACGCCTTAACTGGGCTCCTCGATTCAGTGAAAGTTGAAAATGAAGTTTCAGCATTGATAATTACTCCATGGAAGTGATCTGCAAATGAGATCCTCGTTCACGATGGATTAAGAGCATGAATGTCGTTTTTTGCACGCCCGATATCACAAGAACGGTTGAGAGCTGGGATATGAGACATAGATATGCTTGTTCATCAGCTCGAGTTCTGTAGAATGGAGGAAAAAAGAATCTATTTGCGATGTGCCCCGAAGCTAGGATTTCTCGTGAGAGCGCGGTCAGCGACAGAAGTTTTGTCACGGATCGTACACATCTTTTTTCATTTCCGACTCCCAAACGACCTGCTCCATCTAACACATGTGGACCTTACTATCTCAAGCTTCTGTCTGGTTATGCCAACCGACCAGCTGAGGGCATTATCAAACGGTGCCAGGATTGCTAGACACAGGAGCTATTGTTACGTGCAGACTGGATTTCGACTCGATATTGCATGATATGGCAAACGATTTCGTTTGTATCATCGAGTCATAAAGAGATTTCGACTGCAAGTTTGCCATGATCGTGCGCATATCCTTAAGGCTAAAGAAACGACAGGTAGATAGTTCTGATTGTTACGATAGAGATGATGTTGGGGTGCCTCCAAAATTATAAGACTGAGTTCTCGAAGCTTACCTCCCCTCGACCGGATAAGAGAGCTTCCCTTGTGGCAGTTCTCTCACCATGTGCAGCCGCCTATCTTCATCATCATCTATCTGCACATGGATGACCAGGGGAGAGAAATCGGAGCTCTCATGGGACAGCTAGTCAGCTCTACACCTGTCCCAACGGGAGGTTGGGGTAGGTTGCCCACACTCCACTCGTCCTCGAAGAACCTCCGTTAGAGGGCGCAAGATTGAGCAATCGGCGGCCACGGCTTGTTCGTAGCTGGAATTCCTGTCTCTTTCCAGCGCTTGACCAGTCGGCACCATCAGATAGATGGTGTTGTCAGAGCCCGATCTGGCGGTAGGGCGCGTCGGACTGATAGTCAGAGGCTTAACTCGCTAAGAACTAAGAAACCGGCCAAAGTCGATATACAGAACGACTCTCCGCTGTTGGAGAATGATTACAAACGACAATACCGGTCCCAATCTTCCAGACCATATCTAAATTCAAAGCTCGGTCGCCCCGGATTGATCTTTCGGTCCCAGTGGGTGTGTAGTGGCTCGCTTGTAATAACTAATTACGGCGGTTGTCTGTTGGGTCTCAACCGAGGACTCGCCTCTTGTGAGATAACCAACCCGCTGTCCACCCACCCCTCTCTCGAGCTCGACGTCGAGCCTAGCCGCTGGTGAAAGAACCAGTTAGGCACCCTGTGAGCCAACTTTCAGGCCCATCCAGTTGCTCAACCAGCTAACTGCAGACCTTGAGGTAGAAGATTAGGGTCCTCTGAAGATGAATGGCCGAATAGCAAGGTGTCCGTGAGTTTGGTCGTCTATCAGCAGGCGAACTGTTTCCAAGCTAGTAGGAGGTTTATCGGAAATGCTGACTCGGGGCCAGCATGTACCGTTGAGCAGGAATGCTGCCTGGAGCAATCTACAGTTTTTGGAAATTGTCTGCTCATGGTAATTGTTGCCGCAAACGAACACATGAGAGACGTGGTGATCTAGAAACCAAAGATGTCTCGAGTCACTTCCTCCCATCAAGTTCGAATAATTAAATCTCTGAGACAAGGGTGACTTACCTTCTAGAGACTTGATTCGAAGTAGCAGCTCAGATCGGAGCACAACCCCAGGACAAGAACCGGTTTCACTGTGTACTTCTTGGCCCTGGACAGCCCTGTTTACCTAGCTCCTGTGTTTGAGACTTGGATTGATAGAGTGATAGAGCTAAAACTCATTGTAGGCCGGCAATCTATCCTGCCTTCGAATAGGGATGAATAACATGAGTGATCTGTGAGAGTCTCGCTCGACCAAACGAGAATGATCTGGTCGGCTTGAGTGAGCCTAAGGTGCTCAAGTTGGAATCAAGGAGACTCCACTTGATGAGCCTGAAATTAGAAGAATTAATATGAAATCTCTACTAAATCTATAGCATAACTTTGACCATGATTAGCATTATCATTATTAGTATAATTTATTTTATGGTTTTATCACAAGAATCAATTTCACTCTCATTGTCTTTGTGCTTGTCGTTCTCTCTGCCTGTGTGAGTTGAGATTGATTTGAGTATCTGATGGCAGCAACTATCACTGAATAGTAGTAAAGGATCAATTAGTGGAGATTTGAGATTAGGGGGGCTACTTTCCTGTGGGCTGGCTTGCCGCTTCTGTGTCGGCATAGTAATATAGATTATTGGACTGCTGTTCATTGTGGCTCGGTGGTTTCTGTCGTTGATCCGACGAATTGTTGTTATTACCATGAAGCAAGGTCATTGAGTTGAATGCAGAATTGGCCACTCGCTGTTGAGTGTCCGAGTTGGAGTCTGCGTTTCCTAATTGATTGTTTCCTAACCTCCTCTGATGCAAATTGGGCAAAACTCTTGTGGTTATGATAGTCTGCGGCGTCTGTTGCGGGTGGTCTCCATAGACGAGCTCATAATTGTGCTCCTGATATTGTTGTTGTTGTTGCTGCTGTTGCTGCTGCTGAGTTTGCCTGAATTGTATGAGATTATTGTTTTCATGTTGTTGATGCTGTTGAGCAAGCGAGGAGTTCGAGATCATCTGACTTCTGGCGCCTGTTGGCATCGTCTGGAACCCATTGGGCTCGGCAAAGGGCTGCGCGAGACTGCTGGGCCCCGAGAGGCCAAGCTCGGGCGTTGCATAATCGGTGCTGGTGGCCATGTAGGTGGGCTCTCTAGTTGAGCAGCCGAGCGCTGTGGTTCCGCAGTAGATTTGTTGCTGAGCCAGGGGGTTAGCCTGGTTGAGGCCCACAATGAGCTGCTGTTGCTGTTGCATAGGCGAGCCCAGCGCAAATGGACTGGGCTCCACGTTGGTGGTCGCAATGGAATCCTTGAGCGAGACTAGCAGTTGGTGGCGTCTCGTTTGGGTCTGAGTGTGATGCGGACTGTTGGCGAAAAGCGGCGCCTTGTGATGGGCGGCCGCAGCCATTGAAGTGGCCAGCGAGGGACTGCCTCTGAGGGTTTTGGACAATTTATTGCGCAGCAAACTTAATGGACCACTGGCGCCGCTTTGAGCTGGCCGACCGGCGCGACTCGAGGCCAGCAGAGTGGCGCCGTTCATGTGCAGACTCGTGCCCACAGTGGTCCCTTTGGAAAAGGCCTGCTGGCCGCCACTCACACTCTGCACTGGGCCAGTGGCGAACAATGGATTGTAGTGGCTGCTCGAGCCGGCCGACGAGCCGCTGCTTCCGGCCTCACTCGAGCCAGCCGACGAGTTGGCTGCGAACTCCTGGCCCATGAGCGAGCCGCCGGCACCCAAGCTGTCGGCCACCTGTTGTTGTTGGTGATGCTGGTGGGCGTGATTGCGTGGCCGCTCGATGCCGTTGGGGCCCAGGCCGAGCGGTTGGGAGGGCGCGCTCGAGTAGGCGCCCAGCAGAGCGTTGGAGCTGAGCTGAGGGGCGCCACTTTGGCCAGTTGAGGGCGGCCCGAAGACGTCGGACATGAGATTCTTGGTGGTGTTTGTGGTGGAGGCCGAGGAGCTGGAGCCGCAGTGGCCGGGGAACAGGTGCTGCTGTTGTTGGCGACGCTGCTGGGCCAGGTGGTGGTGGAGGCGACGGTGGGCGAGTCTTGCGCATCCTCGTCTGTATGAGGCCAGTCCGAGCAGCGCGCCCAACAGCAACAGACACGCCAGACCCGAGAGGGCGGCCGCCGTTGCCGCGGGCGTGGCGCGCACACTTTCGGGCAGCTGGCGGCCCGGCCCACTCGGCGCGCTGGGGGGCGGGCCAAGCATTCCCGCGGGCAAGTCGTGCGCGCTGTGCGGCTGGCCCAGCAGCGGATTCGTCGCGGGCACTGCGGGCTGCTCGGCCAGCATGGGCGGCGGCTGCCCGAAGTTGAAGCTGAACCCACGCGCAAATTGCTCTTGCTGCTGCTGCATTGGACCCGCCGACTGCACCACAGTCTGCGGGCCGGAAGTGGGGCCCGCTTCCGGCTCAGGTCTGCTTGGTGCGAGTGGCTGCATGGGGGTGACGGCGGCCAGGTCTGAGGTGGGTCCCAGAGTCTCGAGGAAGGCGTCTGTGGCGATGCGGCGCAACTGGTGCTCGCGCAGGATGGCCACGTACTCGTCGTAGGTGGAGGCCGACTCATCGAGCGCCTCGAGCAGGGCGGGCGTGAACTGGTCGCTGAGACTGGAGAGTGCCATCAGCTCAACTGGATGGCTGGCGAACTCTGCCTCGCTCAGCAGAATCCATTTGGACGCGAACTTGAGCACGAAACGCAGCCTGTTGGCCAGCCGCTGTTTCAGGTGCACCATCACTGGTCTGCTGCTCTCCAGCTTCTTGTCCGGCTCGTACTCGATGCTGAGCACGTCGCCAGACCAAAGGGTGCCCGCCGGCCTCATTGGGTCGCTTGGGGCGCCCTCAGCCAGCGAGCCAGTGAAGCTGGTCTGCGCACTTCCGGGGGACTGTCTGCGGCGCCGTTCGAGCAGCTCGTCGCGCAGAGCCTCGCCCGCAAGTCTCGGGTCGATTCCATAGTGCACGTCGAGTGCTTGGAACACTTCCACCCCACTGGAGAACAGGTTGTTCGAGTGAAGAAGAGCGCCGGTGAAGTTGCGCAGTGTTCGGAAAGCGAACTCGATGACCACGTCGCCATTCATCGACTTCCAGCCCACCCACTCGAATCCGTTGTTCAGACTGAAGTTGTCTGGCCCTCGCACACCATCAACCAGCTGGCCCAGACCTGAGCTAAGACGCGCGCCACTTCCCGAGCGCATTCTCAGCCCGTCGTAAGTGTAATCGATCAGGTGGCCCCAGCGAGGCTCCACCACACCGTCGCTCGTTTCGTAGGCAACTGGGGCGCCCTCTGCTTGGATTTATGTTATCATTCCGTCATTTCATTATTAATATCATTGTTAGCGCCCATCCAGTGGAGGCGGCGGATAGTTGTCGGGAGGGAGAGATTTATTTGCCGGTTAGTGTGTGTGTTCAGTTGCAGGCTCGAAGTTGGAGGCTCGAAATTGGAGGCTCGAAATTGGGGCCCAAATTTGTCGGCCGGTAATTAAATTAGGCGCCGGAAATATTGGGCTGCCTCTTTGGGCCCTCGGGCGTCTTGGCCAGGCGGGCGTCATATTTCGGGGTGGCCAAAGAAGTGGAGGCAAAGCTGGGTTGGAGCTGCGTTGAAGTTGCGCCAAAAGCAGAGCCGCGCGAACAAATGGGCGGCAAACAGGCGGGCAAGATTAGTGCGCGCGCCAACCGCAAATTGGATTAGGGTGGCGAACGTGCTTCGGCCAAAGCTGAGCAGTTCTGAGCAGCCAGAGAGAAGCACGCGCACACATTCAGTGCTGCTTCTCTCACCGCAACTTTGCCCAGTGTTGCGCCGCTCACTTGGCCCACCACTCAACTGGGCGCTCACTTCGACCAAACGCGCAACCAAAAGCGCACAATTGGCCGCCTCCAATTGGCTCAAGTGGATCGCATTTACATAAAGCACTTGGCGCCTCTTCCTCTATTTACATTGCGCCTCTTCCTCCTCGCGCTCCTTCCACCCACTGAACGACTGAGCCCACAGACTAAAGAGACCACAGAGACCACAGACCAGCCAGCAGGCCGTGACGCGCCCAAGATGGTTCACACTCCAGCAAGACGGCCGCCACATTGGGCGAATCGACACTTCCGGTTGGGAGGCCGCCGCTTTTGATTGGCACGTCTGTGGGGAGTGCCAATCAGAGTTTAGTTGAGCCTTTTGGAGCGAGAGTCTCGAGTGAGGTTGGGCGTCGAGTTGGGGGAAGTTTGGCAGAGTAAACAGACGAGTGGCGGCGATCAGGTGCTGGCAGCGAGGGGCAGTTGTACGTGAGCGGCGTTCGTGCAGCAAGAGAAAGAGAGAGAGAGGCCGCCGGGCAGAGATTTGGGACGGCGGAAGAAGAGGGCCAGATAAATAGGGGCGCAGAGTGGGGCCGATAATTGAAAAGAGGGTGGCCGAAAGTGGAAGAGAAGAAGGAGGAAGAGAAAGAGAATGAGAAGCAGAAGAAGCAGAAGAAGAAGGACTACTCACCGTCATAAGCGCAGCCGAGCAGCTCGAAACGCAGACAGACTGTGCGCAAGTGGTTGCTGTGCGGCAAAATCCTGATCACATTTGCGCCCACAATTGGGGGCGACAGCTCGTTGCGAACCACAGTGTTGACGTCCTCGTTTGCGCGCAGAGTCTGTTTGTTTTTTTTTTGATTCCAATTTCGGTCCAGTTTCCGTTTTTCGGTTTCCGTTTTCGTTTTTTCGTTCCGGTTTTTCGTGCAATGGTTTGGTGCAGTGGTTAGGTTCCGTTTTGGTGCGGTTTCCATTGCGGCGTGTTGTTAAATTTTGATTCAAATTCAATTTTGTTGTTCGCGAGATTGCGCAAGAGAAGCGCAAAACAAATAAGGACGATCCATCACGATTTGTCGGCGCGAGTTTGGGCGCAAGTTTGGGGTTTTTTCCGCGAGCATTAGGCAATCATTTCGATTGATTGCGCACGGGTGAAAAGAGGAAGAGGTTGGCCACCATTTTGAGAGTTGGTTGGTTGGAAGTGTGTTCTGAGTGTTAGTGAGCGTCTCTCTTTTGGTTTGGCGTGAAATTTGACCAAACTGCTGCTTTTGGACTGAGTTTGGGCCAACTGTTTGCGGTTGCGCAATGTCTAACGTGCGAGATTAGCACCAGCCCAGAAGGAGCGGCCAGAAAGTGTCCAAATGGATTATTATTTATTCTCCAAGATGGCGGAGACACGCGCGCCGAGAAAGGAGGAAGAGGCACAGTTTGGGAAAGGGGCGCCCCAAGGAGGAAGAGAACACGGGACGCGTTCAGCCTTGAAATTGATATATGAGCGAGTATTAGCATAAGCAGATTTGCCGGCCGCCCCAAAAAAGACGGAGGCAAACAAATTGTTTTGAAAAATTGTTTTTTAATGTTTTCCCCTCCGTTTGTTGCATAACGCCGAATCAATATTTGCCGCTCCTAAGGCGCGAGAAACGAGCAACGAGCAAGAAGGAGAAGCTGCAAGAAAGGGCGAGCAGAAGAAAGGGAAAGGCCGCCCTGATCTGGATCTGGATCTGGGCGGCTTCTTGCACGCCGGCGGACAGTCTGCGGCTTTTTGTGCGCGAATTCTCCACTTTGAACTGCAGCTAGTCTCTGGCCACATTTGCGGCCCACTTCTGCACACAAACTGGCAGCAGAGAAAAATGAGGCAGCACAAAGCAAAGGAAGAACCAGGCGAATCGGAATAACACGAGCGCGGATTTTATACTTTTATACTTTTTGCTCGCCTTATTTCTCCTCATTTCTCCTCCACTGCGCAACTTTTTTCCAGACACACTTTTGATCCTCGCCAGTCCACTTTTACAGCCTCGCGTTTGGGGGAAAAATCTGTTACAAAGTAAAGAAGGAAACAACAATAAAACTGGGAGGACGAAAAGTTCCTCTCTGGCCCAAGTCTTGCGGTGTTCGCGCGTGAGAATTATGTGAATTATTATTATCACCAGCGAGCGCTTTCTCCTGAGGCCCAACTGAGAGTGTCACTGTTGACAATGCGACCGAAAGGCAAGGCAAGACTGCGAGCCAAGAGTGCAGCAAGAAAAAGTGGCGAGTAAAAATTTTACGAGCTCGACAATTAGTGTTAGCAAATTGCGCGAGTTTGCGGTGAACGAGGAGCTGCCAGCTCTTCTGGGCGGCCTTTCAGCGGTTCGATATTGATACTTTTGGGCCGCAAACGAGCTCAGTTCGAGTTCCAGTTGGAAAGGCGCAAAGGAAGCAGAGAAAGAAGAGCAAGAGATGCTCGGCAACAAAGTGGAACCATTTCCAGCCGTTTGGGACTGTCTCTGGGCGGCGCTTTTACGAGGCGCAAAGTTTTGCCGCCGAAGATTAGCCGCCGAGAGAGAGAGACTGGCTGCCGAGTTTGCACCTGAGGAGGCATTTTGGGCAACTTTTTCACTCTCAACGCCGCCATCTCGCCGCCCTCAACACCAGAGCTAAGGGCCGTTGGCTAAGGAGGAGCCTCCAGGCGCATCTTTAGCCAGTCGGCCACTTCAATAAAGCGCCAGCTGCGCGCGCTAATTAAATTACGCTAATTTTACATCATCATCATCATCACCACCAGGCGGCACTTCGACGAGGAGAAGGCAGTTTGAGAGTTGGCCCTTAGGACTGGAGCTGGAAGTTTCCCACTTTTGGGTTCGAGCTTTACTTTTAGCTTTAGTTTTAGTTTCAGTTTGGTGGCTGGGGCAAAGTGTGGGCACTCGATTGGCTTCCTTTGGGAACAGTTGCGAGTGAGTTGGATAAGAAGTGCATTGAGGGCGCACTTTGGCACGAGCGAGCCAAGCAAGTCCACATCTGGCACTGCATTTGCGTCCATTTTGTGCGCTTAAAGTGGGCCCAGTTTGCAGTGAAAAGTGCAGCACTCGCGCAGATTGTCTGCGGGGAATCCTTTGAAAGTGTGCGAACTGTGCGCGAGAAGTGCAGCCCCGCAGACTAGGGCTGCTCCAGAGTGCAAATAATGCAAATTTCTCTCCCACCAAAACAAAACGCTCGGAATTAATTTGCGCGCCTCAGATTTAAATTTGGATTCAGATTTGGAAACTCGAGAACTCCAAGAGGCAAACTGGGTGAGATCTGTTGGAGTTGAGAGCTGGCAAACTGTGTTGAACTAAGAAAGTGCTGAACTGAGATTAATATGAACTACTTACACTTGCGCCTCTGATGTCCTTCCATTTGTGCCACGTGCGGCCTCCATTGCGCGAGTACTCCACTTGGTAGGCTGGCACGAACTCCTTCCCACTGCCCAGCCCAAAGCGGCCCTGAGTCTCGATGGCAGTTATCACTTGCGACCTGTTGAGTCTGGCCTGAATCCACTCCTTGCCACTGTTTAGGCCGCTGATTGGCCTCCCTGGACACCAAGCGCCGCCCGAAAGGTCGAGCCGCAGTCTGTGTGTGTTTTTATCATTCAGTTTGTCCCCAATGGTCAGTGGGCAGTCAATGTTTCCGATTGGAATTGGAAATTTAGTATTTACAGTTTTGGGGAAGAGCAAAAATCGTTTGCAGAGGTTATGGTGTTTCGTGTTAGTGTCAGTGTTCAGTGTTCAATGTTCAATGTTCAATGTTCAGTCTTTGGTGATTGTGTGGGCGAACTGTAATTGTGTTTGTGTGCGTGCCACAATGAGTCATGGGCCAGTGTCATGCGGGCGCACCTAAGCTGCACCGCTGCGTGTCTCTCTCTTTCTGGCCGCTCGTCTGGTTGCCGTGACAATGCACTCAAACTGGGCCCACTTTCACTTTCACTCGCACTTTGCCGGCTTGCTCGTGTCTGAAAAGCGGCGGGCAATTAAAGTGCAGCTCGGCCAGCAAATCGCCAATTTCGCCGCCTCAACTCTCCACTCCAAAGCAACACTCTCTTTTGCTCTCTCCTTCTCCCATATTTGCCCCAGTCCCAAACTGGCAAACTAAAACTGGCCGCAAACTGAGGCCCACGAGCAAGAGACCCAAAGGTTGCGCAAGAGAGAGAAGGAGAAAATTGCCTTTTGCCACCGGCCGAGCACAGACAGTCGCTTGTGGTTTGCCGGACAACTTTCGTGCGCACCCAAACGGCGAGCAAACAAACTGCGCCCACACACAACTCGTGCCACTGGCCCATTTCCGGCCACAAACTCGCAGACTCGCCCATGACTCACTTGCCTCCCGATCGTGCTCGTCACTCTGCGCCCTCCAATCTTGCGTGATTTCCCCCCACAGATCCAAAAGAGCAGTCTCCACTGATGCAGACTCTCCTCACTCACCAAACACTCACTCGCGCCCCAAAAATGGACACAAAATTGCAACACAAACAGAGTGGGCGTGGCCGCCGGAAGTTGCGCCAGTGAAATGGGTTTGGAGGAAGAAGGAGAAGAAGGAGGGCGCTTTGAGGCGGTTCTTGAGGTGAGGCGCGCGGAGGACTAGCTGCGGGGGACTAGCTGCGGAGGACTAGCTTTGGAAGGAGGAGTGAGGCTGGTGGAGCAAAGGTGCAGGCGGGCAGAGAGTGTGCCTGGGGGAGACAGTCTGCGGCTGGTTGGGCGCCGAGTGGACGTCGCAGTTGTTCGGCTGGACTGCGCGTGTTCATTAGGCGGCCGAAACGCAATTGATTTATGTGGCGCGCCGGCGGCCAATCGATGCGAGTTGAGTGGGCTGCTTGGACAGTGCTAAGCATTGGCAGATAATGAGCATTGCTGCAAGTTGCAAACGAGCCAAAGTGGCCATTTGTTTGCTCAACTCTGTTTGTGTGCTCTGAACGCGGCCAACTTTCTCTCTCTCTCTCTCTCTCTCTGCGCGACAGTCTGCAGCCTCCAAAGACTGTTGGCAGACGCGCGGCGACAGTCATCGGACGGCAAATGGAAATGCAAGTGCAAGTGCAACTTCCAACTGGCTTCCTCTCTCCTGCAACTCGCCGCCTCTGGTGAGTTATGGCTCGTCTCTGGCCGTGCGTCTGTCTGTGCGACTGTCTTTTGGGCCGTTCGCTGGTGAGCTGAAGTATAACAGAGTATAACAGAGTGTGGCAAAGTATAGAGAGAAGTGTGGCAAAGTGTGGCAAACGGCCGAGCAAACGGACGATGCTTGGCCAATGATCGAGCTGTTCTCTGTCCGCCGGCTTGTTAGCAGCCCACGCAACTGCAACCGCCACTCATAAGTGCCCCTTATCGAGCTGCCAGATCTTTTTCCTCCTTCTCGCTCGGCCAACCTTTTATCTAATCAGCCTGGCCGATCGACTGGCCCAACTTCGTGTCGCTCGTCCCAAACCAAAGTTTCCACTCAAAAGTGGCACCTCTTTGCGCCGGCGCCCTCCACTTGCCCTTGTCCCTGGCTTCTCTCTCTCTCAGTCCAAAAGTGCCCAAATTCCAATGCTCTGTCACTGCACCTTGTCTCTCAGTCTCACTCCAAAAGGTACAAATTTTCCGCTTTCTCCCAAACCAAATGAGCACCACACGCCAACCACAGTCTCTTTCTCGCTCCATTTCCGGCCCCTCAAAGCGCCGAACTTCGCTGCTTTCCACTGGCCCACTTTGAACTCGCCAAATCAACAGACCTCAGCTCTAATCTGGGCGCCAAATTCGCGCTCCAAATGGCCACCTGTTCGCCTTGTTGCCACTCGCCAGCAACTCAGCGCAGTTCGAATTCGAACTCGAGCTCAAACTCGAATTGGAATTGGAATTAGAATTTCCACGAATTTCACCACTGCTGCACTTTGGCCGAAGTTAGCCCACCGAGAAGTGACGCAACTTGTGAGCTTTCTGCTTGCCGAATTTGCCAAAAATCGGCCAAAAATCAGCCACTTTGCAGGGGCGCCAAAGTGGAAACTTGTTGTTCTTGTTCTCTGAGTGCAATTTGCAAATTCCCCACAACAAAAAGGCAACAACAACAAGCGCAATTCTCAGCACTCAAACTCTGCCACTTTGCCACTTTGCCACTTTGCTTGCCGAAGATTAGCGGCCAGTTTGAGTTTGAGTTTGAGTTGGGCGCAACTTTTCAACTTGCCAATACTTAGAATCGACAGGCAACCAACAAGTGCAACTCGAGTGGACTGAGTGAAGGCGGCAACTAACGAGCTTGTTCGATTGTGAAAGCTTGAGGGCCAATCTAATTGGGAAGTGAGTGCACTTTTCAGCCGCTCGTTTTAGATGAAGTGCTCTGCTCTGACCGCTCCTTAGGGCTAACTTCTTCTGAGCTTCTTCCTCTTCTTTCCAGCGAGCAGTGTTGGCGCGCCCAAAAGTGGCCGCCGCTGCAGATTTCCATGATTTATGGTGCATCTTTGAAGCCAAGCAACACACAATGGAACTTGGCCAACTTCTACTTCGCAGCAAGAAGAAGAAGAAGAAGAAGAAGAAGCTCAAGAAGAAGTGGTCTCTAAAGAAGCAGAGTGCACAATGCAAATGCGGCCACTCCACTTGAACTCCACTTGCTCTTTTCGAAGACAGACAGACAGACGGAGAAAAGTCATCAAAATTGACAAGCTCCTGGCAGCTCCTTTTCGGCTTTCTCCTCCAATTCTTCTTCTTCTTTCTTAGTCCAGCTGAGAGAATTATTCGCACCCTCGTCCAACTTTTTCTCCTTCTCGCTCGTCTTCTCCTCCAACTCGCCTTGTTCTTATTGCTCCTTAGCTCTAAGACTTAGCGCAGACGGCTGACAATCAGCCTCCAGTGTTAACTCACTGCAGACTGTCCAGAAGAGAGAGAGAAAAGGCGCCTCTTTTGCTGCTGTGCTGCTTTGGTGTGGCGGCCAAATGGGCGAGAATTTGAACTGCGCGCCCGCCGAGCTGCAGCTTCTTAGAGCTAGTCTGCGGCGAAACAAATCGAATTATGAGCATGTTGCGCCCAAACGACACAACACACACTCACTGCTCTCACTTGTCGCCTCATTTCACCTCCTTTTACTCTAAGGATAAGCTCACTTAAAACAGACAAAGACAGTCCGCAAAAGAGGAAATTTGCCGCAAGTGAAGCAGCAACCAAAGTGGCTAGACTTCACTTCAAAGCAGAGGGCGTCTTCACTGAGCCTCAAAGTGAGGCCACAATTAAGAGCACTCAATTAGGATAATCATTATGCCGAGCGCGTTCTCTCCCTTTCGAGCTTGGGGCGCAAAATTGATCGATTGGCGCGACACTCGCCCAGTGCCAGTGGGCCGAATCCAATTGGGCAGCAAGAATCCAAGTGGGCAGCTTTGCGGCCGAGTTGTTCTTCTTCTTTTCTTCTTTTGGTCAGCAAAAGTCATGCAAATGGGCTCTTCAAAAGAGAGACTGGGTGCAGTTGAGGCAGCTCAAAAGGTTGAACTTCTTGTCGAGCTGCGCATTTGATGCACTGGCCGGCCGGTGAGCAGCAATCCAGTGGGCGAGTAATTGATCACAGTCTTCAGAATGCTGCACCAGAGCTTAAAGTTGGCTGATTGGGCCAACTCGAAGCAGAAACTCAGAGCAAGATTTGGCCGCCAAACTGGACGAGCTTGAGTTGGGCAAATGGAGCTTGTGTTTGGGGGCGAAATGGAATAATAAAAAACAGTGAACAGAGTGCGTGTCTTCTGCTTTGGTTTGGCGTGCGAGCAACAAGGAAAGACTGTGAGCAACATTTGGCCGCAGACAGTCTCTGGTTGGTGTTTTGTGCAGCGGCAGAGAAAAACAGAGAACAAAACTCGAGCAAGTGAGCTAGTCCCAATCTGTTGGGCACGAAAAACAATTTCTGCGCGCCCTCAACGAATGGAAAATTAATCGCCCAACTGGACGCTCACTTTTGGCAACTTTTGGGCCGCCTCTCACAAGCCGCAAACATGAGCTGCTTCGTGTGAGCAATCGGCCAATCAAAACAGAGCCCAATCGATTTGCACTTCTTGCTCCTGCGCGAGTTCACCAGAATTTTCCTCCCGATTTTCTTCCTCTTCTCGCCATCATCCCAAAGAGAGTCTGAAACGGAGATCGAGAGGCAAAGAATAAAGAGCCTCGGTGGAGAATTGGGCGCCCAGTTTGAAGCAGCAACACTCAACTCTGAAGACAAGCTTCGGCGCAAAATCTCAATTAATTTTGTTGCAAACGCGCCGCAACACAAGAAACTTGCTCACGCGCGCCCGTTTCAAAGCGACCACTTTTTGCGGCCGCCGAATTTTGCATCACGATTTTCCTCCTAATTCTCCCCAAGCTTAGGAGTAGAACTGTTTTCTGCTGTTTTGAAACGCCTTTTCGGCCAGGCGGATGTGAGAGAGAGAGAGAGAGCGTGCGTGTGGTGCTCGCTGGCCCGCATCAAATCGGCCAAACTGGAAGAACTGAAAAAGGTCCGAAAACTGCAAACTGCCAACTGCAAACTGGCAGCACAAACAGAGACTAGCTCCAAAAATGCATCCAACTCAATGGGCGGCCGCAGCTTAGTGTGTCCGTTGCAAAGCTCGCCAATGAACGACCGGAAGATGGCACAAAAAGATACTTCATGGGCCACACACCAAAACTCACGAGTCTGGGCCCCACCGAGCTAACCAATGGTGGTTTGTTTGTTGCAGAATTAACAATTAGAACTGGCTAATTGTTACGCGCCACACTCTTCGGCCTTTTTCCACTGGCCCACTTTAAGTGCGTGCGTCACGTGCCTCTGTCCATCGAAACACTGAGCTCACCTGGCCAGCAGCTGAGCTCAGTTGAGGCGAGCTAGAAAATGGAGCTGGAAAAGGCGCCAGTTCGAAGGAGAAGCTTCGGACGACCATTAGGCAGTGAAGTTTCCAGCCAGTTTGGGGCAAGGCCGAATGGGGGAATCATTTTTCATTGCAATTCCTTTCTTGCTGCGAACTTCAGTTCTGGTCTAACTTGTAAGCCCAAACTGAAACTGAACAACAACAACAACTAGCTCAAGCTCAACAAAGAGCACGCCTTTTGTGACGCAACTCGGCGGCCAAATGATCGTCGAGTTGTGGTTTTCTCGCGCGGTTGGCCAGTTGGTTGGAGGACAAGCTGGAGGTTGGAGGTTGGAGGTTGGAGGCTTGAGGGTGGAGATGAGAGGAAAAAGAGAATGGAGAGTCGCGCATTATTGGGCGGCTGTTAATTCTTATTAATTGCCCGGCGGACAAGCTGCCGGCCAAAAGTGGTTCGAGTGAGCAGAGTTTCAGGCTCGACCAGTGCAGACTGTGTGCAGTTTGCAGTTTGCAGTTTGGCCACACTGCTCCAAAGTTCCAAAGAGTGTCTGTTCCAAAGACTGTCTGCTCCAAAGAGTGTCTGTTCCAAAGAGAGCGAGTTCCAAACACAGTGAACAGAGCGCAGAAGTGCCGCAGACTAGCCGGGCGAACAAAAGACACGCGCTCAGCAAAAGCAGAAGCAGAAACAGAGCACAACCATTTCTCTGCGGCCCAACCTTACAACTCACAACTCTTAAGTGAGAAAAACACATGCTCCAAGCATGAAGAAGGCAAACAGAATTTGCTGCCCCAAACTTACCTGGCCAAATGTGGTCTAACTTGCTCGTTGCTGAAGGAACTTGCTGATAGTGAAAAGTCGTCCACTTCGAACGATTGCAATCCGAGCGCGCGCTCCAGTTTCTGCCCATTTAATCCGGTGCAAAAGCGCGATTTTAATGGATTTATCTTATTGTTGGCCTGCTGTTGTAGTTGTTGCTGTTGCTGCAGAGTTCCCTCTTTTGTTGTCCGAGCGGATATTTGAATATGCAAAGGAAGTTGAAAGGGCAAAACAAGTGGTGGTTAGTTGGTTATTGGTCAGCGTTAGTTGGTTCTTCCATCTGGGCTCTTTGTTGCCGCCCAACCAGGTTCGACACTCGATCTTTTGGGGGTGGAATCAAGAGAAAAGGGCAAATCAAGAGCAGAGAGAACAGTCTGCAAGTGCAAAAGCTGCTCCCTTTTTCTCCATTTTTGGCCACAAACCATTCCTCAGATCACTTGAACTTGCGCTCGTCACTTAGTTTCCGCATTCTCGCCCTTCTCGCCGACTTGCAAACGAGCTGAGCAAACTAGCAGCAACTAGCAACAACAACTAGCAGCAACTAGCAGCAACTGTCTGAAACTGGCAGAGCAGCCCCACACACGAGCTCTATCGGAAATGTGCAATTTTCTCTGCGGTTTCCCCTCTGCACGAGGGGGCGTGGTTTGCGGATTCTGATCTTTTGGATTGAAGCAGAAGGAGAGCAAAAATCAATCAGGAGAATTAGCGCGTCTCAGTTTGGTTGGGATTTGGGTTTGGGTTTAGCTTTGGGATTGTGTTTGGGGGGAAAATTGGAGCATGTGGCAGGTCAGCAGCTCGTGTGCGGCTTTGGTTCGTTTGAGTGCGCGCCACTGAGTCTGCAGCACGACGAGCACAGCGCGGAAAAAGATCATTGCTGCTCGTGTCTGCCTTCTGACCTGCCAGCTTTTTTGCTTTGCCAGAGAAGAAATGAGAGAGAGAAATAAATCGGAAGAGAAGCGAGAAGAAGAAGAAGTTTCGACGCTTCCCACTTGCCTGCTTCTCCCACAAAAATGGGGCCCAGTCCAAGTCTCAATTTGGGCAAACTGGCCGCAAACTCGCTTTTCTCTTTTCTCCTTTTCTTTCTCACAACAAAGCCGCCAAGAACAACAAAGTCGCGTGAGAGATCATTCGCGCCTTCCCCAAACACTTCAAATGCAACTGCTCCAAACTGCAAACTGCCAACTCCAAACTGAGCCCCTTGGAGACTGTCTCTGGCTCTTGGTCGCCTCACACAACCAGAGACAGTCTCCCAAAAGCAGACCAAAGCAGAGCCGCCAGCTCGCCTCTTTGGGGCCACTCAAATTGGCCGGAAGTCGATTAGACGGACGCCTCTTGCAAGTCTGCGGACCAATTGGACCTAGAGACTGGCTCTGGCTCTTCCTTCTTTGCCCATTTTCCTCCAGATTGCACGTGCAGCCAGCAACTGTTTGCTCTGCTCTCTGCAAAGCCCTCTGCTTGGGCTCTGTTTGTCTGGCGGGCGCAGCTCTTTGTTTGGGAATAAATTGTGCAAGATACTCTCCCAGGAGCCAGCTCTTTCCTCATATCTGGTCTCTGGAGAGCGCGCATTTCCTCCAATCGAGTTCCAGCTGCAAGTTCCACCAAATTCGGCCGCCCAAACTCCAATTGGCCAGCTCCATTTCCAAGCCACTTCCACACACAGTCGCCCGCTCGCTCGCTCACTTTCGTGCGCTCGTCTCCTAATCAGATTTGCATCTCGTCTGCCTTGCTTCGTGCACGAGCTGCTCGCGTGCCCACCAAATGAGGAGCAGCCACAATTGGCCGGCCCTTGTCTCTGGAGCAATGCTGCTTTGTGCTGCACCTGAGGCGGCCGAGCAGAAACTGGCCAGATCAATCATTTCGCTGGCCCCAAACAAGAGCGAGTTGCGCCCAACTTGAGCGCCATTGCTTTGCTTTGGGCGCGTTGTCTGTGAAATTGGGCCCAAGTCGAGCTGGAATCTCGTTCGGCTTGGCCAAAATCGAGCAGCAAAACTTGGAGCAAAACTCGCGTGTCCAAAAGGAGGCCGCCCTTTGAGCTTGGGTTTGGGCAAAAGTGTGCACGACACGCGCAACTTTGCCCCATTTGCTCTCTGTGCTTTTGCGCGCGTTCTGCAGGAGAACTTGTGCTCCGCTTTGTGGGCTCTGTGCCTTGTGTGTTGTGCGTTCTGATGAGACGCCCTCAACTTTGCCTCTTCTTGCCCGCAACTTTTTCCACCTTCCACCAACTCTGCTCCTAAGCTCCACCTTAGTGTCGGCCAACTGAACGAAACTTGTTCTCCTTTTGGGCCCACCAAACGCAGCTCAACAGAGAGACCAAATTGGCCACTTTGAAACCGACGGCCAAAGGTTGCAGTCCAATTCAGTGGGCCAAAGAGAAGAAAGACTAGCCGGCGGGCCAAACAAATATCGGAAAGTGCAAAAGTTGATGGGGCGAAATTAATTTTCATTTGGGCCCAAAAGGAGACCTTAGGGCCGCCCGCAGAGGACAAGCTCTTTTTGGAGGAGCTCTTTTTGCTTTGGGGGCCCAATTTGAGCTCGCAAAGTGGCCCCTCTTGTTCTCCTGAAGCTCAGAAGTGGGCCCATTTTGCCACTTCTGAGCTCACTTGCTGCTCACTTTCTCGCCCATTGCATGCCAACAAGAGTGGAGAGCAAAGGCGCTTAATTGAGCCATTATTTGGGCGCATCGTCCTTTTTCAGCGCCACAATTTGGGCCCCAAACTGGCGGCTTGTTTGCGGGCCGGCCTGACATTTGCTCGTCCGCCAAGCTCGCAAAGTGGGCCCAAAACTGGCCAGCTTGTGAGCCAAGTTAGTCTTAGCCGCATTGAGTGGGCCCATTTGGGTGCAATCCGATGCCGAAATGCGACTCGTTGCGCAATTTGCATAATTGCGCGCGCGCGACACCAAAGCGAGCGAGCAAGCCAAGTGAGCAAGTGAGCAGCAGCAGGAAAGCGCCTTTTGCGCCCCAATGATTGGCCGCCGTTCTCGTGGGAGCGCCGCACGAGCAGCAGAAATCCCCGCCAGTCCTTAGGGCTGCCCCCATTTCGCCCTCAACTGCAAGCCCTAAGCAGATTAACTCGCCCCTTTGCTCATCCACCAGCAACCAACTAGGCCAAGCCCAGACCGAAGCCAAAACTCCAAAGCCAATCCCAAACTGGGCGAACGGCGCCACAATCAATCACTCAAGTTGATAAATTTCGGCCCTCCTTCGTCTTGGGACTGTCTGTCTGTTCGTCTGTGCGTCTGTTCGTCTGTTTCCCCTTCTGCCAGCTGAGCCGCGCGACAATTGGCCGCCGCTGGTGGTCTTCCGGGCGAGCTCGAATGCAGCCAGCCAGGCCGGAAGTGGGCGCGGAAATGCAGCCAAGGAAATGGATTGGGCGACCATATTGTGCCTTAGTGTGCCCAGCGGGAAGGCAGTCTGTCTGTGTGTGCGGTCTGCGTGTGGCCGCGTGTGGGCCTTTTTAATTGGCCCGCCAGAGGTTGGCTCTAATTGGACTGAGTGTGTTGGTGGGCGCGTGTTTGGCCGCCAGTCTGCAGGTGCCCAACTGGCTGGACCAAGTGGCACGCGTTTGGCTCGTCAGACTCAGTCTGCAGGCCGGCGCTAATCCTGCGCCAATTTCTCGCCCGTCGCCACCAAACTGGCGAGTGCGCGCTAAGCCGCCTTTCTCCTCAGCCACAGTCTGTAGTCTACAGTCTGCAGTCTGTTTTCTGTTTTCTGCTGCCCAAAGCACGCGAACTGCACTCGGCCAGTGTCAGTGTGCGCCCGCATTCGCAAACTCAAACTCAAACTCGCACGGCAAACGCGATTCCGAGCGGGAAAAAGCAATTGTTTTTGGGCGCTGTTTTGACAGCCAGTCCCAAAGACAGTCTGCCGCCGACCAGCTCGAGTTGCCCAAACACACAGACTCACACACACTGGAGCTCATTCCACTCGAAAGCCAATGAATTCTCGCACTCCAAGTGGGCCAATTCTCCTTCTTTCTCTCTCTTAAATCCAGTTTAAATTCGTCGCCCACTGCCAACTGCTTCTGTTGGATCTGCCGGCCTCTCTCAGAGCCTCTTTGGAGCAGTCCCAAACAGAAGGAACAGTCTGTCTGTCTGACTCTCTCTCTCTCGAGCTGCGTCCACTAAGCCAGCCAAAGTTGGGCCCCAAATGAGCAAAAGCTGAGCCAAAACAACTTGGCCAAGTTGGAGCGCCAACACTTTGCCTCTGCTGGAAATTGCACGTAACTTGGCAACCGACTTTTGTTGCCGCTTTTGGTGCAAAGAAGAGAGAGAGAGAGAGAGAGAAAATGGCCAGAGGAAGAACATGGAGAAAAAGGGCAATTTGCGCAGACCAGAGCGAGCAACTTTGCACTGGCAACTCTATCAAATGGGCGCCAAAGGAGGAGAGCTGGCTGGTTGGAAAGCAATTTTCGGCCTGGAGGGGAAAATAAAAAAAGAAATGAGAATAAAAAAGATTGAAAAATGGACTGGGTGGCAAAAGTGAGTTGGGCCAAGCAGAGAAAGGCGTGTTTGTGGGCCCCTTTTGGCCTTTGTGCTTTGCTTGCGGACACTTTGCCTGCGAGCTGTACAAAGCTGTATTAAGCCAGTGCCTTGGACAGACTGTGTGCGCCGCCAGCAAGTGACACTCGGCTGTCACTCGCTCGCTGCGCCACCACACACTCTCTTCTGGCCGCCTGCCCGCCAAGCTCGCCGCCAAGCCGCAATGTTCGCCCGCACGTCAAGACGCCACTTGGACGCTGCAAGTTAATTGCAAGTTATGAAAATTCCCCATTCCCAAATGTTGCCCCAAACTGCAACAAGAGCAAACTTCTGGCCAACTTTCTCGCTCGGCCCCAAACACCAGCCAACTGAACGCCAACTTGCCCCAAGCAACGCGCGCCGGAAATGAAACTCGGCCACACAAAGAGGCGCCGGAAGTGGAGGGACAAGTTTGCGGGTTGAGCGTCTTTCTCATGTGCTCGTGTCTGTGTGTGTGGCTGCCAGTTGCCAGTTGCCAGTTGAGCTTGCCAGTCGCTCGGGGCGGAGGATGCGGATTGGCCAGATAAGAAACAAACTCAATTAGGGGCCTCTGAGCGTATGCGAGAAATCAGAGTTTTCCAGCCGCCTTTTTGCCCTTATTGCCCGCCGGCTTGCTGGACTGCAGAAGTTGGCCGAAAGCAGCTTAGGATGTGAGCTTGTGAGCAGAGCAGAAGAGGCAAAAGAGGCCTCCTTTTGGCGTCCGATGAGCCAGAAGGAGAGAAGAGAAGTCTGCTGGCTCGAGTCGAATCGATTCGGCGCGCACTTGTTTACATTTGCCGCAGCTAAGGGCCGAGACTTTGGGGGCGCTCAGCTGCAGGACGCTGCTGGGAAGTCCAATTGCTTTGGATGGAATTCATAAGGCGGAAAAGGAGTGGCCTGAGGCTTGCCGAAGACTGTCTCTCTCTCCTGGGGCCTCTTCCTGTCTCCTCGGGCGTCTTTTTGCGCCGGCCTCTCAAGCCGCTTCTTGGGGCGCCCCTTTTGCTGCTGGCCAGCTAGAGAGTGTCTCTCTCTCTCTCTCTCTCTTTGCCTCGAGGGCCCTCACTTGCAGTTTGTGTGTGCCCCAACTGAGTGACTTATTTTTTCCTCTTTGAGCCGCAACAGTCTTGTCAAATCACGTTGGCCTTTGCATGGGGCAAGAAGAAGAAGTTGGCAAGTTGGCTGCTTGGCTAGTTGGAATCTCCAACTAGCCAACAGTCCACTTGGCCGACAAACGAAGCCAAGACAGTCCCAACTTTTGACGCACAACATTGGACTTTGGGCGACATTCACACTTGAGTGACTTGCTCGTTTCCAGTGCTCTGCTGCAGAGACTGTCTGTTGGCTGTTTGCTGCTTGCTCTTAGCTGTTGGCTGCTTGCTGCTTGTTGTTGGCTGCTTCGAACTGCAAGTTGCGAGCAGCAGGCGGCCGGCGAGCAAAGAGCAAAGAGCAGAGAGCAGAGAGCATAAGGCAGAAAGCAGCAGGCGAGCAACGCAGAAGAGCCAAGAGTCAGCGACAACACTGCACCACAACCACCGCGACCATCCAGCTGGACACGAGACACACACGCAAGCAGAAGAGACACACTTTTGCCGCTTTCAGTTCAGCTTAGTGCTCAGTTGGATTCAGTTTTGGGCTGGAAAAATCGTCTATGTATTAGAAGAATGAGAAGAGAAAAAGGGCAGCCGAATTGGAATTTTGCCTCTTTGTGTGTCTCTTTATTTTTCCACCAACTTGTTTGTTTGTCCGCCGCTTCTCTGCCCTTCCAAAGTGTGTCCGAATTGGGCGCCATGAGAGAGAGAGAGAGAGAGACAGACTCTCGTGCTGATCATTACTGTTAATTGTTGTCAACAGCGAGCACAGTTTTGGCCGAATTTGGGCGGCAGAAAAGAAGCAGAGAAGAGAGAAAAAGCACAAAACTTTGCCTTTTTCTCTCTCCTCTGCTGCACAAGTCGCACTCTCTCTCTCTCTCTCTTGTTGCACAATTTGGCCGCCTAATGGAAACTTTATTCTCCACAGACTGTCTCTCCTCCTCTTCAGACTAACTCAGACTCACTCGGACTCACTCAGACTACCTCAGACTGTCTGTGATGCAGTGGCCTTCAGTGGAGAGTTGATGTTTTCGGCGCAAAGTTGGCCCAGTTGGACAAGATGCGCCGAGCAGGAAAACCACTTGTTTCGTGTTCGCGCTTGTGATCGGCAGAGCATGGCGACTTTTGAGAAAAACCTCCTTGACATTGTCCAACACTTGTCGTCGAGAATGAGGCGCATTTCTAACTTTCTGCTCGCTGACCAAAAGTCCAAAAGTTGCCCACTCGAATCGCACAGAATGAGCTCCACTTGGCCAGAGGACAAAGCGAATCGGATGAATGAACAAGTGGCCGCTTCCTCTTCCTTCGAACTTTCCATCAGTCTTAGTCTCTATCTCTGTTTCAGTCTCTGTTTCTGCCGCTCGTGCTCGTCCATTCCACTCGAGCTCAGAAATTCAGGAGGAATTGGAGACTGTTTGCGGCTGAAGAGCGACAAAGAAGGAGGCCCATTGGGGACAGTGTCGAGTGGGAGCAATCTTCAATCTGCAATCGACAATGTTCAATCCGCAATCTGCAATCGACAATGCGCAATCGGCGAGCTACAGTCTGCAATCTGCGGGCGCCACAGATCAGCATCGGCGGTCAAGCTCGGCAATTAATCAAAACTGCTCCTCGGCGGCTCCTCAAAGGAAAGGATGCAAATGTGCTTGGGAGAGTTGAGAGCAGAGAAAAGAGGCGTCCAGAAGGCGCATCTTGCCGCTCGGAAATAGGAAATCGGAATCCGATTCGTCCAATTTGGACTTTCTTGGCTCGACTCGACTCGACTCGACTCGACTGGAAGCGGCCAATTGGAGAGGCCGATTGTGGAAATTGGAATTGCGAGCTGCCAATTGGAAGCGGCCAGTGTGCAAGTTGCGAGCTGCAGTTTGGCCTTTGCAGTTTGGGACTAGCAGTGGGCCGCAGTGAATGGAAGTTGGAGGAGCTTTGGAGGGGCGGCTTTGGTGAAGCAAAGGAGAAGGAGAGGCCGACGAGTGAATTGAACGCCTCAGTTGGCGCGCATCTCGCAAACTTCTGGCCGGCCGCCCACTTGGCCTTAGCTGCGGCGCGTCTTCTCCTTCAAGAGACAGAGAGAGGCCCTTTTTTCGGCCGCCCGCAACGCAGTCTCGCCGGCCGCGCTTCATTAGATTGCTCTGCAAAGCGAGAGGAATTCTTTCCGCCTGCTCGCGGAAGGAAAGAAGCTCGAGCGGCCCAAACTGGCGAGCTTCCTGCACCTAAGGGCCGCCCCCTTTTTGGCGCACACACCTCAGCTCACCTGAGCTCGTCCGCCGAGCTAGAGAAAAGAAGAGAAGAGAGCAGAGCAAGTGTGCGCCCTCCTCTTCTCTCTCCATTAAAGAGGCGCCTTGGCAAAACAATGGCCCCAAGATGAGGCGCCAAATTGCTCGCCCGCTGGAGACACTGCGCACACCTAATGACACTTGGCCGGCTCGTTCGGAGGGCCAGATACAAATCGATTTGTTGTGCGTCTGGCCAAGTGGCGGAGGCCAGACGCAAGTGGCGCAAATAACACTTACCTGCTTGCTGTTGGCTGCTGGCGTGCTGCTGCAACTGCCAGTGCGCCATCGAGGGCGCAAAGTGTGTCGGCTGGTGGCCGCCAGCCTGAGACTGTATCTGGGACTGTATTTGGGGCTGACTGGCGGCCACTTGCGTCCCACTTCCGGCCGCTTTCTCGAGCCCACTTGTTGGGGGCGCGGCATCTTGTTGGGCTTGCAGTTGGGACTGTATTTGGGACTGCGTTTGGGGCTGGCTTGCTTGTTGGCCAGGCGACAGATCGCTGAAGATTGTGGGCCGCACAACTGCGCTGCACTCGCACACTCTAGTCTGCGACCAAAACAACAAGGCAACTGTAACAACAATAACAAACATCAATTTCCAACAATCAAAACTCTTCCAAGCCATTTCGTTTCCTATTCTTCTTTCTATTTCTTTTTCCTCATCTTTCTTTTTCTTTTCTTCTTCTTCCTCTGTTTCCCTTTCTTGGCTGCTTGGCCTCAGCTCTGAGCCTCTTCTTCTGCGCCTTTTCCTCAGGCTCTCGATTGGTTTTCTTCCCTCACTTTGGCCTTCCTGCAATCGCCTGTCCAACTCTTCGGCCATCCAACACAACACTTGCTCCTCTTCTTCTGCTTCTTCTCCTTTTCGCCTCATTTCGCGGCCGACCTCTTTCTTCGCCGGTTCCATTCGCCTTTTAGTTGGCCTCCTGTTTCTTCTTCTTGCTTCTCTCCGGCCGGCCACTAGCTCCTCATGCTACAAACTCTCTTTGGTGCAATCCTCAAAACAGGTCTCAAGAACATTGTCGCCTCTCTCAAGCCACAGATCTTGCACGTTTCTAGCCAGATTTTCTCTCTCTCTTCCTGTTCATTGGCCGCGAGCTGAAATGGAATAAGAATGAGCAACACAGTCCGAGAGGGACAGATGCAAAATGTGAAATGAGCATCCAAAAAGCAGAGGAAATGCGCCCTGTCAGTGAGTTGTGCTGCTCGCTCGGCGCATGCGCGTCGCGTCTCGTGTGGGAACCAGTGCGGGCGCCCTCTGGTGGCCAAAGTTGGAAGCTTGCCAAAAAGCAAAACAAAGCCCAGCCAGATTGTGCCACTGCTCTAAAACTGCTCCAAAACTCCCACCAGTTATCATCGGCTTTCGAAGGGGCCCTCAGTTCGTCTGTTTCCTGCTCTTCACTTGTTTGTCTCTGGCAACTCTCGAAAAGAAGCCTCTGCCACTTCGAGCAGATCAGGCCCAAGTGGAAGGCCCCACGCAAACACAATCGATTGCACAAATTGGCCCAAAGCTCACTTTTGATTGTCTCGCAAGCTGTGCCCCTCAGGACTGGTGGTCGTAATTGTGGCCGAACATAAATGTTACAATTTTCGCACAGTTTCCACCAAACTTTGGCCAACAATTTCAAGGCAAACCGTCAAATGAATGTGAAAAGTGTGCTCGCTTCGTGGCGATAAAAGCAACGCTCCCTAAAACAATTAAACTTTCGCCTCCTCTTTTCTGGCTCCAAAATCGACTTTCGACTCTCAACTTGGAACTCTGCACTGTGCACAACCAGCAACCAGCAACAAGCAACAGCAACCTGTCTGTCTGTCTTTCTGGCCGCATGACTCAGACGCAAATGTTCGGCCGGCGCATTTGGCCCACTTTGAGTGACGCTTGATGGCGTCGAAGTGGCTCATGAGGCCCAACTTGTGGTGGTCACTTGTTGGCGGCAAAGGACGAGCAAATGAGGCGTCTTTAGCAGGGAGCTTTGGAGGCTGATTTTTGGAGATTTCTGCAAGCTCAATGTGCAAACTGGAACCAGATTCGGCCCGCAGACTGTCTGTTTGGCCTCGGGGGGCGAAAGGCAAGAGAAGGGAGCCGAAAAGTGGCCGCCAGCAGAGGAGCAAAGTGGCCCGAGAGAACAAGACTCGCTTGATTGCTCGTAAAACTGGCCTCCCGTTTCTCACTTCGCGAGGCCGGACGATTTGTGGCCGCCGTTTGAGTTTCAGTCGCACGAGAAGGCTCGTTCTAAGGCCAAATTGAACGGCCGCTAATGGGCGGCTAATGTTCGCCCGCTTTTTCCTTTCAACTTGGACCAGACGAGGCGACTTGGAGACTACCCGCAAGTGAGCAGCCGAAAGAGATGCAGACCAATGCGCATTGTTGCTCCACGAATTGTTGCTCCACGACAGTCGACGACAGTCTGCCTGTGGCTGCTACCAGTTTTTTGGTGGGCGCGCGCACGTCCAAAGCTGCGGCAAAGCCCCGCAGACTGTCCTCCTGCAGACTCACACAGGCCTTTTGCGGGCCCAAGACAACAACAAGCCTCCTGAAGAGCAGCCAACAGACCAACAGAAAACTGGCCCGCCTGGCAGCCATATGGTGCCCCTTGCTCGCTCCCACTTTTCTCCAGCGGACCAGAATTTGCATTATTTGCCAAATTCTTTCCACCTCCGCCGCTCGCCTTCATTCAGTCCCCTTCTGGAGCGCCAATTTCAGCTCTCCGACTGCTCTTTTGTGCTCCGAGCGGCGCGCCAATAACTCACCTGGATCATCGGCGCTGATTGCAAATGGGCCAAAGTGCACACAAGGAGCAGTGGGGCGCAAAACTGGGCGCGCACACCACTCGCGCCCAGACATTTGAGGCCCCAAAAGAGCTGGCAAATTCTCACAAACTTACCAGCTAATCTCTATTTTCCTTGCTTCTCCTTTTCATCAAACCTTCCAGGCGACGACATTTCATTGGCTACTAATGTTCGAATTCTTTTCTCTCTTCCTCTGAGCTCCCCTGGTCTGTCCCCCCGTCGGCTGAGGCGAGTTTGTGCTTGTAGTTGTTGTCACAAGCCTGAAGTTGCTGGCACGGCGCTCCAGTTCGGCGTGTTGCCAACTTTGTCCAGTTGAAATAACAACAATCCTGCACAATTGTCGCCCAAATAACAATCCAACAGTTGGCTAATTCTGGCCCTGCCAATTCGTCGTTCGGTTGCTCATTTTGATTTAGTCTCGAGGTTGGAAAAAAGTATTTCTCCTTAGGGGGAACCACCTCGTGCACAAAGCACACGAGACGCGCACAGGCAGAGGACGCGCACACACAGAAGACGCGCGCCTGCAGGACCACCTGAACGGGCCAGCAGCACTAGTCCCAGTCTGCAGCCCAATGGAACGAGCGACCTCCTCTTGTGGCCCGAAAAGAAGGCTGCTCACTTGGACCCCGATCGAGAAGAGCCAGAGATTAAACAACTGGCGCCGGTTGTGTTTAAGGAGCAGCCAGAGAGATGAACTGCGGGCCTCCTGCTGGATAAAAAGCGACCAGTTTCTCTCTGCTGCTGCTGCTGCTGTTCACTGTTGACACTTGGGCCAATCGTTGGCCTGAAATTGGGGGATTGAGGCGGCCAATCAGAATGGAAAAAGTAGCAATTTCAGGAGATTTGGGTAAACAAAGAAGAGGAAAAGAGAAGAATAAACGAGGAGAATTTCGATAAAGTTCAAACGAACGATGCAAGCAATTTGCCACAATTTTCCTCCCCTTTTTCTCAATTGGTCGCCCTCCTTTAGCTCAGCTCAGCTCTGCTCGCTGAACTGCTTCCAAAGCAAACAAGCGACAAATTGGCACTTCATTTTCACCAACTTCCTGTGCTTCCTCAGTTGCTTGCTCGGCTAACAGTTGCTTGCAAACTGGCGGCCCCAAAGAGCAAGCGAAGGCCCAAAATCAATCGATTGGATTTGGGAATCCTTTTTGTTTCTTTAAGTCCGCCAGCTTGGGAGCGGCGAACTGGGCTTCTTGTTTGGCCAAAGCTGCAACTTGGGGGCCTTTTGGGGACCCAGAAAGAAGGAGCCCCCAAGCAAAGAGAGTGGAGAAGCGAGAGAAGGTTGCAGACTGTGTTCGGTGCCGAAGCGGAATTAAAGTAACGTTTTATCGCATCAAGTTGATCTTTTTTGCTCATTTTCACTTCTGTTCTCCTCGCTCAAGAGTTCAAGCAGTTCCAGTTGGCAGCCTCCTCGCAGCTCACAGTCTTCGGCTCAAATCCAACCTAAGGGCAGTCTGTCTGCTGCTTAGGTTGGCCACTTTGAGCGCGCAAATCGGTGGCCATTTAGTGGCGCAAAGTGTTCCTCTTTTCTCCATCACTAAATACACGGATTGCAGTGCATGAAAGTGCACAGTGTTCCAAGCACACACACACACACACACTCAAGACACTCGGGGGAACAGAATTAGATCCGCCCTCAGATAAGGAAAGACAAAAATTTCATCTCGATTTAAAAAGCGAGACTCCAAAAACAACAACAACAACATCAACAACAAGAGCTTAATCTCGATGGAAAACTTCGGCCTCCCGGTGCATGTGTCTGGCTGGCTGGGCGGCGATTTAATCGCAACACTTCTTGATTTACTTGCCCATTTTTGAGCGGCTTTCTGCTCCCACTTGGCCGCTCTCCCTTGGCTGCTCTGTGCTGGCCCGATGCTTAGGAGGACTGGCCGCCTGCTCGAAGGCTGTCCTCCTGGCCGCCCTCTGAGCCGGCGAGTGTCCGATCGATTGATTGATAGCGTCGGCCGGCGTGTGTCTTGCTGGCTGGCGGGCGGCCGACACGAGCGCGTCCAGTGTCGATTATCGGGAAAGCAAACAGAGGGCAGATATTTTCTCGAGAAGCGCCAAGTCTTTGCAAGAATGCACCAGCACTCACAGACTGGCCGTTCAGCAAGACAGTTGCGAGTGTTTGTGAGTGCCACAGACTGTCTGTGGGCGCACACAGACACGCGAAGGAGCGCAGTTCGTGTGGGCGCGCTCGCCCTTAGCGCGCCTGGAATTTGGCGGGCCCATTTCTGCCTCTCTGCTTTCTCGAGATGATAATTCGCGCGCCGCCAACGACAAATGTCTCATCACCCTCAAATCTGCGGCCTCTCGCTCGCTGGAACAGTCTAATCCTTTGCTTCTCCACTTCCAACTGAAAAGAGGCCGCCACTCAGGAGCAAACTGCCAAGCAGAGAGCTCGTGTGGCCCTCCTCGTGCTCTTCTCTGCGCCAGATTATCATCGGCAACCATTGGATTCCGGCAGCTCGCCACTCGCTGCTCACTGCTCACTGCTCAGTGCGGCTTCTTCAAAGACCTCAAACGGTATTGGTGGCCGCCAGGTAGCAGCGCCCGGGGGCTAAGCGTGCGGGCCCATTCGGATCAGACGACCATTCTGGGCAGATGCTCGCCGGTGTGTATCGTTTTCATGGGCAACTTTGGGGCCGCCGCTTGCACTTCTGCTTCTGCTTGGGACTAGGACTGGCTAAGAATTGGCCCTCTGCAAGATGCTTGCCACTCGAGCAGAGCGCCACTTCTCGATCGACATTTTTCACGCTCCGCTTTGGGCTGCCACTTTTTGGGGCCTCTTTTTGGGCTGCGTTTTCGCGCATTAATAGTTTGCCACTAGCACTCTGCAGGCTGAGGAGCATTTTGCACGCTCCTAAATGGGCCTAAATGTGCACATTAGCCGTTTTGCGTGTCGCCAACTGGCAGCCAACAGACACAAACAGTGCCAGCGTGGACACTAGTCTCTGGCCTGTGGATTGTGCACTGTGGACTGTGGACTGTCAGTGGGCGAGACGGACTCCAGTTGAGCCGTTTGGAGAAGCGTGAAAAGGCCGCCTCTTGTTCGCGGGCAGGCGCCCACTTCTGCACACAGTGCGCCGAAAAGGATTGGCTCTGCTGCACTCACTGCGGCCACTCATTGCAAGCAGACACACAACAAGCAGCCCAACAAAAGGCCGTGTCTCCACTCTCTCGACTGGTCGCATCATCACGCGCCGACTCATCATCTCTCTCTCTCTCTTCCTCTGGCTGCCCTCTAGTCCTAGTTCCTATTAATAAAAATAAAAACTCCAACAGGAAACAGATGCCCGCCGCGACCGCCCAACAGCCGCCACACTCGATCTCCACTCGTTTCCTCTCGGTTGCCGCCCGCGCACTTCCGCCGCCGCCGCCGCCAATCCAAAGGTCAAGCTGGTGCTCGGCGACAGTGTTGCCTTTTGGTGGCTCGGCGGCGCATCAACCTGTTGTCAGGCTACCTTCCTAGCCGGCCCATTGGTCTTTGTTAGTTGGACAAAGTGGCTGCCCGGCGAGCTCTTAGGTGCAGTGTTTGCGTGCGGCCAGAGAGCAGCAAGAGGGGGAAATGGCGTGATTTATGGCTCGGCAAACAAACGGCAGCAAACTCTTTCGGTTGGGCGCCCGGTGGGCAGTTTGCGGTGGCGCCAATGCGACACTGCTTGGCTGCTTGCTTGCTCACTGTCAGTGGCCGACTGGCTAAGCAATTCTGCGGCCACAATGGACCCGCGGCAACAAGTTTAAACTGCGCGCACCGCCCAACTGGCCCTCAACAAGCATTTGCGCCGAGGACTGTCTCTACCAACTTTGCTCTGTGTCCATTTTTGCCTCTCCGCCGAGTGCAATGTTTGACCACTGGCCAAATATCGATTGGCCACCAGGAGAACAACAAACAGAGCCACTGGAAAGAGTTCCTTTTTTCTTCTTCTCTTTATTTGTTTTCAACCAATTTCAGTCGCCCATTTGATTTATTCGAAACCATTTCTAAACGCTCCCTTAGGGCTCCCCATTTTCGCTTCGGTTTCCATTTTTTCCCATTTCAGGTGGAAATTTATTGCCTTGTCAGAAGATAGAAGATTTCCATCCTTGTGTCCTCCTCGTCCAGCCAATTCAATTCAATTCGCATTTGAGCCGGCCAAAGAGGCGAGGAGAGTCTCCACTGAGCAGTATTTTGACGACACCAGTCCAGCACAACAACAGTGGCAACCTTCTGTTTGATTGCGGCCGCTCGTTGGCCACAACTTCTGGTTGCAAACTTCCAGAAGGTGACTTTCACTTTTCCACACAAACGAACAGCCACAACAGACTCTCCATCGTCTCGGACATTTGCACCATTGGAAAGGAGCGGCGGCTTTTATTGCAACAGGCGTTTCATGTGACGGAGGGAGATTGGCGCCGCCATGCAGCATTGGATCCAGTGGGGAGGAGCCCCTGTGAGCAGTATGTCTGTGTTGCTTTGTCTTCGTCTGTTCTGTTGGGCCCAAACAAGTCCAAATTGATTGATTAGCCACAACGAGGAATCATGTCGAACCAATTGGCTTGCTCGTGAAAGAGTTTTCCTCTTAAGTTTAGGGCAAACAAACTGTAAAATGGCCAACTTGCCGACTCTCATCATCTCCCTGGCTAATCCAGTGGAATCTCGGCGCGCCAAAGAGAAGAAGCTCGGCCGATAATTCAAACGCGAATCAGAGAGGAAGAAAAAGAGAATTAGAAGGAACTGCAAAAGGAGATGGAAGAAGAAACTCTGAAGGAGGGCCACTTGTAGAACTTGGGGCCTCGCCTAACTTTTGCCTTCTCATCGCTACCTTTTGTCTAAGGTGCGTTCAATTAACAGCAGGACACAAGAGCATATGATCGATTGCATTGCTTTTTGTTTTTGTTTTTGCTTTTGCCTCTCCACTCGCTCACTCACCCAACCTTAGGCCTACTCTCCCTCTGTCTGTCTCCTCTTCTCTCGGCTTACTCTTGGCCAGATGATCGATTGGTGATCACTCCGTTTTGTTGTGTTTTGTTCCTCTGTTCTCAAGTCAACACACAAACTTATTAATGTCAATTTTGCAAAACAGAATCCAAGCGGATTCCTCAAGCTGAGAGGCCCGAGGCCATTCTCTGCTTGGTATCGTTTTTGTTTCCTTTTATCTGAAACTTTGCCAATCTGCAAACCATGCAGAAAGCGTAAAAAACAATCATTACAGCTTACAGTTTTAGGCGAAATTTTCTTCCTCTTTGCCTTAATTAATTCCGTGTGCCCCGCCAAACTGACCAAAACTGACCCACTGAGAGGCGAGGCTGTTCCGATTTGGCTTCAGACTCACTTGGATGACTTTTCAGCCAGTCGATGAGATTTCTTTCACGCATCGTAGACAAACGCCCGTGGCAATGCTTTGATAGGATAGAATCGTGTTCTCTTTATTTTCTCACTATGATACAATTACTAAATGCGCCTTCCCGACCACATGAGGCCGGTCAGAGTTTTGAATCTATGACTGAGTGGAAGGAAAGTTTCATGATGCGGTAAACATCTTCAGATCGTCGAGGAGAATACTGGTATGGGTTATGGACAACGCTCGGGCACAACAGTCGCATGAGCTTGATCCATCTTCTCTAAGCTTATCACGATGATAGTTACACTGTCTCTCTATGTCGTAGTGCTCGGAATCATTCAGCCTGAATCTAGCAATACCCAGAGAAACTGAACGCCTGGTTTCCTCGTCTTCAGCTAGAGTTCTTATCAAGAGAATATATAAATCTTGTAGACTATACACATTAACAGGTTTCAATTTGCCTCCTGTCACACGATTCAACCATTTTAAACAGCCCAGATCTTGACGACAGCGATAGATATCGAGTGAGAAAACTGTTCTGTCAGGAAGCAAGACGCTATTGATCTGGCTGACTATGCTGTCCAAGTCTCCCTCTAAATAAGTATCTCTATCGGACAGTCTCTCAATTAGATGCTTGTTTCTATGATCTCTAGCATAGTTGACACAACCTTGTGGAATATCCCCCGGATTCACAATCCAATGATAAGTTTTCAACTCCCTCTCGTTGGGTGCTTTCATATAATCCCGAACATTCCATTTAACCAAGCTTATTTCGAGAGGCAAGTATATATCTCTGTCGGCTGGATCGGGATTTCTTTTCGTCTCAATGTCGGCGCAGAGCACATTTGTGCTAATAGTTATGAACGACTTCTTCTTGAGATTCTTTATCGGAACTGAATTGACGATTTGTTGAACTTTATCCCTGTAATCAATCTTGGGCTGATCATAGTTGTTCAACTCATAACTAGGCGGCGCAACTTGCCACTCAGCCATCCTTGGCTCTCACCTTGAGAAAATCAGGTAGATATCTGACTAATCATAGACTATACAAATATATCTTATAGATTTATTTTATTATTTTTCGGGCGTAAGCATGGCCGTACCACTCAATTCGGAGAACCGCGCATATAGGAAGGCGGACGATACGCGATCCTGCGCATCGTATTCCCAAGACTCCTCTAGGTATCTCCATACTTCTGCAACCGGTTCCATCTGCCATTCAGGCCTCATTGATGGTCTAATCCTTTGGTTACACACCAAATTACGCATGGTGTTGATATCTGCGGATTCAGTTCCCAGATATTCATCATATGGCAACATATAAGTTCTAGGGCTCTCATTAGAGCCATTGGGCAATGGGTATGTTCGGGACAGGATCTCCCAGATGATTAGTGATAGACTGTAAACGTCAATACGTAGGAAATTTTTTAAGTTGAAAATGACTGAACACTCTAATATTTCAGGTGCCATGTAACGTGGAGTGCCGACTTGCGCTACTTTCTTCCGATGAAATATAACATCATCATCAATAACTAAAGCTACCCCAAAATCTGTTATAGATGGGGATAGGTCGCCTCTTAAAAGAACATTTTTTGATTTGAGATCTCTATGGACAACTTTGGAGTCATGTAAATGTGATAGTCCACTTAAAATTCCCACAGCAATCGATAGAAATTCCTCCCATGTTGTTGTATGCTCCTTGAGATACTGATGTAAAGAGCCTAGAGAGGCATACTCCAGGCATAACCAATAACAGTCTTTATCGGGGGATATCGATGATCCATAGCATTCCAGAATATTTGGATGCTTAGTCGAGATCAAGTCGTAAATCTTCAGTTCATTTTCCCAAGACTCCCTCTCTTCAAGCTTGGAAATCTTAACCGCGACCACTTTTTTGTTCAACTCAGCTCTATGAACTCTCCCAAAACGGCCGGAGCCTATCACCTCTAAAAGTATAACATCGTTGAGATCAATGAAATGCTGTGGCTCCGGATTCACATCCTGAGAGAGCCGCTGACCAAGTTCGATTGAGTCCGCCGTGCTCGGTGGTGGTTTTCTTTTCTTGGAATAATAATAATAAGATACTAGGAGAGCAGATAATAGTATCGACATAAGAATTGGAATTAGAGTCGTGTACGTTTGATGAGGTTGTGCTGGTTGTAGAGGGGCTGGATGAGGTGTTGGGGCGGATATTGTTTTCATTGGCCTCAGTCTATCATTGCAACCGCTTTCAGTACAACAACAAAACTGTTTCGGTTTTGGTGTTAAAACTGTCTCACATTCCGCTCGACAGGTTGTCTCATTTGCCGTTGATGGCCAACAACCTGCACTAATTATCGTCAAATTTGTTATAGTAGTTCCGTTTTCTAGCCTAATAAGATCATTGGTGGCCGCGGCGAAACAATTGTATTTGTCATGGATTAGATTGGATTTTGGGCATTCCAGTAGCTTACGACATTGCTCATATGTGTCCTTGCAGGGTTCATTTGTATTTTCTTCCTTGTTATACTTGTACTTATAATGATAGCAGCTAAAAGCCATAGTGGAAATATAATAAAACAGGTTCAATATTTGGAGATTTTGTTTATGCGGGACACGCATTTCTACTGTGGACGTTGCATGTTTTTTACATGCACTCTCTCCACGCGAAATTTGTTATTGTTTCAACAACATTCACAATCCTATAACAGTTATTTTATTGTCATAACATGCCAAAAACCAAAACTGAAACAGAAACTGTTAGAGAGGAACTACGAGATGCTATTAGGCTCCTTGTGTCAAAAATCTCGAAGTCGTTCATCAGTGACTGGTACACCAAAATCAGTCCCACAAATCATGATTTTGTGGCTAGTTGCGAAGACTTGATAGAAACCTCTATGACAAGATTGGTTAAACTCTATATCCAAAGATTAGACAATTACAAACTAGGACAACTAATAGCTAACTTATTGCATGATCATATACTAGATGAGAAATCAAGTGACAGAGTGGCATCAATCGAGAATCAAATCGAAAATTTTGAGTATGACATATGTCAGAATTCGGTTGTGAGACTTTTCGGCCTTATGAGCGATGATGGACTTCGTCGAGTCGTCTTCACCACTATCGAAAAAGCAAGAAAGGCCAATGAGGTACAGAATCAAAGAAATTGGTACTCCACAGCCTTCTCCAAGCTTTACGGTAACTCCATACCTTCTCACACGACGTCATCTAGAGGCGATCTCCCAGAGAACAATACCGATTCCAGTGAAATGATAAAAACAACATCAGCTCTATATACTCTGGTGATTGCAATGCTCACCAAAGCGGTGTTCATGCCGGTCATCGACAGTATATCAGAGCCTAAGTGGCTCTACGCCCTAATCATATGGTTATGTAGAAAGGAAGAGATGGAGATTTGTCTGAAGAATGGTAGAGAGGCGGGCGAGCGATCTGATAAAATGGATAGCTCTAGTTGCACCAGGAAAATCAATCTCGACATGGAACCATCCTCGGACATTGCGACGAATAACCCTGGATGCTCCCTCGATATGGATGACATCTCTCCCACAAATATTAATTTCAGAAAACCAATTAGCCTCAAAAGACCTCTCGACAATATAGAGATTTATGGAACAGAGGAGGTTAAAAGCAATAGCTCTTGTTATGTGTTATACTGTATTCGTTATCATGGTATTTGTTACAGACATCCCTCAACAAGTGGTTTTGGTTTCAGAACCATCAAAAGAAGATTCCGTGAGTTCGTCTTATTACAATTGAGACTCGAAGAAAACCCAAAGATACGTCCCTATATGAAAAACATCCCTAAGCCAACTAAGCTCAAAGCAGCTACACAGAATATATTCTCATTACCAGGTATCACCAATATAAAATTGGATCAGTCTACCATAAAGCTGCGACAGAGGTTTCTTGAAAGATTCCTCAATGCACTCAATGGTTCGCCTTTTATCGCTAATAGTTATGAATTCAAAGAGTTCTTCTCTTACAATGTTAATCAGTCTGGTTCGATCTCAAAGTCCAAGTCCACAATACTTCAGGTAAATTTGAACAAAGTTCTCGTGGATGGTGTGAAGAATGCTTTCAGTATTATAAGATCTACTCTGCCAAGAGACGGCATACAATCCCTTGACTCTTCCGAATCAGATCCAGATGCATGGTTAATAGATCTGCAGCAAAACACGTTAAAACTACACATACAGACACGAACTAGTCATTCTAAGATGAATTTGGAACGCCTTATAGACTCTAGGATATTATCTCTAAATGAAACAAGTTCTGATTCCCTATCAAGCTCGACAGAGTCCATTTACCACGATGCAAATGTTTCTTTGGATATAAACGAGAATGGTGCAAATCATGATACACCAATAGCAACGAAGATAATTGACATCGTCCACTATTCTATTAACGGTGACACTGCATGCTCTAGATCGCCAATAAACTACTTAGTACGAGCTCTCCTAGGCAGGACTCTAGAGGGTTATGCGAGACAATTCTTTGAGAAAGCCTTCACCTTGGAGAATGTCACCTCGATATGGGATGATGGCGATGATCTTCCATTGGATCTGGACAACGCTAACCTCGATGAGGCAGCCTCACATTTGTCTAAATTGATTGAAACCAAGTTTCAATATTCTAGCTTAATTCCAAAAAAATTATTGATGACCATGGTCAACAAACAGCTAAAGTTTTATCTATCACAAATTGCCTCTAAAAATCGCAACAAATTTGTAATCTATTCCTTTTTAGTACATGTGTTAGATGAATTAGAGATAAGCGATTGATAATAAAAGAAAAGAATGGCAATAGGAGAAGTGAAGATTGGACGAGGGCCATCTGCGCAGTCTCCGTATGAGGGCAAGATTAAAAGTTGTCGCTTGTGTTTTGCTGGCTATCTCTATTTGGTGACTGCTCAGAAGTGTCTAGTCATTCGCGGAGTGAGCTTGGGGTGTGAAGGATGAGATTGAGGTTGAGGGTTGCTAGTTGGTAAGAGAGCTATTACACAAGAGAGGCGATGGCTACTCAGAATTCATCCATTTCCCGCCTCTTTGTGTCTTGGTGTCTGCTACTGTTATCAGCTAGATGTTATGGCATTAAGCCAGACTTGAATAGGGCAGCCCCCATCAGGCAGACGATCTACTTTGGTGGCTTTTTCCCCTGGCTCGCCGATGATAATGGCTCAGACAAACTGACACCAAGAGTGACCAGCAGGAACGGTGATAAGCTGATAGAAATAGAGCAACGGCGGGAAGCCTTGATTGCCGAATTCAATGAATCTCGTGCTGGAGATTCTGTGAATTTGGAAGACAATCTCAAGGTAGAAAATAGAACGGAACAGCAAACACCGAGCCACCTGCATCGGCCTCAATACACGTCCGAAACAAGACATCAATTAGGAAAATTTATCCTACCTGCGGTTAGGTTAGCACTAGATCACATCAACAAGAACAACTCAATCTTGAGCGACTACAAACTGGAAGTTGTGCCTCGCGACACTCAAGTAAGTTGAACTCCTCACAGATTAGAGTGACCAAAAGATGGTGAAGTTTGCTGCCCGAGTTTGCTCTCTACTTAGAGAGCTGGAACTGCCCACTTGGAAGTGCCCTCAGCGCCCAAGTTCATTTGCCTACGAGTCTGTCAGTGTCTGACCACAGACAGTTTGGCACCTAAATGAGCTCAATCAACCGTTGTCTTGGCATTGCGTTGCTTTGGATGGATTGAATTCGCTCATGATTACATTTCTGCCAAGCTAGAGCCATCACTCATGAGGGTTGGGAGCGATCTCGTCCGTGACTCTGTTGCACGATTTGGGGCCTACATTGCGCTCTTGCTAGCCACTAGTCTCAAATGGCACGCAATGTTGAACTCAGAACGGCCGCCCACCAGTCCCAGTGGACGAGGGCCTACAAATTAGTCCTGAATGATGGATAAACACAGAAAAGAAGCACTCTCTGGCAGTCCCTTTTTGGTATGATGATTTTCAGCTGGTCTACCCGAGAGGAGCTCACCTAGTGGCTCGACCGCAATGGGTGAGCGATGGTGGTGTGAACATAGCGCAAAAAGAGCCAACCACTTAGCTGTGGGCACGTACAATTTTGGGCTAGTCCCTCTGCTAAAAGAGCGCTCGTGTTGCTGCTCTTTTTATGCCTCTTTCGGGTCCTCTTGCATTGCGGTAGTGCACAACTTCCGTCTACTTTTGATTATTTCAATCTACCCGGAACAAGACTCTGCCCCACTGTCTGTCTCCTGCTATGCCTCTGCCTTTCTCCCTCTCTCTCTATTCCCTCCAGCTTTTATCGTAGTCATTGTGTGTCCGCAACCTGACGAGAGCCTGTCCCTCCGAGGCAGCCTTATCAAGACCATTGTAATCCATTTGTGTCCAGCCCATTTTTCCTTTGTTCCACCGGGCCCACGAAAGGCACAATGTTGCCCACCAGCACCGATGGAAAATGGGCCCAAAAATGAGAGTTCATGGGCGCATCTCTGTGCACTGGCCTGGCTCTGTTTGGCGGAATTACTTCACATAAAAGCACTCACATCGAGCAATGTTATTTCTTGTCATAGTGCTCCCCTATTCAACGGCCAACCTCCATCATGCAACCATTCTCACCCGGCCAGCCGTTTCCGCTTTTGGTTAGCTTAGCGTTGCGGCTTTTGCCTCCCAGTCACCAGATGCCTTCAAGCTTCAAGCTTCGAGCTGACCTCCAAGCTGCACTCTCATGACCACTGCCACAGAGGCACTCAGGTAGCTGGCCAGTTGTTGATGATTCTATTCAAGTTTCTCTCCGCAAGTGCTGGTCGCTTGCTCTTCCATGTCCAATGCATGGAGACGGAAAGACGAAAAGACGAAAAGACAATGGCAACTTAATTAAGTAAAGCAGACGGACAGACTGCAGTGTAATAAATGGTGTTTCGCTGGTCTGCTGAGCAAATGTCAACATTTGAGCGGACCCCAAATTAGACTTGCATTTCTTATCGACCACCCACTCTCATCGCGATGTCCCCCTAGTCGCCCTCCAAACAGACAAACCCATATTGGCACCCACTTCTTCCCTTCCACTGTCTGCCTTTCATTCCTCAGTCAGCAGAAATGGGCGTCCAATTAACAGATGGTTTTGCCACTAATACTGGATAGTAATAGCCCCATGCTCGTGCCTATGTGACCGCCTAAGCCAAGCAGCGCGTGCAGTCTGCCTCTCCTGCCCGCATTTTCCGCACTCAACTGCAGACTGTACTGTGGCAGATCTCCCACCACAATGCCCAACACTTCGGAACGGGCTCCTCTTTTGTTTGTTTGAACTTGCACCGGAAGTGGGCCAGCAAACCAAATTGGGCGCTACTTAAATTTCTTCCTCTCTCACTCTCTCTCTCTCTCTGTCTCTCTCTCTGTCTCTCTCTCTGTCTCTCTCTCTCTCTCTCTTCTACTTGTGCTCGCCAAACAAGAGTTGGCCTATTTCCTGGCCCAATTTGGGCTAAGCTCTCGGGAGCTAGTTCATTGTTTTGTTTATCTAGTCGAGAGAGTGGCAGGTTTCTCTCGAGTTCGGTTTGGTTACAAACAATGGTGGGCCAATCGTCTGCTCCGCTCCAAAGGGCCAAATCAGGCTCCTCTTTCTTCTTTGCTCGATCAAATTTTCAACTGTCTCAATTTCGTTCCACTCTCCTCGCTCGAAGCTTGCCTCTGCTCTATCCAATCGATCAGCTTGTGTGGGCCCATTGTGAGTGCGTGTGAGCAAATTAAAATGGTCCCACAATCTAAATCGAACGTGTCAACCGATCTGATCCCATTTCGTGGGGCTCGCACTTTGAAATAGCCGCGGGCGATCTTATGCTTGGGGGAAGGCCAAGTGGAAAAAGGGCGACCAATTGTATTGCGCTGCAGTGGGCAAAGTGGCCAAACTGGGCGAGAAAATGGGACTTCGAAGAAAAAGGGTCTCCACGCCTGAGGAGAAGGTGCGATGAAAGCGGTTTGGCGGCCTTTTCTCATACAACAGTGTCTATTGGCACACTAGACACGCCGCAAGGGCATTCAAATAATTTCCTTGCAGAGGCGAGAGTTGCAAGCTCGCCCTTTCATGAGCCAGCAAAGTAGTGCAGAATGGAACTAGGTGCTCGTTGCTTGTTGAGAGAGATACTGAGCGCAAGAGTGCACATGGAGACTGAGCTGCAAACCAGAGACTCACAGTGGGCCCTTTCCACAAGCAGATCAATCGATAGTTTGTATTGGCAAGCCTTTGCTGCTGGTGCACGATGACTGGCGAGCTCACTTGAGACTTGGTCCAAGTTCACCGGGCGATAAGAAATTTCTAACACTAGTTCCAGAATCGAATGCTCGAACAAATAGATAAAAGATGGATTGAAGATGCTTGCCAATCGATCGATCTGTTCCCTTTCAAATGATTCAATGTTCTCCAGCCTGACGCCCAAACTCAAAACCCTTTCTGATCGATTCTCTTTGTCTCTCCACGGCTGCTTCTCCATCACATCGAAACCAATGAAAATGGTCTTGATGCAGCGCACACGTACGGAGCTCGTTTGTTGTTTCTGGCAGCCGTTTTGTCCGCCACAAGTCTCCTTGGACAGCCATTAACAGCAGCCACTGGGGAGAGACCGAGTTGAGGATGGCACAAAATTGCCATCAGTCTGTGATCTGCGCCACAGGAGATACTTAGCGAGCCAATTTTTAGTTGTCCCTCTTTTTTCCTCTCTTTTTCTATCTATTTATCCCCCAAAGTTGAATGCGGTGAAGCCCCTTTTTTTCGAGCAAAAACGGCCACTGCCTTAGAGTGAAAGCGAGACAGCCGGCAGACTGGCTGCTCTTTGGAAGGAGAGCCCAAAATCACCATTCGGCGTCAAATATCAGCCGCTCTGTGTTGAGGGACTGCTGTTTAAATTTGGTCCCCCAAAGTCTGGGAGTAATCTACGAGCTATTTTGGCGTCCATTATCATCACAGCGCTCACTTAGGGTGCTCAGCGGCGGACAAAAATAAGAGGCGCGATAAAACCAGTGCAGCTCCAAACGATCTCTTCCCATTTCGCCCCGTTGCCTCCACACACACAGTCTGCCCACCACCAACTGAAGAGATAGTTTTTCTCCAGATTTGTGGCTCGCTGTGTCTCTGCTATGAGTGGTTCTTGGGGGAATGAAAGAGTGGGAGAGAGAAAGAGAGAGAGAGAAGCACAGAGAGAGATTAATATTTGGAATGAGTTTGCTAAATCTTCTCGGAATCGTCTCGGCCCGTCTCCAAAGATCCCTCTTGCGTCTTCATTTCTCTATTAAGCCCCCGGGACGATCGATAGCGGAAAGAGGGCGACCAGTAGCAATTGTTGAGGCGTCTTTGGCTTTGGGAGGGCGCAGAATGGGGAATGAAAGTTGAGAATGGCCTCTCGAATTGGGGCCGCAGAAGTTCCCTTGTCTTGGCTCTAATTGTCGTATAGAGCGGAAGTTGATGTGCCAGGCCTGCACTTATGGCTATCTTGGCGGAACGGGCGCCCACCAGCAAAGAGGAGGGCGCCCGTTCTGCACTGGAGAGATAGTGGTAAGCACCCGCGCTGACCAGGCGGCCAGACAGAGATAGAGACAGGGGCCAGTTATCGAGAAGGCGCACAGATGGACATGGGGCAGTGCTCTCGACGCTGCGGCCAAAGACAAATGATTTTGCACTTGATGATCGCAACTCTTGGCCCACACTCAAAGCCTCTTTGGGGCAGCTGGTGGAATGGCCAGTGGAAGCAGTGGTTGCAACTGGAAGTGTGGCCGCAAGGTCTCAGTGTAAATTCAGCTCCAGGCGACCAAGAGGCTGCTCACTCCAGCGCCTCTCTTAGTGTTGCCCAACAGTGGCATTTGAGGCAGAACATGACTGGCCATTCTCTCTTGGCGCCCACTTTTGGCCCCTTGAACTCCTGAATTCTGCCCCCTTTCTCTTTCTCTTTCTCGCTCTTCCTCCCCCCACTCACTTATCCCCTTGGACCATTTATATTCCACTGGCCTAAGGGGCCAGAAACACGGCGCCAAACCGGAGGGCAAGAACAAGGGCAAAAGTGAAACATAGATCATCGGCCTGGACTTTTGCAACTCCACTTTCGCCTTTTACGCTTTTGGATTTATCGCCAGCACAGCAAATGGTTGAAATCCTCTCTCGCAAAGTTCTATGGCCGCCAAACAACAAGAGAGAGAAAGAGGCAGCCCCAAATCGCCGGCTGTTTCTTGTGAGTCGTTTCGGCGAGAAAACTGCCACAAACTGGCTACTAACCACGATTAAACTTGTAAGACAAGCTAAATTCCAAAGCACGCACCCAAACATGAGCCCTTTTCCTTTGCATCAGTGAGTGAGCATGTTACGAGCCACCATCTTCATCAGTTGACTTTCCATTTGCCGTGAGAGTGTTTGTGTGTGTTTGCGTATAAATTTGCTAACAAATCGTTGGTCCTTCCAATTTTGCCATCTTGGCCATATTGATATAAAACGAGCCCATTTTAACCGGCGCTGTTAAAACCAATATTTCAAGACAAACTTTGCCAACTCTCTTGGGCCTTTTGCTTTATTCACAATCACAAATGTTCAAACGGTTCTCAAGTCGAGCACACACACACACTTGAAATGTGCTCCATAGTTTGCCTTAAATGCGACGATTCTTGCCTCTCGTATCACATTGACAACATTGACATTCCAACAATGCTCGATGACAATGCGAATTGTAGCCGATCCTTTGGTCTAGCTAGTCGGCGTCTTATCGAAAAGGCTTCTTTCATTGTAAAGCCGACCGGCGCACTGGTGACAATGTGAGATAAAATTTCTTGGATTCACTTGAGCTAGCACCGATTTTGCCTCATCTGGACTTGCCAAAATGCCTCCACTTGGGCAGGCATAATAACCAGTTAAGAAGTGAGGGGCCTTTTCTCTCCATATGCCCATTGCTCGAAGCACGAATGGTGCACTTGCGAGTGTGCCTCCTGCACATAGTCTCCAATGCGCTGCCGCATGCAGTCTCTCCTCCGCCAGTCTTACCACACACCTGCACTTGAATTCCTTTTGAAGTAAGCCCTGCTTATCGTATGATCATGGAATTGATCCAACAGTTTGAGTGATCTGACGAGGGAGATTCTGAATCTTCGCTTTGGCTAATTTGCGGCCTGGTCTTGTGGCGCCGCGGAGGAAGCAGACCACTGGTTGCCAAGCTCGAGTGGTTGAGAGTGGCACTAATTTTTGGGCAGATAAAAAATGTGCTCTCAGCCTCTCTTGGACGCCCGAAAGTTGGCCAAATTTTTGCCACGAGATAAAGTCAACTAGATCTCCATTGAACAAGTCGGAAGTTCATCCACAGCTCCCGTGAGCTTGCTTTTTTCCATTGTCTTGGTTCGGAAGAAACTTGAACTCTGTTCCTTCAAGAGCAGACACTCTCTTCTGAGTTTCTCCTAATGGAGTTTTTTCTCTTTTCAGATCTCCGACAAGCCAAGTTAGGAGAGTTTCCGTTGCTATCATTCAAGAGAGAGAGAGAGAGGCAAGATTTATCGGCCGAGTTCTCTAGGCAGAGTAGAATTCCTCAGCCAATTGATTCGCCAGTCAAGCGGGTGGTGAATCTCCGACGAGCTTCTGCCGAGACTCAGTTTCTGCCGAGTTGGTCTCGCGGATAAAATTTATATATATATATATATCTATATTTTGCATATGGAGAAAATATACTTATAGTGTGTGTGCACTGGTTGAGGTCTAGCATAAGTAGAGAGCTCCCGCTGGTCATGATAGTGTAGGAAACATATTGAACAAGGTTGCAGCAATCGGAGAATTCCCATTTGCGATTGGCGAGACTTCCAAGAGCATCTGGCGGACTGGAAGTGAAAGGCAGAGGAAATTTTTGATTTATTCTCAATTGCAATGCACGCGAACTCGAGACGGAGAGGCAGGAAAGAGCCGGCATTTTAGCAAGACGGCAACAGAGGAGAGCAAAGAAGAGCAGCAACAAGAATGAGGCCGGTTTTATTCGTGCAATTTGCCAAATTGCACATGGCCAACTCCAGTCCCACTCGAGCCCAGAGGGATTCTTGCCAGTTCGACGGAGGAATAATGTCCGTAAAGAGCAGCACTGCTCATGTGTGTGTCTGTCTGTTTGTCTGTCTGTATGTATGTCTGCATGTGTATATGTATGTGTGTTCAGTTGGGTGCTGGTGAGTTCGGATTCACTGGAGTAGATCTGGAATGGTCTTTCTGGCGGGCGACCAAGTTGGCGAGTTGGAGCGCGAAAGTTCGAGTGGTGCCACTTATCAGGATGGCCAGAAGCAAGCTGGCCGAGTGAGGACGCTGAGTGGCCAGTTAGAAAAGCAGCAAGCAGGCAAGGGGGGAAGAAAATCGCCCATATCAATTGGCAGCTGTGTTTTACTCCACCACTTCCGTCCGCTATCTGTCGTCTCATGCAAGCGTGTTCGGAAAGAGAATGTTGTCTTTATTGCAGTGCGATGGTTTCACCAAAAACAGCAGCCCAACCAGTCGGCCACTGCAAATGCTTTTGTCTCTCGTCACTTTGGTTCGAGTTTGCACTGCAGAGACAAGCTGCAAGCCAAGCAGACCCATCTCCATGAATGGGAAGTGGAATACAAAAGAGCCCCAATGCATGTCGTGCATTGGGGACGAGGGACATTGCAGCCTCACTGGCGCCGAATGTTGCCTCCGATGATGGCCCACAAGTTTGCCGCAAAGAGGCGCTGTCTGGCCCACCCATCTGGCCCACTGTCAAACGTGGGTGAGGGTGGACTTCAAAGCTTGGTAGTTCGGGCTCTCAGGTTGGCCAGGAGCTGCTCGGCGAGACGCCAGAGGCTGCCCAATGATTGAGACCTCAGCTGGCCCAAAAGTGTCGCCGAATGTTCGTTCGAGTTGTCTGAGCTAATGGCTCCGGCAGGACATTGATGCGCAAAACAACATCATCTGGCCAGTGGGGCGGCCGCACTTCCGGCCGCTCGTCCAACAGCAGACTGGCTGGTCGACCGCAAATTTTGGACCACAGACTAGGAGGGGCAAAAGGAGAGTTAGGCCACCCGCTGGTAATCGCAGAGAAATCACTTAGCCCCAGACTTGTTTGCTCGGCCCGCCGGCTCAGCTGCTTGGGGCGCCCGCATAAGTTGGCGACCACCATCGATGTTTGTCCCTCTTTGCCCGTCCATCTGTCTGTGTGCCACTTTCAAGATGGATGGAAGGCTGCCCATGCATGACTGGACACAACTTGCAGACGACGATGAACAGCGAGAACAACAACAATGAAAGGAACCGACTCGTCTTGTCCAGCACAAGTGCACTCTGCTGCTCCCGCCACTTCCGCCCACCTTCTTTTGTTCCGCGCCAGACTCCGCCGCCAACTGGCCCCCGTCTCTTGCGCTCCAAATTTCACTTCTGGCCAGCCCTGAGGTGCGCTATTTCCGGACGGCATCATGCACCATGCGCGCTATGGTGTCGTCTGAAACATCCGGGGTCAAGGCGGCTTGGGGCGCATCAGACTGGACTGCTTGAAGACCCGCACACTGGAGAGTGCTCTTAGCTCGCCTTTGAAGAGAGTAAGAAGCCTCGAAGTATTGACACAGACGTCAGCCGCGAGAAGAGCGCGAGCCTTGATTTTTGATAAAAACAAGCAGCAGAGATTGCGAGAAACACACTGAGGCTCACTTAGCCGCTGGTGTTGAGCCACCCTTTGCGAGAGTACAAGTTAGAGACAGACATTGGGCAGACTTGGGCCAGTGTGGCTCTTTGCGTCTCGTTGGGCAGGCAGACAAGGCGGTCTCGCGGGGGCAAAGAAGGGCGCGTAATTGACTTTTAGTCGGCGACACGAGTTTCACTTCTCGCTCAAAGTCGAGAGCTAACCATTGGCACATCAGCCAAGCGAAACTTGGGCTCTCTCTCTCGCCCCCAACTGAGCTCTTGTGTGGCTCCTTTGTCGCTCCAATTGCGCCCTCCTCTTCCTCTCTCTAGCCCCTAGCCTCCGCTCGCTCCAGTCAGCAAGATCAATATTTTTTGCAGGCTTCACTAGCTTCTCGCGTCTTCCATCGAGCGAAAGAATGGAGACCAAGTTGGCGCCAACAAGCAAGCGTCCAAACGGGACAAATTGTTTCTCCGCCCGATCGTTGGCTGCTAAGAATTTTCTAAACAATCTAGCAGCGAAATAAGCTTGAGCAGAGAGAGAGCAAACTGAAACTGTTTGCCACAGTCTAGATCTAACCCACACACGAGCTGAGGCCTCCTCGAGCGAGTCCTCAGCTTCCGCTTGTGGCGAGCAAGAACTCCAGTTTTGTCTCTCCTCTCTTCTCTTCTTCTGGCCACAATTGAAACCCAAAGCAGTGGGCCTCAATTCTGGACCATTAGAGCTGGCGTCTTGCTCGCTCGCTCGCTGGGTCCAGTTTGTGGCTAGCGAGACTGCAAACTGCTGACTCCTGCACCTCTTTGGGCGCAACAAAACTTTGCTCCTCCATGTTGGCCTTCAAGAGTGTGCAGGAATGGGCACGAGCAGTTCACAGTGGAGCAGCTCAGCAGAGTGAGAGAGAGAGACCAGTTGACAACATGCACCAATGCGGCTGGTCATCGCGATAAAGATGTCGTTACAATCATGTTATCAGCCAGTTGAGCTGCTCAACTGGCGCACAATCCAACAATGTAAAGTGGTGCTGGAGGTGTGCCGAAGTGAAGGGAGAACTGCCGCTCAGCTTGCAGTGATGACGAAAGAAGGAGCTGCGGAAAAGAGAAGTCCGATAACACTCTTTTTCCCTTAGACTTGGAGCACTTTTTCCACTTCCAATCAGCTGGAACATTTGGGCCACTTGCTACTGTCTGCAGAGCCCCATTTTGCACAAGCCTCTCTCTTCGGTTGTTCATTTCTCTTCGTTCCAATGGGCCACAAACAGATAAGAAGCTGCGGCAAACAAATTATGCAGCACTCTTGTGGCGAGCAAACAAATCGGCCAGCTCAGTTCTTTTCACTCAGTCCAATGTGTCCAATTGGAATTCTTCTTAGCATCAGTCTGGTGAGACTGGATGCAGTCTGAGAGGAGCAGTTTGGGCACCAAACACACTGTCTGGAGGTCGTTTTGCTCGTCTAGAGTGAGCGCATACTCAGCATCCAGCAAGAGGCAGTAAATGAGATAATCAGCCAGCGAGGTAAGCTCGCTGGAAATAGACAGCACTCAATGGTCTCTCTCGTTTCCTCCAATTGGGATCCCTTTCCACTTTGGGCCGATCTTGGCGGAATTGCGCCACAAGCAATGCAGGCTAATGTAACTCGTTGCTTAGGATTAGTTGTTGGGCCAGCCGAAGATAGTTTGCTTGGAATCTGGCGAATTTGCAATGGGCAACACGCCTTCAGGTGGCCATTTTCTGCCCCAACCATCAGTGCGCCTCTATGGCCGTCTGATCGGCATCATTATCCCACCCTATTGGCCATCAGACAGCCGAGGGGAGACCATTGGCAAGACTCTCAAACAGACAGTCTCTCTCGCCTCTGTTCCCCTTTTCCATTCCCTCAAATGGTGGGACCACCTCAGCCTCCAGTGCGGCCTATTAGCTGGAGCTCCTCATAACAGTTGCACCAATTGGACGGGCGCCAAATGGACGGGGGCTTATAAACCATCAGAAGGTTGCCCCAAGCTGCTGGGCCTCTTTCACTGGCTGCCATTCAGTGGGGGCTTAGAATTTGCCCGAACTGAGCACTGGAATTGCGGCCCGAATTTTGTGTCTTCGGTTACCTGTCAAGAAAGTGCAATTGTGATCATCTGGGAGCTCCTTTTTCCCCCTTTTGCCACTCTTCCTCTCCATTCGGGCCAGTCTTCGGCCAGCCAGTTTGGTCGAAAAGGAGAAAAGTGAAGCATTGAATTAGCGTCAATCATGAGCCTTTCTACCAACAATTGCAATGCTGTTATCGAATTATCTCTTGCTCGAAGCAAACGTGCCGGACGAAATTAAACAAGCAGCAGCCGAAGATGGTCCATCACGAGTCTCGGACAGGTTGCAAAAGAAGAAGAAGAAAAAAGCTGCAGAGATGAGCTCCTCTTCCTCAGCCTTTTTTCTCTCTTTCTCGAATCTCAATTGGGAGAAATTTTGCTGAAAAAGACCTCCCACCAGTTCAGATGACCTTAGCCATCCAGACGTGCAACCGGAAAGGATGTTGCCCCCTGGCTGTTTGTCTGTCCATCTGCAAGTGTCTCTGGTGGCCAGTTGCTCGTGCAGAAGACTGTCTTCCGGCCGAACAGCAGACTTTGGCGCAGACAGACCAGTGGGGGCGGCTCTTAGTGCGCGCAGACAGCCGCTTGGGATCGCCTTCTCGTCGCTCAGATTTGGAGGCCAACTGCTTTTGGGGATCCAGTTACTTGGTTGCGGTTGTCTCGCGTTGAGAAGTGGCAGATGAGGGCTGGAAATAAATGAAATTCTCTCCCTTTTTCTGCCTTCTGGCTCGCCGGTGGCCACCCAACACCGCAACGGATTGGCCCTCAGTGCTCGGCGAGGAAAAGCCACTCGCCGGCGTCCATTTCTCTGCTCCTCTCAGACAGGATTTGCGCATCGTCTTTGTGGGAGCAAGATGGACGCCTTGCAGACGAGGGAGACGAGCCACGTTAATAGCCTTAGCTTGGAGCAGTGGGCGGGCTTTGGGCCAGTGTGTGTTGGCAAATATTTTACTGGAAATTTTGCCTCGCTCGGCTGGCTCGGCCCTCTCTTCTCTGCTGCCTGTCTTGCAGAGAAGAAAGACTAAGACTTGCAACTTCACTCTCTCCAGTCTCCTCGAGTGCTCGTCTCGAGAAGGCGCCCACTAAGCCCGGGAGACAAAAAGGCGGCCAGACTGGTGGGCGAGCTTGAGAGTGAGAGAGTAACGAGCTGTGTGCTTGCCAGAAAGTTAGAGTGCCAGAGAGGCAGAGTGCCAGAGTGGCGGCCCATTGGCGTGGGCTGAGCAAGCGCGAGACAAAAGGGGAAAAGAGCGGACGGCTTTTCTGAGCGCGCACGTCGACTGCACGTTGGCCGCACGTTCAGGCTGCCTTTGTGTGGGGCTGCGTGCAAAGTGCGCACGCTTATTTAGCCGCCGCCGCCACAGAGCCCCAAAGAGTGGCCGCCAAACAGCAGCCGCCAAACAGAAGCCACCGCCAACAACAACACCCAGAGCAACACGCTCGCTCCAAGACAGGCGTGAATTGTTACCCACTAAGCGACTGTTTCTCGCCGCCAAGACAGACACACAGAGACGAGACGAGGGGGAAAATCTGGCCACCAACTCGAGAGGCAAGCGTCCGGGCCCGATGATGAATAGGCAATGGGGAGCTCGCTCGCCGGCCGCACCACAAAGCCCAATCCGAGCACATTGAGGCCCAAGTGGTCGGGCGTGTATCTTTGCTCGTGGCGTTTGCTTCAAGGCGGCTCGTGCGAGCTTGGCGACTCGTGCAAGCTCGGCGAATCGTGCGGCGCCCGCGGGGACCAAGTCAAATTTATTGCCAAACTCGAGTGAATGAGAGAAGTCGCTCGACTTGTTTTATTCAAATTGAACCGGCAACCAAGCGACACCGACGAGGAGTTTCTGGTGGCGTCTAGCTTGCCGGCTGGAAAGCATTGTACTGGCGAGGCGAGAGAACTCGTGGAGCGTGCACGAAGACTGAGAGGGCCAAGTTGCGGGCTTCCCAAGCCTTAGAGCTGCTCACTGTGCACTTTGCACTTTGTGAGCTGCGAGCTGCAGTCTGCGAGCTGTGAAGTGCAGCCATCTGAGTGTGAGTGTGCGTGCGGGCGCCTGTTTGCCGCAGAACAGTGGCTAATTGGAGCATCGTTGTTCTCCGAAGGCCATTTAGCCGGTTCGAACAGAGAGGCCAACTTGGCGGCTGCTAAGGAGCGGCAGCTGCTTTGAGACAGAGATGGAGACAGAGATGGAGAGGCCGAGACACTGACAGGCTGCTCGTTGCAACAGTGGACGAGGCGAGTTGAGTCGGATCACGAAACTGCATTGGCCTGGCTCCTGTGCACGCACGTATGCAAATGCGCCGCTCGGGGAAATCTTTATTCCCTGCCGAGCGAGCAAGCGGCCCGAACGGCCCAACCAGAGCAAGTCTCTAGCTCTGCGAGTGGGCGGGCACAAAGGGGCAAAGCGGCAAGGCAGACACGCAACCTGACGCCAATGGCAACAAACTCGCCCCTTTTGGCAAGCGCGAAAAATTAATTGGCTGCCGCCCGTTTTCCCCCCGTTCGAATTTTATCATTTTCATCATTATCGTCCAAGCGGCGCCGACAAAGCTCTCAAGAGAACTCGCTCGAGCCCAAGAGAGCGGCCAGCTGGAGCGAAACAGTGGCTCTTTTGGCAAGGTGCTCGCTGCACGTCGCCGGCGGCTTAGCGTCGAGCCAGTGCCGCCAGGCTGCCCGAAATGAGCCAGTCTCGCTCATTTTGCGCCTCCATTCAGCGAGCCCAAATCTGCTCCTCTCACCTCTGCACAGCCGCCCTAAATCTGGCCGATTTATCATCCATCATCTCAATCAAGTGCACGGGCAACTCGTCGCAGCCAAGCAGCCGCCATCAAAGTGCCACTTGGACGCAGGTGCGCGTGATAGCCTTCGATGGACTCTCTGCGGCGAGCTGCCGGCCGACAAATCGTCGCATGATCAGCCGGCCCAGTTTAAAAGGACGCCCCGATTATTATTATCAAGACTCGCGGCTCGATTGCGCCCCATCAGACTGGAGGTGGTGCTCGGGTGTTGCTCTGTTGTGCTGGCATGACGCGCGCAGCACAAAGCGCGCACCAAGAAAACTGCTCCTCCATTGCCGAAGCTTAGCCTCCGACCACTTGGGGCGCCGCTCGGCCATTGCCTAGCCCGAAAGGTGGCCTGAAACTGCAAACTGCACTCCAGCCCCCATTTGGATGCTCTTTTTACACAATCCGAGCCGCAAACTGACTGTTTGGAGTGCGCCGTTTGGGCTCGTCCAAACAGTCGAGGATTAGCTCGGCCAAGTGGTGCTTTCGGGCGGCCACAATTGGCGGCAAACTGAGGTCGGAACGAATGTAGAATTCAAGATGAAAAATGGGCCCACGTTTAAGTGGCGGAATGGGCCAGTGTATGTGTGTGAGTGAGTGATATTGTGTGCACGAGAGGCTTGCATTGGCCTGCCGTTTGGCCAATGCAGTTTCGAGCAAAAAGGCCAGACAATATCGCGTCTGGAATTGCGGAAAAAAATTCACTGCTTGCAAAAAAAGGGGGCCCCTTTTCAGTCGGTCGTGCCCATTCAGTGGTGCCCATTGGAGTCTGGCCAACAGACAGACTGCGGCGACTGGAGACTAGAGACTGGCACTCACGTGCTCTGCTCGTCTGTGTGCCCATCTCAGTGACTACTTGACTGCGCGCGTGTTGCTCCTATGGGCACGTGTGACACATTTGTGCTCGACTGTTTGTTTTGGAACAGGGCAAAAATCTGGCCCAAAGTTTGGCCGCCTTCATTTGCTCTTTGGGCCGCCCTCTTTTTCACCAGGCAAAAAAAGGGGTGAGCCACTCTTGATGTGCCAAAAAAATGATGCCTTTCCAGCGGCAAAGTGATGCCAATTGTGCTCCTTCGCCGTTGGAGAATTCCCATTGGGCCCAATTGAATACGTGAATGAAATTCCCAATCCACAACTTGGACTCACCTCGCGCAACTTGATCGATCCAATTCAATTTCTCTCTCTCTTTCTTCTCCAACTGAGTGTTTCTCGCCCCCTCCAAGTGCGTGTCTCTCAGCTTGGCGGCGTCCTCAACTGTGTCCGCCCGCATCTTGTTCTGAGTCCTCCACTTGGACGACAAACGAAAACTAACAAGGACAACAACACGAGCCACTTCCTTTGTGCTGCGGGCGTGCAAAAAACTCTTCATTTGCTGCAAATCTCTTCTTCTTTTTCTCTTCTTCAGCTCTTCTGACGACAAAATGAGGCCACTGAGACGAGAAAGAAAGGGAGAGAGAGACAAATTCAGTCATTCCTCCAGAAACAGCAACTGATTATCTCACAAGCTCCAAACACAAGCTCCTCTGGGTGTTTTCAACCATTTTATTGAACTCTTTTCTCGTCCCATTTCGTCCGTCGACCTAGTAACTAGTGGACGCCATTTGCTTCCGGAGTCAGTGGGGAGAAAATAACACTCTGAGTGAGAGACAGTCTCCGTTGGCTGCAAGATCGAATCACTTAGAAACTCATTAGACCTTTGCTCAGGTCGCTCATCTGTGCACGTTGAGACAGAGTTCACTGTGACCAGGATTGAAGTTGGCGCAATTGTTTGCACAATTCGATTGCCGCCAAAGCTCAACCATTGCAAGTTAGTCCTTAGCCTTGGGAAGTGCAATTCCAAAGAAGCCTCCAGTGCAATTCTCCTCCACTTTGGACTGTCTATTTTCCAATCGGCACTCTCTCTTGGCGCGCCAAGATGAGGTTGGCGACTGAGAGTGGCGGCCTTTGAATGGGGAAAGTGGACAGAAAATGGGCCAAATTGAGTATTGCACGAACAAAGTGGGCCCAAAGTTGAGGGCGGCCAACAGTTCAGAAGCAGGAGAAGATTGGGACGATGCGGGTCCGAATCGGGCCTGAATCGGGTTGTGCTAGATCCAATTAGCTGTCAAGTTGCGGCTGATGCTGGCCAGAGAGTGTCCCGAGAGGCTGGCCTCCTCTGTTCGTCTGGCGAGAGAGGCAATCAAATTTGATCGAAAGAGTACAATGCTGGCCCAATGGCGTGCAATTACTCATCGCGCGCAATTTTGCACATTGCACACTAAGGCCCAGCACATGCACAAAGCAGTGCAGAACAGAACGGTGGCAACTGAGCAGCAGACTAGCCGAGCAGCAGACGGACGCACTTTTACACACACTCTCAGGCGCGCACAATCATATTCGCGCGCCCGCTCAATTGGTCTTGCCGCTTTTGGCTTTCTGGCTGGTCCACCACCACATTTTGGGACCCCCAAAGTTGGGAGAAAAATCCCGCCCACTGAGCTGAAGAGGCACCCAAATGGTCAGCCTGCGAACAGAGTGGCCACCAGCTGCAGGTGGCACGACACAGGACCTGGTGGCTTATGCTTTTTTCCACCGGACACTCCGCTGATTGGCAACCTGGAGCCGGATTTTCACCGCCGCCCAACAACAGACTGGGCCTGCTGGGCTGCAACTTTGGCCCTCCCGAAAGATCCTTTTGGCCAGACCTTAGCCATTCCAGTGGAGCGTGCGTGCTCTGTAATTCAATTTCTCCCAATTCGTCCCACTCGAGCTCAGAACGAGAAGCACCACAACAGCAACAACACAATAACAACCAAAACTCCACTCCGAATGACTTTCTGCTCGGGAATGGATCTTTGTCATCGGGGGGCTTCTCTTCCTCTCTCTCTTGTGTGTGTCCAGCCAGTGCAGTGTGTCCAGTTGGGTCTCGCTGGTGAGCTGCGGGCGGATGTGGAATATTCAGATTTTGGCCGCACTGCTTCTGCCAAATATCAATTAGGCTTCTCTGCGGGCTTCTGCTCGTCTGCGCTGGTGCATGAGGTGCATAATATTATATTGCGCCAGTTCACACGCTTAGACTCCAGCCAGGAGTCTCAGGCGGCCAGACAGAGACCATTGGGAGAAGTATTTCTAGTCTAGTGGAAGTATTGTATCGTAAAAACACCCAAGGGTCTGCCAGTGCGAATCCTCGAGCTTAGCTTGTGTCTGTCTGCCTGTGCGTGTGGCTTGGACGGAAGTGGGCCGCTCGTTCGGCTTGTTGGCGGCCCAAAGAGGCTGGCTGGTCGCCTGCAGATGGACGAGAGTCAGTCTGCGGGCTGAGAGAGTGGACGAAATGGTTCCAGATTGGCGCCCTCCAAATCGTTTGGCGTTGAGGGAAACAAGTGAAGGCTGTTCTGAGAGAGAGAGAGAGAGACGCCTCTTAGTTTGCAGACCATCAGTTGCTGGCCAGTGACGTCTGGCCGGAGCATCATCGCCAATTGGTTCGCATTTAGCCGGCCAGTTGTTGTTGGAAAGGCAGAGGAGCGCCCAGAGCCAAGGAGTGAGAGAGAAGGAGGAGCCAGGGAAAAGTGAACGAGAGCAGAAGCATGATTGATGTAGGCCAAGGATGTTTGTTGGGGCCGCAAATGGTCGTGTGTTGCTGCTGCTGATGCGCCGGTGCTGCAGATTGCACTTGGCCAAAGAGGCGCCGCCAAAGGTCCCCCCTCGATTGGCAGGAAGCGTTGCAGATTATTTGCGCCCAAACACACGCGAGGCCCCAAAACAGACGCCTCTCTCACAGCGCACACTAAGGCGCCGCTCGCACACGCTGGCTTGTGCTTTCACGCCGCACAAAATCTCTAATGTGCGTCGCCACCAAAGGCCCCCACTGGTCGCCACTGGTCGCCTTCGGGCCGCCCATCAGTTGCGGGGCCACTTAGCTCATTTCCGGTTTGTTGGCTTCCACCACTTTCAAACTGTTGGCGGCGAGCGGAGAATCTCTGGCCGCCTGTGGGGGTGCCTTTGGGGCGCCGTTGGGCCATTGGTAGTTGGCGGTGGACGTTTGCTGCTGCCTGTCGGTGGTGCTCAATGGCGGCGGCTGCTGGCCAGCGGCGCCCATTCAGCGGTGGGCCCTTTGCACTTTCTGGCCGGCGAAGGTGGACCTTGCGAGAGCGGCTAAGTCGGGCCCAGCTTTGCCCGGCACAACAAAGGCGCAAAAGTCATCCCACTGGAAGGCGAAAAGGCCCCCAGTCACAAGATTGGCCCGCCCGGAGACAAACTGATCACCGATCCTAAGCCGCGGCCCCATCCAATGGCCAATGGCAGAGGAAGAGGCAGTTGCAGTGGCAGAAGCAGAAGCAGAAGCAGAAGCAGAAGCAGAAGCAGAAGCAGAGAGGGCCTTTCATCGGCGTGTCTGTCGCGAGTTGCAGGAAGGCGCGCGGTCAGACCAACATGGCTCACTGGCTCACCGGCTCACCGGCTTGTGTGAGCTCACTGGCTCACTGCTGGCTTGCTATCTAGCTTGCCTTCTGGCTAGCTTGGTGCTCGCTTTCTGGCCAGCTCGCCGGCAACGAACGCAAGCCCATCTCGAAAGCCCGTTTCAAAGGTTGGTCAACATCACACACAAGACATAATGGTGCGCCTCTCTGCTCTGCTGGTGCAAGAACGAGCGGCCAGAGCGGCCAGATAATTGCCTCAGCGACAGGCTCGCGCCTCTCCCAACTCAGCGCCCATGTTCTCGCCCATCGCCAAGCCACACTTTTGCGCCCACCCTTAGCTCTGGCCAACTGCTCCACTCGCCGCCCGCTTTCTCGCCCGCCTCTTTGGCACCCCAAACACACCACTGGGTGCCAGCTGCTGCTCGCCACTCGCTGCTCGCCACTCGCCACTCGGCGCCCCCAACTTGGCGCTCGCTGCTTCCCGTTGCCGCCGGATGTCTCGCTCTGGGACTTGGGCATAAATTAAGCAATCTCCTGGCCGCGTTCCCTTCTGCTCCACTACTCTGGCCAGCTAGCTTGGCAGTGGGCGCCGAGCTAGCTGGCCCTAGTCTGCGCCCCTATGCTGCAACCCCACGCGAGCCAGCCAGCCACTCGCCCAATGGACGCCCCAAACTACAAGCGGCCGGCATTAAAAACAACCTTAATACTGCTCCCCCAAAGCGCCGGCTAATGCAAACCGTTTGGGCGAGAAAAAGAAAAACACAACTCAGAGCGAGAGAGAGAGAGAGAGAGAGAGTTTTGTCGCATTTGCGTGTCGACTCATTAAATCAGCGGCCGAGCTTAAGCTGACCTCCGTCTCTTTGTGGTAATTGTTCTTTTCCTGCCCATTCCTTGTCGCCCTTCCACCACTTGGCCACAACTTTAGCTCTCCAGCATTCTGCTTCTCTCTGTGCCCCTCTAGCTTGCCAACTTTGGCGCCCCTTCCGGCCTTCCTCTGCTTCTGCTGCTGCTGCTGCTTCTGCTCCTCCTAGTTGCATGTCGCCGCCCGAAACAGATCCAATTTTCGTCGCCCTTTCTCCCGCGGGACCAGCCCAATTGGAGCCAGCTGGACGCGCCGATCGGACTTTCGCTTCCTTCCAACGCTTCTGGCCAACTAGCAAAGCAGCAGAAGAGGAGCTGAAATGCGCCACTTGGACACAATGGGCGCTCTGTGTTTGAGTTGGCCGATTGGGCGTAATGAGCATTCCAGATAACCAGCGCCAAGGGTGTTCTGTTTGGCTGCTTGTTGTTCACCAAGCGACCACCAAGCAGCAACCAAACCACCAAGCGAGCAGCCGACTCTTCTTGCTTGCTCGTCTCACTTGCTCTTCCTCTGCACACACAGTCTCGCCTGGGCTGAAAGCTGATCTTTCATTCATGCGCCCAGTTAACACAGTTGCTAGATGATTGTTATTGGCGAGCCAGCCAGTTCTCCACTCGCAACTCGCAATGGAGATTGCACACGCCCTCCAATTGGCCCCCCAAACACAGTTGTTCGCACAACTCGCTCGGCCAACTGTTGTTTTGCTCCCAAAGTTGCCCACCACCAAGTGATTCATCATCGTCAGTTCCATTTCCAGCAGTAAGCAGCAGCAGCAGTTTGGGTGGCGCCTCATTGCCGGCGCCCAAACTCGGCCAACTTTGCGGCCAACTTCTCCTCCAGCTTCTATCTGTTGGTGTCTGTTGGTTTACACTGCTAGCCCAAGTAGGCCCCCTTCGAGTTGGCCCATTTTGGCGCTCGCCCTTAGCTCTTTTCGGGCCCAATTGGGTTCGGCGTGTTTGCACAAATTGTTCTTTTGTTTACTTGAAATCGAAACCCTCTCCTGCCTCTTTTCCTGCTCCTCCAGCTGCTCGTCTGCAAACCAGCACCAGATTGCACCAAATTGGGCCTCCAAAGCTGCTCTCTGGCCGCCCATGGACATGCGGCACATGAAAAGGCTGCATAGAGACATGCTGCACAGAGACAGGCGGCTCTGCAAGCGTGCAAAGTGGGCCTCTCTCGATCGGTGTTTGGCAATCTTTTGCCTAGTCTTTCGCCGCCCCTAATGAATTCCATCTTTTTCCCTCTGCCAACGCCACACTCACCACAAGACAACACGAAGCGCCGCCGGAAGGAGCCCTTTTTGCCTTCGTGTGGGGCGCCAATGGTTGCGGCCTAGTGGTTAATTGCGTGGGGCGTCAACTTGTGCATGCTTGGCGTCTTGTTTGGCGTCCTCCAGCTTCCAGCGAGAAGGGAAAGGGAAAGGGGAAAAAATTAGACAACTAGAGGCACAAGGCCGCGCGGGAGGAATGCAGTTGCATACTGTATCCTCTGGGAAATGGGCGCACGCAATTTGGAATCCGCCCGACTAGCTCGCCTCTCATCTCTTCTCTTCTCTTCTCCTCTTCCCAGTCTGCAGTTTTCTCGCCGGTCCCAAGCGTCGCCCGCACACCACTTTGCACACCTAGTCTCTCTGGGCAAAGCCGCATTCACACCCACACACACAACTCGGCCGCCTAATGGTCTTCCAACTCGTTCCGGGCCACTATCTTTGCGGAATGTCGCCACTTCCTCTCTCGTTCGGTCGCCTGCTGGCCACCACCAAGCAGCGAATTGGGCCCCCAGTTTTGGCGCCCAAAGAAGCGGAAAAAAATTATTGGCCCTCATTTGGGCGGCCAGCAGAAACCTTTAGCTTTGTGGGCGCCAATTTGAGCCGCTCATCTGGCAGCCTAACTAACCAAACGGACATTCTAATCAACCTTAATAACAACCCAACATTTGGACCACCATCAGTGCAACGCAACCATAAGCCTGAAGCAATTCTTTGACATGGTCTACGAGGAGCCCAAAAAGATGCTTCTCTATGGGGACGCGTGTCGAGTGAGCACAGACCCCATTGCAAAGGCGTCCTATTTCTTCGACTTGATACAGGTGAGTGTTAGCTCGCTTGAGCCTCGAGCAATTGCCACCCAATTGGTCAGCGGAAACTGGCGACTTTTGGAGCCTAAAGTTGGGATTTCGTGCATGGCAAACCATAATGTGTGGTCATATTTCACCAATTGCCACCAACTGGCTGCACCTCTGCATTGGGCCCATTTCCGATCGGCTCGTCCAAGCCAGACGAAACTTTTTGCCTCCCCAAGCTACTTGCAACTAACTCTGGCCTCTATCACTTTCCCTAAACTATTGGGCCGCCCACAAACTCAAACTCAAACCCAAACTCAAATCCGAACAGATCTCCTACGCAGACACGGATCCCATTTACACAATTGAAAACTATCCAAACTTTTTCCGCGTTGTTCCATCGGAAAATGCGCTCAGTTCGGCCAGAATTCCATTCATTCGCCACTTTAATTGGACTCGAGTGGGAACTATTTATCAAAATTTGCCACGTTACAGTCTGGTGAGTGTCTCTCTTTTTGCTTCCTTTCTCAATCCAACGAATGCACACACTTGCACTTGGTTTCCACTTCCACTTGCTACTGCTTTTGGTTGTCGCCCCTTTTTGCGTTTTGCGCCCCCATTTAGACCTCTACTCTTGTCCAAATCTGTCCAAATCGGCCGAGCGAAAGTGATAGCGCAACAAAGTGCTTGCTCATGATTGCAAATGTTTGCACACCACCACTTTACACCAACTACTCCCACACCTACGGGAGATTTGGACAAATGTCAACCCATTAGAAGAGAACTCAGAGACAAAGAGACCAGTTTCGTAGCCGGAAAACAGCTACAAAGTTTGGCGGAATAGAATAGGACAGAGAGATTCTCAGTGGCCGCTCAGTGGAGGTGCGAAAAAAGACACAGCAATCTGCACACAAGAGCTTGCACACTTTCCATCTCGAACGACTGTCATAGACCACACACTCTGATCGGGAAAATGGCCCAGTATTTTGGACTGAGAGGGCAGCCATTTTCTATCTTCTTTCCCTTTCGGCCCCAAGCCCAACCGGAAGTAGAGCAGGTCTCCCAGAGTGAAGTGGACGAGTCAGTATTTGGCACCTTGTTTTGTGTGAACTTAGTCCAGTGCTGTTCTGGAAGCTCAGCAGGGGAGATCCAACAGCAGAAAAGAGCGGAGGCTACTTTTGGCATAGACGAGTGGCTGTCTTCTGTGTTTTTGGCATTTTAAACAGTATCGATAATCCCATTCTCTCGTGGACATTGGCTCCATCCATTGGAGAGGAATGTGACAGAAATGTGGCTCCAATGAGACAGCTTGGAGAGTGGAAAGTGGAAAGTGGAGTTGGTGGAAACAAGCTGAGAGGTGGGAGAAAACGATCGCCCCATTAGACAAGATTGGCCCAATGGAGTTTTGTGCAATGTGAGCATTGTGTTTAGAGGGCGCACTGTGCAGCTATGCAATGGGACCCCAAAGTCCAACTCAGAGGCTACAGATTCTCCTCCATCAGCACCGAAATCCCCCCTTTTCTCTCTCTCTCTCTCTCTCGTTCGAGTCGCCCTCCCTTTTCTCTCGCCCGTTGATTTGGCTGCCATTTGCATCAGTCAGTTGGCAGGCTTCTGAGTGGGTGGAACTTGGGGCGAAACTTTTAGGCTTGCCCTCTGGAGTTAACGAGCCGCATTTTTGCACCACCAACTTTGCTCTTCTCTTCCGTCGGCCAAAGGAGACTGTCTGGCAAAGAAAGAATGAACGGGCCCCAATGATCAAAGAGGAAAAAGGGGCCACCCACGAGCTCAAGTCGTGCATTGTTTGGGCCCGGATGTGGCCTGGCCAATGGGGCTCGAGAGGGTGGCAACAAATAAGCCTCGATGCGCCCATCGAAGGGCGACAAGCCAAGCAAGGCGCCAACTCCAAGTCTGAATCCAACGCGAACGCAAACGCAAACGCAAACGCCCAACCCAGTCTCACAGTCCATTTGCGGCCCCCCTTTCTTACTTTGCCTCTCCTCTCTTCTTGCTTGATTTCGCCAGCTGATAAATATAAATTTGATCACGTCTTAGGCGAGCCAAAGTAGTCCGGTGAAGCTCATTGAATTCAGCCACCTAATGCTTTTATTCCGTGATCGGCAAGCGGCCAAACACAAACACTCCTTCCCTCTCTCTGTGTCTCCTTCTCTTTGGCTGCCGCACATACTCGCAAGCACACACCCAGACACACACAAGCACATGAGAGCGCCACTGCAGACAAACTGGCGACTCGAGTGGGCGCCCACACGCAGCCAACCGGCAGTCTGCCCACCCACCAGCAAGCTAGCTAGCTAGCCAGCCAGCCAGCCAGCCAGCCAGCCAAGCGACAGTGAGACGACCGCCCTCAGCCCACACCTCAGCTCGAGTCTCTGCTTGTGGGCCGATCTCTGTCTCGAGTGAGCGCGCGCCGCCGAGAGGCCCAATGTTTGCGTTTGCCGAGCTGACTGGCGCGCTCAAAATCGGCCCACTAATCTGGCCCACTCTCTCCTCTTGGGTGGCGCTCGCTTGTTCCTCCTCTTTGGCCGGCCAAAGAGAAGGACGCTTGGCCCATAGACAGTCCACGCTGCTCCAGTAGTGCAGCCAAGTGCGTGCCCAAGACGCGAACGAGAAATTTTTGTCCCCTCTGCATGACGGCGCGCTGAGCCCTGGTCTCTTCTAGCGGAAAGAGACAAAATTGATTAGAGTTACGCTCAAGTAGATAGATGCTCCCCCTCCTCCTTCTCTTCTGCCGCCCAGTTTCAGTGCCCCAAATCGCCTCAAAGTTGCCTCGTCCAATGGCAGTCCTCCAGACTCGATTCAGGTGAACAGACTCGACGTGGTTCTCTGTCTGTGGCGCTTGGGGAAATTTCGTCTTAGCCAGACACTATTAAACCTCAAGCCAGCCGAGCAGAGCACACTTGTTGGCTCGCAAGGCCCAAGCTCGGCGGCTCCACTGATTGTGGCTCCACTTTATGCAATGGAAACCCGGCAAACAGTTCCAGAGAGACAGACTGGATCATGCATCTGCAAGGCCGCTCCAGTTCCTGTCTCAAGGCTCGGCCGGCATGCAACTTCCTGGCTGCCTGGCGAGACTTAGCGAGCCTCAAAAGCAGCCCAATCGAGGCCAACACAAAGCGTCTTCCCAGTTGAGCTTGGCCGCGAAACTTGCACGCCCCAATTGGCTCTAAACGGCGGCTTCCATTGCGGCTCCCACTCTCTGGAGGCTCGTCTGTTCCAATCGGGCGCTCTCTATTCAGAATAAATTTAGATCACCTTGCAGGGCCAAATGCGGCTGGAAAAATCTCAGCCCTTTCAAGCTTCAAGGTAAAGCTCCAGCGACGAGCTCAACTTTGCTCACTCAGAGTGGCTCCTCTCCAGCACTTAGCCAGTTTACTTTGTTGCCCGCTCGCCAGCCGCCAGTAATGGCCACAAAGAGGCAGCAGCAGGAATTCCACTGGCTCGCTCTCGAAAAAGACCTACGCCAAACGAGGACGATAAATTCTCCAAGACTTACTCCTCGACTTTTCCTAATTTAGAACCCGAGCGACTTCAGTTATTGCCATGGACCAACGCCACACACTAGAGCCAGTCTGGTTGCTCAACTGCTTGCAGGTTCAACTTTGGCCCGTCCACTTTGAGCGAACTGGCCGACAAACTGCACCTGGCTGATTGATGTCACTCTCGGGGGCCCTCGACAGCACCTTTGTCTGGCCAGATAACCTGAGATCAAACTGGCCTCGCTTCTTGTGCCTTCTGGCTTTTTTCCTTCTCTCTCTCTTTTCCTTTTTTCTCATTCGGCAATCAATTTGTCCACTCATTTCGGCTTCCTTCGAGCGTCCACCAAGCGAGTGCGCCAACCTTCAGCCTCGGGGGAATTCTCGCCCCACCGCCGGCCAGTTTGTTTGCCAATTAATCTCGGCCTCAGACAACTAACTCTTCTGGCCCTCAACTTCACTTTGGTCCAACCACCACTTTGTTCAACCACCACTGCCACCAACAACAAACGGCAAACAATCATCGATATGCGCGCCCAATCGAGCAGCCGCACAGCAAATTGCTCACCGATTTGGAGCGATTCAAAATTGTTATCAAACAATCGGTTAGCCTTCCCGGTTCGGTGGACAATCTACAGAACAGAGATTTGGGCAATGAGTTGCGAAAGCTCAAGGTAAGTATCTCAATGGAGTAACCTTAGCTGGTTCAAAGAGATTGCTCGAGAACGAGTTGGAGGGCACTCGTGCTTTGCAATAGCCGAAAGGAGTCGTTCAATTCAGCATGGACTAATCTAAAAAACGAATCTCAAACGATGAATAACTTTCGTATCAAATTTGGGACTGGAATTGGCCAAATTGGAAAAAATATCATGGGGATATTCGTTCAAAAATAGGAGAAAGATGTTAGGATTATATTAGGAAATTTCGACGAGGAGTGGGCCTTGTTATTGTTTTGCGGCGCGTATCGTGAAAAGATGACTGGCCGCAAGTACCAGTGGATTTTAACTGGATTTAGTGAGTCTAAATTGTGGCGCCTCTACGAACAGAGAAGTCCGCCTTGCACCAAGTCAGAGTTACTAGTCGCGATGGATGGTTATATCATAACTGACATAACGCCCGTCACAAGATCCCAGCATCCAACAGTTTCGGGAATGGTGAGTTCAAGCACTAACTGATGTCTCTGCTCTCTGAGCTTTGGGAGATAATCATGCGAGATGAAGGAGCTTGATTGATGGTGGTTGGGTTCACATCTTTTGTACAGTCAACAGCCAAACTCCCACTATCAAGCCGCGTCTAACAGCATAATCGCCCCCATTCCGTCTTGCCACAAACAATGATCCATTGAATCAAAAACTAATAATCATCACTGCCATATAATCCAATTTAGCTGGCCCATGAATATTCTGATGAATACAAACGAAGGGCTCGCGAGATGAACATCTCAATAGAGGAGAACAAGTTCTATGGCTATGTGTACGACGGCATTTGGGCCATTGCCTTGGCTTTGGACCGGGTGGACAATTTGCTCAAGCATTATAACAAACTCCAGCTAGAGGGAAAGGTCAAACTGAAACCAGAGCTCAAGGACATAGGTTCTTTGCTAGATTTTGAATATCACCGTCCCATTTGGGTCAAACTGATTCGCGATGCTCTGAACAGGACGAGATTCGATGGGGTAACTGTAAGTTTAGGTCTTCATGAGAGATAGCGGTGGTGTGTCAAGTTGGCTCGTCCAAGGGGACATCTTCTTAGAAAGTAATTAACTAACGATAATCAACATTGAATTATTTACACTCTCCGCCACATCTCGGAACTCGACTTTATTCGATCTTGAAAAATTCAAACACATAGGGAACTGTGAGCTTTCACAAAAACGAACGACCTGGTTTGATAACTTTCTCCCAATTCCAGGCTTTTAGGGATATGAATGAGGTGATAATAGGAAGCTATGACTCACTCAATGACGAGCTCGACCTGAAAGTTGGATTTCCCATCTTTTGGCGCGGCTCATCACCGCCAATTGATTACACTATTGAAAGGGTGACTCCATTTCGGATCAACAGAACTCTATTTGTGATAACTTCCATTTTGGCAATACTTGGAATTGTATTGGCCTGTGTGTTCCTCTTTTTCAATATCAAATTCCGAAACCAAAGGTAAGCTCAACTTCGTATGAAGATAAATATCATAAGTGACGATTGTCATTATCTTTAGAGCTCTCCACTTGGAGGAAAAGAATTCTCTATGGCGGCTCAAAATGGAATCTCTGAATGCGGAAATTTCCATCCTCTAACTCTTGAAATATCACCCAAACTATCGAAAAAAAAAAACAGATACATCAAAATGTCTAGTCCATATTTGAACAATCTCATTATCATAGGTTGCATATTAACTTTTACTAGCGTGATAATATTAGGTCTTGACTCCGGTCTCACAAGTGAATACAACTTTCCATACATTTGCAATGCTCGTGCTTGGGTTCTTATGGCTGGATTCACATTGGCTTTTGGTTCGATGTTTAGCAAAACGTTTAGAGTTCACTCCATTTTCACAAACATAAAGCTCCACAAAAGAGTGATCAAAGATTACAAACTCTTTATGGTAGTTTTCATATTGTTAACTTTTGACTTTTGCATTCTGATAATTTGGCAATATTTTGATCCATTTTATCGGGAAACAAACAATGGCACAATCATTCAAGATCCAGACAATGAGGACATTCTCATAGTGCCCGAAATGGAACATTGCCAAAGTAAAAGAATGACCATCTTTTTAGGTGTCATCTATGTCTACAAAGGACTTCTGATGGCGTTCGGTTGTTTTCTCGCATGGGAAACCCGGCACGTCAGCATTCCAGCCCTGAACGATTCAAAATACATTGGCCTCTCGGTAAGTGAACAACTAGAGCTTATTGGTTGCACCTGATTACTGAATGAAAACCGAAAAGATTAACAAACCTTCTCTTACAAAAAAACAACTCCAAAATGTATCAAACTTAACAGGTCTATAATGTGGTTATAATGTGCGTGATTGGCGCCAGTTTGTCGTTCATTTTACGCGACCAACAAGACGCCTCATTTGTGATCATTTCTAGTTTTATAATCTTCTGCTCAACAACAACTCTCTGCCTGGTGTTTGTTCCAAAGGTGAGAATGGTGGGTGACAAACTGCTGCTTGATGCAACTCGTTGACTTTCCTGCACTATCTGTCCATCTTTTTTCCCGACACTAACGACTAATCATCCATCAAACGACGAATTCCACATGCAACATCAATTACAACAATCGAAAACTGTCCAAAATTAACAATCAATTTTCACCTCAATTTGCAGCTGATCGAGTTGAAACAAAATCCTGGAGCTGGCGATCATCGTGTGAGGGCAACTCTGAAGACGTTCAAGAAGAACTACCACGAGGAGTATGGGGCGGCCAGTTGTCGAGATATGGATGGCAAGTTGATTGGGAGAGTTGCCGGCTATGGTGGGGCGGCCTCAAACTTCAATCTGAACGACAGGATCAAGCTGCTCATGGAGGAGAACACGAAACAGAGAGGAATTCTGAAGGAGAAGATCTACGAGCTGGACGCGCTCACCTCCAAGTACAGGAAGATCCAGTCGATGATTCAGTCTGGCCAATACTACCAAGCAATGTGCAGTTCCGGGGGACCCATGGGGGCGGCCAGTCCGGCGGCAACTCTCACGGCCGAGGCCCAACAGTGCGGCCTGGCTGGCAAGCCAACCTCCAGCGTGTCGGCCAGCCAGCTGCTGTCCACCTCGGCCGCCCTGGGCAGCAGTGGACTGGTGGGCGCGCTTGGCGGCGGCTCCACCACCATGCTGCTGACCAGTCGGTCGCCTTTGCGCGAACGAGTGTCCTTTTCGGCAAGTCGGGGTCTCGAGTCGGGCGGCCTGACGATGGTTGCCGGCGAGTCCATTGAGCCGCGCAGAGACGCCGGCCTGCTGCCCAAACTGCAGGCCGAGCAGCAGCAGCAACAGCAACAGTCTGCGGCCAAAGCTCAGGGCGCCCAGTTCGTGCACCAGCCCCAAACTGAGAGGCCCAAGTCGTTCGGCCTTCGCAGCTCGCCCCTCATGTCCAGCGCCACCTTCATCACCACCACAAACACCACCAGCAGCACCAACAACGCCACTGACATCACCACCGACTACACGACCAGCACCACGGCCACCACAAACACCACGAGCAACAACAACAACCACTCGGCCAAGCTGCTCTCCGCCGGCGCTAGTTCCTCGGTGGTTGGCTCGATCAGCGCCAACGAGCTGGGCGAGCGGGTGGGCGCCATCAGCAGACAGGTGGCGGCCGCAAACCAGCAGTCTGGCCACCTGCTGGGCCGCCTCAACGCCGACGGTCAGCCTGTGGCGCGTCTTGGCAAGGGCGAGAAGGAGAGCTCGCTAACCAAGACCCACGAGCGTCTGCTGGCCGGCTCTGCTTTTGGCGACGACATGAGTCTGTTCAACATCCTTTCATGCATCAACTCGGCCACCCAGACCGGCCAGCTGGCCGGCCAGCTCGAGCCCAACTCGAAGCAGCAACGCGCGCCCCCAACCACGAGCAGCGTCAAGGAAAACATCGGCCGCTGGCTCGAGGGGCCTTTTTGCACCGTGATGCTGCGCCAAAAGGGCCCAGACGCTTCCTGGTCGGCGCCTGAACATCGGCCGGAAGCCAACGGGGCGCCCGAGCTCGAGCAGTCGAGTTTGGACGTTGAGCTGGAGACTGGCGCTAACTGGGTGGCTCGGCCGAGTGGGCGCCCCAAGCAGTGGAGAAATCCTGTTCCGCCGCCCACCAAGTCGATGCTGATGCGCAACGTCCGCAAGAGGAAGCCCAGAAGCCTGTCCATGATCGAGTACCTGGGTCTGAGCGAGTTCGACCTGATAGCTCGGCGCCACGAGCGGATCCTGCGCTACACTCAGGCCCAGCTGGCCGGCCAACAGGTGCACAGGGCCCACACGCAACACTGGCCGGCGGGAAACACGAGCCACTCGGGCCACCACTTGGACAAGACGAGCCCAAGCAACGCCGATCTCCACCGTCTGCACCACATGCACCACATGCACCATGTGCACCACGCGCACCAGCACCACGCGGAACAGCAGCAGCACTGCCACGAGCACTACTCTTCCTGCTGCGCACTCGCCCACCACGGCGAACTGGTGCACGGCTCTGCAGAGTGCTGGCACTGCACAGAGGCCGAGCCATCCAATGGGTGCACCAGTTCCGAGCACAGACTCACCCACTCAAACAGCGGCAACAATCTCAGTGGAGCTCCACTCAGACCCATTGGAACTGTCCAGTCCGACTGGAATTTGCTCTCGGCCATGAGCGAGCCAGCCGAGAGAATGTTGGACGAGGAGCGCCAACACCAACTGATCCACTGCCACCAGTTCAGCGTCTCCTGCTCGACGTGTTGCTCGTGGGCCACCCAGACTTACGTGTCGCAATCGGAGATAATCTACCGCCAAACGATGGGAACCAGCTCCTCAAGCTCAACAGGCCCGCTCACCGACTCGAACCGCCGGCTCAACTCCATGAACAACTCGCTCTCTTCCGCCTCCTTCAGCTCAAGCGGAAGCTCCAGCTCCCCTTCCGGCTCCACCTCCTTGCGCCGCTCCTCCTCGATGAACGTGGCCACACCACACGAGCAGACGTACGGGTGCCCGCATCAGTATGCTCGAGGCCACCACCACGAGCACCATGCGGAAGTGGCGGCCAGACTCGAGAGCAGTCCCGGTGGCTCCAGCGAGACACTGAGCGAGCAACAATCTGCCCCACTGGGCCGGCAAACAACGGAGACTGGCCCACACCAGAGGGCCGGCCATATGGGAAAAGTGTGCCACCATCAGCAGCGTCTTGCTTTCGGCCGGCAGACCCAAGTGACCTCGGCGGGCGCCCAAGACAAACATGGCGGCCTCCCACCTAAGGACTGGCCGGCCAGCCAAGCGCGCGGCAGCCAAGCGAAACTTGTGCAGCGTGTCTCTGCGACGAGCGAGCGGCGCGCCTCCAGTGCAGCCGGCGCGCAGTGTGCAGAAAGCGACAACAAGCACCACTCTCAGTCTGCGGCCCAACTCCAAGCGCTCTCTTGCGGGCTCAAAAATCAGCCAGACCACAAGCAAGACTGTGGCTCCTTCCTGCCAGCTGGCGGCCGCAAACAGCCTCCACTTTGCTCTGACAGCAACTTATCAAGCTCAAACCTATTGGACAACCAACCGGGCGGCTCATATTCGGCCCAACTCGTGCCAACACAGGAGCAAGACGAACCCAAAAGGGACAGCCCCTTGATCAAATGTGATGTCCTAGAAAGTCTGTGATAGCTTTAATTAAATTAATTCAATCTAAACACTAGCTAATTAGCAACCATCATTTGTCAGTTCCAACATTTCCACTGCTCCTGATTGGCGGATTTTCCACCAAAGCTCGTCCATGGTTTGTCTGCTCGACTCTTGATTCTATTTTGGCTCGCCTGTCAGTTATTTTGCAGCCTCTCGTTTGGATTGGAGCCTAAGTGTCGTTTGAAGGTCGTGCATTTGCTGCATTTGTTGCTGCACTGTTTCGGCCGGCAAAGTCTTTCTGATCCTGATTCTGCTGCTGCTGTCGCTTGTCCACAAAGTAGGTAACCATCCCGCCCTTGCCTTTCACATGGATTGAACCGCGGCGAACAATTGAATAAGCTTCGGGTTTTGCATTGGTTGTTGTCGAAATGTCGATTGTGGATTGTGGATTGTACATTGCGGATGGTGGATTGCAGATTGTCAGTTGTAGATTGTCGATTGTCAGTCGTTGTGTTTCGGGTCAGTGGCTGAGTTGAAAAGAGCTTAACAGATTAGGTTGAGCGTGCGCTTCTGGCTGGCTGGATGAAAACTTACTTTCAGTGCACAGGCACTCCATCAACAATTTGGCAGTCTTTTCCTCTACTTGAATGCGTCCCACTTCGCCGAGGCTTTCCATTCGGCTTGCGATCTGGGTGCAGGTTTGGGCGGCTGATGAGTTAGTATCAGGCCGAAAATAGATGGACAAAGTGGGAGACAGAAGCAGAGAGAGAGAGAGAGAGAGATAGTCGCAGAGAAGCATTGCAGGAAGAGTGCGGCATAGAAGGACTGACTTGGTGCCGAGTCTTACATTGACACAATCGCCCCAAATGTCATAGAAGGGCCGTTGGGCGCCTATGATGCCCGCTATCACTGGGCCAGTGTTCACTCCAACTCTCAGCTTGAACACTTGGAAACTTTGCTTATTGATTCCATTGAGAGTGCTCATCAAGGTGGTCGCAAATTGAATCATGCAAATGAGATTCATCTTTTCCTGGCTCATCGTTGGCCGACGTTGTTCCTCTGGACTCTTGGTTGTCGGCTCCAGATTTGCTTGGCATCCAGAGTCCTGGTTGGCGTTTTGGGCGGCACCTGGCGGGCTCTTATTGTGGAAGGATCCAGTGCCGGTCTGGTCGGATTTAGACTGAGCACCCGAAGAGGTCCCACAAGCGGCCGTCTCTTGCGCACTGAGTGGGCCCTGAGCGCCAGTGGTGGGCCGCAAACCCGCGGCTGCCATGTAGGTGCTGCCGATTGTTTTGATCTTCTCAATTCTGGAAAATTTGTTCTTCAACAACAACTTGTCGAAGTCGCAAATTATCTCATTCAGGAGTGCAATGCAGCCGAGTCCCTGTTTGCTTATGTCGGACTCGTCGTAGAATTCGTAGAAATGCGGAATGGAGGCAAACATGACGGCCACACTGTCGTGTTGCTCGTGATACAGACCGCCTGTTCTGGAACCAGTGGCGGCGGCCAAATGGCTCGAACTGAGGCCCCTCATTTGGCTGATGCTCATTCGGATCAAATCGTTACGGTTACAATTGACGGACGACAATTGGCCAGCTGTTGTTTGACAATTATCGGAAGGACGTGAGCGTCTCTGATTGCGCGTCTTCTTCTCTCTTGACTGGCAACTCTTCGGCTGAGCTAAGTAGTGTTGGACCACATGAGATGGAAGGATGTTCTCCAGTAGCACTTTGTTGATTCCACTGATATACTCAAGCTCCTCATGGTCAACATTCAGCTTGTTTCGCCACAAAAAATTGCACCGTCTTGAGTATTCAATCTTCCTCATGAAGCTCAGAGACCAGAAGGCCAAGATCAAGGTCAGCAAACTGCTAGACCACATGGTCATCATGTAGAGCTCGTTCAAAGTCGAGTGCACTTCATCAAGTTGAACTCGATCAACGTTGTTTCCTGCTTCATCATCATTAGAAGTGTCATCTTCCTCACTGACCAGTGCAATATAATGCATTAGTTTGGCGCAACCTTCGAACCTAAGCTTTGTCTCGCCCGAATCCTGTATGGATGGTTTCGGATGATTTCGAATTAACGATAATGATTTGACTAATAGGATAAGATATAACAAACTGGTGGCTAGGATTAAAATGGATCTCAGCTTGTAGCTGAGAAGACTTGAATTGGTCAACTCGAGCGTTATGACAAACAATATCACAGTGACTTGTTGGTGGAATAACAGATTCAATAGTGACTCTGTTAATTGGTCGTTTCGGCAATAATTTTCGTACGATTGTATTGTCTGGCCTAGAATCACAATGAAAAACATTGAAACCAGTGCAAAGCTTGTCCAGTTAGAGTTGTGCTGCTCAAATGCGCTATCACGAATCTTTTTTTCCACGCAAATCATCATTGAGCGAGCAATTTTCACCGGCTTATCGATGAGCCCCTTCACAAAAGGATTGTCGCCTCTCTTTCCAACATATCCTTGGCCTGACTCTTCGCCTAACTCTGGACTCTCCTCCACCACTGAGCCTTGCTGACTAGAACGGCGCCCAGAAGATGTCCGATACTTTGAACTGAGACTATTGCGGCTGTTTGCAAAACTGCTCGAGTTTCGGTAACGAAACGACGAGATGCCAATTGCCAGCAAAAGCATAAGACCGATCAGAGCTAAGAGCACCCTAACATCACCACTGAGTTCAATTTCGGCCTCGTTGTGCAAGATTCCAGCCGACTTCGACCACTGCTTGTCGAAATATTGCAGCGTGAAGATAAGTAATGCCGCAATGAGCAGCAGATTGGATAGATATCCCGCTCGACTTATCGGCCTCCTGTTGAACATGCTCTCCTGTTGGTGGTCAGTCATTCTGAGCGAAAAGGGTGAGAGGTCGTTGTGGTCTAGGGCGAGAGCAATGCCATTTTTTGAGCAAGAATTCGCCGTTTCCCCGGCAAGTAAAATCTGCTTGATGGTCCCAATGGTTGCAGCTCTGATTCTCATCTCATCCATCGTTTGTTCGCATTGTAACAGCTCGTTGAAACTTCGAGGCAAACCTCCACCTTTTTTGCCCTCATTGGAGACGATTTCACTCCCACTCACTAGCTTGTCTTCATCTGGAGAGTCGCTCGTCTCCCGATCACAAATCAAATAAGTCTTGATGTCTTTGTCGGCCAAGTAAGAGTCACGGTTGGATTTGGGTGCTGGCTCGTAGGGGAAGGAACCATGCAAATGTTGCACCGTCGCCTCAGTTACTTGCACCCTACCAGCCACACCACTAGACTCGCAATGCATGGCGATGGAAACGTCGTTGCTCCAAACGTCAAACTGCCACTTCTTGAGCCCAATAACTCCAGAGTGTATGTGTCCAGTGTGTATTCCAATACGCATGTTCAGTTCAAAGGCTGGCAGGAGTGCAGAAGTGGGCCGGTTCTCAATCTTGACATCAGTCCGATTGCAATTTTGCTCTCCAGTGCTCGTTAAGGGACAAGCTCCAGTGGTGCAAGTGCTCGTGATTAACCGATTTGACGATTGATTCAATCTCAATGACTGACCACCAAGTCCTGCTGCAATTTCCTCTCGAACACCCGCCTTGCGTTCTACGTTGAGACACTTGATGTATTTGATCATGTCCAGTCCCATGTTCACGCAATTGGTTGCATGATTGTCTCCTCCAGCGCCAGTGGGAGTGCTCCTTGGTGCTAAAGTCGAATGGTGCATGTAACTGGGTCCAGCTCGTTTGGCTCCCATCACTGCAAATTCGGGTATCCCACTTACACCATAGTAGCAGTCGCCCAGAATTTTGATGCGCATTATCTTGTGCTGCTCAGCAAGATGGTCGAAGTAGCTGAATAGATCGTTTAACACTCTAACGAGTTGCGACGAAGACAATTGGGTGCAAAGACGAGTGAAGCCAACGATGTCCCCATACAATAGACTAACATTGTTGTAGGTCCTTATGTACAGCTCGTTGAAGCCACGCCGAGCCTGGCCAGGAGGCTGGACGAAGTTGCTCGTTGGATGGAGAGTGCCGGAGGTAAGCCAAGTGGTTGATTGTTTTGCTTCGTTTTTTCCCTGTTTTCCATATCCAGTGACAAAGCCAACTGCAGACAGTCTGGCGGCGTTCAAAGGTGCTGCTAGAGTTGAATTTATACTCGTTACTGTTTGGCCCCCACTTGTCGCCTTGATTGAAGCTGATCTTGTCAGAGACTTATCTCTCGAATTGGACAGAGAAATACTGTGGTTCGGCTCCTCCACTAGGCTAGTAGTTTGCTGCTGCCCACTACTGTTGGTTGTTACGATCAAATTGACTCCAGCCTGAGATTGCAACACCTCAGCTTGCGTTGGAGTATCGGCGGAATCGACGCTATTCATCTTCTTAACCATGTTTCTCTTCACCTGCTCTGCAACATAAGCCGGCAATACACTGAGCAACAGTGTCTCCTGTTGTTGCCTTTGTTGCTCCAGGCTCACCTTGGCCTCGATCAGTTCGTTTGTTCCATCGAAAGTCTTTCCCAAAGTATTGGACAATAGCCGCCGTCTGAGAAAGGCACCAGCGAGAGCAGCCACCATCAAGCATAGTGACACTCGCCTATAAGATGGATTGTCATTTTCAATCATAATGCGAGCTTGCATCAACAACGAAGGCAGATAAGCTGCGCAAAATATCAACCTAGTCGATGGATTGGTTCCCTTCAGGAGTGTGAAGAAGGGATATAATGTAACCATTAACGCCGCAACAGGCTGATATAAAACTTGCACGGGTTTCCCTCGGAAACATTTTCCTGGACAAAAATCAACCCATCCCAATTGGACGAATTGCTGCAAATAAATGGGCCACATCAGTAGGATGCTGGCCAAAAGGATGCCAAATAATTCTAAGCAAGAGTACCTTTTTGGGCGCCCAACTACAATGTTATTCTTGTCCAATCTAAGTGTCAACGAGTGCCAGTCAATAGAGTTGAATTCAATCATAATCAACGTTATCACAATAAACATGATCAAGCTCAGGGGTAATAAGAGCAAGACCAGAATGAAAGCGCTAGATACTCCATGAGACTCAGTCTGAAGAGAAGGATTAGATTTGACGAAATTTGATTGGTAATTGTTGCTCTCTTGCCAACTAGGTTTTCTGCCCATCCTCTGATCAAAGAATTGGATTGTTCTATTATATCTAATATCTTCCAGTTTCCCACTTGCATACGGGCCACTGCTTGGTCCGTCTATTATATAATCAGCATAAATAATTAGATTTATCACCGAGTAGACGAGTGCCGAAACGAGAAGGTATTGAATCTTGTTGTAATGGATCAAGCTGACAAAGTTTGCTCTCACATTTTCAACACCATCGCAAACGTCGGCTTGCTCCTCTGGAACGAGGGGCTGCCTCTTGGTTTCTGATTTGAGACAGTGGCTAGAACCCATGGAAAGCAATCTGGATGAGAAGCTGGAACGTAATCCAACGATTTCATCCAAAATGTCTCCCTTTTTCTCCTTTTTTGTCCTAGTTTCTGACTTCAGTTCCGCCTTGGACACAACTGCCGAGGTGCCACCGAGATCGCTGAGCCCTCTGTCAAGCTCAACGTTGATCGTCACAACTGGATGCTGAGCATTTCTAGCTTCGTTCGAGACAATCTCAGATTGTGTCTCTCTCACTATCGAGCGTGAATCTTTTGGAAACCATAGCACCTCAGTGTCGAGCTTCGGTTCGGATTCTTCCTCGGTGGGCTTGTCTCTGTTAACAGGCAGTCGCCCAGAGACGGACGAGTCAAGACCCTCTTTCGTCTTGGCTCTGGGTTTTCCCTTCCTTCTGGTCATTACCGTTCGTGTGCTCCAGTAGCATTCTAACAAAAGTAACCATCGTCCCAGAATTCACAGACCAATGGCTGCCGGTCCTGCTCGCCTGGATTCATTTGCGTGCTGTCTGTCGGGGGACAATTATTGAAATGTTAGTGGCTCGAATGGAAGAGAAGACTCCACTCTGTGAATTTCTACGGATTACACAGTTTACTTTGGAATTCAGATTAGCCTCAAGACGAAGACAAAGTAGAACGACGTGCAAAAGCCTGCCTGTCCAGAGGAAGGGCGCACCTCTTTCACCGCTGTAACGCATAATCCAATTGCGTGGGCCAGAAGTTGAAATTGGGGACTTTCTAGCTGAAGCTTAGCTCTGTTTAATTAGAGCTACGACAGACTTGCTACAAATTACCGTGAATGAAGATTCACTCTTTCACAAGTACGCCTCAGCTCTCCAATCAATGTTAATTTCCGCCTCGAAAGAGAATTCACATTATCATATCAATTTGGTCACAGTCGTAAGGAGCCGAGAGGTCGAAAGGGGCAAACGGGGCAATCTAGCGTAACAAGCAATCTCTTGCTCTGGAAATTGTCGTCCAATTCAGCTTGGAATGAAATAAATGTTCGTGCCTAATGGAAAGTGGGAAAGAGTTTTATAGCCGCTTACTTGGAGGTGAGCTATTCTCTAGTTCTACTAATCCAAACCCTCAATATGTAGCCAACTTTTACCTGGCCCTCTTCTGGCAATCTAAATAATCCTCTCAGCCGACTGAAGTCACGACCAGAGCTAAACACTCTCTCCACACCGAGTGGCCGATGAATTTAGCTTGTTGCCATTGATACTAAGTAGTTTAATAAGATAGTTTGCTCTTGAGCGTCGACAGTACCTTTAGGAGGAAACTTGAGGCCCTCTTCTCTGCCTGGCTTAGTGTTGCATAGATGTTGGGGTCAGGGGGCGACTTTTATTGGATCACTGGCCAAGCTGGGCAGGCAGTTTTCCCGGAACTCCAGACCGGTGGATCCGGTCTGGAGGCGCCATAAATCTGTGCTCGCGACATTTTATTATAATTGCAAAGATCAGGCACCGAACTGAGTGTCTGGAGCGAGCCAAGCTTCGAAATAGGTAAGAGTAGAACCGCGTGGATTGTCAGTCTCTGAGGAGGAGCCAATTTTTGAACCAACAATAAATCGAGGACAATGGACGGCCGTGATACAAGTGCAGACAAGAGGGGTTCTGAAAGGAGGGGGTCAGGGGACGAAGATTGCGGGTTTCGTCTCCTTTGGAGTGGAGTACTTTTTCAAGTCTAGCTATTTCACTCTCTCTCTCTCTCTAGAATGGTGCACCTTTCTTCCTATTTGCTCTGAATCTGCCGTCTTCTATCTCTCTCAATTCTACGTGGCGTCTCGTAACATGTTTTCACAGTTCGATGCTCCCTCCAGCCAGAGTGCTGACATTCCGCTCGGACGAGTCCAGCCCATTGTGCTGGCACCACTTTGAGACCAACAGCGGAAAGAGGAGCCCGCAAGAAAGTTTGGCCCCTCTCCTATGGGCGCCCACCTACCGCAGGTGTGGAATCAGAGACAATAGATGAGCATCGTCAATATCCCTGAGTGAAGCTCCAAATGCTTCCAAAGAAAGGGAAACACATTACACTGTCGCTCTTTCTTCTTTCTCTAAATGGGTCCCGAGTTGTCCATTGGTGGACAGAGCAGGAAATTCCACATCTATTGCGGCCCATCGAGCTCTCATGGTCCGTCGAGTTTGCTTGGGCAGCTGCTTTTTGCTTGCCCACTTAGTCATTCTGAGTGTGGGCCCTAATCTATCGCCATTTTGTCTCTATTCTGACTTTTTGATTGAGTTGCGTGTGTGGAAAAGTTAGGCCAGATCGATCGGTGTCTTTCTTGTCGATTTAGGATGTTCTCTCGAAAATCCCCCCAAACCTCCAAGCTCCTCATCCTCAGCCCTGACTAATGTCCAATTCTGGCCGATTGAGAACCACCGATCGAGAGGCCCAAGCAAACAAGTTGGGACTGAAATGAATTATTCATGAATAGTGGCGCATTGGGCGCGTTTGTTTGAACGAGCGCTGAGCAAGAAAACCAACAAAAGATTGAACATGTTCTATGTGTCAAAATAACGGCCAATAACTAGGCCAAAGAGAGATGGTCACTTCGATTGCCTTTGAGTGGTCACAGTCGACGGGCAACAATGAGAATGAGAAGAGAGTCCATTCGAAAAAAGAGCGAGCATTGTAACAAATAGAGCTCAATTCAATTACACCACTTCAAGGTCAGCTGCAATGGTTGCTTCCCAGAGCTTTCGCTTAGGATCATTTATATCAGATATGTGGCTGAAAACAATCCGAGTCACAATTAATTTCATTTCTTCATTTCTATATTCCGCTCTGGACTGCTGAGTGCAGTAGTGAGAGGCCATTTTTGCAGTGGAAAAGAGAGTCTCTTGTTCAGGATTAATGCCCGACCTTGTCAGCCTCCACTTGTGCTGCTTGGGATGTTTGCTAGCTCTGTCCGTTGAGAAGTGCACAGGCTAGAGAAGTGCTCTGTTGGACGCCACTAGATTTCACCCAACTCTACTCGGCCAGACATCCTCCAGAGTGGAGGAGCAAACGTTGGCCATTTCCGATAATTCCAACTGATGGCCAGCCGGCAAGCCACTCGAGCACAGCCAAGCAACATCACAAGCAGCCACTGACTTGGGCACAGGACAAGCAGGAAGGCAAGCCCAACTCAGTGGTGCAAGCAGCATTCACCTGAGTCCATCGCAGTTGCCAGAAGCAATTGGCCACTTAAAGTAGACAAGCTCGTAACGAAGATGACGCCCATCGAGTGGTGGGCTGCCTTGCCTTTGCCAGTGCTTCGCCTCGGCCAAAAGGAGCCTATTTGGCGCCAGAACATCATCTGTGGCAATCATTTTTTCCGCCCATCGTTCGCGGTGGCCTCCCTCTGGCAGCGATCTAAGCTGAACATGAGCGGACCACACAAAATTCACACCTTGCCAGCGCCCACTCGAAGCCATGGCAACTTTGCCTCTGGGGCCAAACTGGAGCTCGATGGCGATTGTTTGGGCGCCTAAGGTGCAAAGACTGCCTCTGGCCTCCCTCCCACTGGCTTATGGACATTTGGCCCGCCGAGCTGGCTGTTCGTGCGTCAAATCGAAAACAGACACACAGGCACACAAATTGGCCTAATTGGCTGCCTGCGTGGTCGGCCGGCGGCAGAGAGGCTCCTGCAACTAGCTAGCCAGTTTGTCCGTCTCGCTGCCAGTCGTCGCCAGACAAATGAGTCCACATCTGCCCCTGTTCCTCTTTCTCTTTCTACTGCCTCCAGACTCCCTCTCCATCGAGAAACAATTCTGCTCCCCCTCCTCTGCCTTCCCCTTTTTGGCCCCACTCTCTGGCCAGGCTGATTTGTAACTCTCGTCGGGCCGACCAATGACCCAGCCAGAGCGAGACAGGGCCAAGCCTCGCTGACATAGCAATTAAATAGAGTGATGATCTAATTTGGAGACTCTTTGGGGCTCACTGTCCCCACGGAGAGCGCAATTGTATTGGACGATTGCGTCCAATTTTGCGGCCGCCCAACACTGGCCACAAGCGGCTGATGCGGCGCCGCAGCTGCTCCCTCGCCACAAGTTCCACTGCATCTGAGACACCCCGGCAGACAGACTGCTACCAACACTTAATTTTTCTATTATTCACCGCCTGTGGTCGCCCGGCCGGCCAGCAGTCCCCTGTCCTAGTCTCTGGCCCCTCTGCTCGCACTGGCACTCAAGCCCAAACTTTATCCAATCTGCTGGACGCCACCAACGCCCCAACTTCACTGGTGCCCAAGAGGACGCGCATCATGGACTCTCCTTTTGATAATAAATCTGGCTCGTGGACAGTGGCGCCCCTTCCCTTTTGCTCTCCCTTAGGTCCGTCATCTGGCAACTGAGAAGTATTGGCGAGCAAACTGGCGCGAATCTAACGCTTTCGGAAGTGAATTCAAGCGAACCCAAAGCGCCGCATTGGACGCCGCTCGGACATGAGCGCCGAGCTCGGTGGACAAACTTTGCGGATTGAATACAAATTTAATTTGCCTGCAGCCCAACCACTTGGCTTGTTAACCGCCGCCAAGACCTGCCCACTCGCTCAGGCTCCAAGTTGGCTCGTCCAATTCTCCCCATTCGGGAAGGTCGCCTTCTCCTTCTCAGACCAGTGCCACCTAAGGGCCGGGCTTCTCTCTGGAGTGCACACGTGAACGCAAACATTCATTTTGGTCGGCCAGACGCAATTTAAGCACTCTGGTGGGAGCATTTATTGCGCCCGCCCACTCTTCTTGGGCCTCAGGCAGACAACCAGCAGCCAGCACCGTACACTAAACTCACTCTCACTCTCACTCTCACTCTCAGTCTCAGTCTCTCTCTCTCTCTCTCTCTCTCTCTCTCTCTCTCTCTCGTGTTCCCCAAGTTCAACTCTGTCGACCTCGCCCACACGCCAACTGGTGCAAAAGTTAACCGGCGGGCACGAGTCAGTAATTGACTGCGGATGTTGAGAACGAGAATGGAAAACAAATTGGTCTTTGGCGCATCAATTTAACTGGCGCCCAAACAATAACAAACTGGCACCAAAATAGCTCAGAATTGATTGTGCCTTCTCTCATCTTGGAGCTCGACCTAAACGTTCAATATCGCCACTTTCTCGCCTCCCCTCGAGCTTGGGCCCAGCGAGCGACAGACGCCAACTTGGACCAACTTTGACCAACTTGCACCACACACACTCCCACTCGCCCACACACACTCATAAACAGTGGCGCACAATTCACTTATCAAGATGATGCAAACTTCTCGCCCTCTTCTTCTTCTTCTTCTTCTTATTCTTCTTCTTCTTCTTCTTATTCTTCCTCTTCTCGGTGCACATTATCCATTGGTCTCTACTGGAATGAAGCTTCTACCTAATAACTAGCTCGCCACCAGAGTCCAGGTGCAAATTGTGCGCCCGCCCTTGAGTCGCCCAAGCCTGTCCTTGTCCCTGTTGGCTGTGGACCGCTCGCCCTTATTCTCCTTCTCCTTCGCCTCGTCTCCAGTTGGCATGATTCAATAATAACGAGCCTCAACACTGGCCCCAGTTGCTAGCAAAGTAAAGAGCATGAGACTATCTGGCATTGCATCGAGCAGAAGGCGCATATTCAGCCAACGAGCAGCAGTGGAAGTAGAAGAAGCACGAGTTTGGAGCAGACAAACTTGCTGCCTGCAAGTGCAACTTCCTTCTGCTTGTCTTGGCCAGTTTGTCTCTATCTCTCGTCCACTGTCTCTCCTATCTGGCCGAGCGTCCATTTCACTTGACTGCTCTTTGGCTTCCAAAAAGCGCCCAGCTCAAAACACCTTCAAGGCTCATTGGCCAGCCCTTCAAGAAGAACGCTCGAAGGAAAGTCCCGCGCCGCAGCCAGTTAGCAATGCGCCACACAGCAGAAGGCCCGAAAAGTGCCTCAAAGTGGCAGCACCCAAAGCAACAACCACAACAACCACAACCACAACCACAACCACTGAAGCCCTCGGGTTGTGTGGCTACAGGAACCGGAAGTGGGACGGAGCGAGATAGTTTGGCAAGATTGGTGGGGGAATTTTCCCAGTTGAGAGGAGGGCGAATTGATTGATTTGTCTGGCTGGTTGGCTGGCTGGCTGGAATGAGGATGAGGAGGAGAAGGAGCCACAAGGCTTGGTGTCTGCCAGTTGGTCTTGGTTGCTTTGGGCGCCAGTCAGTTGCGAGCTTGCTGCTGGCGAGCTTTCTCCTTAGTGCTCGAGAGTGGCGCCTAATATTGTGCCCAGTTTGCTCTGAGTGAGGAATGAGTTTTGCTTCCGTTTTGGTGGCAAGAAAAAGTGTCACAATGAGTGCGGCTTCTTCTTCTCGGCCGTCGCTTGTCCATCGGCGCATGAACCACGAGCGCTCATTGTCGGCCAGAGACAATCTATCGACCGCGCACTCACTCACTCACTGCTTGCCTCTCTCTCTCTCTCTCTCTCTCTCTCTCTCTCTCTCTCTCTCTATCTCGCTCGCCGAAAGTCAATTTCAATCTGGCGCAGCTAGTTAGCCGGCCGGATGGAGCAAGTGGGGGGCTCTTTGGGCGAGCTTTTGGCGCATCTGTTTGGGCCGATCGAGAAGGAGGAGAAAAGAAGGAGACGAATGGATGATGAGAAGGAGTATTGGCGGTGGGCCCAACTGACAGACAAGCAGACAGACAGTAGAAGAAGAAGAGGAAGAAGAAGGGCGAGAAAACAAATCCAAATACACTTGCACTGCTTCCATAACAATGCGCACTTCTCATTGTCTCGTCGGGCGTCATTCTTGGCCCATGCTTGTTAGCAGTAAGCTTTGCCGGTCGCTTTCTTTCACACAAACAGGCGCCACTTTTATCTCACTCGATCGGGACATTCCATCACCTACAAGCCGTCACAATGGCGCTATCTCTCGTCCATCCGCCATTCGAGGGGATGCAGATTAATCACTGGGGCCAGTCTCTCTACATTTTCTCCACCCTCCAAACACTGTCTCTGAGTGGGGCCTGTTTAGACGCCATTGGTCAGCTCAGTGGCAGGCCACCTTTGGAGATAGTTGCAAAAAATGCTTCCAGACCCAAAATGAGCGCCCATTTTTGTTCTTTTTAACGCTCTAAACTTTATTGTTTATCGTCCTCAAACTGGATCGTAAAGTTGCAATCTCGGAGAGCACAGTGTTTCCATTGTGAAGGGAGACTAGGTGTCCAGGAGGAGTGGCCAAAAAGAGCGAAAATGGCCACTTAAAGCGGCCAAATTTGGTCCCAACAAACAAAAGCTTGGACAATGCTCGTTAAGGTTTAAGCTGGAGGATCTTTTGGCCCCACCAACTGGGCAGGCTAAGTGCCTCCCAGCGGCACAGTCCAGTTCAATTATTGGCACCTTTTATCGAGCGGCCAAGCAACATGACAAGCTCATCAAAGGGGTTAACATCAATTGTGGGCCCTCCAAGGTGCGTGCTCGGACAAAGTTGATGAGAAAAAAACAAACACTTGCCACCGAGTCCACTGGAGACGCTTGGCCATGAACGAGCCAGAGACTGTAAGTGGCCACTGTTTGCCTTGCTGCCCCCAATCGCTCCTGCAAGTGTGTGTGTGTGTGTGCGGCCGACACACAAAGGAGGAGCCACAGGCGATCGCAATCATCAGAACCCGACTGGGCTCGTATAAAACGACAAGCTCGCTCGCACAGGTAATTAAGTTCAACTGAGCGGAAAATCGCGCCGGAAGCAGAGTGGCAAGGCAAGCAGTTCTCTACTCTGCTTTGTGTTGCTGTGTTGCTCTTGTGTTGGTGGAACTGATATTGTGTTGGACTTGCAAGCAGGAGATTGCATCCTCTGCTTTGGCCGCGGGCAAGAGTTCTTGCCATTCTTGGCTTGGGTTTGGGCGCATTTGTGTCCACGGAAATGGAAGCTGCTCGAGCACCATTTGATCCCAGCGGCCAAAACTGCAATCGGAAACTGCATGACAGTCTTGGATTTTGTTGCTTGGAAAATTTTTCATATTCAACTGGCGAAATTCGGTGGCTCGACGAAGAAATCGGTTTGGCTCACCATTTTGGGCGTCTCACTCTTCAAACTGGAAACGAGCACAGTGAGTGGACGACCAGGAGAGACGAGCTGAGATGAGGCCCAGAAGATAAGTGCACAGAATGAGATTGAGAGCACACAAGTCTGCTTGTAGGCGTTCTCGAGCATTGCTTCACAATCGAGTGCATGTATGTGTGTGTTTGAACTTGAGCTTGGCGACCAAATGCCGTGCAAGTGAGCCCACTTGGCCTAAGGTCTGTTTGCAAAGCCCCTCCTTTGCTCTCATGCCAAGAGGCCATCCTCGAGCCTCGACTCGCTGAGAAAACTCCACGTCGGAAGCTCGTAAATTACTTGGCCCAGAAGAGGGCAAGAAGGAGCAATGCTCCAATGCTCCATGTCCCTCCAACTGGCCCGTCCGTCTCCTCCAATAGTGGACAGTGGAGAGTGGACACTCCACAGAGGACAGTGGATTCTAGACAGTAGAGAGTAGAGAAAGAGGAGAGTGGGTGGCAGACAGTGGAGAGTGGACTCTTGTGCCTGAGAGTCGCTATCTGGCAAATGTGAAATTTCATCTGTTTTGTCTGAGCGGCTGGCTGGCTGGCTGGTGGGCGAAAGTAAGCAAAATGTGATGTGATACGCGGCCAAATAAGCTGGCAAAGGACAATTTGATGATGCCACACTCACACTCACACTCACACTAGCACACACAAAAGACAAGGAGCGAAAGGCCGCCCACACACGAAGGCTGCTGAGTGGTGGGGAAATGGGCGCTCAAATGGCCCAGTTTTGCCTTTCAGCCAAACCCAAATGGAAGAGAAAAGAAAATCGGTATTTTTGAGCAATTTTCCAAAGTGACCTCCCTCTGCACTCGAGTTCCATAAGCACAAGTTTGCAGACAGACTGAGAAGAAAAGGCAGCCAGATTGCGGCCCAGCAGTTCCAGTTCATCTGATGCAGTCTTGCTGGAATGTCGCCCCAATTCCAACTCACAAGCACCACTCTCTATCACACAGCCCATTGTCTTGCCACTCGACCACCAGCAAGCTCGAGGGGCCCAAAGTTAATTAGGCTGGGCGCTTCTTCGTCGCGGCTCACTGGCGGCTAGAGAGAAGCAGAAGAAGAACAAGAAGAAGCCGCTACATTTGGGCCAATTTACTGGGCCGGAAGTGCGTCTTGGGCCGGCAGCTTGGCAGCCAGTTTGGCGCCAGTTGATCATTTGGCCGCTTCGACAGATAGAGACAGAGAACAGAGCAGAGGCCTCACTTTCGACTTCATTATCTAGCTTCTCGCCCACTTCCTTTTCTTCCTTCTTTCCTCCTCCTCTTCCTACTCTTCCTCGTCTCTGTCTGTCTATATAACTTTTTCTCCGCCGCTCTCCAAGTTGTCACAGTTTATTTGCGCCGACACATCATAATTAGCATCGTTCGAGCGGCCCAAGTGGATGGAAAAGAGTGCTGCTTTGTGCGAGCAGTTGGCCACAAGAAACGAGCGGCTGGCCCATGCTGTTTGTCGGCCATAATGAGAAATCAGCAAGCATGAAATGGAGCCGGAAGTTCGCGCCGACGAATCTGCTTGGGTTCTCTTTTGTGATCGCCAGTCTGATTTTGGCCTTTTTTTCGGCCACCCAAATCGCAGATTTGGGCCCACAATGCAAGCTGGCGGCATTATCTCGCCGCCCATTCCAGTCGGCCACTAATCGGCTTGCGTCTCTCTCTCTCTCTCTCATTTGGCGCCGCTACTAGTCTTTCTCTGGCAAGCGAGCTGGCCCAATGCCTCGAAGTGGAGTCTTACCTTGGCTGGTGGACGAGCGCAAACTGGAGAAGGATTTCTTTTTTGTCTTCTGTGCTCCTTATTGATTAGATAAGCATCTGCATGCTCGCGCGAGACTTGAGGTTGCCGCAATTTCCCCCAAGCATCTGGAGCGCGCCCCAGAGTCTTGCCAGTTTTCTTTGCTCGCCGTGTGGCGTTTATATTCACTCGCCCTTCTCAAGACACTCACTCGCTCACTCACTTGTTGTTCTTTTCGGTGGTTTGGATCACTCTTGAACTGGTGCACTTGGAGCAAACTTGCCAAAAATGAAGACGAACCCAATTTGGAGCACCGCTGGAAAAGATGTGACTCTCTTGCTTGCAGTTCTCGCTTGACAAACTGGTCCTCACTGAGACAGTTATCGAGCACAGTGGCGTGCCGATGTGGAAGATTGGGGCCAAATGGTGCTTGTTTTGGCGTGTGGAGTTGTTGTTGTTGCCGTTTGGGATGCTAATGTGGCACTGGATGGAGGCAAACCGGCGCGCGAGACTGGAAAGTGGGCGCGCAAGTGGCGAAGAGGCGCCAACCAATTTGCGCACTCTCACTGGAGAGCAGCTCGAAAGAGTAGGTCTCTCGCTTGGGCTCTTTGTCGCCAATGGAAAACTCTTCTGTTTCGGCCAATTCGGCCCAGTCGAGAGCTGTCTCTGAGCTTGTCTCTCAAACTGAGCCGGCATTCTGGGATAATATTCTGCCTCCGACTGGCCTGTGTGTGTGTGAGCAGCGGCCAGACACGAGCTTGGGACGGCCTTTCCAAATTCCTCAGACAACAATCCCCAACGATATTCGGCTTCTTGTTTCTTTCTCTCTCGCCCCAAACAAGACCCTCTTCTCTTCTCTCGGCCCCAAACTCCCAGAGGACACACACACAAAGCGATGCAATTGTGTATCTCGGCGGTCTTGCTTTGCTTAGCTTTGCTTTGCTTTGGTGTGAAAAAACGTGCAGCGCTTAATTTTGAACAAACTGTTCGTGTTTCAATTTGGCCAAGCACAAAAGCTCGAAAGACTGGGCGCTGATTTGGTCTCCCAAGTCGCCGGCAGCTCCAATAAAGAGAGTCCCTCGGTGGCAATCGAAATAAATGTTTCCCTTCTCGAGTCCAAAACAGAAGCAGAGCCAGAGGTGCGCCAGAGACTGTGTGCGTTTGGCGCATTTCTGCATTCGATGAAATCCATTGCAGCTTCTGGCCAAACATCAATTTAGATCTCCGACAACTGTTCATTGGCATTCCATTGGAAGAGGAGCAGCTTTCTCAATTTACAGCTAACCAAATTTTATAATTCATCCCCACGAGTCGGCTGGCAAGCATCCCGTGGGGCTCAAGTCAGATGGAAAGGGGCAAAAGGAGGCTGGCCACTGGCTTCAAATGGGGTTCCAGTGGGCAGACAGTCTCTGGTGGCGACGAGAGACTGTCTGGGAAAAGTTGCACAGGTTGCCAGAGAATTGGAGAGAGAGAGAGAGAGAGAGAGACTGGCAGGAGGGAGTGGAGAGGCGCAAGAAATGAACATTGAACAGCGTTGGGTTAAGTTTGCGCCGCCAAGGGGCAAATGTAATCCGGGATATTCCAACTGGGACAGTCAGTCGCTAGCTTTAGAATGTTTATTGATTCTTTAATACCAGCAGATAGGGTGGGCCGCATAAAACAGGATGCAATTGTGCTCGTGTGTGGGAAAGATGCAGCCTATGCAGTAGAGGGGCCAGGTTACGCTCTTGAGCTAGTCACCATTGGCAAGCTTGGGCGCGACAACACTGTTGCAAAGCTCGAGATGATTCCAATTTCAGCGTTCAATATTTGAGAGGAGGCTGGCCAGGAAAGGAAAGGGGAAGAGTTGTGATGCACGTGGTCCGGATTGCAAATCCTGTCAAGCTTTGCTCTGCCTCCAGCTATGCAAGTGGCCCTTTTTGCCCTCCGCTTTGGGCCTGGGCAAACAAATCAAAATTCGCGACCATAATTCAAGTAGCAGAGCAACACTCGAGGCAGTGGCAAGTTCCTAATGTAACCACTGATGTGATTTCTGTACTTCTCGCATTCGTTCAAACGGCGCTTCTTCTCCTCCCTCGTGGAGCTCCTGTTTGGTCTGTGGCTAGTGGCAAGCGATTGGCGACTGCATCCACCACCACCTCGTCTGGCTGCCAATCCAGCGCGTCCAACTCGCCTGCCAGCCTCCACAGGGCGCCCATTCAGTGCCAACTGGCGACGATCCTGCTCTCTCCTTTCGCCGCTTCCTCCTCCACTGCCACTGCCACTGCCACCATTTGGCCCCCGCTCAAGGTTAGGTCTCGCGCCCACCAGCAAACGACCCCCACCAGCAGAGGAACCAGCCGTCAAAGTGGGCTCCCGCTCCTGTTCCTGTTCGCTCGACGACGATTCGCCCCCATTAAGCGCCGCCGAATCACTGCCCCCCATTCGGCCGACAGTTCTTCTCAAATTTCCTCGCCTCTCACGTCGCCCCCTTGGCCTACATCTAGTTTGTGTCTCTCTGGAGCGTTCCAGTGAGCTCACTCTATGGGCAAGTGGCGCCTGTTCCCTGCCTTGTCTCAGCGCTTGCACTTGGTGTTCGTGCTGGCAATCGTGAAGTTGTAGTTGCAGTTGTTGTTGTTGTTGCTGTTGAAGTTGAAGTTGGAGTTGTTGGTTTCTGTGATGTCGGCACGTGTGATTTCTCAAATAGCGAGCCTGCTGATGGTGGAGCTGATGGCGCCTCTGCTGCTGCTGCTGGTGCAGCTCGCAATGGTTGTGGCTCCTATGCAAACGCTTTCGATAGCACGTTCTCCTTTGCTCGCCCACTTCCGGATACATTGAATCATCATCGCCATCGTCGTCAATGTCATCCTCGTCATACTTTGAAATGGCAACACGCTTGTCTGTGTGCTCCAGATTTGCCACTGGCGCCAGAGGATTGCCACCAGAGGAAGTGGAGGCCGAAATTAAGTTAGAATGGCTACCAATTGCGCCCAGACTGCCACTGCCGCCGCCGCTTGTGCCTTGTGCTCGGCCTTGCAGCTCATTGAGAGGAATGCTGCCCATTGGTGCAACACTCGAGGGTCCAGCACACTTTTCGGCTGCCTTTCCAAGTTCTGCTGCAGCTTGTCTCTGCAACTGCTGGCTGGCTGTTTGCTGGCCCGAAGTCGAAACTTGGCCGAGCGACTGTCTGGAGCCACTCTCCTCAATGTCGAGGCCTCCGTGTTTTGGTGGGCACTTATGGGGCTCTTCATGTTGTTTGGCTGAGATTTTATGAACCGAGCTACATTCTGGCACTGTGCTGGCGCTGGTCAATGGGCAGGCAGTTGAGTTGGGGGAGCGAGTTGCGTCTGCTGTTTGGGGAGGAGCAGAACTTTTTGCAAGCGTTCTACTTTGATTGGTTTCACTTGCAGTGTAGCTTCGTTTTTCCTCTGGTCTGGCCACAAATGGGCCACATGAACGAGCAAATCTGCACGAGCTGGGCGACATGGACGGTGATTCGGATGCGGTGGAAGATGAGGAGGATGATTGGCGCTTACGTTTGGCGCTTGAGGACGAGCTTCTTGTTGAGGGTGGAAGTTCTTTAGTCAGCAAGCGATCAGTAGACGACTGCTGCTGGTCCTCCACTATGCAAGATGCTGATTCCAAGGCCATATTCTGCTCCTTAGGGACCGCCGTCTGAGCGAGTAAGGAATCTGCTCTGGTGTTTGCATTCTGTTGCTTCATTTGCTCCACATGATCACTGTTTGCAGATTCATGTTTTGCCACCAAACAATTGGCATCAGATTGTTGGCCTTGCTGCAATGATGCTCCTTGTTGTTGTTGTTCTTGTTGGTCCAAAAGGTTGAGCAGCTGCAGTCTCAATTGGTTTGCCTGCGAATTGGGCGGACAACAATTCTCCGAACTGAAGGCCGCCTCGAGCGAGTCTCTGGTGATCCTGCGGCAGAGTAGCCAATTACCGACGTTTGACCTAACGAGCGCCCTCTGCTCGGCCGAATCGTCTGCTGCATCAGATGCAAAGACCAGCCGAATGGCCGCCGCAATGCTGCCAACATCGTCGCCCTCTCGCTGGTGGTCTCCCCCCAACTGCTGCTCGATTGGCCCCTCAGTGGTCTGCTGACCACTTGGTGGTGTCTGTCCACTGGCGCCCTCAATTTGAGCTGGACGGAAGCTGGACGAAGCTTGATCTTGAGCTGCCAGTGGCCAGTGTGGGCAACTTGACTGCGAGCGGACTACTTCTGGCGGAATTCCCAATGGATGAGGGCGGCATTTGGCAAATGTTGATGACGCCCCTTCTTCTCCTGATGATTGAACAGCGGCCCCCACCGATCCAGCAGACGAGCCTGCCTCATAGCCAAGATCCTGTCTGGCCAAGGGCAGTGTGTGGCCGCCAGTTTGTTTTGGCACTTCCTGTCCAGTTTGTGCCGAGATGCTGCTGGTGGTAGTAGCTTGTGCGCTAGTGTCTGTGCTTCTGCTTCTGCTTCTGCTTGGCTGCTGGTGGTTGCTTGCCGGCGAGTCACTGTCTTCATCATTGTCGGCCGCTTGAGCTCTGGCTTGGGCGGCCAGAGCTGAATGGAGTGGACAAGAATGGTGCCGCCCACTCTGGCTGACTGTTGTGGCCCGTTGTTGGAGGCGCAATTGACGTTGGCGATGCCAGCGGCAATTGTGCTGCGAAGAAGTAATGGTTGTTTTGCGCCGCTTTTTCTGACGATGGTACACTGAAGATGGACAGTGGCCATCTGGTCTTTTGAGTGAGCCTAGATTGTGAGCCGCTGGTCCAATGTCACCACTGGAGGCGCTGAGACTGTCGCTTGAGCTATTACTACTATTGTTGTTTGCACTGTTTTGGCTGCTGGTGGTGTTGCTGCGCGAGCGCATTGTGCCTCCAGCCACAGGGGCCAGGCCAACTCTTCTTGGCGACGACAGGGACCAAGTGGGGCCACAATTATGGTGATTACAATGATGATGATGATGATGATGATGATGATGATGGTGGTGGTGGTGGTGATGATGGTGGCCTAGACGATTGTTGGTGCCACCCGCATTGCTTGGGCTCCTAATCTGGCTACAAAGGCAGAGATGCTGGTGATAATGATGTCGGTGGCGCCGGCAAAGGTGCGACTTAAAGTGGCAACCTGGACAGACGTTTAGCGGAGATCTAATTGAAGGCGTTGTTCGTGGCCAAGCTGGCACTGGTGCACTGGTTTGGTTGGCCGCACTTCTGCTTGTTGTGCAGGAGGAGGAGGAGGCAGCAGCAGCATTGCAACGGCATCTCATGCAACGTGGAGTCAAATGACCACTGGCAGACTGCTGCTCGTGGAGAACACTGTCTAGCTGCTCATTTGCACTAGCGGAATTGGATCGGAGATCAAGCAAAGCTCCATTGTTGGAACTTCTCTGCCTCTGCTCATCATCCACTCGCTCGTCGTCCAATTGCGATGACGATTCCTCTTGGCGCCTCTGTGCCAATGCACGCCTAAGGTCGTCAACCACCCTGAGAACAACATTATCATTTCGACCACCCAATTGGGTATCACAATCGCCCGCCAATTGATTGCCTCTTCCTGTTTGCCCATTCGAGTTTGATGCTCCAAACGAGCCTGGCAGAGAACTTCCGCTAAGTCTAACTGGACGATCTTGGCGGCCGGCCGCATGCTGTCCACAATGCTGGTCCAAGTCTGATCTCCTGCTTCTCGACGAGTCCGAGACCAATTGGTTGGAGTCTCGGCGGACAGAACAAGCTCTGGAACTGCTACTCGTCGGCTGCTGCTCCTTGACGCCACTGGCCACTACTAGTCCCAAGGACTGCTCCTCATCGGACACTCTGAGTGTGTTGGCCTCTAAATGCTGCTCATCTTCCTCATCCTCGTGGTGATCCTCCTCATCGGCTGGCTGTCCATTGCTGGCGCTGCTCTCAATGTGATCATCGCTGTCGGAGAAATGGATACTAGCCGATCCATCGATTGCATGCTCATCATGGCTGAGATTGACCTCATCGTCGTCGCTCGTGTCCGCGTTGTCCGCATTAGCGTCGAACAGGAAACTATCCCAACTCTCGCCCAAGCTCGACTGCTCATCCTCCTCTTCCTCTTCTTCCTCCTGCTCCTCACTTTCATCATGCTCCTCATTTCGATCCTCATCTTGCTCGCGATTTAGATTCAAATCCTGATCCCTCTCCTCCTGCTCCTCATCCCAGCCAGCTTCTTCCATTTGCCTGCCTCGGGCGGCCCCAACTCCAACCGATGCGAGTTGACGACGACCAGACAGAGACCAGTTCTCCTCAATGCTCTCTCCTTCTTCCTCCTCCTCTTCCTCCTCGTTGCCAACCAGTACATTATAGTTCGGCGGTCCATAGTGATTTGCAAAACACCTTTCCGATGACTGCGAGCAGGCCCGCATTCCAGATTCGACGCATGAGTCTTCCTGAGGGCCTTTTGGCGTGCTTGTTTGGCCAGAAGGAGACGCGGCTGAATTGTGGGGCCGAGCAACTTGGGAGAGAGATCGCTGCTCGTTGCCATCAGTCTCACAAGTGGCCGGTGAGTTTGCACTTCGAGATGGAACGGCAACTTGAGCACTGGCGCATTGACAATCGCCAAAACGATGACTGTCATCTTTTTTCTTGCCCCCCTCCTTGCTGCCGCCCCGCCGAGCCCCCTGGCTATTTGTGTTGCGCCCACTGGAACGACTGTCTCTCGGGCTATAGTCCTGATTGCTCTCTCCATTTGGGTGGTCAGAATTGCGACCACCATGATGCTGATGCGATTGCTCACATGCTGACCCTCTGCTGTCCGATACTTGTCCGCTAGTGCTAGGCTCTATTTTGAGGGCGGCCGATTTTGAGCTGCCTGGCTGAAAGCTCGCTGATGTTCGATCAGAGACACTCGCTCCTCCAGTGCAATGGACGCATCTTTCTTGCAATGAATGGCGACCAATTTGATCGGCCGTCTCAGAACTGGCACGGTTTGGCCCAGCTGACATCTCAGCCTGTCTTGCCTGAGGTCTTGTTTTGGTTAGGCTGCACTCAGACTGTGCTTTGGGCTCTGGCTGCGTGTTCTGGCTCCTCGTGACTCTCGGCATGGACAGTCTCCTTTGATGGGAGGAGCCATCTCTCTGCATTTCGTTATTGGATAGGCATGCTGATGTGTTTAGTGATACCTGGTTGCATGAGACTCCCCTTGGACATCTGGCTGATCCAAGAAATGGGATGGGATGCTGTCCCCTAATGCCTCTGCAGCATTGCCTCGGGTGGCGATGGTCATGGCGGTGGTTTGGGCGCTGATTGTGATTCGGTGCAAGTGGACGATTTCTTGATTGAGGCGGCGAGTAGATCAATGAGTAGTGATATGGTCTTACATAGGCGTTTGTTTGTATCCTTTGCGCTCTGATGATCTCTAATTGGCGCTCCCGTTCCATACGTTCTGCAGCCATGGAGGCCATTGCTGATCGTATGCGGCGTCTTTCCACGTTATCTGAATGTAGAAGATTTGGATTCATCAGGTTGGTCTTGTGACGCAATTGTTGTGTGATCACAACTCTGCACATTTCCTTGAGACTTTTGGCCGAACTGGTTGGCATTTGAATGATCTTACTATTGCCAATATTGCTATTGTTACCATAGCCATCAATTCTGTCCCCATTGCCAATCATTGTGGTGAAGTTTACATTCATCAACTTTTCGCTTGTCCAGGTATTCTCATCGTGGCGAGTGTATTTTATAAGGTGTTCATCATAAGGCATTATCAGTATTCCACCATTGATAGTGACTAGTTTCTTCATAAACAATTCCATATTCGGCAAACAAGCCGCACCTAAATATATTCTGTCATATTTTCTTTCTGGATCTAGATTTAAACAGTTCCCTTGAACGAATATTGGCTCAACAAAATCGTACTTATATATTGCACAAGAATTGTTCTTAAATTCATCTAGTCTGCTCCTAGCGTAATCCACAACATCCTGATATAATTCGATACCATGATTCACTCCAGTAGGACCTATCAAGAGGCCCACAATGGTATTCAGATAACCTGTGCCGGATCCTAAATTCAGAAAAGATACACCTGGTTTCAAGTCCAGGTATTCAACAACTTTAGCATAAATGCAAGGTGCAGATATATGTAGATTGCCACGTTTCTTCGGATTTTGGTCATAAATATTGCCATCTTCTCCCTCTTCCAATTTATAAAACCAAGCCCTATCTACAGCTCTGAATGCACCCTCAACCGTTGGCGAGCTAATATGATGGTCATGCTCTACCAGCTGATCAACCATAGATTTATTGCTTGGTTTTGTCTCGGGAGGGATACTGTTAACTATGTTTCCCATCCTATTGCTTTCTCGTTACCGAAACAGACGAAGTCTGGATCGATCTTGATAGTCCTGTCTAGGTAATACGAATGATTCTATGCTAAAAATTTATATAGTAATTCTCTAATGTGATTCTGCCTAGTGATTGCGAGTGCAAATTCTCCAGTAATTTGATATCAGATCATCGAGAAAACGTAATTGTTGTTTATAATTCTGAGTTAGATCTAAGTGCGAATTACTTCGTCAAAATAAGTGCAGGGTTCATCTTCGTGCTGGTGACGCATTCTGCCGTAGAATTAGAGGTATCAATCTCGACGATCTCTGATAGGATGATCGCGCTCAATTATGGCGGATTCATAAAATACACTTCTGATACAATCGCCTCTAATTTGCTAATTCCATATCATTAAAGGCCCACACAGATATGTAGGCCCACTATGTAGAGCACCATGTCATTATGGCTGTATTGGAATTCCGATGACCAGACATGAATCTCGTCGTTGCAATCGCGATCGAAAGGTAGCAATGTATCACCGTTAGACGATGTTTAGGATGCAAACTATTCCCCAGGAAGAATAGCTTCACTGATTTCGATGGTTCCTAGGCACTAAGAATATATTATGATAAAACTTCGATTGTTGAGGCTGAATCCAGAGTAGATGCTAGTCGAGAGATGGAAGAGAATCTAAGTTACGTATTTCTGTCCGGATATGCTGTCGAAGGGAGTTAATAGCGGAAGTTTGATTTCGAAGTTTTCAATCGAAATGTTAGGCCGGAGGTTGAAGACTAATCATTGGATATTTGCCAACAAAATTGTTATAGAGTGTTTTGCTGTGGCAACAGTAATTTCAGTGGGTGCGTCGAATATCTGCTGCAACTACTTCGAGCAAGTTGGCTGGATGTTCGGAGATTCAGTTATGTTTATGTATGTTGCACTCGCTATCATGCAGGAGGTTGCATCATCTTACGCAACTTGCACCGCCAATGCCAGCAGATGCACGGCGCAGCAGCGACAACAACAATAGTGCAGCGGCTGCTCTGAACCAAAACAAAGATCGAACCGCTGCCGATGCTGCTTGGTCCGGCTTGCATTCCGTTAGTTGGATCTGCCCTGCACGAAGGAGTGGCAAAATGCCGCAGCAGCAGTCCTGCAGGTTCCTATCCTTTGACACGCCTCCCTGCAGACTGAGATGGGCGCGGCAATTCCGGACCCGACCTCGTGTCGCTAAACAACATCATTGCATATCTCCTGGACCAAGACGTTCCTTCTCTTTCTCGATCACCTTTCCGCAATCATGGTCAGACAAGTCCACAAGATATTCAAGCTTTCACATAAGAAAGTTTTCGAACAACTCCCTAAGCAATACCTAGATTATTATGAAAAGTCTCGGACACCAGCCGAGCGTGTCGTTGATGAAGCCCCCGAGACAAAATTTCTCGATTATAACCAAGATCATGACACCGGCTATGTTTACAGGGTTCCTGACCAACCTATCGACGTAATAAGGAACGAGCAGACCGATAGAGGATTGTGGGGCGGTTTAGGTATGGTCGAAGGCTTCTACAAGCCAAAAAAACTACGCCCTAGAGACCCGAGAGTTTGGTGGCCGTCAGTTGAACGACACACTTTCTACTCTGACATCTTGGAGGTTCACATTAATGTTGAAGTCACTGATCGAACTCTCGAGTTGATTGATAAGCACAAAGGTTTTGACAACTACATCCTGCAGACATCAGTCCAAGACCTAGGGTCTGAATTCGGGCGTAGACTGCAGCACAAAATGTTACTAAAACTATCAACAGATAACAGAGAGTATATCAAGGAGAAGTACAAAGATTATATAAGACCTAAAGAGGAAGTAGAATGGCATGGTTTAGAGATTCATGAAGCGGTCGCTAGACAAATGGCTATGCGGGTCGACGAGACGATCGAGCCGCCGCTAAAGGTCAAATTTGCACAGGAGCTTATAGCGAAATTAAAGTCGTAATATAGTAGTTTCAGAGGGCATGACTCTCAGTCTGGTCAATTGTTTTTAATTCTCATATTATGGATGATCTGATGAAGTTAAGAACACAAAATATCTTGTTGAATTCGCCCCTGAGTCGATTCCAATTCAACTCTACTGGTTCTAAGAGCTCACGGGAATATTGCTTGGCATCTTCATCGGTTGATATAACGTCGGAATGTGCCTTCAAGAACAAGGCTAACCAAGAGCTCGTCAGCTCGTAGTCTAATCTCTTATCAAGATTCGATTGCATAGCTTCCAAAAAGCAGATCATGGGCTGGATAGAGCCGCAAGTTTCCTTGTCGATAGATCTGATCTCGAAATCTGTCGCTGATGGACCTAGATCTTTGAGCTGAGCGAAAAATCGATCATAATTCTTCTCTTGAGAACATTCCATCAATGTCTTTGCGAGGGGAGACAACATTCGCAACTCTTGGATTTTAGTGGGAACTGATTCAGAACCAACAGTTTTCTCATTGAGACTCTTAACGGTCTCCACGTCAAGAGTTGGATTCAGGCCATCCCTCACTGGAATGAAGAAAGGAACTTTTACGGGTCGATTCTTTCTTCTTTCCTCCTCTTGTTCGATGAGTTTCTTTTTGCGAAGTTCGTCAATGTTTAGGAGATTTTTCCACCTTGAAGAAGGTAGACCACTGAGTGTCAGAAGGTCCTCATACAGTTGATCTGGTGAAACATAATGAGTTGTCTTGAGATCGGCCGCCTTCTCGGGCAATGCTTTATCGTCAGATTCTTTCTCCTCTGACTGATCCACTTGTTCATCACTCAATACGAAAGGAAGATCCAGAACTATAGGTTCGAAGTCGTCTTTCAGGGATCGTAGCGGGGTCGGACAGTATATAGTGAAGTTGCACCAGATGTTGATTCCTAGAGATCCTTCGTGTGCAGTCGCCAAGAATTCACCTGTTGATGACATGGCTATAGAGGTACAGCGTGTCGACACCTTAAAAGCGTCAATCATTTTACCCAAGCTCAAGTCCCATGTTCGGATTGAGTTATCCTCATAAGCCACAACCAACCAACACGAGTCAGGCGAAAAAGTCAGATCAACAACTGGGGCAGGGCCACTGAATCTTCTGATTACAGTTCTCGTTTCCAAATCGAATAACTCTATAGAATTGTCATTCAATGTGACAGCCATGAGATTGTTTTCTTTGTGCAATTGTGAGTTCATGATAGGACTTCCAAATTCGATCTCGCTAACGAGGACTCCTTTTTTGAAGTTCCAAAGTCTCAAGAATTTATCGTGTCCGCTTGATACCAGTAATATATCTAGTGCATCAATTGAGATACTTGACACGATTCCATCGTGTGCACGGTGCTCTGAAAGACTTTGGTTTTCATAGTACTGCCTAAATATACCTGATTGTATATTATACTTGAATATGAGACCATTGCTGAAACCGATGACGAGAAAATTGCCACAGCTGGACAATGCAACACATGTGCTCGAAACTGAGTGCTTCTCAAAAGAAGGTTGATGAATAATGTGCTCTCCCATGCAACATCTGTCGTAACTCCAGGTAGTCACTATGTTAGAACCTTCATGACAGGCCGCTATGTTCGCCCACTGTTTCTCTTTAGAAGTCTCCATCGCGAAACAGGTGATTGGTGGGAGCTTTCTTATCGTAGATTTATCTTTGCTGGACTTCGATTTGGGGTTCAATCTGGCAGTTCCGAAGTTTCTGTTCATCCTTTCTGAGTAAAGATTAAACATTTTTATAGTCGAATCTTTCCCGGCACTGAGAAGGTTGAAACCCTTAGGACCATAAAAACGTATTTGATTTGGCGGTTCGCTGTGCCCAGAGCGCTGATGCAATAAATTCCCTCCACCATCAGATAAGTCCATAGACCAAACTTTTAGTGAGTTATCGACACCCGAAGTAACTAGTGTGGATTCATTCTTCACGAATTGACAGTTAACGATAGCACCTGTATGCGCGTACCTTATTTGAGTTGAGAGACGCTTTTTCTCTAGATTCCAAACCATCAAGTGGCCAGCTGTAGAGGCAGTGACCAGGTAAGGTTGATCATCTAATCGGAATGACATCGATGTCACCTTGCCATAATCTTGGAAAATTTTCATGACAGTCTCATCGTATCTGATATTGTGCACATAAACGTGTCCATCATCCAAACCGATCGCGATCACATCGGGAACAGGGGATTGCACCAGGCATGTGACGGGCGATTCCCAACCTTTAAATTTATATAGACACTCCTCGCTAGATAGGCTCCATAACTCTAGACGGCCTTGATTCGAACCTAAAAGACATTTGTCCTTATAGTTGAGTGGACTAAGCAGTGCTGTGATCTTGAGGTCGCATTCGTCGAAGGATATGATATTCAGTATACTCTTGTCTTCGACGTCCCAATTAAACAGAACGTTGTCCTCATCCACCGATAACAATCTATCTTGACCTGATTTAGTCATGAGTTTGACATCAGCTTGATGGCCATTATCGAATCTCTTGATTAAATGTTTACTACCACGGCCCCATTGCAGAATCGTGCGACCTGATGCACTGTAGATGTGATTTCCGTCAGAGATTATGGCCTGTATAGGATGTTCATGAGGCAGAGAAACTTCAACAAGAGATAAGTTTGATGTATAAGTCAAGAAACTCCTGTCGACAATTGAAACTATACGGGTATCTTTGGGGTTTCTTGCGTGCCTGACAAGGAAAGGTAAAGGACCGGTAACATGTCCGACTGACTTGAGACCTTCAAAGAGATTCGACGATTTTCGTTCCATTATTGAAGATGGTATCACAAGGATCTGGATGCTTATTTAATATACAAGAAAGATAGAAAGACATCTGTATATGTTTGTATCAACTCACTTCCACGTGTGCCGCGCCATTACTCGCGGCGTGCATTTAAAAACTCGTGGGCAGAACAGTCGCGTAAGTCAATAATTCTCAAATTTGGGAAACCTTTGGGTTGTTCCAAAAACAATTAATCACTATAACCTTTACTTTATTTGGGATGATTAGGTCTTTTCGAAGATTTGCTCTGTCCCGAATGCTTTTTCAGACCAATAATATTCCCCTTGATCAGGTTGGAGTATGAAACCTGGAATTTAGCTATATCTTTTTGCGATATTACAGCACTTATTTTATCATTGCCTAACCTAGCCCTAATCAGACATTTGTGTTCAGGCGGTAGGGACTCGCCAGAGGTTTTAGGTTTCGAACCCTTCTTGGGCTTATCGTTCGGTTTCCTAGGATTTCTCTTGGTTCTTCCATCATACCTTTTCATCGTAATCCACACTGATTTGCCCTTTTGCCTACCCAAATCGAAAAGTTTGGACAGCTCTGACAAGAAGGAATCATGGTTCGTGTATAACATCTTGTCTAATAGGTGATATATGATCTGAATTGCATCTGGAACATAGGTGTTTTTGGGCCGTTTTTTGCTGTGCAACAGTCCTACTGACCACCTGATAAATTCTTGCTAATTCAGTGGCAATCATCCTCCTGGCTGGCAGTGTAAGTTCAGCCTGAAGCGTGCGTACGAATTTAGCAAGGGCTACTGGGCTGGTAGCCCGCGCTTCAGCGCCACTGAGTCTGTGCAATACAGTGTATTGTGGTTGCTCGAAAGGAATAGGCTAGGGCGCCCCTCGCACTGCCCGGGCTGAAATGTGCACTGTGCTCTTCCCTCCTGAGAATTTCGATGTCTCTTCCATTTTATTTTATCCGCGTAATCAACAAAATGGTATAAGTTAATGAATTTCAAAATGTTTTAGAGCTTTTATTCGGATTTACCACCTGTTCTTATTACACTCCACCATGGCACCATCTAGATCACCATCAGTATCACCACCTACCCTCTCATCTCCGACTGCGGCTATCGGGGGCTACGCTATCTCTGATTGTATTGGTCGGGGTAGTTACTCCACAGTGTTCAAGGCACATAAAAACCGAGGCAACTATGAGGTTGTAGCCATCAAGTGCATAAAGATATCAACGCTGAGCACCAAATCGAAGGATAATCTAATCAACGAAATTAATATCTTGCGTAAGATTGACCATAAAAATGTGGTTCAAATGAAGAAGTTCACTTGGGACGCCAAGAACATCTACCTCATCTTGGAATATTGTCCGGGCGGTAATCTGGCTGAATTGATCAAGTCTAAAGGTAAACTGAGTGAGTTTTTGGTACAACATTTCGCACGACAATTGGTTCAAGGTTTAGAAGTCCTACATGTTGAAAATATTGTTCATAGTGACCTCAAGCCTGCAAATATACTACTTTCGATACCCCCAATTGGATCATGTAGGAATGTTCAATTGAAGATTGCAGATTTCGGTTTTTCAAGAAAACTTCAGAATGACAAAAAGTACACTTTGGGTATTAATGGCTCCCCGTTGTACATGGCCCCCGAAGTTTTAGCTTTGGAGCCGTACGGCTCAAAGGCAGACCTTTATTCCCTTGGTACAATATTGTACGAGTGCCTTTTCGGGGCAGCCCCATACAAGTCATTAGATCTCAATGCATTGACAAAGAAAATCCTCTCTTCTGAACCCATAACCATTCCCAAGCGGAAAGACCTGAGTGATTACTGTTACGATTTACTGACTCGATTACTAGTGAAAGATCAGAAACAACGAATGGATTTTGAGGAGCTGTTTCAACACCCGTTCATCGATATCGGCCATTCTCCAACTATGGAAAATTACTACAAAGGTGTAAATCTCGTTCGTCAGGCAACCATTTTGGATAATGAACGCAATTACGAAGATGCCAGGGCTTTCTATGTTGAGGGACTTCAATACCTTGTCCCTGTGTATAATTGGCTGGACTCGTTCAATGACAACCAACGCCGCTGGTTGCTAAGAAGGATTCAAGAATACTGTGCTCGAGCTGAGCAGTTGACTGTTCATCAGCAGCTTCCTACGCTGAAGGCTTGCTGAATTCTAAAAGTGATAGTACAAAGCATGTGAAATTAAATGATCGAATCTAGATAGAATTACACAATCATTTTTAATATGTCCGTTTAAACGGGATTTGACTGACAAGATATGAGATATCCAATGAAAGCCTCCGAAAAGGAAAGGCTCTTTCTCGGCGGCGGTTGGATGTACTTTATGGGTGGTGTCTGAGTTCCAGAGTCAGTGCACCTCTTGGTCGAACGCAGTGGCTGATGGTGATATTGTTGTTGTTGCTGCTGGGCCTGTTGCTGTTGCTGTTGTTGTTGATGCGTCTGTTGTTGCGGCTGCTCCGGATTTTTTTGAGATTGTAATTGCTCGCTGTTGGATTGACTACTATCGAGCTCATTTGATTTGTCGGAACGTTTTCGGCCCTGTTTCAGCTTAGCTTTTTTAGTTAATTTGACATCGGACCCAGCCTTTGCAGTGAAATCGTGTGAACCATGTAACAAGTCAACAGCCCCAAGAGTGATACCCTCTTTCTGAGCGAGATCCTTGATACGCTTGTTATGAATTAGCGCTCTCTTATGATACTTGAATCTGACTTCTCCAGAGAGAGCTCTCCACTTGTCTCCAACAAGCCTGCTTATGAATCCAAAATTCTCATTTGGGTACTTGTCTGCTACCTCTTTCCTTGCCTCACTCGCGAAGATGATGAAACCAGTCAAAAGTCTTCTCGAATTTTTGCCTCTGCGGGGATTGAGACTACATTTTTCAATTGGTGTTGACTCGATTAGGTCATCCGTGATATTCAAGGGCCCCTCATTGATGCTAGAGTTCGCCATACTTGAATGGAGACGGTCTAAATAATTTGGATACTCCGATGTAAATAATCTAATTGCGCGAATGTTGCTTGAAAACAGCCAAACAGCACTATTTTGAATTACCTCCATGCACAGTTTCAGTATCGCATGGTCATACGAACATACGGAAGATTCAGCGTACGGAACCTGATAACGCGTACACGTGCGCGGAATCTTACCCTAGTGTAAGATAGCGGATCTAAGTCCACGATTACGATTCCCCAGAAACTGGTAGGCTTGAGCCACTCCAATACTTGAGGGAAACTGATCGAGATCAGATCTAAAGTTGTGCAGGTCTTCATCGAAGATGGAGGGTTTTGGCTATTGCCCGCATTCTAGCCCGAACACTCTTTTTTAGGCTGGGTGAATCCTCGTTCTAGTTGTATTCTCACCCTCCCTCCCCCCTCATGTATATCGACAAAAGGTCGTCTAGAATCTGTCGATTACGAACTGGGTAACTTTTTCACTTGTTTGAGAGAAGACCGTTGTAAGCTAGAGATGGCGGGTGGATATTTGATCGAAACCTTGTCTATCGGAAGGGGTTACATCAGAACATATGATATGATTGCATGCACTCGACTGCCTCTACATGTCTAGAGGTGTCCTATCCGCGACTAGCGCGTCCTGCACCAAGAGGTGCATTTTTTGGATGTGTAAGTTGTGGGCGATGCAGGTGTAGACTTAGTCCGCTTATATCAGGAATCTAGTTAGTCGGCGCACCACTCGTGTACATAATGTTGTGGCTGAAACTCAGCTCAGTAATGAGTCCTCGAGTATTACAAAATGGTGTGGACCGATGGCTTTCCCAAAATTTCAAAGAGATCGTTTCCGTTAAAGTGCATAGCTCACATTCAGATATCGTCCGTAGCAGCGTCATTGAGTCAACTCTTGTCGGATACCAAGTTGAGTGTGACACTTCCTAGAGTTGACATGAGATCAAAGAGTAATCGCGCTCAATTGGCAACTTGTACCAGTCGAGTGGTCTCTTCGAAGGTTCTTCTCACATCTTGAAGAACTGGCCGATGAAAGAGAAGTCGTCTCTTCAAGAGATGGGCAGTATCTCAATCGCTGTTTGAGAAAAGGGATCAGACTAACTTTATTTGTTCGATAGTTTTATCCTTGTCTCATTGGAGATAAATTTTCGTCGATAGCAAACTCACAAGCAGTGCTCCTCTTGATTTCATCCAAGCTAGTACCCTCTGCCAATTCTGTCAGAGTTATTCCTTTCTCGCGAGAAAATCTGAAGACACCTTTTTCAGTGATAACCATGTCGACACATCGTGCACCGGTTAGTGGTAGATCACATCTCTCAACAATCTTGGATTTTCCATCCTTGCTACAGTGTTCCATCACAACAATCACCTTTGTTCCAGAAACGCTCGCAGCAGCCAAATCAGCTGCCCCACCGAAACCCTTGACTAGTTTGCCTGGAATCATCCAGTTAGCCAAGTCACCGTGTGCCGAAACTTGCATTCCGCCCAGTATTGTGACATCAAGGTGCCCTCCTCGTATCATACTGAATGATTCGTCACTTGAGAAGAACGCTGCGCCAGGGAGGACGGAGACAGTCTCTTTAGCTGCGTTAATCAAGTCCGCATCAACCTCAGAACTTGGAGGATATGGACCCATGTTTGTTAGTCCATTTTCACTTTGGAATGACACTTTCGTTCCGGTCGGCAAGAAGTTCGCGGCCAAAACTGGAATTCCTATACCCAAGTTCACATGCATGCCGTCTCTCAATTCTAATGCAGCTCGGCGGGCGATTTTTTCTCTCACTAGTTGAGCCGGTTTCTTTTGGGTCTCATCTTTCGGCATCATATTCTCATGGGTTGTTAAGTTTTCAATACGTTTCACGTAAGATTGACCCTTTATCAAGCGATCGACATATATTCCTGGTACATGTATATTATCGGGATCTAGTTCTCCAGCCTGAACTATCTCCTCCACTTCGACTATGGAAACTTTAGCAGCCTTACACATAGCTGGGTTGAAATTTCTTGCGCTCATCCGGAAGATCAGGTTACCCTCGGTATCTGCCTTGTATGCCTTCACTAGGGCGAAGTCTCCTTTGATTGCCTCCTCAAGCACATAATGATTGCCTTTGAATTCTATTGTTTGTTTGCGTTGACTCTCGAGGACAACTTTACCGTCAGAATTGTATCTGATTGGTGAACCGCCTGTCTGAACGAGGGTATTGTAACCTGTTGGTGTGTAGAATAATGGAATGCCAGCCCCACCTGCTCTTATCTTTTCGGCCAATGTTCCTTGTGGAACAAATTCAACCTCTACGTCGCCCTTCAGGTATTGTGATTCAAAAAGTTTATTCTCTCCGACATACGAGGAGATCATACGCTTCACCTGGTTTTCACGTAACAAGAGGCCAACGCCAAAATCGGATACTCCGGCATTGTTGCTCACTATTGTCAAATCCTTGACTGATTTCTTCTTACTCAATGCTTGAAAGAGATTTTCTGGTATTCCACATAATCCGAACCCGCCACATAGTATTGTAGAGCCGCTTTTGACATCATGTAATGCATCAGTTGGATTATCGTAAATGCTCAGGAGTCTACTAGATCCTATCAATAAGGGTTTGGTAGTCTGACGGGTCAAAAGGAATCTGGACAACATACTGGTTCTGTTTCGTCGGCTAACAAGTCAGATGGGCTTATGGTGAGTGCGCCTCAAGAATATTAGTGCAAGGAACATGCATGTTTTTGTGTGTGGCAGTAATCACAATTTAATGTGTAGGCTTAAAATGGTTGCAGAAGAGATCGTTTATTATAAACCTAAAACATATCTATGGTTGTTTGAGTCTTTTCTCCACCAGAGGAAGGTGTTTTGTCTAGTCCCAAAATTGGCGAGTAGTGATTGATTAGATTTTTATACAGCATTGAGTCATACAAAGCGAGGACCCGTTTCAATACTTGGCTAGTTCCGAACCTGGCTTGTGGGCATTTTCTCCAACACTCTCCCATCAGAGTGGCTAATTTTTCAAGTATTGGGTCTTCTTGCCAACATTGAAGGATCGGTGGACGGTAGTTGAGTTCACATACAATCTTAATCATATCTTCGAGATCAGGGTTCTGAGTCACAACACCGTCGTATGGCAGTTGATGAGGACCTGTAGTTCTTTGGGCTATCTCCCAAACAACAAGTGCGAACTGATATACGTCAGATTGGGCAAATGTAGAAAAATCAGTTGTGTCGAGATTTTCGGCTTGCAGTATCTCGGGAGCCATGTATCTGATAGTTCCAACCCGTACACGCTCATTATCGCCGAATTCTATAGTCTTGCCATCTAGATATATGGAATGCCCGAAGTCCGCGATGCAACATATTTCGGGTGTCCTCATGAGTATATTTCTTGACTTAATATCTCGATGCGCTATCGGTGGTTTACCAAGGTCTCCATGTAGATAACTGATACCTTGTATGATGCTATGTACTAACTTGAGTGCATGCTGGGAGCTCATTTCGTAGCTATCAAGGAAATCATGTAGAGATCCGAAGGGGCAGAACTCTATCACCATCCATGTTTCTATACCGTGATCGCTGTCCACTGTCTCAGAGGCAATCCAACGAATTACGTTCTCGTGATTCACCTTCCTTAAGATTGCCTCTTCTCGTCTCCATGAAGGGGCGTCAATGGATCTGAAAGCTTTGACTGCTACTTTGTTGAGGTTGAGTTGAGCCAAGAAAACCCGACCATGGCGACCGTTACCGAGTGGTATCATACTTTTAGAGCGGATTTGTGCAGCCAGCTCTCGAACGATAAGGTCTCTGCCTCGACCAGAGGTGGAGTCTGGGAAATAGGATGGGGATTCGGATTTGTTTGACCAGTAGTCAGATATTGTTGAGTTACTGACCGCTATGTGTTTTTTCAGCCTTTCTACATAGTCCTTGTCGGAACTTTTGGAATTTCTACGGATCTTAATTATCAATGCGATTATTATCATTGTTACAATTATTACTGTTGTGATGGCAATGAGCCACAATGAGGGATATTGGAGATATTGAGGCACTTCTGTGAATTCGTCAAGCCATCTTGGATCGTCTCTACCGTCC